>Ga0105047_10013608_pt1 | contig 12982 bp, 5 predicted proteins | sample MAT04_FD_78384 | JGI IMG/M metagenome (GOLD analysis project Ga0105047, IMG submission 78384) | Freshwater microbial communities from Lake Fryxell liftoff mats and glacier meltwater in Antarctica - MAT-04 (megahit assembly) | ecosystem: Environmental > Aquatic > Freshwater > Ice > Liftoff... | reverse complement strand
TTGACCTTTTTTGACAGAATCGCCTTTGAACGCGATGATGTGTTTCGAGAGCGGGATGAGGTGTTCCTCTTCGGCGTTGGTGTTCGGATCTGTGACCACGAGGCGGCGTTTTCCGCGCACCGTTCCACCGATGTCAACAACCCCATCAATCTTGGCGATTTCTGCGGCATCCTTAGGACGGCGGGCTTCGAAAAGCTCGGCCACACGCGGCAGACCGCCAGTGATATCCTTCGTCTTGGCAATTTTGCGGGGTGTTCTCGCCAAGCGGGTGCCAGCGGTGATTTTTTGGCCTTCTTTGACTTCGATGTGAGCTCCCGATGGGATCGAGTATTGAGCCATGATTTCTTTGTCTTCGCCCATGAGGAGAATCTGAGGATGCAGATCTTCTTTGTGTTCGATGACGACTGTGCCCATGACGCCTGTGGCGGCATCCACCTCGCGGCGAATGGTGACGCCCGGGATCATGTCACGGAACTCGATCTTACCGGATTTCTCGGTGATGATAGGCACGTTATAGGGATCCCATTGGATAAACTCCTGGCCTTTTTTGACAAGGGATCCATCGGCGGCGGAAATGACCGAGCCGATAACAATGTTATAGCCTTCCAACTCGCGTCCGTCTTTGGCATGGATGCTCGCCGTGCCATTTTTGTTGAGCACAACAAACGTTCCGTCCGTGGCTTGCACGACCTTGAGTTCATTGAAACGAAGGGTTCCTTCATTTTTGGCTTTGACGCTTGGTTGTTTGAACGTCTGGCTGGCCGTTCCACCCACGTGGAAAGTCCGCATGGTGAGTTGGGTGCCGGGTTCGCCAATGGATTGGGCTGCGATGATTCCGACGGCTTCGCCAAGGTTGATGGGAAGGCCGTTTGAGAGACTGCGACCGTAGCACGATCCGCAGATTCCCCGTTTGGATTCGCAGGTGAGAGCCGACCGGATTTTGAGTTGCTCGATACCCACGGTTTCGAGGGCCGCGGCGGTTTCTTCGTCGATCAGTTGACCGGCCTTGAGGATCGGCTTGCCTGTGACAGGATCTTTGATGGTTTCGCAGCTTGTGCGGCCAATGATGCGGGTTGGCAAGCTGACAACTTCCTCATCGCCTTGGTAGATCGGACGGACAACGATGCCGTTGACCGTTCCGCAATCGGGTTCGGTGATGATGACATCTTGAGCAGCGTCCACAAGTTTGCGGGTGAGGTAACCGGAATCCGCTGTTTTGAGGGCGGTATCGGCAAGACCCTTACGAGCTCCGTGGGTGGAAATGAAGTATTCCAACACAGACAAACCTTCGCGGAAGTTGGAAATGATGGGGCGCTCGATGATTTCTCCCGAGGGCTTCGCCATTAATCCGCGCATACCAGCGAGCTGTTTGATCTGGGTCCGGTTTCCGCGGGCACCAGAATCAACCATCATAAACACCGTGTTCATTTCGCGTTTGCCATCATTATGCTCAAGTGTGCGGAATAACGCATTGGCAAGTTCCTCGCCCGTATGGGTCCAGATATCCTGCACTTTGTTTTTGCGTTCTCCGTCCGTGATAATTCCGCGGCGGTATTGTTTCTCTACCTCGGCGATTTCTTTGTAAGCCTTGGCGATTTGGGCCTGCTTTTCATGGGGAATCGTCATATCGGTGATTCCAATAGAAATCCCTGCGCGGGTTGCCGAGCTGAAACCAAGTTCCTTGAGAAGGTCGAGAGTTTCAACCGTCTTGGCTTGACCAACCGCACGGTAACAACGCCAGATCACATCGGAGAGCTGCTTCTTACCGCAGACCTTGTTGTAAAAACCGAGTTCCTCGGGCCAGATCTGATTAAAGATCACCCGACCTGCGGTGGTTTCCAGGATTTTGATTTCCTTATTGCCATAGACGGTGTCACGACCGAAGTCCGGGTTTTTGAAACGGAGGCGTGTGTGGGTGCGAATGGCGTTTTCGGAGATCGCGAGTTCGACCTCGGAAGCCTCGGCAAAAAGCGGCATACGCAGATCTTTGCGGGCATCTTCTCCCCGGGGATTCTGGGTCAGATAGTAACACCCGAGCGGAATGTCTTGGGAAGGCGTGGTGACTGGCTTGCCGCTTGAAGGCGAAAAGATGTTGTTAGTCGCCAGCATGAGGAGGCGGGCCTCCATTTGGGCTTCCACCGAAAGCGGAACGTGAACCGCCATCTGATCTCCGTCAAAGTCCGCATTGTAAGCGGTGCACACAAGCGGATGGATTCGGATAGCTTCCCCTTCGATGAGTTGGGGTTCAAAGGCTTGGATCGACAAACGGTGCAGGGTGGGGGCACGGTTCAAGAGCACAGGGTGGCCTTTTGTCACCTCGTCGAGGATGTCCCAGACTTCCGGCGTTTGTTTCTCGATAAGTTTTTTTGCACTGCGCACGGTGTGAACATGTCCCTGTTCTTTGAGGCGGCGAATGATGAAGGGTTCAAACAGAACGAGGGCCATCTTTTTGGGAAGCCCGCATTGGTTGAGCTTTAGTTCCGGACCGATCACGATGACCGAACGTCCGGAGTAGTCCACCCGTTTGCCGAGAAGGTTCTGACGGAAGCGGCCGCCCTTGCCTTTGAGCATGTCGGAGAGGGACTTCAAAGGGCGATTGGCAGCACCTGCCACCGCACGACCATGACGGCCATTATCAAACAGCGCATCAACAGCTTCTTGGAGCATCCGCTTTTCGTTGCGGATGATCACCTCGGGCGTTTTGAGTTGAAGGAGTGTCTTGAGCCGGTTGTTGCGGTTAATGACACGGCGGTAAAGATCGTTGAGATCCGAAGTTGCAAAACGTCCGCCTTCGAGAGGCACCAAGGGGCGAAGATCCGGCGGAATCACTGGCAACACGTTAAGGATCATCCATTCCGGACGAGTGTGCGACGTTGCAAATCCTTGGACCAACTTTAGCCGCTTGGCGAGCTTCTTACGAAGTTGCTTGCTGCGGGTGTTGACCATTTGCTCTTCAATGTCGCTATTCAACTTTTTAAGGTCGAGAGCTTCCATGAGCTTGTGAATTGCTTCGGCACCCATCCCGGCAACAAAAGAGTCACCAAATTGTTCTTCCGCTTCGCGCAATTCCGCCTCGGTGAGAAGCTGGCAGCGTTCGAGCGGGGTGTTGCCCGGATCGATCACGATGGAATCTTCGTAGTAGATCACGCGTTCGAGTTGACGGCTGGTCATGTCTAACATGAGGCCGATGCGGGAGGGCATGCACTTATAGAACCAGATGTGAGAAACAGGCACAGCAAGGTCGATGTGACCCATGCGCTCACGGCGCACGCGGGAGAGCGTGACTTCCACGCCGCAACGATCGCAGATCACGCCTTTAAATTTGATCCGCTTGTATTTTCCGCAAGAACATTCCCAGTCACGGGTCGGCCCGAAAATACGTTCGCAGAACAAGCCGCCTTTTTCCGGCTTGAAGGTGCGGTAGTTGATCGTCTCGGGATTTTTGACTTCGCCTTTGCTCCAACTACGAATGGAATCCGGAGAGGCGACGGTGATTGCGACTTCGTCGAAGCCGGGATCGCGCTGGTCGCCGAAAGTTTCTGACATATTGACCTGTTTCATGATAATTTAGTGCTCGTTGTTAGTGCTGGTTTTTGGTCGATTAAGATCAGGCGGCTGCGATGTCTGTGAAGGTGGGCTCTTTGCCGCCGACCCGGACGTCTAAGCCAAGGCCTTTCATTTCCTTGATAAGAACATTGAAGGATTCTGGAATCCCTGCCTCGAGAGAGTTGTCGCCTTTGACGATGGACTCGTAAATGCGTGTGCGGCCTTGCACGTCATCGGATTTGACAGTGAGCAATTCCTGAAGCGTGTAGGCGGCGCCGTAAGCTTCCAGAGCCCAGACTTCCATTTCTCCAAAGCGTTGGCCGCCGTATTGGGCTTTGCCACCCAAAGGTTGCTGAGTGACCAAGCTGTAAGGGCCGACAGCACGGGCATGGATCTTGTCCGCCACCAGGTGACCGAGTTTCAGCATGTAAATGATGCCAACAACCACCTGTTGATCAAACGCCTCTCCGGTTCTTCCATCATAGACAGTTGATTTGCCAGTCTCGGTGACCCATGTGTAATTCTCTTTTTTGCCGGCTTCGCGAAGGAATTCGATGATTTTCTCTTCGGGAATTCCGTCAAAGACCGGAGTGGCGACTTTGAATCCGAGGGCTTTGGCTGCGATTCCCAAATGGGTTTCGAGCACCTGCCCCACATTCATTCGGCTTGGCACCCCAAGGGGGTTCAAGACGATGTCAACCGGAGTTCCGTCAGCCATAAATGGCATGTCTTCTTCGGGAACGATTTTTGCGACGACCCCCTTGTTTCCGTGACGGCCAGCCATTTTGTCACCAACTGAGAGTTTTCGTTTGCTGGCGACATAGACTTTAACCTGCTTGATGATGCCGGGGTCAACGTCATCACCGCTTTCGACGCGGCCGAGGTTTTGTTCTTTTTCGTTTTCGAGGTCAACAAAGCGGTGCTCGAACTGTCCGATGATTTCGCGGATTTTGTTGCGGATCGGGCTCGGGTCGATCTCGACATGGTCATAGACGCTGGCGAGTTTGCGGAGCAGTTGTTTTGTGATCTTGCGATTTGCGGGGATGATGATTTCTCCGGTCTGTGCGTTGACGACATCCAATGGGATCTTTTCGTTGAGAAGAATATTGGAAAGCGCAGCGGTGAGCTGTTCGTGCAACTCGTCTTTGCGCTTTTTGTTGTCCTCCACGATCATTTTCTGCTGACGCTTGGATTCGGTGGGGGTCATTTTGGCCCGTGTGACTTCCTTTTTCGAGGAGACTTTGACATCCATAACAATCCCGTAAGTGCCTGAAGGCACCGTGAGGGAGGTGTCTTTCACGTCGGCTGCTTTTTCCCCGAAGATGGCGCGTAGAAGGCGTTCTTCCGGAGCCAATTCGGTTTCGCTTTTCGGGGTGATCTTGCCCACAAGGATATCGCCGGGTTTGACCTCGGCTCCGATGCGGATGACACCATCCGTGCCAAGGTTGCCCAACGCTTCTTCACTCACATTTGGAATGTCGCGGGTGATTTCTTCGGGGCCGAGCTTAGTGTCGCGTGCTCCGATCTCGAATTCATCGATGTGAATGGAGGTGTAGATGTCTTCTTTGACCACCCGTTCGGAGATCATGATGGCATCTTCGAAGTTGTAACCATTCCATGGCATGAAAGCGACAAGCACGTTGCGGCCAAGAGCCACTTCGCCGTTTTCGGTGCAGGGACCGTCGGCAATCACGTCGCCAAGTTTGATGGCTTGGCCTTTTTTGACGATTGGCTTTTGGTTGATGCACGTGCTGGCATTCGAGCGCATGAACTTCCGAAGCTCATAAACATGAACACCCGCTTCCGGGTCATTTTTTATTTTTTTCTTACCCTCGGGAAGCGCACCATCGTTCGTGATAATGATGTGGCTGCCGGTGACGGACGCCACTTTGCCTGTGGATTCGGAGACAATCACCGCCTTGGAGTCCCTGGCCACGCGGCCTTCCAAGCCGGTGCCAATGATGGGGGCTTCTGAAATCAGAAGAGGCACACCTTGGCGCTGCATGTTGGATCCCATGAGAGCACGGTTGGCATCATCATGCTCCAAGAAAGGAATCAAGCCGGCTGCTACGGAGACCAACTGTTTCGGAGAGACGTCCATGTATTGGATTTTCTCAGGCTCAACTTCTACGAAGTCACCACGATATCGGGCGGAGACTTTCTCTTCTGTGTAGTGGTTATTTTTGTCAACTGGTGCATTGGCCTGCGCAATGTAGAAAATCTCATCCCGGTCACCACTCAGGTATTCGATTTCCTCAGTCACCCGACCCTTGATCACTTTGCGGTAAGGGGTCTCGATAAATCCGAACTCGTTCACTCTGGCAAACGTGCTAAGTGAGCTGATCAGACCGATGTTTGGACCTTCCGGCGTTTCAATCGGACAAATGCGTCCGTAGTGAGAAGGATGAACGTCGCGGACTTCGAAACCAGCGCGGTCCCGGCTCAGACCTCCTGGTCCAAGGGCCGAAAGACGGCGCTTGTGGGTCAATTCTGAAAGCGGGTTCGTCTGGTCCATGAACTGACTAAGCTGTGAACGACCGAAAAAGTCGCGGACAACGGCACTCAGGGACTTAGGATTGATCAGCTTTTGTGGTGTGATTTGATCAACACCGATATCAAAGAGGGTCATTCTCTCGCGAACGAGACGCTCGGTGCGGGCTAATCCCACGCGGCATTGGTTGGCAAGAAGTTCACCCACGGTGCGGACGCGTCGGCTGCCGAGGTGATCGATATCATCAATCATCCCTTCGCCGCGGCGAAGATTGACGAGATACTTCATCGCAGCGATAAAGTCTTCCTTGGTCAGCGTCCGCTCGTCTTGAGAGACCCCAAGACCAAGCTTTTGGTTGATTTTATGACGTCCAACCCGACCCAAATCGTAGCGTTTGGGATCATGGAAGAGGCGTTTGAGCATTCCGCGGGCGTTCTGGACGGTTGGCGGGTCACCGGGGCGGATTTTGCGGTAGATGTCCTTAAGCGCCTCGTCTTCATCATGGGCCGGGTCTTTCTTCAAGGATTTGATAATCGTGTCATCTTCCTTGGTATCGACCACTTTGACAGTTTTGTGGCCGAGAGCGATCAAATCCCGAACGGCTGCGGCGTTGAGTGGCTCAAAAGCACGGGCCACCGTGATGTCTCCATCCAAAACGTCGGCAATCAAAACCTTGGTGGCAATTTCTTCCTCGTCAAGCGTTTCGCTCAGCTTCAGGTCCACGATGTCGTAAAACAATTTGATGATGGCCTCATCGGATGGGAATCCCAGGGTGCGAAGGAAGGTGGTTGCGAGAAACTTCCTGCGGCGTTTGCGGCGATCCAGATAAACGTAGAGCAAGTCGCTTGTGTCAAACTGAACTTCGATCCATGAACCGCGGTCAGGAATAATTCGGAATCCGTGGAGCAGCTTTCCATTCAAATGGACGCTGGTCTCAAAGCAAATCCCGGGTGAGCGGTGCAATTGGCTGACGACGACTCGCTCGGCCCCATTGACCACAAAGGTGCCTTGTGGGGTCATGAGCGGAATTTCGCCCATATAAACTTTTTCTTCTTTTGTGCTCTTATCGTCTTTGTAACGGAAGGTCACATAGAGAGGGGCTGAGAACGTCTGGCCTTCGCGCTGACATTCCAGCGCCGACATTTTTGGCTCACCGAGGTCATAACTCACAAAATCCAAGCTCGACTTCTCTTCAAATCCGAAGATCGGGAAAAACTCGCGGAACACGGCCTGAAGCCCGACATTCTTCCGCTTGGAAGGCTCGACACCTGTCTGGAAAAATTCCTCGTAGGAATTGATCTGGAGTTCGATCAGGTTGGGAGGCTGGATGGTCTCGTGGAGTTTGCCGAAGGAGATGCGATCAGACATAATACGTGTTGGTTGGTTTAAGATTCGGGCTGTCCAGAGACCCTGCCTGCTGCAGGTGATGCCCCATGCTTCCAGAAAACGAAAAAAACGTCCCGGCCCGAACCCTGTTTCTAGTAAGGGCACGCGTAGGGACGCTACAGTCAGTTTTTAATGGAGAAGGAATCGGTGCAGAGCGCAGGGTGTCTTTAAAGGCGAACTTTAAAAAATACGCCGTCCCTCGTCCCTCTTGCAAGTTTTTTTTAAGCTTTTTTCGATTTTTTTGAGTAATTCGGTGATTTTGTCCATTTTTTTGGCCGCTCGGGTCTTGGCAATGCCAGCAATCAGGATAAAATGCGCTGGATGACAATTGCTTCTGCACCTCCCGTGAAGGCTTTCCATGTGATGACGAAGCCGATTGGGCCTTTGTGCAATCTGGACTGCAAGTATTGTTTCTATTTGGAGAAGGAGAAGCTTTTCCCGGCGAACGAGAATTTTAAGATGACGGATGAGGTATTGGAAGAATACATCCGTCAGTATATTGCTTTCCAAAGCGTTCCTGAGGTGAGTTTTGCATGGCAGGGCGGGGAGCCAACCTTATTGGGGGTCAACTTTTTTCGGAAGGTTGTCGAGTTTCAACAAAAACATGGAGACGGTCGGAAAGTGAGCAATGCGATCCAAACCAATGGCACGCTCTTGAATGATGAGTGGTGCGAGTTTCTTGTTTCCAACGAATTTCTTGTGGGTTTGAGTGTGGATGGTCCCGCCCGGCTGCATGACGCCTACCGGGTGACCAAAAAAGGAGGCGGGTCTTACGAAAAAGTCATTGGCGGACTGCGATTGCTGAAAAAGCACAAGGTGGAATTCAACACCCTCACGGTTGTGCACAAGGTCAACTCGAAGCACCCCTTGGATGTTTACCGTTTTTTACGGGACATTGGATCGGGCTTCATTCAGTTCATCCCATTGGTCGAGCGATTGCCGGACGCTGAGGCCACGAAGTTGGGGCTGGATTTGGCGACTCCCCCGCGTGCCGATCAGGAGGGTCAGGTGAGATTGCCAGTCACGGATTGGAGTGTTCAACCGCGCCACTACGGGGAGTTTTTGTGCACGATTTTTGATGAGTGGGTGCGGCGTGATGTGGGGCGCACTTTCGTGCAGATGTTTGATGTGACCCTTGGCAATTGGATGGGTATGGGTGGGGGCCTGTGTGTTTTCAGCGAGACTTGCGGCACGGCAATGGCCATGGAGCATAATGGGGATGTTTATTCCTGCGACCACTACGTCTATCCTAATTTTAAACTCGGCAATGTGATGAATCGCAGTCTTGGCGAGATGGTCAACTCAGAGTTTCAAAAACAGTTCGGCACCGACAAAAAATCGACCCTCCCACAATACTGCCTCGATTGTGACGTGCGGCATCTGTGTCATGGCGAGTGCCCGAAACATCGTTTTTTGATGACCCCTGACGGCCAGCCCGGCCTCAACTATTTTTGTGCCGCTTACAAACGGTTTTTTCATCATTCTGCCCCGGCCATGAAACATATGACCGCGCTGCTCCGCACGGGGCGGCCTGCTGCGGAGATCATGACCCGCACGCGATAATGCTGCCGTCTTTGACGCAAATCTGCCAAAACTCTTGACCTCTGCGGCTCATCAGCGAATTTTAGCACCCGCCAGAGGTGGGCTGTCCTCACTGCCTGGAATATTTTTGAATGAAAGTCATTGATCGTTATGTTGCTTTGGGGGTCTTCACCACAACCCTTTTTGGCGTTTTGGTGTTAAGCATGGTGTTGGTCGTGGGAAATATCTTCAAAGAGCTTCTCGATCTCATCATCAACCATGATGTGCCGCTTGAAACCGTGTTGTCCTTTATGGCCTTTGTGCTGCCGTTTTCCCTGACATTTACGATCCCGTGGGGTTTCCTGACGGCCATCCTTCTATTCTTTGGGCGCATGTCTGCTGACAATGAACTCATTGCTCTGAAGGCCAATGGGGTCAGTGTCCCGAGAACCTGCCTGCCGGTTTTCCTCTTGGCCATCCTGCTGACGCTCACGTGTTTCTGGATCAATATCGAGGTGGCGCCAAGAGCTGAGCAGGAGATGACGCAGGCCGTCTTCCGGATCGCGACCAGCAATCCCATCCGATTATTTTCGGCAGATGAAGTGGTGGATCAGTTTCCGGATCGTCGGATTTATGTGGGTGGCAAGGAAGGGAACAACCTCAAAAATGTGATTGTTTTTGAAATCAATGAGCACAACGACCCGATTAAGATGGTGCATGCAAAATCCGGCATCCTCAAACCAGACCCTGAAAATAGCCGCCTGCTCTTGAGGTTGTTTGATGCCCGGTTTGAGCAGCGGGATGTCAACGAGCCCCGTGACTTGTCGAAGGTTCGCCAAGGGATCCAGGTTGACGAGGGGGTTTTTCCTATCTCGCTGGAGGGATTTTATGAAGAATTTCTGGGGGGGCGTCGTCTGAGTTCATACACGCTTGGGGAGCTTATCCAGTATATCAAAGAAGGCGCAGACGGGCGGGAAACTGAGGCGAGAGTCGAGTTAAACAAACGTTTTTCCGTGTCCCTGGCCTGCGCTGCCTTTGCCCTCATCGCCATCCCTCTTGGCGTGACGACCCATCGAAAGGAGACCTCGGTTGGTTTTGCTTTGAGCCTGATCGTCGCCTTTTCCTATTTCTTTTTCATCATCATGGCAGACACCTTTCGTAACAACCCCGCGGCTCATCCCACCCTTCTGATTTGGATTCCGAATGTGTTATTTGCCATTTTGGGGGCATGGTTATTCTGGCGATTGAGCAGGCGCTAGTCGCTCCTCAGCTATGAAAAGCGTTCTTCGATTTATTCTGTTTCTGGTGATTTTGGCGGCGGGACTGGCTGTTGTTTATTTCCTCAGGAAGGACGGACCGGCTGCCGAGGTGGTATCTGATCCAGCCCTGACAGAACCCTCGCAGCACTCGATTCTGGAAACCAGAGACCGCGAGTTCACGGACCTCGTGGCCTCTGTCTTGCCCTGTGTCGTGAGCATCGATGCGATTCCTGCTGATGCGGTAGATCCTAACGTTCAAAGACTAAAAATGCTTTTTGGGGGACAGCCAGGCACTTCGCCCTCGCAGCTTGGCTCGGGGGTCATTGTTTCCGACGTTGGACATCTCGTGACCAATTTCCATGTCATTAACGGCGCGGGGGCGGTGCGGGTCCACCTCAACGATGGACGGATTATGCCAGCCAAATATCTGGGCGCAGACCCGCGTTCCGATGTGGCGATCCTCAAGATCGAAGCCGAGGGCTTGCAGCCAGCAAAGTGGGGGGATTCCGATCACGTCCGCATTGGGCAGGGGGTTTTTGCGGTGGGCAACCCCTTGGGCCTTCAGGAAACTGTCACTCAAGGCATCATTAGCGGCAAAGGACGCCGCGCACTTAGTGAGGCCGCCAATGAGTTTTTTCAAACAGATACTGCCATCAACCAAGGAAATTCCGGGGGACCACTCTTCGGGCTTCGAGGGGAACTGATCGGTATCACAAACATGGTAACGACTGGAGGCCAGGGGATAGCGTTTGCCATCCCTTCCAACATCGTTCGCCGGGTTTTTGAAAGCATTCGGGACAACGGACGATTCATCCGTCCCTGGTTTGGCACGGTCATGCGACCGCTCACCCCCCGTCTGGCCTCCCAACTGGGAATCTCAACCACCAAAGGCGCTCTCTTGGTTGGGACTTATGAAAATTCCCCCGCCGCGCTTGCAGGCCTGATGCCCGGCGATGTTGTCATCTCCTTTAACAACAAACCCATCATTGATCATATCGATCTTCGAAACCGCATTGCTGAATCTCCCGTGGGACAGGAAGTGAAACTTCAAGTGTTGAGAAAAGGCGGAGAGTTTTCCACCCAAGCCACAATTGCCGCAGAGCCAAGCCCCTAATCCGCTGACAATCCATTGAAATTTTCCGGGGTTCGCACTATCGTGATCTTTTGATGGCTGAGCCTCGTTCATTCCGTTCTCTCTTCCGGCATCTTTCACGTGCGATGCGGCTACGATGTCCTGCTTGCGGAAGAGCCCCATTATTCACCCCATGGTATCGGGTGCGTTCATTGCGAGAATGGTTTGCCCCCCTTGATGGCTGTCCCTATTGCGGATACCCGTACGAACGGGAAATCGGATACTATCTGCTGGCAACCTGGGCTGTGAATTATGGGGCAGGCAGTGTGACTGGAATCACCATTTATTTGATTTTGGAATGGCTTTTCGACCTGCCGCTCAATCAACTGCTGATGGCGGTGATTTTCCCTATTCTTTTTTTTAATATTCTGTTTGCCCGTCATGCCAAAGCCATTTTTCTTGCCGTGGATTTGTTTTTTGATCCGCACGAGCGCGATGGCGGGGATGATCGCGGAAATTTTCCTGATGATCCTCCGCCCTTTCAACCTGCTCCCAAGGAGGAGCCTTGTCGGGAGCCTGCAGTCCTGCGATAAACCACCCGTGCGTAATTTTGGAACCCTGATTGTTTTGGTGCTGGTCACCATGTTTGTTTGCCAATCGAGAGCTGAGGACTCGCTCGGGAAACCGCTGGATGAGTCTCTCTTGGAAGGCCCCGCCACGCGATACAATGTGGAACTGGCTGGTGCGAAGGATAATGTCAAGTTGGCCAAGCTCAAAGATGGAAGCACGGTCTTTATCGTTAAGCGTCTTGGAGCCGGCAAGGACAGGGTGCTCACACCAGCCGAGTTTGCGGATCTGCTCTACAATCAACGGTCCTCAGCAGGTTGGCTTCAAACAATTTTTAACATCAGCAGCCCGATGGGGCTGGCATGGGTTGCCCTTGGCCTTGGTGGACAGATTCTCTTCACCGGTCGCATGCTTGTCCAATGGATTTCCAGCGAAAAAAGTCGGCGGTCGGTGGTTCCGGTGGCCTTCTGGTGGATGAGTTTGATCGGAGCTTCGATGTTGCTCGTCTATTTTATTTGGAGGAGGGACATTGTCGGCATTTTGGGACAGGCCACCGGTTGGTTTATCTATATCCGAAACCTCGTGTTGATTCACAAAAGCCGGGAAGCCTGAGCCATGAAGTCCGCCCCGGAGTTTCAATTGGCCTTGCGCTCAGCGGTCCGGCGCCAAAAATTGCGTCGGGCCGCGCGAACTGTCCGGGCGGCCTTGCCGCTTACTGCCAGCCTCGCGATTGTGGGCATAGTATTAGCACTTGTTGCTCCGCAGCTTTTTGCCGGTTCCGCCCGGTTGACGCTCCTGCTTTTGGCTCTGGGTCTTCTGGCTCTTTTGTTAGTTCCAGTGTTTCGACGCATGTCCCCGATCCAGGCTGCGAAGGCTCTTGATCAAGATCTTCATCTACCGGATTCTGCGCTCGCGTGGGTGCAGTTTTCCGATTCCGGGACATGGTGGGATGCCCTGCGAGCAGAGACCCTGGGCCGCTTGCGTTCAGCGGTTTCTCCGACACTGAGGTCTGATAAAAATACGCTGATTCTTGCCATGATTTTGATTGTCACGCTGCTAGCCGGGTCGTGGATCTGGATTCCGTCCGTGCCTCAAGGATCGTCGGGGGTCACAATGCCAGCGGACCTGACCTCCTTGGAT
>Ga0105047_10013606_pt1 | contig 12983 bp, 12 predicted proteins | sample MAT04_FD_78384 | JGI IMG/M metagenome (GOLD analysis project Ga0105047, IMG submission 78384) | Freshwater microbial communities from Lake Fryxell liftoff mats and glacier meltwater in Antarctica - MAT-04 (megahit assembly) | ecosystem: Environmental > Aquatic > Freshwater > Ice > Liftoff... | reverse complement strand
GGAAGAACCACTGGTGGTGCGCATCCAATCGGTTGCGTGAATGCCGCTGTAAAACATTGAATGAATGCACGTCCATTATCGCACAAATGAATCCATTTGTGCGCGACATGCCTTAGTGGTCTGACCGAAACAGATGGTTCTCATCTTTTTCGAAAAGTCAGCCCACAAGCTATTGATCTGGTGGGGCGTTTTGTCCTGACAGATGGGAACTATCTGTCAGGATCGCACCATTAGCACAGCCAGTCGTCAATGGCCGCCGCCCGCACATCGGCCATCAGCCGGAGAAAGCCCTCTGCCTGATGGCGTGCCGTGGCCTTGCCTTTCTCGGCCGTCGCCCGCGCTGCCTCCCCGACCACGCCCGATGCATTGAGATCGCTGGCGATCCAGGCAAATGCGTGGGGGCCCGTGTGGCGCAACAGGTCGAATTCGGTTTCCGCCCGGCTAACGGCCGAGGTGAAGTCTTCGGCCAGGTCCATCCGCACAAGATCAGGCCGGAAATGCAGCATCAACGAGGTTTCCACGTCCCCGCCGTGGATCCCGTAGCGGCTTTCGGTTTCGCTGAAGAGGCCCGCGGGCGTTCCGAAACGCATCCAGCTCGTCTTGACAGCCAGCATCCGCGCGCGCACCCGCAATTCTCGCGCCACAATGCCCATGACATCTTCATTGCCGCCATGCGAATTGACGATGACGAGTTTGCGCACGCCCGCGCGTGCCACCGAATGTCCGAGTTCGACCCAGTGGTCGATCAGCGTTGTGGCCGGTATGGTGAGCGTGCCGGGCGCATGCAGATGCTCGTTGGATTTGCCGACCGCCTGGACCGGCAATATCCGCAAATCGATATCGGACGGCACCAGCCCGATCATCGCATCCAGCATGCCCTGCATGATGCTCGTGTCGGTGGACACCGGAAGATGCGGCCCGTGCTGCTCGATGGCAGCTATCGGCAAGACAGCGATGGTCGCATTGGCGTTGAGGGTCTCGAAGTCGCGGGTTGTGAAATCGCCCCACCAGATTTTTCGGCCCATCCCGGTCCCTTCCCTGTCAATCACTCTGATGCGCCACCGGCGCTGCCGCAACCGCCTCAATCTCCACCTTGAAAGCCTCTCGCGCAAAACCGCATACAATCATCAGCGTGGAGGCAGGCGGGGGCGAGCCGAACGTGCGGTCCCGCACCGCCATGTAGCCCGGCAAGTGCGCCCGATCCGTGACATAGGCATTGATGCGCACGATGTGCGACAGGCCCATGTTGGCGCTTGCGAGAACGGCAGCAATATTGGCAAAGCACAATTCTGTCTGAGCTTCCACGCCTTCCGGAATGATGTCATCAGTCGTGATCGAAAGTTGACCCGAGACAAACAGAATCCGATGGCCCGCCGGAACCTCCACCCCATGGCTGTAGCGCGCAAAGGGCGCACGGATGGTGTCGGGCGTGTGGTGGTGCATGTCAGGACATCTCCGCTGTGAAGTCTGTCAAATACCCTATTCCCATTGCCTGAGGAATGGCCCAAACTGAACTATGGCGGAGAGAACTGGCGGAATATGGAGCATCGTGCCCAAAATTTCAGCGTCCCGCTGTCCGGTCTCGGGGGAGCCGGTGACGAAATCGCGGGCGGCTCGTCAGACACCTCTTGGCATGGGGTTTGCTCTGCCCAGTTGTTATCAAATTGACGGGTCCCGCGTCGAGGATCCGCAAACACCAAGGGATGTGTCCATGAAGGCTCTTTTTCGTTCAACTGCAACGCTTGCCCTGCTCGCCGCCGCGTCCGTTTCCGCCACCGCCGCCGAGAAAGTCACATTCGGCACCAATTGGCTGGCCCAACCGGAGCATGGCGGCTATTACCAGTCGGTGGCAGACGGCACTTATGCGGCTTGCGGCATCGAGGTGACGATTGCCCAGGGCGGGCCTCAGGTGAACAACCGTGCGCTTCTCCTGGCCGGCAAGATCGACTTCCACATGGGCGGAAACATGCTTGAGGCCTTCTCCGCCGTCGAGCAGGACATTCCGGTCCGCGTGGTTGCAGCCTCCTTCCAGAAGGAGCCGCAGGTGCTGATGACCCATCCGGGCCAAGGTCTGGACACTTGGGAGCAGTTGAAGGACGCTGAGCAGTTCATCCTCGGCGATGCGGGTTTCCAGAGCTATTACCAGTGGATGATCAGCGAACTTGGCTACGATGCGGCAAAGCGCGTCCCCTACACATTCAATCCGGCCCCCTTCATTGCCAATCCGAAGTCAGCCCAGCAGGGCTACATCACCTCCGAACCCTTCGCAGTTGAAAAGGAAGGTGGCTTCAAGCCCAACCTGTTCCTGCTCGCCGACTATGGTTTTGATACCTATTCGACCACGATCGAAACCATGCAGGCCACCATCGATACCAAACCCGATCTGGTCAAATGCTTTGTCGAAGGCTCGAACAAAGGCTGGTACAACTATCTTTACGGTGACAATGCTGCCGCCAACGAGTTGATCAAAAAAGACAATCCGGACATGAACGATGAGCAGATCGCCTTCTCGATCGCCAAGCTCAAGGAGTATGGCATCGTCGATTCCGGCGACACCGAGACCCTGGGGATCGGCGCCATGACGGACGCCCGCATGGAGAGCTTCTATGCCAAGATGGTCAAGGTCGGGGTGGTGAAGGACGGCATCGACATCAAGAAGGCCTATGTCCTCGACTATGTCAACCAGGGCGTTGGCCTCGATCTCAAGAAGTAATCAGCCCGCTGCCAATTCCCACCCGGCCGGAAGCCGGGTGGGTGCAAATGCCCATACCCACACGGTTTTTCATGTCTGACCGGTCGCATCCGCTGTTGCATCTTCGTTCCATCGGCAAGACATTTGCCAGTGGTGTGACAGCCCTTCAGAATGTCAACCTGACCGTGCATGATGGCGACTTCCTGAGCTTGCTTGGACCTTCCGGATGCGGAAAATCGACGGCGCTCCGCATTGTCGCGGGTCTCTCCACCCCGACGTCAGGCATTGTTGACTGGCGCGGTGCTCAACTCAAACAAAGCGATATCGGGTTTGTGTTCCAGGAACCGACGCTTCTGCCCTGGGCCAGCGTTTTCGACAATGTCTGGCTTCCCTTGCGGCTTCGCGGCGTCAGTCGCAACCAGGCGTCGGTGGCGATTGCCGAAGTCCTGGAGCGCGTCCATCTGACCGGATTTGAAAACGCCGTGCCGCGCGAACTGTCGGGCGGCATGAAAATGCGGGTGTCTATCGCCCGCGGGCTTGTGACCCGTCCGCGCATCCTCCTGATGGATGAACCTTTCGCCGCACTCGATGAAATCACCCGCTTCAAGCTCAACAATGACCTCCTCGAACTCTGGGGCGAACGCGGTTTCACGGTGATTTTCGTGACCCATTCGGTGTTTGAGAGCGTGTTCCTCTCCAACCGGATCACGGTCATGGCGGCCAAGCCAGGACGCATCTTCGAAGATCTCGCCGTTGACGCACCCTATCCGCGCACTGATGGGTTCCGCACCTCTGCGATTTACTCTGAGATCTGCCGCACCACTTCGGCGTCGCTGTCGCGCGCCATGGGCGTGGAGGTTCGAGATGGCGTCCATTGATATCCGTCCCGCTTCCATGCCGATTGATGCGGAGGAAGCCCGGCGGCTGCGGAGCGCGCGGATTGAAAAGACCGCCCGGTGGCTGCTGCCGATCGTCATCATGTGCGCGGCCATTGTTCTATGGGATCGGGTCTGTGTCTGGTACGAAATCCCGCGCTATATTCTGCCGCGTCCGGGCGTGGTTCTGGCAACGCTGATTGCCGATGCACCACTTCTGTTTTCGTCACTTCTGGTCACATTGCGGATCACGTTCCTGTCGCTCCTGCTTGCAGTGGTCGGCGGTGTCGGGCTCGCCGTGCTCTTCACCCAGTCGAGGCTCATCGAAATGAGCCTGTTTCCGTTCGCCATCGTGCTGCAGGTGACGCCGATCGTTGCGATCTTTCCGCTGATCAACATCTACGTCGACGACCAGACCACAAAACTGTTGCTCTGCGCCTGGATCGTCGCCTTCTTCCCGATCCTGTCCAACACCACGCTGGGCCTCAACTCGGTTGACCGCAACCTCATCGACTATTTCCGTTTGAACGGCGCGTCCCGGTGGCAGACCCTCTGGCACCTGCGGCTTCCGGCCGCCATGCCCTATTTTCTGGGTGGTCTCAAGATCGCCGGCGGACTTGCCTTGATCGGCGCGGTCGTGGCCGAATTCGTCGCCGGCTCGGCCGGTCAGTCGTCGGGGTTGGCCTCGCGCATCATCGAAGCAGGTTACCGCCTCAACGCACCCCGACTGTTTGCAGCCCTTATTCTCATCTCGGCCACCGGCATCGTCATCTTTCTCGTCCTGTCATTAATTTCTCATCTCGTGTTGCGTCGGTGGCACGAGAGCGCACTCAAACAGGAGACCTGATGGGAAAGCCCGTTACCCTGCCGACAACCGGCAGTTTCACCCTGAGCCACGTTCGGCTGCATCAGAGCACGACATCCGCTACAGATCTCACCTTCGATGGTGACGGCCTTGCGCTGGCCGACATCGTGGTCAAGGACGGCATCATCGCCGCCATCGGACCCTCACGGGGTGATGGTGCCGCCGAGGCGGTCGACGGACAGGGTGGCATCGTCCTGCCCGCTTTCGTCGACTGTCACACTCATCTCGACAAGGGCCACATCTGGGCGCGCAAGCCCAATCCTGACGGCAGCTTCATGGCTGCGCTCACAGCGGTGGGCGAGGATCGAACAGCGCGCTGGACAGCCAACGATGTGGCCCGGCGCATGGATTTTTCCCTTCGCACGGCCCATGCTCACGGGACCCGGGCAATCCGCACCCATCTGGATTCGGTCCGCCCGCAAGAAGACATATCGTGGGCGGTGTTCCGGGATATGCGCGCCGCCTGGAAGGGCCGCATCGACCTGCAGGCGGCCTGCCTTTTCGCCATTGATGACGCCCGCAACGAGGCCTGGTTTGATCGCCTTGCCGGCATCGTTTCCGCTGCTGGCGGTGTGCTGGGTGCGGTCACCTTCACGGTGCCCGATCTTGACGCCCTGCTCGACCGCATCTTCCAGAAGGCGATGGATCTCGGGCTCGATCTTGATTTTCACGCCGATGAAACCGACGACGTGGAAGCGGTTTCGCTCAGCCGCATCGCTCACGCCGCGTTGCGTCACGGCTATGAGGGTCGGATTCTCGTTGGCCATTGCTGCTCGCTCGCCCGTCAGCCGGATGCCGCCGTCCTCGGCACACTCGACCTCGTGGCAAAATCGGGACTTTCCGTCGTCTCGCTTCCCATGTGCAACATGTATCTCCAGGACCGGCGCGCCAATTCCACCACCCCGCGCTGGCGTGGAGTGACCTTGCTGCACGAACTTGCCGACCGGGGCGTCAATGTCTGCGTCGCTTCCGACAACACCCGTGACCCCTTCTACGCCTATGGCGATATGGATGTGCTCGAGGTCTACCGCGAGGCGACACGCATCCTCCAGCTCGATCATCCGGTGGGCAATTGGCCACGGGTTGTGGGTGCCAACCCGGCAAGCGCCATGGGGCTCTCTGACGCCGGAACACTCGCCACCGGTGCCCGCGCCGATTTCATCGTCTTTCGCGGCCGCCGCTTCACCGAACTGCTGTCCCGGCCGGAAAGCGATCGCATCGTGGTACGCGATGGCCAGCCGCTCAACGCAGCCATTCCTCGTTATGCCGAACTCGACGACCTCATGGAGCCTTGAATGACCAATCTGACTGCGCTGATCGCCGAATTGGACGGACTTCGCATTGAGGAAAATGACAAGATCGTTTTGCAGAAAAGCCGGGACTTCTACTGGTATTCGCCGGTTCTGAAGCGCCAGCTCGACCATGTGACCGGCGACATCGTCGTTTCGCCGCGCAACGAGGACGAACTGATCCGCGTTCTGAAGGCCTGCTACCGGCACGACGTTCCGGTGACCCCGCGCGGCACCGGCACCGGCAATTACGGCCAGGCCATGCCGTTGTCTGGCGGGGTCGTGTTGAGCCTGGCTGACATGAACGACATCGGCGAGATCGCCCCCGGCAAGGTGACCTGCGGACCGGGCGTCATCTGCGCCGATCTCGACAAGGCCACGCGAGCCCATTCCAATCAGGAGATGCGCATGCATCCCTCCACCTACCACACCGCAACCGTCGGCGGCTTCATTGCTGGCGGATCGGGTGGCGTCGGGTCCATATCCTGGGGCGGTCTGCGCGACTTCGGCAACATCATCCGCTTGCGCGTGGTGACCATGGAGGAAGACCCCCGGGTGCTTGACCTGTCGGGCGAGGATCTGCACAAGGTGACCCATGCTTATGGCACCAACGGCATCATCACCGAGATCGAGCTGCCGCTTGCCCCGGCTTACGACTGGGTCGATCTCATCGCCGTGTTCGACAGTTTCGATGCGGCCGCGCGCTATGGCAACATGCTCGCCCGGCAGGATGGCATTCTGACAAAGTTGATCACCGTGGTCGCCGCGCCCTGCCCTTACGATTATTTCAAGCGCCACCAGAAATACCTCCGCCCCGGCCAGCACGTGGTTCTGGTCATGGTTGCCCCACAGTCCTATGACGCGTTCAAGGCGTTCAGCGCCCGAACCGGTGCGGAGATCGTTTTCGATGCCTCCCTCGAAGCCGACCTCAAGGGCATACCGCCGGTGTTCGAACTGGCCTGGAACCACACCACGCTGCGTGCGCTCAGGGTCGATCCCGCCTGGACCTATCTCCAATCGCTCTATCCCTTCCCCAACCAGATCGAGCTTGCGGGCCGAATGGACCGGATGTTCCCGGGCGAGATGATCTCGCATCTGGAATTTGTTCGCTTTGATGGCGACATCACCTGTTTCGGTTTGCCGCTGGTGCGTTTCACCACGGAAGAGCGGCTCAACGACATCATCGATCTGCACACCGAAAACGGCTGCCCGATCTTCAACCCCCACCGCTACACGCTTGAGGAAGGCGGAATGAAACAGACCGACGAGATCCAGCTCGCCTTCAAGCGCGAAGCCGATCCCAAGGGGCTGCTCAATCCTGGCAAGATGATCGCCTGGGACGATCCGGACTACGACTTTACGTCCGGAAAGGTCTGGTTGTTCAAGGGGCTGCAACAGGCAAGCTGAGGCAGACACCATGCGCATCCTCGTCCTCCACGCCCATCCGGTGGAGACCAGCTTCAACCGGGCGCTGTTCCGGCTCGTCGTGGACCGGCTCGAAAAGGCCGGCCACCAGCTTGACATCCTTGATCTCTATGCCGAGGACTTCGATCCGCGTCTGACCCGCGCGGAACGCCTGAGCTACCATGATCTTTCGATCAACCGGGTTCCCGTCGATCCCTATGTGGGCCGATTGCTGGCAGCCGAGGCGCTGGTTCTGGTCCATCCGGTCTGGAACTTCGGCTTTCCCGCCATCCTCAAGGGATTTTTCGACCGCGTCTTCCTGCCGGGCGTCTCTTTCGGCATGGTCGACGGCCAGGTGCGCCCGATCCTGCACAACATCGGCAAGCTTGTCGTGGTGACGACCTACGGCGGTTCACGCTTTCGCGCGATGTTGATGGGGGATCCGCCGCGCAAGATCGCCAAGCGCGTCCTCAGAGCGACCATTCGTCCCGGTGCCCCCATGCGCTATCTCGCCCTTTACGATATGAACCGCTCGACGGACGCGAGCCGAACTGCTTTCCTCAAGAAGGTCACCGATGTCATGGATGCCTTCTGATGCGTGTTCTCGTCGTCTACTGCCATCCGGTGCCTGAAAGCTTCGCCGCAGGCCTGCGGGACGCCGCCGTCGATGAACTGCTGAAGGCAGGCCACGAGGTCGATCTTGTCGATCTGTATGCGGAAGGCTTCGATCCGGTGATGGGCGCCGATGAACGCCGTCGTTACAATACCATGGTCATGGCCGATCACCCCTTTCCCGGTCATGCCGAGAGGCTTCAGGCGGCGCAAGGCATCCTGTTTGTCTATCCGACCTGGTGGTATGGGCTGCCAGCGATGCTCAAAGGCTGGCTTGACCGCGTGTGGACGCCCGAACTGACGTTCAAGATCCCGGATGGACCCGGTCCCATCGTGCCGCTCATGACCCATGTCCGGCTGTTGGGCGTGATCACCACCTGCGGCGCACCGCGCTGGTGGTCCTATGTGGTGGGCCATCCCGGCAAACGCACGATCCTGCGCGGCATGCGCGCGCTCTGCGCCAGGCGGTGTCGCACGCTCTTCATGGCCCATTACATGATGGACAAATCCACGGACGCAAGCCGGGCCCGGTTTCTTGCGTCCGTGCGCGCACGGCTCGCCCGGCTCTGAGCTCGCTGCAGGGAGCGATCCGGAACGGGCTGTCCGTCAGGCCTGTTCGAGCTTCTGCTCGATGGCGCCGAAAACAGAATGTCCGCTCCGGTCCTTCATCTCGATCCGGACCGTGTCGCCGAACCTCATGAAGGGCGTGGTCGCCTTGCCTGAACGGATGGTCTCCACGGTGCGCAGTTCCGCGATGCAGGAGTAGCCGCTTCCGCCCTCACCCACTGGGCGGCCTGGCGATCCGTCCGCATCGGTGTTGGACACGGTGCCCGATCCGATGATGGTTCCGGCGCAAAGCGCTCGGGTGCGGGCCGCATGGGCAACCAGCGTGGGGAAATCGAAGTTCATGCCAACGCCCGCATTGGCGCGACCGAAAGGTTTGCCGTTGAGGTCCACCGAAAGCGGCAACGAGACTTTTCCACCGTCCCAGGCCTCGCTCAGTTCGTCCGGCGTCACCGCCACGGGGGAGAAGGCCGAGGACGGCTTGGCCTGGAAGAATCCGAAGCCCTTGGCGAGTTCCGCAGGAATAAGCCCGCGCAGCGACACGTCATTGACCAGCATCACAAGTTTGATGGCCTTGCGGCAAAGTTCCAGGCCCGCCCCCATCGGCACGTCGTCGACAATGACGGCAACCTCGCCTTCAAAATCCGGCCCCCAGGCTTCGTCGGCCACCCGGATCGAGGCGCGTGGCGGAAGGAAGGTGTCCGATCCGCCCTGGTACATCAGCGGATCTTCGCGAAAACTCGGCGGCATGTCAGCATTGCGCGCCTTGCGCACCAGTTCCACATGATTGAGATAGGCTGATCCGTCCGCCCACTGAAAGGCGCGCGGCAATGGCGACAGCGTATCGCGCTCATGGAATCGCTCGCTCGGTTCGGCACCTGCTTCAAGCATTTCCGCCACGTCATGAAGCCGGGGGGCGATATGCCGCCAATCGTCAAGTGCTGCCTGCAACGATCGGGCGATGTGCGGCACGCCGGTGGCGCGGGTGAGATCGCGCGAGACGACGACCAGACGGCCATCGCGGCTTCCGTCACGCAGTGTGGCAAGTTTCATGCGGATTTCCTTTGCTCTGACATATCGGGCTCCTCCGCCCGGGAAAGATTGATCACGAGGCCATCGCGTCCGATGGTGAGTGGCCCTTGCCAGGTCGAGCGGATTTCGGCCACCCAGTCGGCTTCCGTGATCAGTGGGTCGTCTGCGGGGACCAGATGGTTGAGCACCAGATGGTCGACCTCGGCGAAGGCGGCGATACGGCCGACATCGGCGGCCATGGTGTGGCTCGCCAGAAGATGCGCCTTCAGCCGCGTGCCGTTTCCGGTGCGCGCCGTCAGGCGGTCGACACCGAGCGGATGCATGGCTTCATGGACCAGGACATCGGCCGCCAAGGCAAATTCAGAAAGTGGTTTAAAGAAGGTCGTATCAGATGAGAAAACAATGGTTTGCATCGAGCTCTTAAATTTTAATGCGAAGCATTCGGTGACCGGTGGATGGTCAACCCGCAGCGCGGTTACCGTAAGATCTGGTGCACTATGGACCAACCCTTCGCCATATTCCCGGATCTCCACCAGGCGGCGGATATCGGGACGCCCTTCATCGAGAATGCGGATGTCGATGTCATAGGCGAGTGAGGCTAAAAACCCGTTCCAGACGGCCTGTGTGCCTTCAGGGCCGTAGACAATGACGGGGGACTTGAGGCCCGATGTCCAGGCGGTATGGAGAAGCGGGCCGAGTTCGAGCACATGGTCGGAATGGAGATGGGTGACAAAGACGAGCTCGATGCTGGCAAGTGCCACGCCGGCCTCCACCACTCCACGCGACACGCCCAGGCCGCAATCGACCACGATCCGGTGGCCGCCCATCTCCAGAAGCGAGGCCGTCGGAGACGGACCGCCAGGCCGGATCGCAGGACCGCCTTTTGATCCGAGAATGACGAGCCGGTCTCCTCCCTGCCCGGTCATTGGTCGCGTCCGCCCCGCGAACCCGGGCCTGGGTCCGGCGTTCCGTCAAAGCGGCGCCCCAGCCCCTCCCAACACGCGACGTAGTCGTTCTGCAATGTCGGCAGCTCAGCGGCAAAGCGCGTCAGCATCTGAGGGAAGCGGGTTTCGAACATGAAGGCCATCGTGTCCGACAGCTTGACCGGTTTCAGCTCCGCCGTCGAGGCCTTTTCAAAAGCGTCGCGGTCCGGTCCATGCGGCATCATCATGTTGTGAAGGCTCATGCCGCCGGGCACGAAGCCTTCCTCCTTGGCATCGTAGCGACCGGCGATCAGACCCATGAATTCGCTCATGATGTTGCGGTGGTACCAGGGTGGGCGGAACGAGTGCTCGGCCACCAGCCAGCGCGGTGGAAAGATCACGAAATCGATGTTGGCGGTCCCGACCTCACCGGACGGGGCTGTCAGAACCGTAAAGATGGACGGATCGGGATGGTCAAACAGAATTGCCCCAACGGGAGAAAACATCGTCAGATCGTATTTGTAGGGCGCATAGTTTCCGTGCCATGCGACCACATCAAGCGGCGAGTGACCGATCTCGGTCAGATAAAAGCCCCCGCACCATTTCACGTGAACCCGGCAAGGTGCTTCCTTGGTCTCGAAAGCTGCAACGGGTGTCTTGAAGTCACGCGGATTGGCAAGGCAGTTGGCGCCGATCGGCCCACGGTCGGGAAGCGTGAACTTGGCACCATAGTTCTCGCAGACATAGCCACGGGCCCGCTCCGTGCCCTCGGCCAGAAGAACCTTGAACATCATCCCGCGCGGGATGACGGCAATCTCTTGCGGCGATAGAGCGATGCGGCCGAGCTCGGAAAAGATGACGAGCGCCCCGTCCTGCGGGACGATCAGCATTTCTCCATCAGCATTGACGGCGTAGTCGTCCTCCATGTCGACATTGAATGTGTAGACATGGGTGGCCATCCCAACCTGCGTGAGCGCATCACCTGTCGTGGTCATGGTGCGCATGCCCGACAGGAAGTCGGTTGCCTCCTCCGGCCAGGGCAACGGATCCCAGCGCCGTTGCCCGAGCGACAACACGTCGTCGGCCACATGTGGCGCTGTCTTCCAGTGCGGACGCGCAAGGGTCGTGAACGCCCCCATATGGCGGACCGAAGGACGGATACGGTAAAGCCAGGACCGTTCGTTGGTGCCGCGCGGGGCGGTAAACGGCGACCCGGACAGCTGTTCGGCGTAGAGACCATAAGCGCAAACCTGCGGCGAATTCTGACCTTGAGGAAGCGCCCCGGGCAGGCACTCGGTTTCAAAGTCGTTGCCAAAACCCGGCATGTAGGCGGCTGTCATGGGGTCCTCCGGGATGACTGGCGACGAGTGAGCGCATCAAGCCAGTTGACGGAGTAACTGGCAAGGGGCGACGCGATGCGCTTGACAACCGATCGTGCCCATTTGGCCGCACAAATGTCGTTGTTATTCTTTGAATTTACGCCTCTACCGTCCGCTCAATCGAGACCGATCGAACGCGACGAGCTCTGAGCGTTTGCCGACAGCGGTGCTTCGAGATGGCGGTCAATCAGCTCCCGTAGATTCACCCGTGCCCCGAGCCGCGCCGCCAGCAGATAGACCCCGCCCACCTTGCGTTCCAGAAACAGGAGATCGGCGGGTGGAACATGGGCAGCATGCCGCATGGAAGCCAGTTCAACGCCCCGCGCACGAAGCCTGCGCACGAGATCGCTCGCGCCGAAATCATGCAAGCCGTCATGTCTGAGCGGTGCAATGGCAAGATCGATCGTGTCCATGACGGCGTCAAGAAACGGCTTGGGTGCGTCGCTCTCGATAAGCCCGAGAGAGACGGCCGCAGCGACTTGCGCCGAGCGCCCGCCCTCAACGCCTGCAATCAGCATGCGGCGGCAGCGGTCGGCAAAAGCCCGTGAAATGCCCCGGGTGGCACCAAAATCCAGGAGCACCAGCTGACCGGTGGTGGCGTTGTAGCGGTAGTTTGCGAAATTCGGGTCCGACTGCATCAGGCCGAAATCGAAAACCTCCCTGAGGGTGAGATCGATCATCAGCCGCGCCACCCGATCCCGCTCTTCCTGTGGCCGGTGGCCAAGGGTATCGATCGACAAGCCTGACACGAAGCTCATGGCGAGCACGGTTTGCGTCGTCAGGTCCGGGTGCACGCCCGGCACGACAAAGTCTCTGTCATCGGCCAGGAGTGCACCAAAGCGGGCGAGGCAGTCCGCCTCGCGACCATAGTCGGCTTCCTCATGCAATTGCTGCCGCGCCTCCTCGAGCAGAGGCGACACGTCAAGCCCGTTGGGCAGCAGCCCGCTCAGGCGGATCAAGGTCGCGATGTTGCTCACGTCGCTGTCGATGCTCGCCTTGACGCCGGGATACTGAACCTTGATTGCAAGGTCCCGGCCATCCTTTGTCCGCGCCCGGTGAACCTGGCCGATCGAGGCGCTGGCAATGGGGCGAGCGGAAAAGAGAAGGAAGCGGTCACGCCATTTCGCACCCCACGCCCGCGCCAGAACGCCTTCGAGTTGGCGCTCGGGCATCGGTTCGGCATCTGCCCGCAATTGCGCCAGGATCTGCGCAAGCTCAGGCGGCAGGATGTCGCCCGCATCCATCGACATCAGTTGGCCGACTTTCATCGCCGCCCCGCGCAGGTGGGACAGCTCCCGCGTGACCCGCACGGCATTGCCAGGGGTGAACAGGAGATCGGCAAGTACTG
>Ga0105047_10013605_pt1 | contig 12983 bp, 8 predicted proteins | sample MAT04_FD_78384 | JGI IMG/M metagenome (GOLD analysis project Ga0105047, IMG submission 78384) | Freshwater microbial communities from Lake Fryxell liftoff mats and glacier meltwater in Antarctica - MAT-04 (megahit assembly) | ecosystem: Environmental > Aquatic > Freshwater > Ice > Liftoff... | reverse complement strand
AGTTCAACCACCTGCTCCGCGCCGATGGACGGACCACCCCACCGCTTGTCGACAATGCGAGCGACGCGGCAGCGGCCTTTTCGGTCATGGTGGGTGATCGCGAAGCACTTCGTGGTGTGAAATACGTCATTACGCTCGATGCCGACACGGTGCTCCCTCCGGACGCAGCGCCCTCGTTGATCGGTGCCCTGGCGCATCCGCTCAACCGCGCCATCTACGACCCTATTTCTCGACGGATCGTGCGGGGCTACGGGATTCTCCAGCCGAGAGTAGGGGTGTCATTACCGAGCGCACATCGATCGCCCTTCGCCGCGATTTCGTCGGGGCACCCCGGGGTAGATCCCTATTCGACGGCCGTCTCCGATGTGTATCAGGACCTGTACGGTGAAGGCAGCTACACTGGCAAGGGGATCTACGACGTCGACGCGTTCGAGCGCTCCACGCATGGGCGCTTCCCCGAGAACACGCTCCTGTCGCACGATCTCATCGAGGGCAGCTACGCGCGCGCCGGACTCGCCACCGACGTCATCGTGTACGATGACTATCCGTCGTCATACGTGGCCTACACGGGTCGCAAGCATCGGTGGATCCGCGGCGACTGGCAGCTCCTCCCGTGGCTCGGGCCGAAAGTGCCCGGCAGGCAAGGCGCCGAACCGAACCGTCTGTCGCTGCTGTCGCGCTGGAAGCTCCTCGACAACATGCGTCGCAGCACGGTCGAGCTGGCACAACTCGCCTTCCTGCTGGCGGGGTGGACGGTGCTACCGGGATCGATCGTGCGCTGGACGATGCTGGCGCTCGGCGCGATCATCGCGCCGTGGGCGACATCGCTGGCCCTCGCACTCGTACGTCCCCCGCGCGACAAGTCGTGGCGCGCGTACTATCGTGCCGTTGCGCAAGACGCGATCGTGTCGGTGCAGCAGGCGGCGCTCGCCCTCGCGTTCCTGCTTCACCAAACGCTGATCTCGATCGACGCCATCGTCCGGACACTGTACCGCCTGTACGTGTCGCGGAAGCATCTGCTGGAGTGGCGTTCGGCATCGACCGTGGAACGCAGCGTCGGCGACATCGGAAAGGAAACATGGGATGCCATGCGGGTGTCGGTGCTGGTCGCGTTCGGTATCGCGGCGGCCATCTCGTATCAGCGCATTGAAAGTCAGCTGTCGCGTGGTCAACCGCTCGAGTCGCTGTTGATCAGTGAGCTCCTTTTGGGGAGCATCGTGCTCTGCTGGATCATGGCACCACGGCTGGCCGTACATCTGAGTAGGCAGCGCATTGCCTCACGCCCGGCTCTCTCGACCGCAGACCGTGAGACTGCTCGGCGATACGCGGGCCTGCACTGGCGCTTCTTCGATCGGTTCGTCGGCGCATCCACCCACTGGTTGGCGCCCGACAACGTGCAGTTCAATCCCGAGTCCATCGTGGCCATGCGCACGTCGCCGACGAACATCGGGCTCCAACTGCTGTCCACGGTCAGCGCACACGACCTTGGCCTACTCACCTCCGACGAGCTCACCACGCGTCTGGAGCAGACGTTCGGCACTCTGCAGCGGTTGCGACGACACAAAGGACACTTTTTCAACTGGTACGACCTGCACGACCTGCGCGTCCTCGAGCCGGCGTACGTCAGCACCGTCGACAGTGGCAACATCGCGGGGCACCTCGTGGCGATCAGGCAAGCATGCCTCGCGCTGGCGTCGCGTGAGCCTTCACTCGAAGGCCGATTGCTCTCGCTCGCCGAGCAGGCGGACGCGTACGTCACGGCAATGGACTTCGGCTTCCTGTACGACGCGAAGCGGAAGTTGTTCACGATCGGCTATCACACCGAGACACTCACCGCCGACGAATCATTCTACGACCTGCTGGCCTCCGAGGCGCGCCTCGCGAGCTTTGTGGCCATCGCCAAGAACGATGTGCCGGTCGAGCACTGGTTCCGCCTGGCACGACCGCTCAATCGCACATCATCGGCCACGGCACTCGTGTCGTGGAGCGGCAGCATGTTCGAATATCTGATGCCGTTGCTCGTCATGCGTTCGCTGCCCTTCACCATTCTCGATCAGACCTATCACGGTGTCGTGGAGCGACACTACGTACACGGCCGCAGCCACCACGTGCCGTGGGGGGTGAGCGAAAGCGCCTACAACGTGCGCGATCTCCATCTCACCTATCAGTACCGAGCGTTCGGCATCGCCGATCTGGCGCTCAAGCGCGGGCTCGAGCGTGACCTGGTGATCGCACCGTATGCCACGGCACTCGCGGCCATGGTCGATCCGGCGCGCGCGTTCGAGAACCTGCGCCGCCTGGAGTCGCTTGGAGCACTCGGCGAGTTCGGGTTCGCCGACTCGCTCGATTACACCCGGACAGATCCGGGCGAGCGATTCGCACTGGTGAACACGAGCATGGCACATCACGTCGGCATGACGTTGGTGGCGCTCACCAACCTGCTGGAGAACGACATCTGGCAGGATCGGTTTCATGCGGCACCACTCGTGCAGTCGGCGCAGCTACTGCTGCACGAGCGCGTTCCGCGGCGACTGCTCCTGCGTGAGGCGCAGTCCCCGCGCACGCCGGCGGAGCGCTCGGCCAACGCCGGCGATCAGCCCGTCGTGCGCGAGGTGGACACGACGACACGCACCGCGCCACGCGTGGCCATGTTGGGCGAGCTGCCGTACACCGTGATGCTGAATCACAATGGCAGCGGCTACAGCCGATACGAATCGCTGGCCGTGACCCGCTGGCGAGCGGACAGTACGCGCGACGACCTCGGTCAGTACTGCTACGTCAAGGACGTGGACAGCGGCCGTACATGGTCCACGTCGCACCAGCCGGTGTGTGCACCGACCGACCACAGCAAGGTGTGGCTGGCCTCTGATCGTGTGACCATGCATCGCCTGGACGGCGATATCGAGACACGCACGGAGATCACCGTCGTGGCCGGGGACTGCGCGGAGGTTCGGCGCGTGACGCTGATCAATCTCGGGAGCGAGCCGCGTGACATCGAGCTGACCAGCTACGGTGAGATCGTGATGGCACCGCCCGATGCCGATCGCGCACATCCGGCGTTCTCCAATCTGTTCGTCGAGACCGAGTGGCACGCGTGGTGTACGGCAATCACCGCCACGCGACGTCCTCGCTCTCCCGACGATCCGTCGTTGTGGTGCGTGCATGTGGTGGATGCCGGCCCAGATCGTATCGGGCCAGTCAGCTGCGAGACCGACCGGTCCGCCTTCCTCGGCCGCGGGCGCGGTGTGCGGTATCCGGCCGCGATGCAGACCGACGGCGCGCTGAGTGGCACTACCGGTCCCGTACTCGATCCGATCTTCGCCTTGAGAACCCGCGTGCGCGTGACGCCGGGCCGAGCCGTCAGCGTGGCCTTCACGACGCTGGTTGCCACCAGCCGGACGGCCGCGTTCGAGCTTGCCGGCCGTTACCACGACGACCATGCCGCCCAACGCGCGCTCGACTTCGCGTGGACGTCGACGCAGCTCGAACTGCGCGAGCTCGGCATTACGCCGGCAAGCGCTGCCACATTTCAGGAGATCGCGACACAATTGCTCTTCCGGGATGGTTCGTTGGCCCCGCCACCCGATGAGATTCGGCGGAATCGCGGGTCGCAGCCGCAGCTCTGGATGTACGGCATCTCGGGCGACCGCCCCATCGTCCTCGCCACCATCGACTCCACGGACGGATTGCCCACGCTCCGCGAGTTGTTGGTTGCCCATCGCTTCTGGCAGCGGCGCGCACTCACCGTCGATCTGGTGATCATCAACGCGTCGGGACACGACTATCTGCAGGAGTTGCGCGACGCGATCACCGAGGCCGTGATCTCGACGAACGACGCCGCACTGCTGGACAAGCCTGGCGGTGTCTTCGTGCGCCGTCTCGATGGCGTCTCGACCGTGGACTATCTCATGTTGTCAGCGACGTCGCGCGTACACCTCACCTGCGACGGCCGCTCTCTCACCCGCATTCTCGAGAGTGTAGACATGCAGGCCGGCGATCGCCAGCGTACCGTCTCGCAGAGTCTCGCGGCGCGCACGCTGGAGCGAAGCACGCCAAGCATCGGGGCGGCGGGCATCACGCCGGCTGATCGACCCGGCGCGATCGCTTCGCTCGTTTCGGTGCTGCGACCACTGGTTGCCCCGCTGATCCCGAGGCTCGTCCGTGTCCCTGCGGAGCCGGAGCGTGCCGCCAGGCCGCAGACTCCGATGCTGTTCGATAATGGCATCGGCAGCTTCGACGAGCGGGGTGACTATCACATTCGGGTAGCTGACGCGCAACTTCCCCCGGCGCCGTGGTCGAATGTCATTGGAAACCCCCATGGCGGCTTCCTGGTGACCGAACGCGGCGCCGGCTGCATGTGGGCGGAGAATGCGTTCTTCTACCGCGTGACGCCGTGGCACAACGATCCGGTAGCCGACCCCACGAGTGATGTGCTGTTCCTCAAGGATCTCGACTCGGGATCACTGTGGAGTGCCACCCCGGCGCCGATCGACGACGGGGCTTACCTGGTTCGACACGGGGCCGGCGAAACCACGTTCGAGCATGAACACGAAGGCATTCAGACGTTGCTGCATTTGGGAATGCCCGACGATGCCGCGGCGAAGCTCTCGCGACTGCGGATCACCAATCGCTCGAAGGCATCGAGACGGCTTTCCGTCACCGCGTTCGTCGAGTGGACCCTCGGCTCACGTCGAGAAGAGACGCAGCACCAGGTGCGCACACGGTTCGCGCCGGAGCATCACGCAATGCTGGCGCAAAATACCTTCGACGCGCAGTTCGCGGAGTGGACGGCCTTTCTGGCCGTCAGCGAACCCGTGTCCAGCTACTCCGCCAACCGGCGGAGCTTTATCGGGCGAAACGGTAGCCTCGCGGATCCGGCGGCGCTCCGTATGGATTCACTCGATGGCATGACGGGCGTGGCGCTCGACCCCTGCGCGGCGCTGCAGTTCGACATTGTCCTGCTGGCGGGGGAATCGCGTGAGATCACCGTCGTGCTCGGCGCGGCCCGAACTGAGGCCGAGGCGCGGCGACTCGCCGATCGCCTCCGCTCGGTGCCCGATGCCACGGCCGCGGCCCAGCGCACCGTTCGCGCGTGGGAGACACGACTGAGCGCGATCACCGTCAAGACACCAGACCCATCGTTCGATATCCTGATCAACAAGTGGTCGCTCTATCAGGCCTTGTCGTGCCGCATGTGGGCGCGCATGGGACTCTACCAGAGCAGTGGCGCGTACGGCTTTCGCGATCAACTGCAGGACGTCATGGCGTTCGTGTATGCCGAACCCGGCGTGGCCCGCGAGCATATCCTGCGTGCGGCCTCCCGCCAGTTTCTCGAGGGGGATGTGCAGCACTGGTGGCACCCACATAGCGGACGTGGCGTGCGCACGCGATTCTCCGACGACTTGGCGTGGCTGCCGTACGTGGTGGACCAGTACATCCGGGTCACCGGCGACAGTACGGTGCTCGAAGAGTACGTGCCGTTTCTCTCCATGCGGGAGCTACTGCCGCACGAGCACGAGATCTACGATCTCCCCTCCGTAACTGAAGAACTCGGCAGCGTGTACGAACACTGTCGTCGCGCCCTGCGTCGCGCCTGTACTGTCGGCACGCACGGACTACCGTTGATCGGCACGGGCGACTGGAATGACGGCATGAGCCGCGTGGGTGCCGATGGTAAGGGCGAGAGTGTGTGGCTGGCATGGTTTCTCGTGACCACGCTGCGGATGTTCGCAACGCATGCCGACTCGCGCGGCGATCATGGAGAGGCGCTGGACATGCGTCGCAAGGCTGACGACTACGTGCTGGCGGTCGAGGCCAACGGATGGGATGGCGGATGGTACCGACGAGCGTACTACGACGATGGTACTCCCATGGGCTCGTCCGAGAACACGGAGTGTCGCATCGACTCGATCGCGCAGAGTTGGAGCGTGATCTCGGGGGCCGGCAATCCGGCGCGTCAACGCATGGCCATGCAGGCGCTGAACGAGCAGCTCGTGGTCGACGATGCGCGATTGATCAAACTATTGACACCACCGTTCACCGAGGGCAAGCACGATCCGGGTTATATCGCGGGCTACGTGCCGGGCGTGCGGGAAAACGGCGCGCAGTACACGCATGCCGCGCTCTGGGCGGTGTTGGCGACCGCCATGCACGGGGATTGCGAACGCGCCTTCGCACTCTTTCAGATGATCAATCCTCTTACACACGCGCAGTCGGCAGAAGCGGTCGCGACATACAAAGTGGAGCCGTACGTCGTGGCGGCCGACGTGTACACCGCCCCCACCCTGCTCGGTCGCGGTGGGTGGACCTGGTACACCGGGTCAGCGAGCTGGATGTATCGCGTTGGTCTCGAGAACATCCTCGGCTTTATCAAGGTCGGCGACGCCCTCCGCATCGAGCCGTGTGTGCCGCACGAGTGGCGTGAGTTCTCGATCACCTATCGTTTCGGCCGCACAACATACGAAATCATCGTGCGCAACCCGTCATTGCTGCGCCGACGAGGATCGCGCGTCACGCTCGACGGGACGCTCTTCAGGACGAATACCATACCATTGGTGGACGACGGCCAGCTGCATCATGTCGTCATCGACGTGGCAGTGAAGGGCTAGCGCGGCGAGACATCGGCCGAGTGCCACTACTAGAAGTGCGTGGCGCTCGCGTTCTCCCACGCCCGCGACATGCCGGTCGTGGAAGGATCGGTGAACAACTGCCCGCGTGTGAGCTGCGGGTAGATGTCGGCATAGCTGCGGATCTCCATGGCGCTCACGCGCTTCATGATGAACCACGGCTCGAGATCCTGCGGGCGCTGCAGCCCCGCCGCACCGAGCACTTCGAAGAAGCTCTTGACCGTTTCCCGATGATAGCGCGCGACCCGGTGCGACTTGTCGCCCACGTGGAGCCCGCCGACCAAGTCGGGATCCTGCGTCGCCACACCAGTGGGACACTGATTGCTGTTGCAGCGGAGCGCCTGAATGCAGCCGATCGCGAACATCATGGCACGGGCGGCGTTACACATGTCCGCGCCCAAGGCGACTTTCGTGGCCATCGAGAAGCCCGTGTTCACTTTGCCCGAGGCAATCACGCGGATGCGGTCGCGTAGTTCGGTCGCCACGAGGGCGTTGTGCACGAACGACAGCCCTTCGTTGAGCGGCGTGCCGACCGAGTCGGAGAACTCGAGTGGCGCTGCGCCCGTGCCGCCTTCGCCGCCATCCACGGTGATGAAGTCCGGCGTGATCCCGGTGGCCATCATCGCCTTGATGATACCGAGGAACTCGTGCCGCTTGCCGACGCACAGCTTGAAGCCGATCGGCTTGCCGCCCGATGCGTCGCGCAGGCGTTTCACGAACTGCAGCAATTCCGTTGGCGTCGAGAACGCCGAGTGGGCCGGCGGCGAGATCACGTCGTGACCGGGTTCTACGCCACGGATCTCGACGATCTCCGGCGTGAGCTTCGACGCCGGGAGGATACCACCGTGTCCGGGCTTCGCGCCCTGCGACAGCTTGATCTCGATCATCTTCACGTTCGGCAGCGCGGCGCGTTTGGCGAATTCCGCTTCGCTGAACCGACCCTGCCGATCACGTGCGCTGAAGTAGCCGGTGCCGATCTGCCAGATGATGTCGCCGCCCGGCTCGAGATGGTACGGACTGAGTCCGCCCTCGCCGGTGTTGTGCGCGAAGTTGCCCATCTTCGCACCGGTGTTGAGCGCGAGCACCGCATTCTTGCTGAGCGATCCGTAGCTCATGCCGGACACGTTGAACACCGAGGCCGAGTACGGTTGGCGGCAATCGGGTCCGCCCACGGTTACGCGGGCGTGCGCGTCGTCGGGGTGCGCCGGTGCGAGTGAATGATTGATCCACTCGTAGCCGGTGGCGTACACGTCCTTCTGCGTGCCGAAGGGGAGCGTATCCAGTTCACCCTTGGCGCGCTGGTAGATCAGCGACCGATCGTTGCGGCTGTATGGTTTGCCGTCACCGTTCGACTCGATGAAGTACTGATTGATCTCGGGCCGGATCATCTCCAGCAGGTAGCGCGCGTGTCCGAGTAGCGGGAAATTGCGCTTGATGGCCTGCTTGGTTTGTAACATGTCGGCCACACCACGGCCGATCAGCGGCAGGAGGATGACCAGGGCCAGCCACGCGGGTGTCCACAGCGTGGAGGCCGCCGCAACCGTGAGCAGCAGGGCGACCGATATGATGACGAATTGGGTACGCATGGCTCCGAGTATCGTCCGGATCGCGTCGGATAGTGAGCGGAGGTGGTCCCGCTCGCTTGGAGAGATGGTGTCGTGCAGTCATTTTTCACGTTCCCTCACCACTCCTGGAGTACAGATGGCCGAAGAAGTTGCGCGCCGCATCGTGATTGCGAGCTTTACCACGCCGAAGGGCGCTGAGACGACCGTGGCGCTGCTGAAAGGCGCGACCGTGAGCCTCGGGAACACTGCCGTCGTCACCCGTGACGACAGCGGCGAAGTGAGTTTCACGGAGTCCCAGGACTGGGGAATCGGCAAGAGTGCGCTCGTGGGCGCGATTGCCGGCCTCCTGTTGCCCGGCGTCGGTACGCTGACCCTCGCCGCCGGAGGCGCTCTGGCTGCGTACTTCATCGACCGTGGATTCCCGGACGCCCAGCTCAAGCAGATGGGTGAGGGGCTGGCACCCGAAAGCTCGATGCTCGTGTTGCTGGTGGCCGAGCATGATGTAGCCCGGGCGACCGACGTGCTGTCGCAGGGCGGCGGCACCGTGATCGGCAGCAGTACGGAAAGCGATCTCACGGCGGCCATCGCCAATCTGCGTCCCTGACGAGTAGGCTTCGGTTCCTTCCCTTCTCGGAGCAGCATGCAGCGTTCGGCCATTCTTACCGCAGTTCCCCACGGTCGTGGCCGTACCCGCCAGGTCACGATCCGGAATGTCGGTGACGAGGTCGCGCTGGAACTCGGCATTCAACTGATGGCTGAAAAGGAAGACCGGACCGATTGGCTCGAAGGCACTCGGCCGCGCGTGCTCGGCCCGGGCAAAGAAGTTTGCCTCGACATCGCGCAGTCGCCGGGGCCGACGGAGTGCAAGCTGATCGTGTCGTGGGTGGACGGCCGCGGGAACGCCAGCCGGTGGGTCGGAGCGATTTCACGGCGGTAGGTCAACGCGGAAAGATTGCGCGTGAAGGGAAGACGTCCAATCGCTCGCAGCCGAACTGTTGCGCTCTCAACGGTGAGCAGCCGGTGAACATTCTTATTTGAACGGCTGACTCGGGACAACGTATGAAGCAACGCCATGCCGGTATGTACGCTGTTTTCTTCGTGGCAGGCTCTCTCGCCGTGATCGCGCTCGTGGCGAATGCGACGAGGCTCATATTTGCGCCGCGTCGAGAACGGCGGTCTGAACGTGCGCGCTCCGGAGCGGACGCGACGGAGGCGCCGGGAGACGCGGGCTTGGACCACCAAGACGAGCAGTCAGGAGTCGGCGAATTGACGCATCGCTGCTATGAAGTCGAGGTGCCGCGCGCGACGTTCACTCGCCAGACGTTGATCCAAGCGATTGAACTACGGATGTGCGAGCTGCCTCCGGCAGGCCTTGCCGATTTTGAAAAATCGTCTGGGAGCGCGGCCAGGATGGCTATAGGTGACGAGTACGACATTACGATGCTCGGTCCGTGGAACGGGCGCGTTCGCGTCGCAGAAGTCACCGACGCCAGTTTCACGCTCGTCACGCTCGATGGACATCCCGAAGCCGGACACATCACGTTCTCGGTCGAGGACGTACCGACGCAACCCAGCGTGTTGAAGGTGAGAATCGAATCGTGGGCGAGAGCGCGCGATGAAGCCGCACAGGCGGCATATGACACGCTGAATGTCGGCCGTCGGGTTCAGACCGAAGTGTGGGTCACGTTCCTTCAACGTGTGGCCGAGTTCACCGGCTCCACAGCGATGCCTGAGGTGGACATACGGTCCGAAGCGCTCACCTCGTGACGGCATCGCAATCCCCGGCCGAATCCCTGCTCGATGAACGGTCGCGTGCGAGGCTGGCAGAGATTGCGGCTCTCGAGTCCACCGTCGATCTGACGAAGCGCGACAGCTATGTTGCGGCGGCCGGCTGGCACATCGACGCGCGAGAGATCGTGTTGCCGACCGAAACACCCGGAGAGCCGGAGCCGAGGGGCGCATTCGTCGTGGCCGGCGAAATCTTGCGGGCGTATGCCTTCACACCCAGACGATTGATTACCGGGTCCTTCGACCCGGACGCCCCGTTGTTGGAGCGGCCCATGCTGCTCACCGCGCGATTCTTGTGGATGCGCTTCGAGTTGGGCGTGCGCGTGAGCCGCGTGATCGATGAGACACGCCGCGTTGATGGCGTCGGCGAACAAGTGTGGGGTTACAGCTACCACACGCTGGCTGGTCACCTCGAACGGGGGGAGATCACCTTCGAAATCATTAAGCGTCTTGATACCGGTGCGGTGCGGTTCCGCATTCATTCTTTCTCACAGACGGGCCACATCGCCAGCTGGTTCTATCGGCTCGGGTTTCGGCTGGTCGGGCGCCGCTTACAAAGTCATTTTGCAGAGCAGTCGCTCAGTAACATGCGGCGTCTCGTGGTGGGCGCGCTCGGTCCGTCACGATCCGCAACCTGACAATGTCTCAACAGAGTGACGGTTGACACGTCGCGATGCGCTCCAGCACCGCCGGCGCCAGTGACTTCTCCAGCGGCGCGTGCCGAGCCCCGCTAACGATCACCGCGTCGATGGAGGCCATGGAGGCGAGCTTCGCGAGAGGGCGTAGCGGCGCCACGAACCGCTGGTTGTTCTGCATCGGCGCACGATCATCTCGTGGGAAGCATTAAGTTACGCGTCGCGAATGGGAGAGCGCGGTCCTCAGGGGCGGCGCTGTCGTCCTCTCCGCGAAGGGTCAAGACCGGCGCCGAGTTGACGCTGGCCACGCGAAGGTATGCCTGCCTGCGGACATACGACATGAACACGAGCGAAATAATTCTTGAAGTCGGCGCCGAGGGCGCAACCCAGACGCTTTATGGCAGGGTCACCACCGCGGGGTGGTTGTTCTTCCAGCGAGTGATCGATGAGACGCCGGAGCTGCCTGAAAAACTTTGGATCGATTCGATCTCCGAGGTCGTGAACACATGGCCCGAGGCGCTCGAGTTGCTCGACCGGTACCCATGGCAGCACCTCAATCCGCTTCAGGTTCACCCAGGGTTCCGTGAGGCCGTCCATGAGGCGGCGTGCGCCCGACTCGACCCGGCGGACGAACGAATGCCGCGACTCCTTGCGCGATGGTCGCGGATATGTGAGGTGGATGGCGTGTGATACAGTGCGACATACACGGCTATGGAGAGCGGTGTTGACGCGCCACGTCAACGCGCTTGCACTCGAGGCCACCGACACACTTGCGCTCTGAGGTCACCGCCGGCTCACACGTGGTCATCCATGACAACGGGCAAGGCGGCGGCCACGCGGAGCACGGTGTCCCGAACGACATTGGAGACCCGATTCCACTTCAGCCCACAGTCATCGGCGAGCTCGTGCCATGCCGCGGCATTGATACTCGGCCCGTGCCGGGTCGAGCCAATCAGCATCGACATGTTGACTCTGTGCTCCCGCCGCTCGATGACCTCACCAGCGCGCTCGTACTTCTCTCGGACGCAGCCGCTTCACGCCGTCCAGTGCACCACTCGTCACCACGGCGGAGCGCTCCGGTCGCACGTCTTGCATAGCGCCGGGGCACTCCTCCTCCAATGCCGCAAGGAGTCCGAAGATATCCGAGCCGGCGACCTGATGGCGCTGCGCGAACACCTCGCGCACGGTGGGATTGTCCGGCAGCAGGGCTCCAGAGAACCGCGCGAGGAGGTCCCCGGTGTGCACGGCGTCCACGAGCGGGAGGCACAGTGACTGCGGAAAGCCGTCGAACCGCCGCTGCCAGTTGGGGTAGTGAACGATGGTAGTCTCGTCGGCATGACCATTGTGCACGCGGCGTCGCCTCTTCCACGTGGCGCGCGTTGAGCAGCAGCCGTCGAAGGCGAGCATCAACTTCTCGCGAGGCGTGTAGCCCGTCCGATCAATGCGCTCTCCGCCCAGACAAGCCATGACGACGCGTCGACGAATCAACCAACACAGCTGGAAAGCGCGCGCGTGTTTGCGCGTCGTGCCCACGCTGATGTGTGCGCAGATGTTGCACGCGCAGCCAATCCCGACGATCTCGCGCACCGAGGCGGTGACGGTGTATCAGGGCTCAGACGGGCGAGTTCCGGTTGAAGCAAACGCGCCGCTCATGGTCACGGCAGACGGGACGATGATCGTCTTGGACAGAGCGGAAGGCGGCGTGTACCGACTGGTACCGGGAAGAAGCAGCGACAAGAAAACCCAACGTGTGAGTAGATGCCGCGCTGGGGGCTTGGCGCCGCAACCAGTCGGTCGGTGTCGAAGATCGGAACCTCGAAGTTCCTCCACGGCGTCCCATACGCGATAGCGCGACGATTCTCGACACTTTGGCGCGAGTCAATGTCCAGAATGGGGATCTGATTGTGCGGGTCCGTGCCAGCAAGGCCTTTTACACCGACGGACAGCTCGTCTATCTCCGTGCGATACCTGGCGCGCGTGAACCGTTGAGCGAGCAGGCGTTTTCCTCGGTCGTCGACAAACTCGTCACCCGACTCAACATGGAGGGTCGGCGCATCGGGTTTGGTCGTGTCGATGAAGCAACACTCCGACAAGAAATCTTTCGTCCACGCTTTCATAGTGTCGCAACGCAAGTATACATCACCGACGACGCAAGGGTGCTAAATCGAGGGAGCGACGCCGCAGTGGCGAGCGTGCGCTACACCATCTTCCACCCCGATGGCGTGCTCGCCGGAACGTTCACCGTGCCGCCAACTCAACGTGTGCGGGCGCTCGTCGGCACGCAGATCTGGTCGTACGTGGAGCGCGAGTCCGGGGAGATAGACAGCAATTCGGCGCGGCCGCACCGACCTTGGCTGATCCCACCGCTT
>Ga0105047_10013603_pt1 | contig 12984 bp, 6 predicted proteins | sample MAT04_FD_78384 | JGI IMG/M metagenome (GOLD analysis project Ga0105047, IMG submission 78384) | Freshwater microbial communities from Lake Fryxell liftoff mats and glacier meltwater in Antarctica - MAT-04 (megahit assembly) | ecosystem: Environmental > Aquatic > Freshwater > Ice > Liftoff... | reverse complement strand
CGACTATCTCACCGTGCACGCCATGCGGATGGGCGCCCGCGGTGCGCACGAAGCGTCTTCCGACATCCCCGGCGTGATCTTCGTGCAGCTCGATGGTGTTCCGGCTCCATTGCTGGAGAACGAGATCCGCTCCGGCAACATCCCGACGATCAGTCGCTGGGTGCGCTCGGGCAGCCACACGTGGACCGAGTGGACTGCACGGGTGCCGTCGACCACCCCCGTGAGCCAGGCCGGCCTGCTGCACGGCAACAACGAGGGCATCCCCGCGTTCCGCTGGTACGACCGCGAGATGGGCCGGCTCCTCGTCGCGAACCGGCCCGAGGACGCCGCGATCATCGAGGCCCGCATCGGCAACGGCAGGGGGCTGCTGGCCGACGACGGGGTGAGCATCTCGAACCTGTTCTCCGGAGACGCCGCCACCTCCTTGCTCACCATGAGTGGCCTGAAGGAGGGCAAGAAGGGACTGGGCCCCTCGCAGTCCTACGCCGCGTTCTTCACGCACCCGGCCGGCATCCTGCGGGCCGTCATCCTCACCATCGGCGAGATGGCCAAGGAGGTCTTCCAGGCACGTCGACAGGTGCGCCGCGGGGTCGAGCCGCGCATCCACCGCGGTGGCTCGTACGTCGCCCTGCGCGCGGTGACCAACGTGTTCCTGCGCGACCTCAACGTCGCCCTCGTCGTCGAGGCGATGATGAAGGGGTCGAAGGCGATCTACGTCGACTTCGTCGACTACGACGAGATCGCCCACCACGCCGGGGTGACCCGCTCGGAGTCGCTCGCGGCCTTCTACGGGCTCGACGACGTGCTGCGCAGCCTCGAGCAGGTGATCGACGCCGGCATCACCCCCAGGCCCTACCAGGTCGTGCTCGTGTCGGACCACGGCCAGAGCCAGGGGGCGACGTTCCTCCAGCGCCACGGTGTCTCGCTCGAAGGGCTCATCCTCGACTTCTTCGAGGGGGCCGCGACGGTGACCGCGGCGACCGGCGAGGTGGAGGCCTGGGGGCCGGTCAACATGCTCATCGGCCAGCTCTCCGGGCAGGACTCGGTGTCGGGGCGGCTCACCAGACGCGCCATCTCCGACCGCGACCCGGAGGCCCCGGTCGGGCCCTCCGGTGTCACCGAGGACACCTCCGCCCCGGGCGATGCGCCGGCCGAGATCACCGTCGTCGGGTCGGGCAACCTCGGCGGGGTGTGGTTCAGCCAGCACCTCGAGCGGCTGACGCTCACCGACATCGAGCGGCTCCACCCCGGGCTGCTCGCCATGCTCGCTGCCCACCCGGGCGTCGGCTTCGTCGTCGTGGCGACCGACGACGGGCCGGTCGCCCTGGGCGCCGACGGCACCCACGACCTCACCACCGGCGAGGTCGTGGGCGAGGACCCGCTCGCCCTCTTCGGCCCGGATGCCGCCGGGGACTTCCTGCACGTCTGCGGCTACCCGAACGCCCCTGACATCTACCTCAACTCGCTGTACGACCCCGTGCTCGACGAGGTCGCGGCGTTCGAGGAGCTGGTCGGGTGCCACGGTGGCCTGGGCGGATGGCAGACCCGGCCGCTGCTCGTGCACCCCGCCGAGTGGTCGATCGACGCCGACCTGCTCGACGAACGGGGCCGGCTGCGGGGTGCGGACACGGTGCACCACCAGATGGTGCGTTGGCTCGAACGGCTCGGTCACCGCACCGAGCTCGCGCCGGATGCCGTGACCTCCGTCACCGATCCGGCGTCGGTGACCGACCCGGTGAGGTGAGCCCCGGCTCCACTCTGGCAAGTCGCTGAGGGACTGCAGGTGCGGCGCGCGGGCTGTCATGCGCACAGTGGAGACACCGGCCCGACGTGGCCGGTGCGAGCGGCAGCCGCCGAGCCTGCCCCCACCGCCCGCCCACAGATCTGCAACCGGGGCAGGAACGGGGAACCCACGTTCGGCCGGTCCACCGACCGGCCTCGGGGTGACGCCGCGCAGAGCGCGGCCGGGCGCCTTCCGTCCGAACCCGACAGCTGACCTCGCAGGCGGTTGGAAGGGACACATCCGTGCACACCGGAATCCTCGAGAGGCGGGTTGCGCCCCGAACCCTGCTGGCCGCCCTCGCCGCCCTCCTCGCCGTGCTCCTGATCACGCCGGCCCCCCCGGCCGACGCGACCACCATCGGACAGCAAGCGGTCTCCGTGGCCGCCGCCCAGAAGGGCAAGCCGTACAAGTGGGGCGCGACCGGCCCGTCCTCGTTCGACTGCTCCGGCCTGGTGGTCTACGTCTACAACACCAGGATGCACAAGAAGCTGCCGCGCACCGCGTCGGCGCAACGCCGGGCGGCCACTCCCGTCGCGAAGAGTCAGCTGCGCCCGGGCGACCTGATCTTCCTGCACCAGGGCGCGACCTCGAACGTCACGCACGTCGGGGTGTACGCCGGCGGCGGCAAGATCTGGCACTCGCCCAAGCCGGGGGGGCGGGTCAAGCTGTCGACGCTGTGGACCACGGTGTGGACCGCCGGCCGGGTCAAGTGAGCGCACCTGCCGGCCGTCTCAGGCCGGTACGACCTCGACCGCGGGGGGCCTGCACTCCTGCGTGCTGACGGCTGCGTCGCATAGGCCGAGGAAGGCGCCGAGGTCGATCAGCTCTGACGGCGTGCGCGGCGCGAAGTCGGTGAGCACGGCTGAGCGCACCACGTGCGCGCTGTGCTGCCCGCGCGAGATGGCGACGTTGAGCCGGTGCCGGTCGAGAAGGAAGCCCATGCCGCGCGAGACGTCGGAGTGCGACGAGGCTGCCATGGAGAGGATGGCGACTGCCGCTTCCTGGCCTTGGAACTTGTCGACCGTGCCGACCGGAACATCGGCCAGGCCGGCATCGTCAAGGGTGCGGCGCAGCTGGCCGACCTGCCCGTTGTAGGGCGTGATGACGATGGTGTCGGCCGGGCGTAGCGGCCGCGGGCCGACCGGCGTGCCGTCGGGGCCGAGTTCGCCCGGGTCGTGCCAGGTGCGGCCCACCAGGTCGTGGACCAGGTCGCGCACGACCTCGGCCTCCTCGGGCGACCACGTGGAGTTGTCGTGGTGGTCGACCAGCCGCACGTGCAGGCCCGGCTCGACGCCCTCGAGGTGCCGGGCGGCCGTGACCGTCGCTTCGGACCGCAGCCGGCCGGCATACGACAGCCGCGAGACGGGAGCGGTGAGGTTCGGATGCATGCGCCACGTCGTCTCGAGGAAGTAGCCGAGCTCGGGCGCGAGCACCGGGTCGTCGCCGATCAGCCAACCCAGGGCCGAGGCATCGACGGGGTCGGGGTGGGTGCCCTGGGAGACCTGCGGCAGCTGCTGGGGGTCACCGAGCAGCAACAGGCGGTCACCGGCCACCGAGCAGGCCAGGGTCTTCGCGAGCGAGAACTGCCCTGCCTCGTCGACGACGACGATGTCGAGCTGCCCGCGGCCCACCCTGCGGGTGTTGGTGAGGTCCCAGGCGGTGCCGCCGACGACGTAACCCCGGCCGGCGCTCACGTGCGCTGCTGCGAACTCGGCAAGGTGGTCGGCCCTGTCCAGGGCGGTCCAGGTGGCGCCCTGCGGGTCACGGGAGGACTTGCCGACCTGCTCGGGCGGAACCCCGGCGGCGACGACCGCATGCAGGACGTTCTCGATCGCCTTGTGGCCCTGCGAGGTGACACCGACCGCCCACCCGCGCTCGAGCACCAGCCGGGCGATGACCCTGGCGGCGACGTGGGTCTTGCCGGTGCCAGGAGGGCCCTGGACCGCCAGGTAGGAGTCGTCGGTGGCGCGTAGTGCGGCCTCGATGGCGTCGACGTGGCGCGCCGGCCCGACGCCGACGGGCGGCAGCGGCCCGCCGCTCCGTAGGCGCGGCAGCCGCCGGGCGAGCAGGTCGATGCCCGCGGTGAGAGGCAGGTCGGCGCCCGCGTCGAGCACCCGCTGGGCGACCTCCGCGAGGGCGTCGTCGATCGGCCGGGTGCCGATCCTGTCGTTCGGGACGAGGGCGACCGGGAGGTCGACGTGCTCGCAGGCGGCCTTGGGCTGCAGCTCCTCGACGACGAGGGACTGGTGCAGCCGCCCGTTGGGCGCGGTGCGCTCGTGCGCCTCGAGCACCGAGACTCCGGCCGAGGAGCAGGCGTTGGCATGGCCCGGAAGGGTGGTGACGCCACTGGGCGGCGGGTCGGGGTAGACGGCGCTCACCCTGTCGCCCGGGGCGGCCGGGATGCCGCGCAGCGGCTCGCCGTCCAGGCGCAGCACCCGCCGGGAGCTGCGGGCCCGTGGCGGCTTGTGCCAGTCCTGCACCACCGCACCGCTCTCGACGACGAACACCCCCTCCGCGGAACGCCACTCACCCACCGGCAGCCGCAGCCGTTCGAAGTGCGCCTGCCACGCCGGTTTGTCCTCTCGCGCATGGAAGAGCACCGACGACGCGACGAGCGCCACGGCCTGCTGCTCGGCGGTGCGCTCGTGCGGCTTGACCCCGACGAGCCGGTCGCGCAGGAGGGTCTCGAGGCGCATCAGGGCCAGCCGCTGCTCGGACGGGGTCTGGGCCGGCGCCGGCTCGGCCACGGGGACCGGACCCGTCGTCGACCCGGCCAGTGCGGAGGCGGCGCTCTGGTCGAGCAGCCAGTCGCGCAGCATCCACGTGGACACGCAGTCGTCGCGGTTGTAGTGCGCGATCTCGGCGATCAGCCGCGCGGCCTCGTCGGTGCGATCGGCATCGCGGGCGGCCATGAACTGGTGGTAGACCACGATCGAGTCGGCGGCGTTGGTCACGGTCGCCTCGCGGGCCGCCATGTACAGCGGCTCGAGCTTCTTGATGGAGTACGAACGCTGGGACACCCGGATCGCGGTGCGGACGACGGCGTAGAGGTCGACGAAGACGCCGTCGCGCAGCAGCTGGTCGACCTCGTCCTCGCACACCCCGTGGCGGGCGGCGAGGCGCAGCAGTGCCGCGGTCTCGTAGGCGGCGTAGTGGTAGACGTGCAGGTCGGGCCAGCGCTCGCGTCGCGCGCTGAGCCAGGTCACGAAGTCGATCAGCGCTTGCCTTTCGGCAGCGCGGTCATGGGCCCAGAAGGTGCGGAACACCGGGACGCGGGTGTCGATCTCGACGATGCCGAACAGGTACTCCAGGCCCCACGTGCGCGAGCCCCGCTCGGACCACAACGGGTCGCCCTCGAAGTCGAAGAAGACGTCACCGGCGCTGGGCCGCGGCATCCGGCGCAGGGTGTCGGGGTCGGTCACCTCGGAGCGGACCCCGCCCTCGGGGTCGCGCTCCTGCTGGAGCTGGAGCCGCGCCTGCTCGCGCAGCCGGTCGAGGGTCGCCCCACGCACGTCGGCTACCGGCTCGGTGCGCACCGCGAGCTCGTCGATGGTGGTGACGCCGGCATCGATCAGCTTGCGGCGAGTGGGAGCCCGTACCCCGGCGACCAGCAGGAGGTCGCGGGCGGCCTCGACCTCGGGATCGCAGACCTCGCAGCGCCCACAGGCGAGCCAGCGCGGGTCGCCCCAGCGGGCGGAACCCGGCGAGCCGCGGTGGTCGAGCAGCAGCGTGTCGAGGCGGGCCCGGCGGGTGCGGTAGACGGGAACGATGTCGTCGAGGGCGAAGTCGCGCGCGTCGCCGCTGCCGACGACGAGCCGGGCGAACGGGGCGGTGGGCACACCGGCCTCCCGCAGCAACGACGCGTACGCCGCGATCTGGAGCAGGGCGGCCACGCTCTCGGTGCGGGCGAGCTTGGTGTCGCTGACGAGCCACCCGTCGCCGGTGCGTTCGAGGAAGTCGGCGTGCCCGACGAAGCCGCCGTCGAAGAAGGTGGCCTGGTAGACGACCTCCTTGTCGTCGGAGCGCAGCGCCTCGAGTGTCTGCGCGTGGGCCCGGGCGAGGTGGGCGGGGGAGTAGGCGGGGCGTTCGAACTGGACGACCCGACCCGGGTGGGCTCGGGCCAACCGGCGCAGCTCGGCCTGCTCGTGCTCGTTGCCGAGGGCGATGACGCGCTCGGCCATCGGGTCGTCGGTGGTGGCGACGCGCTGGGCCCGCCCGAGGACGACGTCGAGCTCGCGCACGAGCGCGAACTCGCACGCCGCAGCCGTGCGCAGGTCGCTCGCGCTGATGACGAGCCGACGGTCGTCGCCGAGGAGGAACATGCCCGAAACCTATCGACGGCCACCGACAATGCGGGCCTACCCCGCGGTGCGCACCCGGCCTCGTCGGGACTGCAGCCGTCGACCTTCGACCGCGGAGGGTCGCACCGAGCGTTCAAGTGGCCGACCCGCGCAGGTCGACCTAGGGTCGCCCACAGTGTCAGCGTGCGGTGACCCCTGCGCCGGCACCTCCGGAAGAAACCCACTGCAGGAGGATTTAGGTGCGAAAGACCACATCCGGGCTACTCAGCCTGGCACTCGCCTCGGGGCTCGGAGCGATGCTGACGGTGCCGACCGCGGCCGCCAGCTCGTCCCCGACCCCGGCGCAAGGATCATTCGGGGAACCGCAGGCCGCCACCCCGAGCGACAGCCTGCCCGACCCCATCGCCGACAAGCAGGCCGAGCTGCGCAAGACGGCCGTTGCCTCGGTGCTGCAGGGTGAGGCCAAGCCCGAACGGATCGGGAGCAGCACCGTGGTCAAGGTCGGTGAGGCCGAGCGGGCCGCCACCGCGGCCAAGGGAAACAAGCGGGCCCAGAAGGCCACGAAGGTCGACCAGTACGTCGAGCTGGCCCGTGAGGACACCGACCAGCTGTTCGTGCTCGTCGTGGAGTTCGGCGACGAGCGGTTCCCCGAAGCGGGTTACCAGGACAAGGACACCAACGCGGGCATCCCCGGCCCCACCACCTTCGACGGGCCCCTGTTCAACAAGATCCCCGAGCCGAACCGCGCTGTGGACAACTCCACCGACTGGCACCCCTCGTACAGCAAGGCGTACTACCAGGACCTGTACTTCGGCACCGGCAAGGTCACCGGGCGCGAGTCGATGAAGCAGTACTACAAGCGGCAGTCCTCGGGGCGCTACTCCATCGACGGCATGGTCACCAAGCCGGTCAAGGTCAGGTACAACGAGGCACGCTACGGCCGTAGCGACGGCTTCCCCTGCGCCAGCAACGTCTGCAGCAACACCTGGAACCTGGTGCAGGACGGCATGAACGCCTGGGTGGCGCAGCAGACCGCGGCGGGCAAGTCGTCGGGCGACATCGCCGGCATCCTCGACGACTACGACGTCTGGGACCGCTACGACTGGGACGGCGACGGCAACTTCGACGAGCCCGACGGCTACATCGACCACCTGCAGATCGTCCACGCCGGTGGCGACCAGGCCGACGGTGACCCGATCCAGGGCGAGGACGCGATCTGGTCGCACCGCTGGCGCGCCTTCCAGGGCACCGACCCCAACGCCCCCATCCCGCCGCTCGGTGGCACCCCGGTCGGCAGCACCGGCATCTGGGCCGCCGACTACACGGTGCAGCCCGAGAACGGTGGCCTGTCGGTCATCGCTCACGAGTTCGGACACGACCTCGGCCTGCCCGACCACTACGACACCTCCGGTCCCTCCTCGCGCAACGAGAACCCGGTCAACTGGTGGACCCTGATGGCCCAGAGCCGGGTCTCCGCGCCCGGCGACAACGCCATCGGTTCCCGCGCGGCCGACCTGTCCGCGTGGGACAAGCTGCAGCTCGGCTGGCTCGACTACGAGGTCGTCGTGCCCGGTCAGAACCGCACCCTCGAGCTCGGACCGCACGAGTACAACAGCACCAAGGCCCAGGGCGCCGTCGTGGTGCTGCCCGACAAGCAGGTTGACACCGACCTCGGTGCACCTGCCGCGGGCAGCAAGCAGTGGTGGTCCGGATCGGGCGACGACCTGAGCTCGACGATGTCGCGTTCGGTGACCCTGCCGACCGGCGCTGCCTCGCTGAGCTTCAAGGCACGCTGGAACATCGAGGACTGTGGTGCGGACCCGTGTGACTACGCCTACGTCGAGGTCGACAACGGCAGCGGCTGGCAGGCCATCGCGGGCAACATCACCAAGCCCACCGAGGGCAACGGCATCGACGGCTACCAGCCTGCCTGGACCCCGGCCACGTTCGACCTGTCGGCCTACGCCGGCACGACGATCGGGGTGCGCGTCCGCTACGCCACCGACGGTGCGGCCCAGGGTCAGGAGCTCGGGGTCAGCAGCGGCATCTTCGTCGACGACCTCGTCCTGACCGCGGGCGGCACCACGCTGCTGCAGGACGGCGCCGAGACCACCCCCAACGGCTGGACGCTGAACGGCTTCACGTCCGTCGGCGCCACGTCGAGCACGGCGTACCCGCAGTTCTACATCGCCAGCAACCGGGAGTACGTGGGCTTCGACAGGTACCTGAAGACAGGCCCGTACAACTTCGGCAACCTCAGCAAGCCCGACCTGGCGGAGCACTTCCCCTACCAGGACGGCCTGCTCATCTCGCTCTGGGACACCTCGCAGGCCGACAACAACACGAGCCAGCACCCCGGTGAGGGGCTCATCCTCCCGATCGACGCGCACCCGCGCACGATCTACACCCTCGACGGTGACGCGTGGCGTCCGCGCATCCAGATGTACGACGCGACGTTCGGGCTGCAGAAGGCCGACTCGTTCACCCTGCACAGCCAGTTCACCGGCAACGCCAGCTACATCCGTGGCCAGGCGGGCAACCCGCTGTTCGACGACCTCAACCGGGACCGCTACTTCAAGACCGACCAGCCGACCGCCGGCGTCAAGGTCGCGGGGAGCGGGACCACGATCAAGGTGCTCAAGGAGAGCGGCACCTCCGTGAAGATCCGGATCGACACCCGGGCGGTCACCCCGTAGTCCGGGGCTCGTCCAGCGCACGACGAGCGGCGGGTCGGAGGTACTCCTGCGGCCCGCCGCCGTGTGTTCGCGAGGGGTGGCAGTGGTCGCTGTGGCGGCTTCAACAGCCACCTGCCACCCCCTGGCGCCCCTGGACCGCCGGGCTCCGGCCTTGGGGGTGCCAAGGGCGCGACCCACCGCGCACGTGGCACCCCCGAGCGATCAGCGCTCCCACGACGAGCATTGGATGCGCGGTCCGCCCCGTGAGCGTGGATCCTCCGCTCTTGGTGGGCGACTGCATGTCGTGCGGCGCACTCAACCGGAGCTGCCGCCGTTGAGCACCCTGGCCACTCACGGCGGTGCCTCCGCATCGCTCGGAGGGAGGCCTCCAGTACCGTGACGACGTGTCCCGCCCCCCGTCGCACGCCAAGTCCGTGGCCCAGCAGCTGCTCGACGCGCAGGTGGCCTACCACCTCGAGCGGCTGACTGGAGACCAGCTCGCGGAGATCGTCGCCCGTCTTGCCGACGACCTTCTGGCGGCTGGAGGGTCGCACCAGATCGAGGACCTCGTCGATCGGGAAGCGGTCAAGGCGATCGTGGTCCGAGGGCTGGAGTCCATGCCGGCCAGCGCCGCGGTCAGCGGCATCCTCGAGCTCGTTACGGCAGTGGTGTTCGAGGGCCCTGCCGAGCCGTACCCCCTGGGGGAGCTCGTCGAGCGCGACCAGGTGGAGGCGCTGCTGGACAGCGTGTTGGCTCTTCACCCGGTTCTCGAGCGGCTGGTCGAGGCGGTGGCGGACGTCGCGCTGGTGGGGACCACGGCATCACGCTTCATGGGCCGGATCGTGAGCGAGGTGGTCCAGGCCAACCAGACCATGGCCGACAAGGTGCCCGGGCTGGGGTCGCTGATGTCGTTCGGGACCAACGCAGCCTCCCGGGTGATGGGCGCAGCGGACAGGCAGTTCGAGGGACTGCTCGGGGACACCATGGGCAAGGGCGGCGCCTTCGCGGTACGCCGGCTCAACCGGGTCGTCATCGACACGCTGCTCGACCCCACGACCCGAATGGCGGTGCTGCACACCTGGGACCTGCTCGCCCGGCAGCAGGTGGTGGGTCTGCGCCACCACGCGACGCAGGAGCAGATCTCCGATGTGGCCGACGCCCTCCAGGATGTGGCGATCACGGCCCTTGCCACCGACCACGCTGCACACCTCGCGGAGGTGATTGTCGACGGCATCTTCAACGGTTTCGGCGGCTACACCCCCACCGAGTTGCTCGAGCAGCTCGACCTGACGCCGGAGGACTTCGTGGCCGACCTGGTGCGGCTCGCGCCCTTGGCCGTGGACGCGCTGCGCGAGTCCGGGGACCTGGAGCGGCTACTGCGGGCGCATCTAGAGCCGTTCTTCACCTCCACCGAGGTCACCCGCCTGCTTGGCTGAGCCGGCCTCAGAGCGTCGGCTCGAACGGCGCTTGCTGCGCGTTCAAACGCCTGAGCTCATCGGTGTCGTCGACGACAGCCTGGGCGGCCCTCGGGGCAGCAGCACGCCACCATGGAGCACGGCACCATGGAGCACGGCACCATGGAGCACCTACCGGGACTTGATGGACCTTTCTGATTTGCTGGGTCTCGGACAGGCCGCCGGACCGCGAGCGTGCGTCACATCTCGGGTGTCGCCACGTAGTTCGATCGTTGTGGGACCGCGTCACAACACCCACAGGGCTCCTGCGGGTGCGGCCGGTTCCGCGGGCAGTCTTGGCGAGTTCAGGACGTTCGACGAGGTGCGTGCCGCGGCCACAGATGCGGATCTACGGCCGCTCCGAGCTGCGGACTGGGCAGGCTGCGTCAGGTGTCCCATCGATGTCGGTGTCGGGACCGACAAGGGCGATGTATCGCTCAGGTGCGGATTCGGCAGGATGGACCGGCTGCCCGTGCAGGCACGGTCTCCGATGGCAATAGGTCCGTGCGGCCCAGAGTGTGGTGCGCCCGCCGTTGAGTCGGTGGTGGGAACGAGTCGGAAGCCACATCTGGTCACGGCCCGCGTTGCTTGCTCCCTCCTCTGCCGCGGTGGACGATTGACGGGGGCCGTGGGGCCCTGGTTCGTCCCCTTCTTGGGGAGCGGAGATGTTCAACCTCCTTGAGACAGAGCGAACGAATGATCGCGGAGGTTGACATCATGATTGCCAGAACGTCCACGCACGCCCTGGGGCACCGCCGTCCGGCGAACCATGTCCGAGCGAAGGCTCTCGCCGTCATGGCGGTTGCGGTGTCGCTGCTGGCGCCAGTAACCGCATCGGCGGTGTCCGCAGCCCCGACGCCGAGTTCGGGAGGGACGGCCTCCATGGAGGGCAGGGTGCTTGGCGGGACGAACCCGCTGGGCGGCGCCACCGTGACCGCGTTCGACGCTGACACCGGGACCGCGGTCCGCTCCACCACCGCCGACACGGGCGGAAACTACCGCCTTGGCGCCCTGCCCGTCGGCGCCTACAAGGTCCGCGCTGCGAAGACGGGCTGGGCCACCGGATGGGCCAACTGCCCCACCGGCATCAGCAAGGCCACCGCCACCGTCTTCTTCCTCTCCGGAGGCCAGGTCCTCACCCAGACCTGGAACCCCGCGAACCTCTACATCAACCTCTCACCCGAATCGGTGGTCGACGGCGGCGTGCTCGGCATCAACAGCGACTACGCAGGGGGCAACGGCTGGGACGACCCGCTGGACGGGGTCACGATCACCGCGTTCGACGCTGACACCGGCACCGTGGTGTCCTCCGCGACCACCGACCGGGAGGGCGAGTACCTCATCGGCGGACTGGCGGAAGGCAGTTACAAGCTCCGCGCCGCCAAGCCGGGCTGGGTGCCGGTCTGGGACGTCGCCACCACCGCACCCGAGCTTTCCGCCCACGTGCACTTCACGATCTACGCCGAAGCCGTCATGGAGGGCAGGGTGTTTGGCGGGACGAACCCGCTCGGCGACGCCACCGTGACCGCGTTCAACGCTGACACCGGGGCCGCGGTGCGCTCCACCACCGCCGACACCCGCGGCTACTACCGCCTCGGCGCCCTGCCGTTCGGCAACTACAAGGTCCGCGCTGCGAAGGCGGGCTGGGCCACCGGATGGGCCAACTACCCCACCGGCATCAGCAAGGCCACCGCCACCGTCTTCCGCGTGTACGCCGGCCAGGTCCTCACCCAGACCTGGAACCCCGCGAACCTCTACCTCAACCTCTCACCGGAATCGGTGATCTGGGGCGACGTGCTCGGCATCAATGCCGACCGCACGGGGGGCAACGGCTGGGACGACCCGCTGCCCGGGGTCACGATCACCGCGTTCGATGCCGACACCGGCACCGTGGTGTCCTCCGCGACCACCAACGCGGAAGGCGGGTACCACATCGGCGGCCTGAACGAAGGCAGTTACAAGATCCGGGCCGCCAAGCCCGGCTGGCTGACGGTCTGGGATGTTGCCGCCACCGCACCCGGATACTTCACCCGCGTGCACTTCACGATCTACGCCGAGGCCGTGATGGAGGGCAAGGTGCTCGGCCGGATGGTCCCGTTGGGCGGCGCTACCGTGACCGCATTCAACGCTGACACCGGGGCCGCGGTCCGCTCCACCATTGCCGACACCCGCGGCAACTACCGCCTCGGCGCCCTGCCCGCCGGCAACTACAAGGTCCGCGCGGCCAAGACGGGCTGGGCTACCGGATGGGCTAACTACCCCACCGGCACCAGCAAGGCCACCGCCACCGTGTTCCCCCTCTACGCCGGCCAGGTCCTCACCCAGACCTGGAACCCCGCGAACCTCTACATCAACCTCAGGCCGGTTCGACCGGTGTCGTGACACTCATCCCGGTGTGATCGTCACATCGCCCGGTGATCGGGGATGCCGGCGGCCGGCTCGTAATAGAGGCCGCCGGCGGGCAACAGCACGCTGCCCTCGAACCAGTGCACCTGCCCCATGCCGCGCTCGACAGGCTGGAGCGGACCCGCCGGGAGCTCCTCGACTCCCGAACGCTCGGCTTCCTCAACGGTACGATCGCCCACACGTGCCTGCGCAATGCTCCAGCACGTGACGGCCCGCGAGGTTGCCAACCCGACTGTCCGCCAACTAGGCCGCGGCGGTCAGCTGCAGGAGCTGCGTCACGTCGCCGGTGCGCCGTGAGGCGCTTGTTGATCGAGTGGAGGTGAGAGACCTGCACCGTGGTTCTGTCGCAGCAGGACTGCGAAGCT
>Ga0105047_10013599_pt1 | contig 12990 bp, 8 predicted proteins | sample MAT04_FD_78384 | JGI IMG/M metagenome (GOLD analysis project Ga0105047, IMG submission 78384) | Freshwater microbial communities from Lake Fryxell liftoff mats and glacier meltwater in Antarctica - MAT-04 (megahit assembly) | ecosystem: Environmental > Aquatic > Freshwater > Ice > Liftoff... | reverse complement strand
TAGAAATATTGCTCAATCCCAAATTCACCCCCCCCAACCCCCCCTTGCTAAGGGGGGGAGTTCCCCAGCTAATATCGAACAGCCTCCCGCAGCCAAACCTCAAAATCAGCCTCCAACTTCGCAACCTATTGCCAATCGCCAAGAAAGCGCACCTCCTGCTGCGATTCCCGCACCTATACCAACTGCTGAAACGAATCAAACAAATTATTCACCGACAAATTCAGCCGATGAAATTGATTTAGATAGAGTGTGGGAACAGGTACTTGATCGCGTGCGCCCCCACGGCACTCAATCGCTACTCCGCCAACACGGACAGCTACTAATTTTTAGCAATGATAGTGCTTATGTTAAGATTAGTTCGCAACCGTTGCTCAAGATGGTTAAAGACAAAGTAGCTAATCTTGAAGAAGCTTTTGTGCAAATTTTTAACCGTCAAGTAACAGTAAAAGTGGGAGTTGCCAATCCTGCTGAAACTCATAGTTCGAGCATCAAGGATTTGCCAGCTTCTAACGGACTGGTTGCCGAAAATTCCAGGAATTCTCATCCTGTGAGTGATGCGGGCCAACAGGTGCAGAAGTCGGCGGAATCTGAGATGACAGATAATTTTTTGGGGAAGGGTGGAGAAGAGCAAAAACACTCTTGGGAGGCTGAAAATACCGCCGCCAAACTGCCAAATATTTCTGAACCTCTGCGGCAGACAAGCGGCTCTACAGACTCTCAGAATGACTTAAATGCTCAGGCTGTAGCGGTGCGTGATGACGCGCGAGATGTGGCAAATTTAGCTAGGGTGTTAGCTGATATGTTTGAGGGGGAAGTAGTCGATTTGTCGGATGATTTAGAGATTTGGGACTCGGAAACTTTTAGATTGGAATCTGAACCGGATTTTCCCGAGTTATCTTCTGAGTTAGGTGAGGATGATTTTATAGATTGGTAAGTAGATCATTAAAAAAAACCGAGAAACCCGGTTTTTGTAGTAGGGGCGCTGCTAAGAGTGGCCGCCCTTCCAGGTTTCTTAATACCCTAAAAGTTTTAGGTTGAATTAGAGTCACCTAGTGATTGTGAATATCTACTTTTAAGCTGACTCTGGCTTAGGTAAAGAAGACGGAAGCACCAACAACTCAGCAGTCGATCGCTTCTCGACCATTTCCTTAGTAATCATACACCGGGCAACATCCTTGCGCGACGGCAACTCGTACATCACATCCAACATCAATTCTTCAACAATTCCCCGCAGCGCCCGCGCTCCAGTTTTGCGGCGGTAGGCTTCCTGCGCGATCGCCCGAATCGCATCCGGCTTAAAGTCCAACTGCACATTATCCATTTTTAGCAGCTTTTGATACTGCTTAACCAAAGCATTGCGAGGCTCAGTCAAAATCGCCATCAGCGTTTCCTCATCCAGCGGATCTAACACCGCCGCCACCGGCACCCGCCCGATAAACTCAGGAATCATCCCAAATTTGACCAAATCGTCTGGTTCCAGTTGCCTGAGCACGTCAGCGGCCCGTTTTTCCTTCGGCACAGCTTCTCCCTGCTGAATAAAACCCATTGACTTTTTACCCGTTCTCTGCTCGATCACCTTGTCGAGACCGACAAAAGCGCCGCCGCAAATAAACATGATATTGCTGGTATCAATTTGGATGCAGTCTTGATAGGGATGCTTGCGGCCGCCTTGGGGAGGTACATTGGCGATCGTCCCCTCCAGCATTTTCAGTAGCGCCTGCTGCACCCCTTCTCCAGAGACATCCCGCGTAATCGAAGGATTTTCGCTCTTCCGGGCAATTTTGTCAATTTCATCAATATAAATAATTCCGCGCTGCGCCTCTTCCACATCCATATCTGCCACTTGGAGCAGCCGCAGCAAAATATTTTCCACATCTTCCCCGACATAGCCGGCTTCCGTCAGCGTCGTCGCGTCAGCCACCGCAAACGGCACGTCCAGCATATCCGCCAACGTCTGAGCCAGCAGCGTTTTGCCGCAGCCCGTAGGCCCAATTAACAAAATATTCGATTTTTGCAGTTCTACTTCTTCCGGCGGGTGCTTGCCGCTATTTTTGGCATGGATAAAGCTGAGGCGCTTGTAGTGGTTGTAAACCGCCACCGAGAGCACTTTTTTCGCCTCATTTTGACCGATCGCATTTTCGTCGAGATAATTTTTAATTTCCCTCGGCTTGGGAATTTGGCTCATCGAGATACTTTTGCCCGAGGTAGCGCGGCGCTTTTGGGTCGTTTCCGGCTTCGGAGCCGCCGCTGCGGGCACTGCACTCGAATCAAACAACTCCTCATCTAAAATTTCATTGCACAAGTCAACGCATTCGTCACAGATATACGCCCCAGGGCCTGCGATCAACTTGCGTACCTGCTCTTGAGACTTGCCACAAAACGAACATTTTAGATTGGAGTCGTACTTAGACATAACAGCCTCTTAATTCAGTGCAGTGACATTTTCTCCCGCCGTCGGAAGATTTTCCTTTTCGATAACTCGATCGACCAATCCGTAATCTTTGGCTTCCTCGGCCGACATAAAAAAGTCGCGCTCAGTATCAGCCTCTAATTTGTCGAGTGGTTGACCTGTGTGGTGCGCTAACAGTTCATTCAGCTTACGCTTATGATAAAGGATTTCCTTGGCTTGAATCTCAATATCAACTGCTTGACCTTGAGCGCCTCCGAGCGGTTGGTGAATCATAATCCGGGAACTCGGAAGAGACATCCGCTTCCCGTGAGCTCCTGCTGTCAGCAGAAATGCGCCCATACTCGCTGCTAAACCGTAACAAATCGTCACCACATCTGGACGAATTTGCTGCATCGTATCATAAATTGCCATGCCTGCTGTCACCGAGCCACCGGGGGAATTGATGTACATTTGGACATCTTTTTCTGGATCTTCGGCATCTAAATACAATAGCTGAGCTACGATCGAGTCAGCCACTTCGTCGGTTACGGGAGTTCCTAAAAACACGATTCTATCCCGCAGCAAGCGCGAGTAAATGTCAAATGCCCGCTCGCCCATCCCCGACTGTTCTAGTACCATCGGCACTACATTGCTGGGACTAGAGCTGACATCAAAATCGTTATAGCTTGTAATTAGGTAATTGGAAGATTGAGATACAACCATAAGACACCAGTCAAGGATACTAGACAATTTGCTGCTGTTGACATCCACCCCGACTGTCAAGGTACGGGGATTCCCAAACCTCACGATTTGAATTTCTGCTTCGAATGCAACTGCCTCCACCCTAAAAGAGATTTGGTCTTATGTTCGCTCCACAGACTAACCCCGCAAGCCCTGCGGTTTTTACGTGTCGAATACCAAACGGAATTCTTCGTAGTTTTGATTCTAGGGATGTTTACCATTGCCCTATCCTATGCATCCCGGTCTACCGATTTTGCTTCGCCAGCACAAGGCTGAACTTCGCTCGTATAGGCTGTTTGATCCATCGTCTCGGGTGGGTCGTTTACCAATTATATTGTAATATAAAGCCGTCCTAAAAGGACGGGGTTTCTACCCAATTTTCTGATGAAAGCTTGAAATTAAGCCGCCAGCTTCTAACTATTATGCCTTGTCTTAACGGCGATCGGGGGGAATAGAGAGTTTTGAGTGCGTGACATTGCCTTCTGTGTGACTCGCAACGCTCGCGGTATCAATCATAGTTCGCGATCGCACCGCTGGCCAGAAACCGGGTTTTTTCACCCAAATATCTGGTTCAAACCCTTAATATCGGTCAAAAACCCGGTTTCTTTAGTCTGTAGGGTGTGCCCACCGATTGCTTTCCTGTCCCATCACACCGACACCGGCTGATTTTTTTCGTGCGTATTGTGCCAGAGAAAGTTAAGGTGTCTGCCGAGCTTGGTTTTTAGTGCCTAAAATGCTTGAAATTTGGTAATTTGTAGGGTGGGCCCACCGGTTGACTTCGTGTCCCATCCTAACGATACCGATCGACTTTTTCAATACTTTTTGACGCTACAAGATGGGCCGGTGCGCATTGCGCACCCTACGCTTCTTGTTTTTGGAAGTAAGTAAAACTAGAAGGTTTTACTCTTCGCCTACGACTTCCACGTCGATAGTGCTCGTGGCTGCTTCTTCAGAAATTTCAGCGTCCTCTTCTGCTTCTTCTGCTTTGGGAGTCAGAGAGCCTTCAGGTACGAGTTCGATCGTACCTTTTTCCTCCAACCATTTCAGAGTTTTTTGTTTGAGCAAGTCTTCTCCTACAAATTCCCGCAACTTTTCAGGGTCAAAATTTCCTTTAGGAAACTGCTTTCTGACTTTTGCGACTTCTGCTGCTACTTCCGAGTCTTCCACAGACAAGGATTCGAGCTTGGCAACTTCTGCCAGAGCTAGAGACTGCTTCAGCTTCTCTATTGCTTCCGGGCGCGAGCGTGCCCGCATCGGCCCCATATTTTCTTCGGTAAACAGTTGGTTGATATCTATGCCGTAATTTTTCAATTGCAGCGCTTGTTGGTTCAGCAAATAATCGATTTCGCGATCGACCATTGTTTCGGGAATTTCCACTTCAATTAGCTGCACGATTGCTGCTGATATGGCTTTTTCCTTATTAGCTGATAACTTATTTTCTTGCTCTGCTTTAAACCGAGTTTCTAGGGATTCGCGCAGTTCGGCTAAAGTTTCAAACTCGCTAACTTCTTGAGCGAAGTCGTCGTCCAACTCCGGCAATTCTTTTTCCTTAAGTTCTTTCAGAGTAATCGTAAAAACTGCGGGCTTTCCGGCTAATTCTTCACTGCTGTACTCATCTGGAAACTGCACGGAAACTTCTCTTATTTCTCCGGGATTCATCCCGATCATGCCTTGGATAAAACCAGGTACAAACTGATCTTCCGACAGTTCTACTTGAAAGTCTTCTGCATCACCACCGGGAATTTCGGCGGGAGTTTCGCCTTCTGGTGCTTCAGCAAATCTACCGGCGAAGTCAACCAAAGCCACGTCTCCCAACTGAGCGGGCCGGCCTTCTACGGGGATTAAAGTTGCTTTGTCCGATCGATATTTTGCCAGTACCTCATCCACCTGAGCTTCATCATACTTAACTTCTTCTGCTTGAAGCTGCAAGCCGGTGTACTGATTCATTTTCACTTCTGGTTGTACGTCAACCTTAGCCGAAAAAGTCAGAGGCTGTTCTGGATCGAACTTTTCTAGCAATTCTTCAAACTCGGTACGCAGTTCAAAACTGCCAATTGCCTGAATTTTTTCTTGTTCGAGGGCTTTTTGTAGCGAGTCGTTAATCAAATTTTCCAAAGCCGTCGCCTTCAAGCGAGTCGGGCCCAGGCGCTGCAGCAAAATTTGGCGGGGAACTTTGCCTTTGCGGAACCCAGGAATATTCACTTCGCGAGCGAACTGTTTAATTACCTGCTCGTAGGCTTGTTTTGACTTTTCTGATGGTACTTCGATTTCCAAACCAATTTGGCTGGCTGGAAGTTTTTCCTGGGTTACTTTCATCGGCTTTTTTTGATATTAAACAATAGTTTTGACAACTCCCCAGCTATCAGGCACGGGGATTCTTCCTTCACAGAAAAACGCCTTGTAAAAGCAGTGCCTTTACTTGGTCTTACTTTTTCTCCAGAAGCGGTAGCGAGATGCCCTCCCGCCAAAAGTCGTAAACCTTCATCTCTGATATTTATGGCCGCATTAATATCCCTGTCATGTATCGTTTGACATTGGGGGCATTGCCAGCTACGAATATCCAAACTGAGGCGCTCAATCTGATGCAAACAGTGGCTACAAGTCTTTGAACTCGGAAAAAATCTATCTACTTCAATGTAGAGTTTCCCTGACCACTCGGACTTATATTTCAACATGGTGCAGAATTTTCCCCACCCAGCATCACTAATAGATTTAGCCAATCTAGGGTTTTTCACCATGTTTTTCACCGCTAGATTTTCTACGACTATGACTTGGTTTTCGTCAACTAATTTACGACTTAGTTTTTGTAGAAAATCTTCACGACATCTGCTAATTTTTTCGTGGACTTTAGCAACTTTAATCCTAGCCCGATTGCGGTGCTGAGACCCCTTCTGCTTGCGACTGAGTTGCTGCTGTTTTTTGGACAGTTTTACTTCATATTTACGATAGTATTTGGGGTTTTCATGTTTAGTACCATCAGAGGTTATGGCATAGTGGTTGATACCCAAATCCACGCCAATAGCCTTGCCTTGTGATAGTGTTGCAGGCAGAGCTTTGCCATCATCGTAAAGACAAGAAGCGTAATATTCGCCCGACACAGTTAGAGATACAGTCGCAGATTTAAGTTTCCCCCCAGGCAACCTAGATACTTTGCAGTAAACCTTACCTAACTTGGGCAAGGTTAAAAAGTTGCCATGTAGCTTGATACCTTGAGGGAAGCGAATAGATTGCTTTTGTTCTTTCTTTTTGAAATTAGGGTATTTAGCCCTCTTCTCAAAAAAATTCAGAAAAGCATTAGACAGATCCAATGCTACTTGCTGCAAACATTGCGATGGAGGTTCTGTTAACCACTGATCCTCTTTCTTTAAGGAAGGTAACAGATTAATCGTGTCGTTACGGCTTAAACCTTTTCCAGTGGCTTGGTAAGTTTCACTGGTTAGGCTAAGTGCATAGTTGTAAAACCAACGTACTGAACCAAACGACTTTACAAGCAATATTGATTGCTCGTTGGTCGGATAAATTCTGTACTTGTGGGCTTTTAACACTGCATTTATCTAATTACTATGTACTATGGTAAACTAAGTTTGTGTAAAAGTAAAGCCGTCTTGAAAGGGGTTTTAGACCCAGATTTTTGATAAAATACATACAAATTTGACTTTGCCTGCATTTTAAGTTTCTACGCTTTCAATTGTAGCTGTACAGCTACAAACACCTCTACCGGATGAGACTGTAAGTCGTTTCCGGCTACTTTTTGGGTTCTTGCCAAATAGTTTTAGTTTGAGGATACTAGCTTTGGCTGCTAGGAATGTGGAGGTCAAATCCACCAATCGCCGATGCAACATAGCACAAATCGCCCTCTGATGTCAATGTGACCGGGACGATCGGCGCTGCCATCAAAGGATGCGTCTGCTAAAATGCAGGTAGCTCCCAAAACCTAACCGGATGCGAATTGGACGCGGACGATCCAATAGCTGCAAGCTTCGCTAACGGCGAAAGATGCTAAACTGGGATTGAGTGCGATCGACCGCTGCGGTTAACTGCACCTCTAACAACGGCTCGCGCCCTGATGTGGCATAAAATAAATTAAGTTTGATAAGCTATTGTAAATTTAAATTGTATATTTCCAGAACAGCTTAAAAATCCTTTCCCCCTAGGACTCTTGGGTTCTCCGACTCTCGGACTCTCTCCCCCTGATTCGCCATACACAATCTCTCAGGCGCAACAGCTTGCGGCGCGGTTATTTAAATTTTTGATTTCGATCGTAGAAACTATAATTTGTGGAGGAAACTAATTTGTCTCAATCCTATCGAGTTGCCATATTAGGAGCCACCGGCGCAGTCGGTGCCGAGTTGCTAGAACTCCTGTACAGCCGGAAATTTCCGATTTCTGAATTGAAGCTGTTAGCTTCGGAGCGCTCAGCAGGCACAAAAGTGCCCTTTGGCGGCGAGATGCTGACGGTCGAAGCAGTTTCGGAGCGATCGTTCGATAATGTAGATCTAGTGTTCGCCTCCGCCGGCGGCTCTACTTCTAAACTATGGGCTCCGAAAGCCGTGGCCGCTGGGGCAGTGGTAATCGACAATTCCAGCGCTTTCCGCATGGATGCGACGGTGCCGCTAGTGGTTCCTGAAGTCAATCCCGAAGCGGTGGCCGCTCACCGAGGTATCATTGCTAATCCCAACTGCACGACGATTTTGATGGCAGTTGCCGTTTGGCCGCTTCACAAAGTTAGGCCTGTGCAGCGCATAGTTGTAGCGACTTACCAGTCGGCCAGCGGCGCGGGAGCCAGAGCAATGGAGGAAACGAAAGCTCAAGCCAGAGCAATTTTGGCTGGGGAAACTCCCAAAACCGAGATATTTCCTTACCCCTTAGCTTTTAATTTGTTTCCGCACAATACGCCGATTAACGATTTGGGGTATTGTGAGGAAGAGATGAAAATGCTAAACGAAACTCGGAAGATATTCGGTACGGACAAAATCAGAATTACTGCAACTTGCGTGCGGGTTCCCGTACTGCGCGCCCATTCCGAAGCGATTAATCTAGAGTTTGCAGAGCCTTTTAGTCCGATCGAGGCCAGGGAAATCTTAAAGGGGGCGATCGGAGTTAAGCTGGTAGAAGACTGGCAAGCTAATTATTTCCCGATGCCTGTAGAAGCCAGCGGTAAGGATGAGGTGTTAGTCGGCAGGATTCGCCAAGATATTTCTCACCCCTGCGGGTTGGAGATGTGGCTGTGCGGCGATCAAATTCGCAAAGGGGCGGCTTTAAATGCGGTGCAGATAGCTGAGTTGCTAGCCGAAAAAGATTTGTTGCGAATATCTGCGGCGGCGGCTGCTATTTAGCGGGAAGTTGGTAATAGGGCAATTGAAATGAAGATTTTAGATCAACCTTCTATCTGAAATCAAAAATTTAAAATCAAAAATCAACAGTCTAAAATCGGAGAAAGTGTGGTAAAGTTTGGACGGGTTCTGACTGCAATGATTACGCCGTTTAAGGAAGACGGCAGCGTTAACTATGCAGTAGCAGAACGGTTGGCAGTTCATTTAGCCGATCGCGGTACGGATAGCTTGGTAGTGTGCGGAACTACGGGCGAATCTCCCACTATGAGCTGGGATGAAGAGTACCAATTATTTCAGGTGGTACAAAAGGCAGTAGCCGGTAAAGCTTTGGTAATCGCAGGAGCCGGATCGAATTCTACCTCAGAAGCAATCGAAGCTACGCAAAAAGCAGCTAAACTGGGGTTAGACGGCTGTTTGCAGGTGGTTCCTTATTACAACAAGCCACCGCAAGAAGGTTTGTACAATCATTTTCGGGCGATCGCGCAATCTGCTCCAGAATTGTCTATAATGTTATATAACATCCCCGGTCGCACAGGCCAGAATATGTTGCCGGAGACGGTGGCTCGATTGGCAGAAATCCCCAATATAGTAGCCGTAAAAGAAGCAAGTGGCAACTTGGATCAAGCCAGCCAAATTCGATGCTTGACACCACCTGAATTTGCCATTTATTCTGGAGATGATTCCCTAACTTTGCCAATGCTGGCAGTCGGAGGATCTGGTGTAGTTAGCGTAGCCAGCCATCTGGTAGGAGAACAACTGCAACAGATGATCGAAGCTTTCGAGGCCGGTCAAGTTCAAGTCGCTACCCAGATTCACTTGCAACTTTTTGACTTGTTTAAAGCTCTCTTTCTCACCACAAATCCCATTCCCGTCAAAGCAGCTCTCAAACTTCAAGGCTGGGATGTAGGTTCCACCCGTCCGCCCCTGTGCGATCCGCCCATTGAGGTAACTCAAAAGTTAAAGGACGTACTGAGTCAACTAGCACAGGTATCAGCTAGCTAGACTAGATAGGCGAGAACGAGTTTTCTGAAAACTAAATATTTGGTTGTCATCAGTCATCAGTCATCAGTCATTAGTCATGAGCTATCAATTATTAGCTGATAATTAAGAATTGCTGATTGAGGAGTTGAGACAACTGACTGTACGGGAGAGTAAAACCCCGTAGGGGAGTTTTTTACAAATATCTTGGAATATCTTGGAAAAAATCGCCCCCATCAACGAACAACAAATAGTAGACAGTAGACAACAGTCAACAGTCAACAGTCAACAGACAACAGACAAATAACAAAAATAACTAACAAAGGATACGCATGATCAAAAATACAACTGCATCGGCTCTAAAAGTTATTCCCCTCGGCGGGCTGCACGAAATCGGCAAAAACACTTGTGTGTTCGAGTACGGCGACGAAATAATTCTTTTAGATGCAGGTTTAGCTTTCCCCACAGATGGAATGCACGGTGTAAATATTGTCCTCCCAGACATGACTTACCTGCGGGAAAACAGCCACAAAATTCAAGGTATGATTGTGACTCACGGTCACGAAGACCACATCGGTGGCATCCCTTATCACCTCAAGCAATTTGAAATTCCAGTCATCTACGGCCCGCGTTTGGCGATGGCCTTGCTCGCTGGAAAATTGGAAGAAGCCGGAGTGTCTCACCGTACCGAATTGAGAACAGTTATGCCGCGGGATACGGTAAGAATTGGCAAGCATTTCTTAGTCGAATACATTCGCAACACTCACTCGATGGCCGACAGTTTCACAGTGGCAATTCACACTCCCGTCGGAATTATTATTCACACTGGAGACTTTAAAATTGACCACACTCCTGTAGACGGCGAGCATTTTGATTTGCAAAAGCTGGCGGAGTACGGCGAAAGAGGCGTGCTGTGCTTGATCAGCGATTCTACTAACTCGGAAGTTCCCGGTTTTACCGCTTCGGAACGTTCTGTCGCTCCGAATTTAGACAGAATTATCGCTCAAGCAACGGGACGGGTACTGCTGACGACTTTTGCTTCGTCGGTACACCGATTGCAAATTGTTTTGGACTTGGCTAAGAAAAACGATCGGTTTGTCGGAGTGGTTGGCCGATCGATGCTTAACGTCATCGCTCACTGCCGCAATCTCGGCTACATCAAATGCGAAGATAGTCTTTTCAAACCTCTGAAAGAAATCCGCAATTTGGCTGAAGACAAGGTTTTGATTTTGACTACTGGTTCTCAAGGGGAACCGATGGCGGCGATGACTCGGATTGCTAACGGCGAACATCACGAACTAAAAATCAGAAAGGGCGATACAGTCATTTTCTCGGCTAATCCGATTCCGGGAAATACGATCGCAGTGGTAAATACGATCGATAAACTGATGATGCTGGGCGCAAATGTGATTTACGGCCGCGACAAAGGCATTCACGTTTCCGGCCACGGCTGTCAGGAAGACCAAAAGTTAATGATTAACATGACTCGTCCCAAGTTCTTCTTGCCGGTACACGGGGAACATCGGATGCTGGTTCAGCACTCCAAGACGGCTCAAAGCATGGGCATTCCCGCGAGCAATATGGTGATTATTGACAACGGCGATGTCGTAGAATTAACTGAAAATTCGATGCGACTTGGTACTAAAGTGCCTTCAGGAATTGAATTGGTAGACTCTTCGCGATCGGGCGTGGTGAAGGCCAACGTCCTCAAGGAACGTCAACAGTTAGCCGGAGATGGCGCTGTAACAGTAGCGGCGGCGTTGAATGCAGAAGGCAAATTAGTTGCTAAGCCAGAAATACACTTGAAAGGTGTAGTCACATCAGCCGATCGCTCACTGTTACAACAGTCGATCGCTCAAACGATAGACACAGTTTTGAGCGATCGTTGGTCAGAATTCGTCACGCCTTGTGCAACTACCGAATCAGGAGTTGACGTAGACTGGGCAGGAGTGCAAACGCAAATAGAACGAGCAATTGGACGAGTGCTGCGCCGGGAACTTCAAAGCAATCCCATGCTAGTATTCCTGATGCAAATTCCCGAAGGAGCATCATTTGTGCGACGGGAACCAGCAGAAGTAATACCAGGTTCTTTAGAAGCACCTAAGCTATTAGGCTCATCATCCACACCTGCGCCAACACCAGCACCGGTTCCTGTGAATAAAGTAACAGGTCGTCGTCGCCCCCGGACTGCTGCTGCCCAAGTCGCTTCCACCGTCTCCTAGAATTAACAATCCCTGGCTTTACCACCAGGGATTGTTAATTCTCAACTGCAGACGAACGCAAAAAAACGCAGATAGTCGTTAATTCTTCTATCTGCGTGCATCCGTGTTAATCTCCCAGCATCTGCGGTGGCCAAAATAATATCTCAACCGCAGACGAACGCAAAAAAACGCAGATAGTCGTTAATTCTTCTATCTGCGTTTTTTTGTGTTAATCTGCCAGCATCTGCGGTGGCAAAATCAACCACCAGCAACTGCTGGAACAATGCTCACTTCATCGCCATCTTGGAGAGCAGTTTTTGAACCGTCCAAAAAGCGGATATCTTCGCTATTGACGTAGAAATTCAAAAACCTGCGGGGTTCTCCCTTTTCATCGCACAAGCTTTTTTTGATACCGGGACAATTTGTTTCGAGGGATTCAATCAGTTCGGAAATATTGCCGCCGCCGCATTCGATGGTGGCTTGATTGTTGGTGAATTTTTGCAGGGGAGTGGGAATTAAAACTTTGACGGTCATTTTTTTGAGTCCTTGGTCAGTAGTCAGTAGTCAGTAGTCCTTAGTCAGTAGTCAGTAGTCAGCAGTTAACAGTTAACAGTCAACAGTTAACAGTCAACAGTTAACAGCTTGATAACTAATGACTAATAGATATTAAACCGAAGCTTGTTGCCATTCTAAGCGTTCGAGGGTGCGGGCGCGTTCTAGGGCGCGCTCGAAGGCATCTAGTTTGGGTTCGAGGGTGATGGGTTCGCCGATGTAGCCTTGGACGGCTTCCTGGGTCTTCAAGCCGTTGCCGGTGATGTAGGCGACGGTGGTTTCATCGGGATTGATTTTACCTGCTTCTACGAGTTTCTTCAAGACTGCGATCGTGGTGCCGCCTGCGGTTTCTGTGAAGATGCCTTCAGTTTCTGCTAGTAGTTTCATGCCTTCGATGATTTCGGTGTCGCTGACGGATTCGATGTTGCCGTTGGTTTTGCGGGCGATTTCCAAGGCGTACATACCGTCGGCTGGATTGCCGATCGCGATCGATTTAGCAATTGTATTCGGTTTGACGGGTGTTACGAAATCGCGACCTTCGCGGAATGCTTGGGCGATGGGCGAACACCCGTCAGCTTGAGCGCCGCTGAACCGGACTTTCTTGTCATCAACTAAACCGACTTCGACGAATTCTCGAAAGCCTTTGTAGATTTTTGTGAACAAGGAACCGGAGGCGAGGGGGGCGACGACGTGATCGGGCAATTGCCAGCCTAGCTGTTCGGCAACTTCGTAGCCGAGGGTTTTCGAGCCTTCGGAGTAGTAGGGACGCAAGTTAATGTTGACAAATCCCCAGCCG
>Ga0105047_10013597_pt1 | contig 12991 bp, 11 predicted proteins | sample MAT04_FD_78384 | JGI IMG/M metagenome (GOLD analysis project Ga0105047, IMG submission 78384) | Freshwater microbial communities from Lake Fryxell liftoff mats and glacier meltwater in Antarctica - MAT-04 (megahit assembly) | ecosystem: Environmental > Aquatic > Freshwater > Ice > Liftoff... | reverse complement strand
TGGTCGCCTCGGAAATTTTTTCTTCCGCAGCGGCCTGGGTTTTGCGCTGAATGCTCACGCCTTCCTTGACCAAAGACTCAAAGGCCTTGGACCCTTCGGCCTGCGCGCGGGTAAAAGCGCCCAAGCCGGCTTGCCAGATTTGCTGGGCCGAGTCCTTGACCGAGCCGGTCAGGTGAACGCTGGCGGTTTTGGACGATTTGGTTTTTTGCAGTTTTTTGACCATGGGAGATGCTCCAGAAAAAGTAAAGTTTTCACACTGTTGCCGGGTGCAAAACAATGTATGGCCGAGACTCTACGCGCGAAGGGGTTTTGTGTGTAGGTTGAGCTTTCTAACTTGGCAGGGTTGGGGCTCTGGGTCTCTGAAGTAATCGCTCGGGTAAAATCCGGGCAAACAGGGAAGTTAAAAGATGAATGCAGAAGAGAGTGAAGTCAGCGTGTTGGATTTGTTGCTTGTGGTTGCCGAAAACCTCAAGCTGTTGATCTTGGGGCCTATTCTGGTTGGGTTGCTGGCATTGGCTGGCGCGTACCTTGTGCCACAAAGCTACACCAGCCAGGCAATACTGGCCCTGCCGACTGCGACTGCGACTGCGACTGCGACTGCGACGCAGGCTGCAGCCATGATGGTTTCGCCCTTGGTCTTGGACCCCATCATCGAGTCTTTAAATCTGTCGGAAGGGCGCTCCATGCAAGTGGCACGCATCGGGCTTGCCAATCAAATTAAGGCGGCGGTGGGCAAAGACGGCCTCCTGCGATTGGATGTAACGGCCCATTCACCCGCCCAGGCGCAAACCATCGCCAATGCAGTGATTGATACTTGGCTAAAAAGTACCGTGCCGGGCGAGCAAGCACGGGCGGACCTTGAAAAGCGCCTGTCTTATGCCCAGACGTCGCTAAACGCGGTTACCCGCCTCATTACTGGTTTGGATGCTGGAGGGGCAGCCAACCTCAATAAGCCCCTGACACGCGGCGAAGCTGGTACCTCTTTTATAGGCTTGGGCGAGTTGCAGTCGCGCTACCTTGGTGAGGTGCTCAGCATTCCGCGGGAGCTGCAGGGCTTGAGTCGTGATGTAGTCAAGCAACCGCCCACTTTGCCCACGGAGCCTGTATCACCCAAAAAAGGTTTGATTGCCGCGCTGGCGGCCATTGCCGCAGGGTTTGTGCTGTTGCTGTGGGTGTTTGTGCGGCAAGCCTGGAGAAACTCTGCGCGTGACCCCCAAGCGGCTGAGAGGCAGGGCCAGTTGGCTGCGGCTTTAGGGATAAAGCGCCGCACAAAGTAAGGTGGTGCTTGAAATGAATAAACAACCTGAAATTTACGTCGCAGGCCACCGGGGCATGGTCGGCTCTGCCATCGTGCGCCGGCTGCTCGCAGCCGGGCGCCCTATAGACAGCATCATCACCCGCACCCACGCCGAACTGGACTTGACCAATCAAGCCGCCGTGCGCGCCTTCTTCTCCGCAGCAAGGCCCACCCAGGTCTACCTGGCCGCCGCCAAGGTTGACGGCATCAAGCTGTGTGAGAGCTACAACCGCCAATATGGCGCTAGCCACGGCGTGGACTACAGAAGCGTCATGCCCACCAACTTGTATGGCCCGGGCGACAACTACCACCCCGAGAATAGCCACGTTATCCCTGCGCTGATCCGTCGGTTCCACGAAGACAAGACCAGACCAGACCAGACCAGCCAATCACCCATAGTCACCATTTGGGGTACCGGCACCCGGCTGCACCCATCTCCATAGTTCAAGACAATTTCCCTGCACATGACTCCCATTTCCCGCTCTTCTGATAAGCATTCCATCATCGCAATCGTTGGCCTGGGTTACGTTGGTCTTCCCCTAGCTGTTGAATTCGGCAAAAAAATGCCGACTCTCGGCCTGGACCTCTCCGCAGACAAGGTGGCCGCCTATCGCCGCTACATTGACCCCACTGGTGAAGTCAGCACGCAGGACCTGCAAGCCGCCACCCAACTCCAGTGCCACACCGACCCTGCGGTGTTGAAAGATGCTGACTTCATCATCATCGCTGTGCCCACCCCGGTGGGCGTTGCTCACCAGCCCGACTTCACGCCCCTGGTCAAGAGCAGCGAAGCCGTGGGCAAACACATGAAGCGCGGCGCCATCGTGGTGTATGAGTCCACCGTCTACCCCGGCGCGACCGAAGAGGTGTGCATCCCTATCCTTGAAAAGCACTCCGGCCTTAAGTGGAAGCAGGACTTCTGGGTCGGTTACAGCCCCGAGCGCATCAACCCCGGCGACAAGGAGCGCACCGTTACCAAGATTGTCAAGGTGGTCTCGGGTGACACTGCCGCCACGCTTGACAAGGTAGCCGAGGTGTACGGCAGTATCATCACCGCTGGCGTTTACAAGGCCAGCAGCATCAATGTGGCTGAAGCCGCCAAGGTAATCGAAAACACCCAGCGCGACCTGAACATCGCCCTGATGAACGAGTTGGCCATCATCTTCGAGCGCGTGGGTATCGACACGCTGGAAGTGCTCAAGGCCGCCGGCACCAAATGGAACTTTTTACCCTTCCGCCCCGGGCTGGTGGGCGGCCACTGCATCGGCGTGGACCCGTATTACCTGACCCACAAGGCCGAGATGCTGGGCTACCACCCGCAAGTCATTCTGGCCGGCCGCCGCATCAACGATGGCATGGCCGCCTACGTAGCGCAGCAAACTATCAAGCAAATGATTGGTAACGGCACCAACATCAAGGGTGCCAAAGTCATCGTGCTGGGCCTTACCTTTAAAGAAAACTGCTCCGACCTGCGCAACAGCAAGGTGGCCGACGTGGTGAAGGAGTTGCAGGATTTTGGCTGTGAAGTGCACGTGCACGACCCCCTGGCCGAGCCCGAGCAGGCGTTGCATGAATACGGCATTATGCTCAGCGAGTGGGGTCAGTTGCCCCAGAACGCCGACGCCATCGTCGCCGCCGTGTCACATACTGAATACACCGCCCAGCCAGTAGCCAAGCTGCTGGCCCCGTTGAAGCCCGGCGGCGTGTTCATCGATATCAAATCCGCCTATTTGCCCGAAGCCATTAAAGCCGCAGGTGCATGCCTGTGGCGTCTGTGAGTTTGCCCATGTCAGCTTACGACCAACTCCAAACTCGCCTGGCCGCTGAGCCCCATACCTGGCTCATCACCGGCGTGGCAGGCTTCATTGGCAGCAACCTGCTGGAAACCCTGCTCAAGCTCAACCAGCGCGTGGTGGGCTTGGATAATTTCGCCACCGGCCACCAGCGCAACCTCGACGAAGTGCAAACTCTTGTCACCCCTGCGCAGTGGGCCAGCTTCAACTTCATCGAAGGCGACATCCGCGAGCTGGCCGACTGTCAAAGCGCGATGGTATGGAAGGACCCCGTCATTGCGAGCGAAGCGCGGCAATCCATGCACCCATGTCCCGTTGACTACGTCCTCCACCAAGCCGCCTTGGGCAGCGTCCCCCGCAGCCTTGAAGACCCGATCACCACCAACGGCACCAACATCACCGGCTTTTTGAACATGCTGGTTGCCGCGCGCGACGCAAAAGTCAAGAGCTTTACCTACGCCGCCAGCAGCAGCACCTATGGCGACCATCCCGGCCTGCCCAAGGTCGAAGACGTGATCGGCAAACCCCTCAGCCCCTACGCCGTCACCAAATATGTCAACGAGCTGTATGCCGAGGTGTTTGCGCGCTGCTACGGGTTCAACACCATCGGCCTGCGTTACTTCAACGTGTTTGGCCCCCGCCAAGACCCCAGCGGTGCCTATGCCGCCGTCATCCCCAAATGGACTGCCGCACTGCTGCAGGGCGAACCGGTATACATCAACGGCGACGGCGAAACCAGCCGCGACTTTTGCTATATCGCCAACGCCGTGCAGGCCAACCTGCTGGCCGCCACCACCGCCGAGCCCGTCATTGCGAGCGAAGCGCGGCAATCCATGAACCCGGCATTGAATCAGGTCTATAACGTGGCGGTGGGCGACCGCACCACGCTCAACATCCTCTTTGGCCTGCTGCGCGACAACCTGCCCGCCCACGGTTTGGGTACCAATGCCCATCCCGTGTACCGCGACTTTCGCGCGGGCGATGTGCTCCACAGCCAGGCCGATATTGGCAAAGCCCAACGCTTGCTGGGCTATGCGCCTACGCATCGGCTGGCTGATGGGATTTTCGAGGCTATGCCATGGTATGTGGCGTAACAATAGTGGTTAAAACAGCCTATAGCCTATATGGAGAGAGCACTGTTAGCTATCAAAATAATAGTAATTTGAGTAGCGACTATGCTATATGCAGTCTGCCGCGCGTAAATGGTTTGAGGTCTGAGTAATGATTAAAAAGTTGCTGGCTAACAATGCAATCCTTATTATTCAGTCTGCTGTTAGCGGCTTAATTCCGCTTTTGTTGATACCGCACATTGTCCACGTTATCGGCTTGGGTGCTTATGGTGAACTCGCGGTAGCCTTGGCTTGGGCAAGTTACGGCGTTGTAGTCGTTCAGTACGCGTTTCAAAGTACTGGTCCAAAGCGTCTTGGGCAACTCGAGCCGAGTGAAACGCCTCACGACATATTTGTCGAAATTACGCGCGCTAAGTTTATTCTTTTATTTGGAGTGCTAGCGTCAGTAGCATTGGCGGTTCTTGTCATGTCATCGAGCGGCACCAAAATGCCGCAAATAATTCTGTTGACATTGCTACCGATAGGGGCGGCATTCAATTCAGGTTGGTTCCTACAGGCTGCAGGACGCTTCTTATGGATATGTCTAACATCAATAATTGCATCCTGTACTGCGCTATTTATTGGATACGCTCTGGTTCGTGAGAATGGGTCGTTCGGTGTTATAGGTGCATCGCTCGCATTAAGTGCGGGACCAATGCTCGTTGGAGTCGCTACATTTCTTATCACGAACATCTTGCTAAAAGATAAACCAAAAAAGAAACAAATTAAATCTTTCATACATCCACTTCGTGAGGGATGGCCATTATTTGTTTCGCAGCTTACCTCTGCGCTTTACACAGTATCAGGTCCAATCGTAATCAGTTATCTTGTGAGTACTGAAGCGGCAGGTGCCTATAGCATAGTTGAGCGTATTATAAACCCGTTGATTGGTGTATGTATGCTAACTCATGTAGCAGCTTACCCGCGGCTGGCTTCACTGTATGTGAATCAGCGTGCGGCATACTGGAAACTGCTGCGATTCGTGGTAACTGCCTACCTAATATGCAGCCTAGTAGTAATCTTCTCCGCAGTTTTAGCAAAACCTTGGTTGTTGAGCTATCTATTTGGTGGGAAAATTCCCCCTGGAATTAATGCATTACTAGGCTGGGGACTTGTTTGGTTCAGCTTAGGCATATTTGGTACTGCGTTTACAGGCTATCTTGTTGTAAGTGGTAAGCAAAACCAGGTGTGGCCGCTAACTATAAAGGTTCTGTCTATAGCAGTAATCATAGGTATTCCGGGAATCTACGCATTCGGGGCTTGGGCTTGGTTGGGGGCACTTGTTTTATCGCAAACTGTAGTACTCTACGCTGTATATAAAGCATGGCGTACTGAAATTATATTAAGGAAAGAATGATGGCTTTTGAACATCCAATCGAGTGGACAGATGAGAATGTTTCAAGACTTTGGGACTACTATTCCCGTACGCCCCCGTATTCAGAGGTGTACTTTTCAAAAGTATTTGGTGATCGTATTCTAAAAAAATCTGGATTACCATTTGATCAAGATATTGCGGTACTTGATTTTGGATGTGGGCCCGGCTTTCTTTGGGATCATGCGCGAGCTTTGGCTACACGATGGAATTACACCGGGCTTGATTTTTCACCAAATTCAGTGGCTAAGGTGCTCGCCAAAGGACGTGGACATGCGCAGTTTAAAGGTGCGCACCATATTACTCAATTGCCGTCAAATCTACCTGCTGAACATTTTGATGCAGTACTGCTGATTGAAGTGGTTGAACATTTGAAAGATGAATATTTAGATGGTACGCTTGAAGAAGTTGCGCGTCTATTAAAACGTGGTGGTGTGGTAGTGATCTCAACGCCTAATGAAGAGAACCTTGCTGCATCTACAAATTATTGTCCAGATTGTGGGGCTGTATTTCATGTTTGGCAGCATATTCGAAGCTGGAGTGTTGACAGCCTTGCAGATAAATTGCAAGCACATGGTTTTAAATTAATTCAGTATCAAACTTTAGACTTTACTGCCAATAGTTTACTGCGAAAGTTTGTGCGTTTAGCAAAAATGATTTTGCGTAACAATCCCGGAAAACCTCATATGATTGCTACATTTCAGAAGCTTTAGTCCATTAATTATTAATATGTGTGGAATAACTGGCTTTATTGATAAATCTTTTTCGAGAGAGCACGCTCAGCCACGGCTAGCTAACATGCTTTCGAAAATTAGCCACCGCGGCCCAGATGATGGTGGCATCTGGTGTGATGAGCAGTATGGCGTTGCACTTGGGCATAGACGTCTTTCCATTCTTGATCTTTCACCTGCTGGTCATCAGCCGATGGCAAGTGCTTGCGGACGATATGTTATTGTTTTCAACGGTGAAATATATAACCATCTGGATTTGCGGCGGTCATTGAGTGCTGAAATTATTTGGCGTGGTCACTCAGATACTGAAACATTGTTGTCTTGTTTCATGGCGTTAGGCATAGAGGAAACGTTAAGGTCAACCGTTGGCATGTTCGCCTTTGCACTATGGGACAAACAAGAAAAAACCTTAACTCTTGCACGCGATCGCATTGGTGAAAAACCGTTGTACTACGGCTGGCAGAAAGGTGTGTTTCTATTCGGTTCCGAATTGAAGGCACTACGCGCACACCCCTCGTTTGAAGGGACAACCGATTGGAATGCAGCCAGCACATTTCTCCGATTGAACTATATTCCCGCGCCTGCAACTATTTACCAGGGTATTTACAAATTAGTTCCTGGTACGACCCTTTGTCTTACGCAAGCCGACATCCAGGAAAAAGCCTTGCCTAGTCCCAGGCCATACTGGTCATTGGGCGATGTAGCGCTGAACGGTTTAGAAAACCCATTTACGGGCAGCTTTGAGGAGGCAGTGGACGAGTTGGAAGCGCTTGTGCGTCGCTCAGTTCAGCTTCAATCTGTGGCAGACGTGCCAGTGGGTGCATTTTTGTCCGGGGGCATTGATTCATCCACCGTGGTTGCCATGATGAAAACGGCAACCACATCAAAAGTCACTACGTTTTCTATCGGTATGCCCGATGCCAAGCTGGATGAATCGCACCATGCCGCCGCAGTGGCAAGGCACCTGGGTACCAACCACGTCGAGCACATCATTCAGCCACATGAGGCGCTCGACCTGATTCCACGTTTGTCTGAAATATGGGATGAACCATTTGCTGATAGCTCACAGATACCAACCTACCTAGTGAGTAAACTGGCGCGGCAAAAAGTAACGGTGGCCCTGTCTGGTGATGGTGGTGACGAGTTTTTTCTAGGTTATCCACAGTATGAGTTTTATCAAAAATTGTGGCGTTATCGGACGCTGGGCAAGCTACCTTGGGGGGCTGCGTTCAGCGCTCTCTCGCCGTTCGCCGATCACCATCGTGTTGAATCAGCGCTAAGGCGTGCAAAATCCGTTGTTGGTGCCTGGCGGCAACCTGATTCACAGACGCTCAACCGTTATTGGGTGGATCGTTATCGACAAGGGAATGTCCCGTTATCGCAACAGCAAGGTGTCGGGCTGCTTAATTTTCCCCTCTTGCCAGACCCTGCAACCACTGCAGGTCTATGGGATGCGGGCACCTATTTACCAGACGATATTCTGGTGAAGGTGGACCGTGCGTCTATGGCCAACAGCCTGGAAACACGAGCTCCTTTGCTAGATCACAGGATTATCGAGTTTGCCTATAGCTTGCCGATTCAATACAAGCTTCGACGCGGAGTAAGTAAAAGTGTGTTGCGTGAGGTGCTGTATCGGCATGTTCCGAAGCAAATAGTGGATAGACCAAAAATGGGTTTTTCAATTCCACTTGCGGCTTGGCTGAGAAATGATTTGCGCCCATGGGCTGAAAACCTGATTGATCAAATACCAGGAGATCACCTACAGTTTAACAAGCCACAGATTATGCAGATATGGAACTCTCATTTATCTGGTCAAGACCATACAGAGCAATTATGGGGAATATTTAGTTTGATTCAATTCGTGAAGCCATGACTAAAGAAAAGAAAAAAACTCGAGTTCTATTTTTGTTTGCTCATTTGCATAAAGGTGGGATGCAACGTGCTGTGAGTAACATATCATTGGCACTCCCAGATATTTTCGAACAGCATGTTGGTTTTTTTGGCACAGAAAATCCTCCTTTTCAATATCAAGCTATCCTTCATGATTTCAATGTGCCTGGTTCATTAAAGATTGGATTATTTGGAAAGATTCTAAATTTTTTTAATCGGACTCTCAAACTAAAGAAATTTATCAAAAATCAAGCGATAGATGTTGTTGTAAGTTTTGGAAATGCTGCAAATGTTTTAAATGCATTTAGTTTTAATTCTGCCTACCGAGTTTTTAGTGTGCGAGGTGCAATTTATGATGATGGAAATAATATATTAATTGCATGGATTTATCAAAGATTAATTAGATTTTCATTTGGATTTTCTGATGTAGTCGTTGCTGTGTCGCTTGATTTAAAAGCCGTAGTAGAAACCCTGACTGACGCTAGAGTGCTTGTTTGTCATATTCCAAACTTATTTCATTTGACTGAAATACGTGCGCAAGCGGCAGAGCCCTTGCCTGAGCATTATAGTTATTTAAGTAGTGCCCCATTCATTTTAAATGTCGGTTCGCTGGTTGGTATAAAGGGGCAGGATCTTCTAATTAGCGCTTTTGCGGCTATACAAAAATCTTATCCTGATTTGTTGTTGGTATTAATGGGTCGTGGCGTCGAAAGAAATGAATATATTAGGCAAGCTCAAATATTGGGTATTGGTGCTAGCGTCAAGATAATTGACTTTGATTCCAATCCCTACAGATACATGAGCCGAGCAACAGTTTTTGTTTTGCCTTCAAGATCCGAAGGTTTCCCAAATGTGTTGGTCGAAGCAATGGCGTGTAGTTGCCCCGTAATGGCATTCGACTGTCCGACGGGGCCGCGTGAGATATTAGGAGATTCCGAGTACGGGGAACTAGTAGAAAATATGACCGCCGAAGAACTAGCCAAAAGAATTAATGATTTGTTGTCATCAGACGAAAGACGTGCTTTTCTCAAAAAGCAGTCTGCTAAACGGGCAGCGGTTTACGATGCAAGTCATGTCATCGAGCAATGGATTAATGTTTTATCGAGGAAAGGTTGAAATGGTCCATTTTGGTGCCTGGTTGGTCGGGTTATTTTTTTTACTGCTGCTTGTCGTACCTACGACGTTACAAGCGGAGAGAGGAGCCTTTCTCGCTTTGTTGTTTCTTGGTTCAATTCTGGTCTTGATCAGATCACCCACTAGATGGAGAGTATCTAAGCCATTACTTTTCTGGCTCGCTATTTGTGTGGGCTATTCTAGTTTTTCAATCTTCTGGGGAGTACTTAATGATGCACCGGGTGCGATTTCAGTATCGACTGTTTATGTTTTTTGGCCTATTCTTTATTTGTATTTTATCGGCTTTTCAAAAAACATTGAGTTTTACTTTTTTCTTGCAAAAATATTGCTGGTAGGAATTTTTATTGCAGCCATTTCTGGGTTATTGCTTGTAGCCTCTGGCTTTTATCCGGCGCTCGGAATTCTAGATTCGTATTTTGAGTTAATGGGCGGCGGGTTGGGTTTGCATCAAAACTTTATTGCATTTAGTTTAAATAATATGGGGACCATAATTTATGGTTTGCCATTTCTGGTGACATTGTTGATGTTGGGCGGTAGGGCTCTTCACTTCTCAAGTAAATGGAGATTTTTCTCTGTAGTAACTTTGCTGGTGTCAATTCTTGCGATGATCATTTCTGGGCGGAGGGCTTTCGTCGTCGTCGGGTTGCTATCTGTTCCGCTGGGTTTGATGCTGATGCAGTGGTCAGGCGTGCGTAATATTAATTTTAAAACTCTTACCAAAATTTTAGGAGTTGTCCTATTGGTGGCTGTCCTTTTTCTCCTCCTTGGATCAGTGGCTCTAGATTTGAACTTCTCTGGGCTATTAGATAATTTTCTGACGGGTTTCGATTTTGATGATCAAAACAATATTTCATCTGCGCGTCGGGCTGAACAGTTTGGTGCTCTAATGGGCGAATGGCAAAGTTCGCCCATTCTTGGTTTTGGTCACGGAAGCGCTGCAAGTAGCGCTCCTGGCGACGTAATGCCATGGGCATATGAACTTCAGTATATTGCGTTGCTGTTTCAGACAGGTCTACTGGGGCTATTTATCTACGGCTCATCTGTCGTTTGGTTGATGTATCAAATGGTTGCTTTGTCTCGTAAGTATGTTGATCTTGCTGCCCTGCTGCTTCCCGCTATGGTGGGTCTCGTATGTTTCTTGATAGCCAATGCGACAAATCCATATTTGTCAAAATTTGATTATTTGTGGACGCTATTTTTGCCAATTGGATTAGCCAATATTGGTTTATTGAGGAATAATTCCATTCCACTTTCTAGAATTTGAGTTTTGATGTCAAATCAGCCATCGTTATCAATAATTATTGTCAACTGGAACGCAGGCCAGCAACTCCGCGATTGCATCAACTCGATCCAGAAATATGGCGTTCCCTATGTTACGCAAACTATAGTTGTTGACAACGGATCAACGGACGGGTCGGAAAAAACTATCCAAGACATTCCGGGTGTCACGGCGATTTTTTCAGGAGTGAATCTAGGCTTCGGCAAAGCTTGCAACCTGGGCGCACAGCAGGCCAAGAACGAATACCTGCTGCTCCTCAACCCCGATGCCGCGCTGTATGCCGATACCTTACCCAAGGCTTTGGCTTTCATGCAAGACCCGACCAACGCCAAAGTGGGTATTTGCGGGGTGCAGTTACTAGATGAATCTGGGCACATATCAAGAAGTTGCGCGCGCTTTCCGTCTGTAACGGGTTTTGTTTTCCATGCAGTGGGATTGGATCGATTCTTCCCCCGCCTGGGCCACTTCATGGCCGAGTGGGACCACGCCCAGACGCGTGAGGTGGACCAGGTCATAGGCGCATTCTTTTTGGTACGGCGCGCGGTGTTCGAAGCCTTGGGCGGTTTTGACGAGCGGTTTTTTGTTTATTTTGAAGAAGTCGATTTTTCACGACGGGCAAGCAATGCAGGCTGGAGCAGTGTGTACCTTGCCGACGCACAGGCGTTTCATGCTGGTGGCGGCACATCTAACCAAATCAAGGCGCGGCGGCTGTTTTACTCATTGCGCAGTCGTTTGCTGTACGCCTTCAAGCACTTCTCATGGCCTGGGGCGATGCTGGTGATGTTTGCCACGCTGCTGATTGAGCCGTTTTCGCGTACGGCGCTGGCATTGCTGCGCCGGTCATGGCCTGGGCTGAAAGAAACCTGGGCGGCCTATGGCATGTTGTGGGGTTGGTTGCCGCAATGGCTCTTTATGGGGGTGACACGGTGAAGCCGTTGAGGTCGCTAAAGGTTCTGGCACTGCCTAGGTATGGCCGTATGGGCGCTTCATCTCGCATGCGCATGCTGCAATACCTGCCCTGGCTGCAACAAGCTGGGCTGGAGGTGACGGTGCAGTCCCTGCTTTCAGACGATCTGCTGACAGGGCGTTATCGACATGGCGGGTATGGCTTAGATGCTTTGTCGGCTGCCTACTACAGCCGAGTGCGCACGCTGATGCAGCGCGGGCAGTTTGATGTGTTGTGGATCGAAAAAGAGGCATTGCCCTGGATGCCCTTGTGGCTGGAGCGCGGCTTGCTTCAGGGCATCCCCTATGTGCTGGATTACGACGACGCCGTTTTTCATCGATACGACATGCACCCGAACCCGTGGCTTAGACGCCTGTATGGCCGGCGCCTGGATGGGCTGATAGCCGGTGCCGCGCTGGTCGTGGGGGGGAACAATTATCTGGCGCAGCGCGCACGCGATGCCGGAGCCCCGTGGGTGGAGCTGGTGCCCACCGTGGTCGATCTTGTCCGTTACGCGCCGAAGAGCGATGCGCTGGGCAATGGCATTGAGGCCTGCAGTGGTTCAGGTGAGGTACCGCGCATTGTCTGGATAGGGTCCCCCACCACCGTCCATTACTTGGAGTTGTTGCGTGAGCCGCTGCAAACGCTGGCAGCCAAGGTGCGTTTCAAACTACGGGTCATTGGCGGCGGGCATATCGATTTACCAGGCGTTGACGTGGAGTCTGTTGCGTGGTTCGAGGCTACTGAGGCGGATTCAATTCGCGTGTGCGATATTGGCGTAATGCCATTACTGGATTCTCTATGGGAGCGTGGCAAATGCGGGTACAAGCTCATTCAATACATGGCCAGCGGGTTGCCGGTGGTGGCGTCCAATGTGGGTGTGAACCCTGAGATCGTGCAACAGGGGCAGGGCGGTTTCTTGGCGAATACAGGAAGTGAATGGGTGGCCGGGTTGGATCGATTGCTGAATGATGTGACTTTGCGAACTCAGATGGGTCAGTTGGGTCGCCAGCGAGTGGAGCGGGCGTATTGCATTCAGCATACAGGGCCGCAGGTGGCTGAGTTGCTGCGGTTCGCAGCACGGGGGAGTTGACAATGTGCGGATTGGCTGGGTATTTCGGTGGCTATTGCCCGCATGATGAGCGGGCTGCGTTATCGCGACTCAAGGTCATGACCGATGCACTGGTGCATCGTGGTCCTGATTCCGAGGGCCATTGGCTAGATGCCGATTCACCTGTTGCGCTGGGCCACCGCCGACTGGCTATTGTGGACTTGTCACCTGCTGGGCATCAACCCATGCGTTCAAGCAGTAGCCGGTATGTGATTGCCTTTAACGGCGAGATTTATAACCATCTGCTGTTGCGCCAAGCGTTAGAAGGCATGGATTGCCGCGCTTCGCTCGCAATGACGGGGTGGCGTGGGCACTCGGATACCGAAACG
>Ga0105047_10013596_pt1 | contig 12992 bp, 11 predicted proteins | sample MAT04_FD_78384 | JGI IMG/M metagenome (GOLD analysis project Ga0105047, IMG submission 78384) | Freshwater microbial communities from Lake Fryxell liftoff mats and glacier meltwater in Antarctica - MAT-04 (megahit assembly) | ecosystem: Environmental > Aquatic > Freshwater > Ice > Liftoff... | reverse complement strand
GTCAATGATTCTCCGCCCATGGGCGGCCCCCGCGGCGTAGTCGTAAATTTTCTTGTCGTACTCCAGGGATACCGCGATGGCGGTGTACTGGAAGAATGCCCCCTCGATCGCCGCGGCCACCGTGCCCGAGTAGAGCACGTTGATCCCCGCGTTCGACCCCGCGTTCATCCCCGAAACGATCAAGTCCGGCGGCTCCTTCAGCAGTTGCAACAACGCGAGTTTCACGCAATCCGCCGGTCGGCCCTCCACTGCCCAGCCGAGGAACGACCGCTCGCCGTCGAGTTCGTCGAACACCTCGTTGACGAGCAGCGGCGTCAGGAGCGTAACCGAGTGCCCCGTCGCGCTCTGCTCCGTCGCCGGGGCCACGATCGTGACCTCGCCCAGCGGCAGGAGTTCCTTGCGGAGCGCCCGCAAGCCGGGGGCGTAAATGCCGTCGTCGTTCGTGAGCAGGATGCGCATCGGGATTTCAAACCTTCGATGGAACGCGGATGACGCGGATGCAAAGCAGCGCGGATCGACGCGAATTCAACCATTCTCGTTCCCAAACTCTGTTTGGGAACGCATTTTCGCGAAACTTCGTTTCACGACATGGCCATCCCTGCTAGCATTTGCGAATGAAGGACGACGCGAAACGAAACGTCTTTGTCGGTCGGGTAAACTAATCCTGAATGAAGTCCACAATGCGTGTGAGCCACCGATGCAGCAATCCATCGATGTGACTGGCCTCCGCCCCGAAGCGATTCGGGCGGTGGAATCCTTGGTTGGCCATCTCCGGCAAGAGGAGCCCAATCCTTTATCTTTACCGGCATCCATCTTCGACTTGTTTGGGAAAGCCCCCACTCTGCGGACGGCTGAGGACATCGCCAAGCAACTCGAAGACGAACGAGATGCATGGGGGCAATCATGATTTATGCGGATTCGAACGTGCTCATTCGCATGGTCGAAGGCGACGCGACGACCCGCGCTCCGATCGAAGCGAGACTCTCGCCCCTTCGCGGGACCGGTCGCTTCTTGCTCACTTCGCGTTTGTCGCGTCTCGAATGCCGCGTGAAACCGATTCGGCAGAACGATTGGGTGCTCGTCTCACTCTACGACGCGATATTTGCCAGTTCCGAAGTCGAGCTCCTCGAAATTTCGGCAGACGTAGTCGAGAAGGCGACCGAACTCCGAGCGAAGTTCAACGTGAAAACGCCCGATGCGTTGCACCTGGCAAGTGCTATCCTCGCCGGAGCAACGGCATTTCTCACGGGCGATCGCAATCTCATTCGATGTACCGATATTTTGGTCGAAGTGATTTGAAGGCGATGCGAAGGGTTCTTTCGTCGATTTCGGCTGCCTCGTTCCCAAATCCGTTTGGTAAGGAAGCAGCCGATATCAAAGATGTCGCGAGGGATCCATTCGCCCGTGTAAAACGCCCGCGATTACGATCTGGCTCTTTTCGACGAAGTAGTAAACGATGTGTTCCTGAACCCGCTTGCTGCGCATACCCGGGTAAAGTTCATCGCGATTGCGGCCAAGTTTGGGGGCTTTGCGAATCTCCTCGAAACCAGTGTACAACTGGCTGAGGTAGCGGTCGCGTTGCTCCGTCCCCCAAGTCTCTTCGGTGTGGCGACCGATCGAGCGGAGGTGACCGCGCGCCGCGGGCGTGAACCGCAAGAGGATGCGACTCATGAGCGATTGTCGAGGTCGGCGAGAAGCTCTTTCAAACTGTACGACTCGGCGTCGGCTCGTTCTGCTTGCCGAACGCCATCGGCCAAAGCGTCTTTCAGGCGTGCGAACTTCAATTGTGCGAGCAGATCCGCATTCGATTCCATTTGCCGAATCGCATCGCGGACGACATCGCTGGCGCTGTCGTAAAGCCCGCTTTCGACTTTCGTCTGAATCAGTTTCAGCAACTCGGGCGTGAGCGAAACGTTCAGCAATGGCATCGGCTTTCTCCGTTTCCATCAAAATAACGAAGTCGCCGCTCGCTGTCAAAACGCTGCACCCGGTTGTTGCAGCGATTGAGAGGTAGTCGCATCGTTCTCAACCATTACGAAACACCACCATCAACCGCTCCGCCTGCGAGTTCCACGGCCACCGTCCGATCACTTCGCTTTCAAATCCCAACGTCCCCGCCAGTCGCAAGAAGTGCTCTTTGTTCACGAGCATTTCGCCGCGGTTGCCGGCGCAGCGTTCGATGAGGTCGGAGACGATCACGTCCGCGACGATGCGGCCGGTCGATTTCAGGAGGCGCTTGGTTTCCGCGAGGAGCAGGGCGGATTCGTCTACGAAAGTATGCGTGAAGACGCTGAAGTAGATGGCGAGGTCGAATGGTCCCTCGTCGGTTGCGAAGGGGATCTTGGTCATCTCGCCGTGGCGGAAGATGAAGTTCTTGCGGGCGAAGTTCGCGGTGCAGAAGTCGATCGCTTCTTTGCCGATGTCCGTGCCGTAGTAGGCGCCGGAATCAGTCAAGTAGTCTTTGAGCGCGTCCGCCATCTGACCCGTGCCGCAGCCGACATCGAGGACGCGGCTTTCCGGCGTGAGTCCGCATTTGATGAGCATCCCGCGGCGGTCGGCCTTCGAGGCTTCGTACTGCTCTTTCGAGTGGTACGCCCCGACGACCCACCAGTGGTTTTGCTTCAGGTCCGCGGTGCGGTAGACCTCGTGGTAATCGATGTCCGCCGCCCTACGACCGAGGACGGGCACGGCAATTTGAATCGGTTTCGTATCCCGGTTGCGCGACGAAAAAACTCCGCCGAGGGGTTGATACAGTTCGACGTGGAGTACGAAATCGCCGACGAACGGCGGTGTGGCAACGGGAACCAAAAAGTCTTGCGGCTCGCCCGGAAATACGGGGCGAGGGAAGGCGAGCACGAACGGTTCGCCGAACGGCGTACCGCGGTACGTCTTCCACTGGCCGCGGAGTTGCACGGGGTTCGGGCCGTCGCAGGGCCAGGCGAGCCCGCCTTGGTTTTGGATGCGGAACATCCACGAGTGCAGCGACGCGACTTCGAGGGCGACGGGCGGTGACACCGCACTGACACTGCCACGGCACGCGACGGGCGGGAGCGGCTCGGGGCTCCGAGGCGGGACGACCGCCCGCTTGATGCCGCGGGCGAACCGCCACGCGGCGGTGTCTTTCACGCTGCCGATCATCCCCGCTCCCCGGTCGGGTGCGCGAAGCGGAAGACCTGCCGCTTGCCGTATTTCTGCCACGGCCACTCCGCGAGTAGGTGCGTTTGAAGGCCCGCCAGTTTTACGAGTCGGTGGAAGTGCTCGGGGTTCAACTCCATCGCCCCGCGGTTGCCGGAGCAGCGCTCCACCATCGGCGAAGTGAATACGTCCCCGATGATGCATCCCTTCGGGGCGAGCAGTCGCTTCGCCTCTGCGAGGAGCAGGGCGGTTTCATCCGGAAACGTGTGGGTGAAGACGCTGAAGAACGTGACGAAGTCGAACGTCGTGTCTTGGATCGGAATGACGGTCATTTCGTTTTGCACGAACTTGAAGTTCGGCCGTTTGAAGCGAGCTTCGCAGTACGGGATCGCTTCGATGCCGATGTCCGTGCCGTAGAAGAAGCCTTTACCACTCAAATAGCTTTCGAGCGGCACCGCGAGTTGGCCCGTGCCGCAGCCCACGTCCAGCACACGGCTATCGGGCGTGAGGCCGTTTTCGAGCAGGGTTTGCAGTTTGCTTTGGCCGAGCTTGTAGAACTCGTCCTTGGTTCCGGGGCCGACCACGGTCCAGTAGTCTTGCGCGAGGTCCGCCGTGGCGTAAGCCTTGTGGTAGTCGATATCGTCCGCGGCCTTGCCGGTAATTTGCACTTCCAGGTAGAGCGTCTTCCCGCTCACATCGCCGAACTCCGGGCCGCCGTCTTGGGCGAAGCCGACTTTGACGAGGTAGTGCCCCAGAGCGTCGGGCACCGCGAGCATCGGTTGCAGATCGACCGTCTCACCCGGATAGACGGCAGATGCGAGTGGCACTTTCTGCACCGGTACGTCCAGCGGCACTTTTCGGGCGCTGAGCCATTTGAAACTTTGGAACAGCGGGCATTGCCCCGCGGAACTCCAGACCGAATGGCCGTGATTCGTCACTCGCACGGGGCAGGGGACTTCCGTCGATTTCTCCACGACGATCGAGGGCGTTCCGAGTCGAATCTGCGCCCGGCTATCGATTGCGCTGAGCGGAGAATCGAGCGGCGCTTTCTCGATCAAACGGATCGCCGACCGCACCTTCTTCGCCAGCGGCTTGAGCGGAGTCGGAACGTATCCACCGAGGCCGGCCATGACGAAACCCTCTTCCCGGGACCGTTCGGATGGTAGCGTCGGGGGGATTGGGGTCAAGGGCAAGGTGGTGCGAAGGCCGGCATCGTGCGGTTGAGGATTTCGCGCTGGTCGGCACCGGCATTCATGAGCCATTCCTACGTGGGGCACGTTTCCAACGCGCCATTTTCGAGCACGTTGAAAACGTGCCCCACAATCGTGCATCAACCCCGGTTGTACATTGCTTCCGCCGCCGCCACGCCGGAACCGGGGATTGCGTTCGAGCCTTGCTTGTGCAGGACTTGCTCCAACGCCGCGAGGACCAGCATCACGCTGCTCGGGCGGCTGTTGTAACCCATCAGGCCAATGCGCCAGGCTTTGCCTTTGAAGTCGCCGAGGCCGCCGCCGACTTCGATGCTGAAGTCCGCGAGGAGTTGCTTGCGGCCGGCGAGGTCGTCCATGCCATCCGGGATTCGCACCGCGTTGAGTTGCGGCAACTGGAACCCCTCGGCCGCAATGTACGACAAACCCAGGGCGGTGAGGCCCGCTTTCAACGCGATGTGGTTCTTCTGGTGCCGGGCCCAGCGGGGTTCGAGGCCCTCTTCCATGACGATCCGCAGGCCTTCGCGGAGGGCGTAGATCATCGAGATTGGGGCCGTGTGGTGATAGGCGCGGTCGCCGCCCCAGTAGCTTTCGATCATCGAGAGGTCCAAGTACCAGCTCTGGACCTTGGTTTTGCGGCCCTTGAGCGTGGCCACGGCCCGGTCGCTGAAGGTGACGGGCGAGAGGCCGGGCGGGCAGCCGAGGCCCTTCTGCGAGCAACTGAACACGGCGTCGAGTTCCCACTTGTCCACTTCGAGTTCGGTGCAGCCGAGCGAGGTCACGGCATCGACGATGAGCAGTGTGCCGAACTCGTGGCACATCTTGCCGAGTTCGGCGATCGGTTGGAGCACGCCGGTGGAAGTTTCCGCGTTGACGATGGCGAGGGCTTTGGGTCGCACGGTTTTCAGCGTCTCGCGGATGCGGTCGAGGTCGAACGCCTCGCCCCACTTCTGTTCGAGCACGGTGAGCTTCGCCCCGCTGCGGCCGCCCACGTCGATCATCCGCTGGCCGAAGAAGCCCTTCGCGCAGACGACGAGCGAATCGCCCGGTTCGATCAGGTTGACGATGCAGGTTTCCATCCCCGCCATGCCGGTCGCGGAGACGGGAAACGTCAGGCGGTTGGTCGTGCGGAACGCGAGGCGCATGAGTTCTTGCGTCTCGGTCATGATCTGCAAGAACTGCGGGTCGAGGTGGCCCAACAGCGGCGTGGTCATCGCCGTGAGAACGCGGGGGTGAGCGTCGCTGGGGCCGGGGCCGAGGAGCAATCGTGGGGTCGGTGTGAGTTGACCAGGGAGAGACATTCGAAACTCCGAACTAAGGATTCGCGGACCGTTCGAGGATCAGTTTACTAACTGCCTTGAACGACGGATGGGCCGCGTCGCGGAGCCATTCAAAGGCGACCGTTTCCACGGTGGTGAGCACGGCCCCGGCTTTGTCCAATCGCCGGAGGGCGGCGTCTTTGTCGAGCCCGCTGCGGCTCGCGACCGCGTCGATGGGGAGGTGGACCGCGAAGCCCGCTTCGAGGAGATCGAGCACGGTTTGCAGAACGCAAACGTGCGACTCCATGCCGACGACTACGACGGTGCCGCGATTGAAACTTCGGACTTCGGTCAGAAACCCTTCGGCCCCGCAGCAACTGAACGCGGTCTTGATCATGACTTTCGATTTCAACCGAGCGAGGATCGCTTCTGTCGTCGGTCCCAGGCCCTTGGGGTACTGTTCGGTGGCCAGCGAAGGCACCCCGAGGAGGTTTGCCACGTCCAAAAGGAACCCGGCGTTTCGGACGAGGTCCGCCGCGGTCGGCACCGCTTTCAAGAGCTTGTCTTGAACGTCCACGACGAGCAGTACGCTCTCGTCTGCGATGAGGCGAGGGATCACGCGAGGCTCCTTCGCAACGCGGCCGTGAGGCGGGCAATGCTCTCGGCGAGTCGCACTCGCTCGGCCTCGGTCGGCAACTGCCGTGCATAGCGAACGAGGTAAAAGGCTTTCGTCACGTCGAGCGGGATGTCGTGGACTTCCGCGCAGCCGGGCCGCGAACGGAGTGCTTGCGAAACTTCGACGGCGAACTCCGCCGCGGTCGCTCCGAGCGGCGCTCGGAAGCCGTGGCGTTTCAGCGCGCTGATGTAATCGTCGAACCAGGGAGTGCCGGTGTCGGCGTCCGCGAGCGTGCCGGTGGGCTTCGCCGCGGTTCGGCGATTTCGCCACGCTCTGCGAGCGAAGGCGAGCCCGACGAGGAGGACGGGCACGAGCGAGAGGCGCAGGGCGTTCTCCTGCAGCCACTGCTGGATCGCTTCGACGGTTTTGATTCGCCGTTCCGCGTTGTAGCCGACGATGAAGTCGAGGAAGAAGGCGACGCCGCTGGTCTTGGCGTTGTCGAGCCAACTGGTGATTCCGGGCTCCTCGCCGCCGCCGTCGGGGGTGGGGTCGAGGCTCAGCCAGTGCCAAACGGTCGTCGGCCGCGGCGCACCCTCGGGTTTCGGCACGAAGGGAAAGCCGGGCGGGGCGGGCCGCGGTACGAGGATCTCGACCCAGCCGTGGGCGTGCTCCTGGCGGATGAGGTAAATGCCTTCCCCTTCCGCGTCGCAGCCTTTGAAGCCGAGGACGTACACCGCGGGGACGTTGACCGCGCGGAGCATGAGCACGAGGGCCGTGGCGAAGCGCTCGCAGTGGCCGGACTTCGTTTTCATCAGGAAGTCTTCGACGGGATCGGCGTTCTTGTCGGTGCGGCGGAGCGTGAGCGTGTATTCGTAGTCGCCCGAGTTTTTCAGGTAATCGCAGAAGGCCCGGCCGACGGCCTCGTAGTCTTCGGGGGCGACTTCGAACGCGACGCGGTCCGTGGAGCGGGCGAGCGCCACGGCCAGGCGTGGCTGCGTCTTGGCGAGCCGCACTAGTAGTTCGCGGGTCCACGTCCGAAGCTTGGGGAGTCGCACCTGGCGGTAATTGGCAGTGGGATCCTGGAACGCCGGGGCGACGGGGGGGGACAGTTCGAACGCCGGGCTGAGGTCGGGGTCCGCGCCGACGGGCATGCGGGTCAACTGGCGGTATTGGTACGACCGCCCCGGTCCCACGCCGATGGGCCGAATCGTGGTATCGGGCGACTGCCACCACGGCCGGACATCGCCGGACGGAAACTTCGCGGAGACGGGCGAAGGCTGGTCGATTTCCCAGACCACGGGGTCCGCGAGGATCGCCTCGAACGCTCTGACCCGAGGCGAGAAATCGATGGCGACCTGATTCGGACCGAAGTCCGGGTGCTGGAACGGTTCGGTAGCCGTGCGGACCTGAATGGGGGTGATGCCGTTCGCGTAGAGGATCGGGTTGTCGCCCCGGCTCCACTTGCCGCTGTCGTAGTACGTAAAGGAGTAGCCCCGCCACCTCTGCGCGGGGGACAGGTCCAGTTTGGGTTGCCCCGCGCGGTCCGTCGCCCGCACTTCGTAGGCGATCTCGCGGTTGATTTCCAGCGTGCCAGTCCGCGTGAGGTCCACGGTCTGATCGGACCCGAATCCGGTTTCCATCCGGCTGCCGCGCATCTTCAGCGGAACGGACTGGGATCGAGGGGTGACGAAGAAGAGCGGCAGCGCGACGAGGAACGAAACCGCCAGCCAGCCCACGACGCGGCGGGTGACGGCGCGCCCGCTTGCCGCGTGCCGCGCCGGATCGGCGAGGATTTCGACCGCGGCCCCCGCATCCGTGTTCGGCACGGGGGGCAGCGTGTTCGCCGTCCGCCGGTAGTAGAACAGGACCAGACTCGTGACCCCGGAGATCGCGTAGAGCGCGAGCAGAATGCCGAACACCTCGTCTTCGGACATCGCGCTGGCGAGGCTCGCACCGGCGAGGGCGATCCCCTGCATCGCCCACCAGTCGCCGACGTGCTTGGGGCGGAACAGCTTCGCCGGCATCAGGATCATCAGCAGCGGCCCGAGGAGCGGCAGCATCCCCGCGGGCAGCGAGATGCGGTTGATCGGGCTGTTTTCGTTGACGAACTGGTACGTCATCCACGCGCCGACGATGAGCAAAATCACGAGGCCGACGCGGTTGGCCGCCTGCAAGTCGAGGAGGTAGCGGCCGTCGGCCCAGAAGGAAAACCCGAGCGAGAAAAGCACCGCGCCCGTGATGACCATCGATTCGGGCAGCAGGTCGTACTCCGCGTACCCCAGGCAGAGGCACGACAGCGCGAGCGTGAGGTACGTGCTCAACCGGAAGGCGAATTCGCTCGGCATCGGCAATCCTCAGCGGGCGAGCGCGGGGGGCGGCGTGAACCAGGCCGGCTGCTGGGTCGGGTCGATCGCCGCGAACGGCAGGTTCACCCGGCGAAAACTATCGGCCAATGGGGAGTTCGGCCGCGAACTCACGATCACGCGGGCCGAGCGCCGCGAACCGGTGCGGGCCAGTTCCGGGGCGATTTGCGGTACTTGGCTTTCGCCCCGCAGGCCCGCCAGTGCCGCGAACGTCGTCCGCACGAATCCCGGTGTGCCCCGACCGGTGCGGACGAACGGTGGCTCCCCGGGCACGATCAGCGTCACGTCGGTCTGGTCGTCGCTTTCGGCCCACGCGACGCCCAGGCTCGTGGCTAAGCTGAGCGCCCATTCTAATCGACGATTCGATTCGCCGGTAAAAGCCGCCAGCCACGGATCCACGACGATCACGAGGGAGAGCGGCTCGGAGCGGTCGTATTCGCGCACGAGCAGTTGGCCTCGGCGGGCCGAGGTGCGCCAGTGAACGTCGCGGGGGCTGTCGCCCGGCCGGTAGGGCCGCAGCCCGCGAACGTCTCCGGTGCCCGCGGCGGGGCGGCGGGTGGGCTTGCGGGCGTGGCCGTCGCTCGAACCGCCGCGGATCAACCACCGGCGGAACATTTCGCGGTCGATCCGCCCCACGGCGGGAAGGACGACCACTTCCCCGGCGGGTGCAATTTCGCGGTAGGCGTGGAGGAAGCCGAAGGGATACGACGAATCGACCACGAGCGGCCCGATGGGGTGCCGGCCTCGCAAGGGAAAGGTCCACCGGACCGAGAGCGTTCGCTTGGACATCGCGGCGAGCGGGGCGAGCATCCATGCAGCGCGCTGCCCGACCGCTTCGTCCGTGACGCGGGCGACGACGGCGCGGTGGGAATCGTTGACGATCTCGGACGAAATCTCGACCGCTTCGCCGGGAAAGACTTCGCGAGAAGTGCGCCTCGTCGCCGAGAGGCGGGCCGCCATGCGCCAGGCGTAGAAGCCGTTGACGGCGAGCAGCGGCCCCATCGAGTAGCCGAGGAGCAGGAGCAAGTTGATCGATTTGTACCAACCGACGATGCCGAGGATGACGCCGACAGCGATCCAAATTCCCGCCGCGCGGGTGAACCGCAGGCGGATGTGCGATGGATCGGGTAGGGTCGAATCGCTCACGCGGACACCCCTCAGGCGGGGACCGGGGTCTTCGCCACGATGTCGTTCACGAGAGCACCCGCGTCGTCGCGGCCGCCCTGGTCCCAGGCTTTGGTGAGTAGGCGGTGGGCCAACACGGGGCCGGCCAGGGCCTTCACGTCGTCCGGAGTTGCATAATCGCGCCCCGCCGTCACGGCATAGGCTTGCACAGCACGGTAGTAGGCCAAGGCCGCCCGCGTGCTCGCGCCGAGGCGGATGTCCGGGTGCGTCCGGGTTGCGCCGATCAGGTTCAACACGTACTCCGCCACGGGCGCTTCGACCCGCACGCTGCGCGTGTGCTGCTGGAGCGCGACCACGTCGTCGGGCGAGAGCACGGCCGAGAGTGTATCGACGGGTTCCCCAGCCCGGTGCTGCGTCAGAATGTTTCGTTCCGCTTCGCGCGCCGGGTAGCCGATCTGCATTCGCAGCAAGAAGCGATCAAGTTGGCTCTCGGGGAGCGGGTACGTTCCCTCGAACTCGTAGGGGTTCTGCGTGGCGAGCACCAAGAAGGGCGGTCCGAGCGGACGAGTTTGCCCATCGACGGTGATTTGCTTTTCGCTCATCGCTTCGAGCAGCGCCGATTGCGTGCGGGGCGTCGCCCGGTTGATCTCATCCGCGAGCACGACTTGCGCGAAGAGCGGTCCGGGTTCGAACACGAACTTCGAGGTCTGCTGATTGAAAATGCTCGTGCCGATCAAGTCGCCCGGCAGCAAGTCCGGCGTGAACTGCACGCGGTGGAACGAGCAGGAAAGGCTCCTAGCCACGGCCTTCGCAAGCACGGTTTTTCCGACTCCGGGAACGTCTTCGAGAAGCAGGTGCCCCTCGGCGAGGAGGGCGACGAGCGAGAAGCGAATGACTTCATCTTTGCCAAGAAAAACCGCGGCGATGTTGTTGCGGAGCTTGCTCAAGAGCGGCAGCAACTCCGCGGCCGGTCGAAGGGTTGGGAGGACCGGCGGGGAGTGGACGAGACTCATCGTGCGGCGGTCCTTGTTGGACTTGCGGTGCAATTCCACCGTGATCTTATGAAGCGGAGCGCCAACAATCTCCAGCGCTCCGCTCCGCAGACTCCGCGTCGCGGCTACGCGGTCAATTCCGCGCGCCGATCCCGCCGCGCAAGTTCGGGTTCGCCAACCGAGCCGCCATGCGCTCCTCCGCGGCCTTCATGTCCTCTTCGCGTTCGGCATCTTCCGCTGCGGCATCGGAGGCTTCCGCTTCCGCCGTCAGCGCCTTGAGCGAGAGCGACATCCGCCGGGCCGCCGTGTCGATGCTCTGGACCTGCACCGTGATTTCCTGACCCTCGTTGAGCACGTCCCGCACCCGGCGCACTCGCTGCGACGAGAGTTCGGAAACGTGAACGAGCCCTTCGATGCCGGGGGCGACTTCCACGAACGCGCCGAAGTCTGCGATCCGCGTGACTTTACCCTTGAGCCGGGCTCCCGCCTTGTGCACGTCCGCGAAATCGTCCCACGGGCTGCGGAGCATCTGCTTCAAGCTCAACCCGATCTTGCGGGCATCGCGATCCAAGCGGGCAATTTTCACTTCGACTTTCTGGCCGATCTGCACCACTTCGCTCGGGTCGCCCACGCGGCTCCAACTCATTTCCGAAACGGGAATCAGCCCATCCGCCCCGCCGAGGTCCACGAACGCCCCGAACGGCTTGACGCTCCGCACGATCCCGGTCTTGATTTGGCCTTCTTCGACCGTGGCCCAGAACTGTTCGGTGAGCTTCTCGCGTTCCGCTTCCAAGAGCGACCGGCGGCTGACGATCAGGTTCCGCTCCTCGCGGTCGAGCTCGATCACCTGGCATTTGATCTTTTGATTCAGATAATCTTCCGGCTTCTCGACTCGGTACATGTCGATCTGGCTGACCGGCATGAACCCGCGGATGCCGTTCACTTCCACGAGCAGCCCGGTGCCGGTCTTGTTCAAGCCCGTGACCTTCGCCTCCACGACCATGCCGCGGGACAGGCTCGACCAATCGGTCACGGTTTGCGCTGCGCCGCCGATGTTCAGCTTGAGCAGGCCGTTGGCCCCGTCGTAGCCCTCGATGTCGAACTCGAGAGTCTCGCCCATGTTTGGAATGCGGCCTTCGAACTGCTGAATGTTGATCACGCCCTGGCCCCGGCCGCCGGGCACTTCCACGAACACGTCCTTGCCGTGGAAGCCGACGATGACGCCCTTCTTGCGCGTCGTTTGCGGTTGGCCGAACGGCACGGGGGCTTTCCGCGTTTCGTCTTTGACGACGGTCCCCGCCACGTCGAACCCCGAGAGGGCCGCGTTCAATTCGTCCTCGATCGCCTGATCGAGCATCCGGTTATTCGGCTTCGACGCCGCGAAGTCCTTGATGTCGAGCCGTTCGGGCTTCGTCCCATCCAGCTTCGGACGGTCCCCGCGGGGGAAGGGCCGGGTATTCCCGCCGGGCCGCGGTCCGCCGGGCCGAGGGGCCTGACGTGGGCCTTGCTGGGGTACAGGGTTCGCCGCAGGTGCCGGCGTCGGCTCGGGCGTCGGGGAGGGATTCACGCTCTCGCTCATCGGTCGTCCTCGTTCGGTGCCAGTAGGTAAGCGTATTGTTCTCCGAATGGGGCGACAACGGTGTCGGACTGCCGAGAGGTAACCGCTTGGCGCACCCGAACGTGTCGTGTTGAGCAAAGTGAACCATGAATTCTTCGAAGCAAGCCACCGCGCTGGATCGACTCGTCTCGCCGCTTGGCGAGTGCTTGACGCCGGAATCGGCCCGGCGCTTGCTCTCGCTGAAGGCCGATTCCGAATTGCAAGATCTCTCGATGATTTAGCCAGTCCCCACACCGAAGGCCTTCTCAGCGAGGAAGAGCGAAATGAGTACGGGCGGTACGTTTCGTTTGCCACTTTCGTCGCCATCTTGAAGTCGAAGGCCCGCCAGCAGCTCGCTTCATCGGACCGCGAGGAATCACCGATCAAAGCCATCGGGACCGTTTGATCGGCGATCCCGGTCAGACGTTCGTTGGACTCGCAAACAGAACTCTTTATCTCCAGGAGGTTTGTGAACGCGAAGTGCCGGAGCATCGCCGATCAAAGTGACTGGAGCGTTTGATCGGCGATCCCCGCTCGCAAGTCCGGTCAACCCGTGGGCGGGGGTTGACCGGACTTGTGACCGGACTTGTGACCGGACTTGTGACCGGACTTGTGACCGGACTTGTGACCGGACTTGAGAACCCCCCGTCCAAGCCTCCCGTTCGCCCCTATAATCGCCGTATGTCGCCTTCCCGCC
>Ga0105047_10013595_pt1 | contig 12994 bp, 14 predicted proteins | sample MAT04_FD_78384 | JGI IMG/M metagenome (GOLD analysis project Ga0105047, IMG submission 78384) | Freshwater microbial communities from Lake Fryxell liftoff mats and glacier meltwater in Antarctica - MAT-04 (megahit assembly) | ecosystem: Environmental > Aquatic > Freshwater > Ice > Liftoff... | reverse complement strand
GCATCCACGCATTTCCTCATTGGCGCCTCGCCATGCATCCAGAGCTCCCGGGGCTGACTCTTCAGCAAGCCACGGCGCGATTTCGTCCGTAGTGACGACGGCAGTGACGGTTCGGTACCCACGGGCTTCTACCAGGGCGCGCGAAGGGGACAGTCTGCATTTCCGGCCGACCGGCCCGATACGAATTTCAGAAATCAAGCGCGAGAATCAGCCGGGCACCGTCGTCGTCCACCTCCGGCGAGCGATGCAGCACGCTGTCACCGTACGTGGCATGGAGACGTCCTTTGAGGAAGCAGAGACTGCCCGTCGCGATACGCACCACTCTCAAGGCGCGGTCTTGATGGACGAACTCCGTTCCGGGTCCGACGTACGTCGTGATCAGACGCACGTGCACCACGTCGCTGTGAAACTTCGGACAGCTCGTTCCCGCCGACACATCGAGTCGATAATTGGCCTTCGTGACGGCAAACTGCTCGAGAAACGAGGCCGTGATTGCCGCGACATCGCGATGCAGTGCGATCCCCACCGGCGACGCCGGATCGATGCCGATGGTGAACAGCGAGTCCCGAGTGACTCGCTCGAAGGTGTTCGGCGACACGATCGCGTTTACTCGCCCAGTGGGCGGGAGCGGCGCGAGCATGGACAACCACAGCGGCGCGCGTTCCACCACGACGACATCAACGCCGACGTCGTCTATCTGAGCCACGTGGGACGTCTCCCACGGCATACCGAGTTCAGTCGTCAGCATCGTAAAGGGCCTCAGGTAAGGGTCGGACGCGGCAAGGGCGAGTATGCCAAGGCAGCAAACCGCGCACAGATTTCAGCGGATATACTGCCGCCGCCGATGCACAGCGCCACCGGCGCCAAGTCGCTCTCGCCGATCGATTCGGCGAACAGCTCGCCTGATCGATCGATGCGATGCCACACCCATGCGCACGACGGGTCCTCGTCGAACACCGCGATGCCTTTCATGCGCAGCACCGCGTCGGGGAGGTCGCGGACAAGGGCTTCGAGCGCCGCGCGGCCAACAATCGCCGGGAGTGGTACCTCGAAGCTGGCCACATGATGCAGCGCGGCATCGTGCGCATGCGATGCGGTGTGTCGGACTACAAGCCCGCGTCGCCGCGGCGGGGCCGACTGACTGTGGGTGGCCAATGCGATGATGGCGTCCGCGAGCGAATCCAGGTTCACGACCTGGGCTCGCGAAGCCAGCGTTACGACCTCGGCCGATACCGCCGCCACCCGCTCCGCACCCGCGCGTTCCGTCCAGTTGAACATCACATGAGAGGCGGTGCGGAGCTGTGACTGCTCGATCGCATCGTGCCAGTAGCGTTGCTGCCAGCGCGCGACATCGACCACCGTGAGCTGCATGGGCGGTGAGAAGCGCGTGAGCTGGCGGTTGACTGTCAGCACGCCCAACATCGACTCCGTATCGGTGGTCCCGCTGCTTTCCACGAGCACGATGCTGTTGGCGGTCAACGGCAGGCTGACCAGCGCTTCGAGCAGGTCTTCCTGACCGTCGCAACAGAGGCATGCCGACGCCAGCGGGTACACCGTTGCCGCCGACTCGGCGAAGCGTGTGGCATCGATCCGCGCGTTGCGCGCGTCGCTCAGCACGACGATCGGTTGCCACCTGCGGGCGGCAAGGCGCGGAACGAGTGCCGTAAGGGTGCGCGTTTTGCCGGCCCCGAGGTAGCCGGCAACGAGGACAAGGGCGTTCATGATAGGCTGTGTTCTAAAGGGCGCAGCCACACGCTGAGACGCAGCCGCCCGTAACGCGCGCATCTGCTGTCTCCGCGTGCCGGGAGCACGCGGCGGCTTAATTGAAGCGCCCAAGGCAGTGACATCGACATCATGCAATGATAATGTACTCTCATTAGCTTTTATAGTTCCCGACGACCTTGACCACGCAGCCCTTCTTGCTGCCCATATGCCCGTACATCAGCAGTCTCTCCAATTGGAAACGAGCGCCGCCATGGCTTTTGCAGCGAGCGCTGGGGAGTCGGTGCATCGCGCGCCTATCGTCGCCCGCGGGCTGCGGCTCGGCTACCTCGGCCTCGCCTACAACTTTCTCGAAGCCACCGCGTCGCTCGTTGCAGGAATCAGCACGGGAAGCGTCTCACTGATCGGCTTCGGCGCGGACGCAACCGTTGAATTCACATCGAGTCTCACTGCCGTCTGGCGATTGCATCGCGACACCGACGTACAGAATCGGGAAAGGCTCGAACGGCGCACCCTTCGCATCACGGGGGCTTCCCTCGTGATCCTGGCCTGCTACGTGGCTTGGGAGGCCATAGAGCAGCTGCGGTCGCACGAAGCGCCCGAAGGCAGCGCGTTGGGTATTGCCGTCGCGGTCAGCTCACTGCTGTTCATGCCATGGCTGGCGTCAGTCAAACGTCAGGTTGCGAGACAGCTGGACAGTGGCGCACTCTGGATCGAAGCCCGTCAAACCTCGATCTGTGCGTGGCTGGCCGCGATTCTGCTGGGCGGACTACTGCTCAACGCGACCTTCGGCTGGTGGTGGGCCGATGCTGCCGCCGCCTTGGTGATGTCACCCCTGATCGCCAGAGAGGGGGTCGACGGCATGCGCGGGCGAAACCACTGCGGTGCCACGTCTTCCCGTGATCATCAGCCGGGGGCGCCGTAGACGCAGGCGTACGCCAACGCTGCGCATGGTCGATTGGCTCGATCAGCGCTGGAAGGTCATGCAGCCGCGCAGAGCGCACAACGGCCAAACAAAGTGACGTGGTGGCTGACCAATTCGAATCCTGGTGGTACCAATTCCTGAAGGTTGCTCGGGCATCCGTGAATCTCGAACACCCGGTCGCACTCGGAGCATCGAAAGTGATGGTGATGCGCCGCGCCAGCGCGCTCGTAGCGGGCTGTTTCCCCGGGGAGCAGCACGTCGGTCAGCCATCCTGCAGTGAGCAAGGAATTGATCGTGCGATAGACGGTCGCAATACCGATTCCGCTCACGGACTTTCGCGCCGCCGTCAGCACCTCGTACGGTCCCAGCGGACGAGGAATTGTCTCGAAGACGTGGCGAATGGCGTCGCGCTGCCGAGTGTTTCGTTCCATGAGCACAATATGTTCGGGATGCGGTGGCTTGTAAGGTCCCGTTCGTTGCGGTCATGGCTTTTATTGATATTGACAACGCATTAACACGAGTATATCTCTCCCCTTGCTATTGGGATCGGACAATCAATAAGTCCGTCTTCTGACGCGCCCCCTCATTTATGGACGCCATGCTCGCCATTTCGCTTCGCCTTCGGGCTCCCCTGTCTTTGGCTCTTGCCGCTGCGGCCCTCGCCGCCTGCGGTGACGACTCCTCGACCGGTGCCCCCGTCGCCACCACTCCCTCCACCGAGTTCCGCCGCCTGATCGTGACGGACACCGCCCCCTTCGCTCGGATCTTCGAGGCCGCCACCGGCCAGCGTGTCGACTCGATGGGCGGTCTCCCCTCCCGCGTGACCTACCTGTACACGGCCAAGGGCCGAGTCGCGTTCGCGCACTTTCAGACCCGCGACCAGGTCTCCTTCATCGACGGCGGCGTGTTCGAAGCCACCGGAAAGGGGGTGAAGCAGGCGCCACGCATCATCGGCAGCTTCTCCGACATCAGGCCCATCCACGGCAACTACAACGGCGACATGATATCGGTGCACTTCGACGGCAGCGGCAACGTGCGCTTCTGGAGTGAGCAGGCCGTTGCCGCCGGCAATACGCAGCCGGCGCTCACCGTACGCACCGGCAACGCGCACCACGGCGCCGGTATGCCGAACCTCGACGGCAGCTTCGTGTCGGCCTCGATCCAGGATCCTGCCAATCCCGCGTTGCCGAACGGCGTGGTGGTGTACAACCGCCAAGGCCAGGAAGTGGCGCGCAACACCACCTGTCCGGGTCTGCACGGCCTCGCAGGCAACGGCGTCGGCAAGTTGTACGGATGCGCTGATGGCGCGTTGCTCGTGAGCACCAGCGGCACCACCGTGAGCTTTCAGAAGATCACGCATGCCACCGATCCGCGTTTCGGCGTCGGCTCAGTCTGGGCTCGCGACGGGCAACCCAACTTCCTCGTTCGCATGTCCATCCGGGGGCAGCCAGTCGGCACCGCCACGCGCGCCATCGGAGTGACTCAGGCTTCCACGCGCACCATGACGCCGATCATCATCCCCGGTAGCGAGATCGATTGGACCGCCGAGCTCGACTATGCGGGTCGCTACGCAGTGGTACTGGGCCGTCTTGGCAACCTGCATGTGGTGGACATGAACACGCGGCAGGTGACCGGCACGCTGAACGGCGCCGTGCCCGCTATGCCCACCAGCGGTCCGGTGCTCACCCCGCACTTCGCATTCGCCGAAGGCCTCGCGTACATGACGAGTCCCACACAGGGGCGCGTGTATGAGATCGCCATCAGCAGCGCCGGCGTTCCGTCGCTCTCGCGCACGATGAACGTGGGCGGTACTCCCGAACGCATCGCCGTGCTCGGCGTGCGGGAAAACCGCTCGCTCCAGAAGTGACCGCACTCCGCGCGGCTCTGAAGGTCACGCTGGTCCTGCTCACGGTCGCGGGGGGAAGTTTCCCCGCGACCGTTCGTGCGCAGCAGACGCAGCCTCCCGTCGACACCACGAAATCGCGAGCGCCCCGCGTCGATACGGCGCGAACGCAGCAACTGGGCACCGTGCGCATCACGGCGGTACAGGGCAGCGGCACCACCTTGGCCCGCCCAGCGAGTGTCCTCGAGGGACGGGCACTCGACCGACGCCTCGCGCCCTCCATCGCCGGCACGATCGCCGGTGAGCCCGGGGTAACGTCACGAAGCAACGGGCCGATGGCCAGCCAACCCGTCATTCGCGGCCTCACCGGCGATCGCGTGCTCGTGCTCGAGGACGGTCAGCGCACCGGCGATATCGCCACCACGGCGCCTGATCACGCCGTCACCATCGATCCCATGACCGCACGACGTGTCGAGATCATACGCGGCCCCGCCGGCCTGCTCTTCGGCAGCAACAGCTTAGGTGGCGTGGTCAACGTGGTCCGCGAGGATGTCCCCGCTGAGCGCATCGCAAAACGGCTCGGCGGCGTACTCAGCGGGCAAGGCGAATCGGTCAACAACGGCGGCGTGGCTCACGCCCAACTGCGCGGTGGCGTTGGCGCTTTGGCCTGGCGCATGAGTGGTACGTGGCGCACCGCAGGAGACTCACGGGCGCCGCAAGGGGTGCTGCCGTTTTCCGATGTGCGAGGCCATGACGTGGGAGCGGGCGTGGCGCTGGTGGATGTCACGGCCGCCGGCGGTCAATGGCGCCTCGGCGCGGCCGCCCGCGACGTGATCAGTACCTACGGCGTGCCGGGGAGTTTCGGCGGTATCGTGTTGCCGGGCGCGCACGAGGGTGGTGTGTATGTCGATCTGTCGCGGCGCAGCGCTCGGGTAGATGGCTCCTGGCGCTCGAACAATGCCGAGGTGAGCAACAGTGCGTGGCCGCAGCTCACGCAGGCCAGCGTGTCTACGCAGTTCGTGCGCTTCGAGCAGTCGGAGCTCGAGCGCGGTGGGTTCGTGGGAACGCGCTTCGGGCAGTTGATGGCGAACGGTGACGCCCTCGTGCAATACACCCGTCGCGCGGGCGTACCGGTGCGCGGCAGCGTGGGCACGTGGGCGCAGTGGCGTGACTTCCGCGCCGAAGGAAGCTTCACGGGAACGCGACCCGGTGTCATGCGCTCCGTGGCTGGCTTCGTGATGGAAGAATGGTCGTTGGACTCGGTGCTGGGCGGAGGCCGGCCGGTGCGTCTGCAGTGGGGCGCGCGCCTCGACGCAGCCCGCATCGTGCCGTTGGACAGCACCGAAACGGCCCTCGTGCGCGACGTGCGTACCCGCGCCTTCACCGCCCCCACAGGAAGTGTCGGACTGACCGTCGAGCTCCGTCCGGGCGTGACGGTGGGCGCCAGTGCCGCGCGTGCCTTTCGTCCGCCGGCCATCGAAGAGCTATTCTCGGCCGGTCCACATCTGGGCACGTACGCGTACGAAGTCGGCAATCCACAGCTGCGCGCCGAGCGAGGCACAGGCGTCGACCTGTTCGCCCGCCTCGCCCGTGGCCGTGTGCGTGCCGATGTCGCGCTGTTCACGATGCAGATGGCGGATTTCATCTATCAGCGGCCCCTTGTGGACAGCATCACCGGCGAGCCCGTTCGCGACCCACGGCTGCGCCGCTACAACGTGTATCAGGCCGACCAGGCCGACGCGCGTCTGCATGGCGCCGAGGGGCGGGTGGAGTGGCGTGTGCCACGAGCGCGAGGACTGATCGTGGATGGGACCGTCTCGTGGGTGCAGGGCATTCAACGGGCCGCCACTGGCGGCACCGATTGGGTCGCGCTCCCAGCCATGCCTCCGCTGCGTACGCGGACACAGGCGCGATGGGAAGGGCGGCAATGGAGTGGCTCCATTGGACTCGAGGCCGCGGCGGGTCAATCGCGCGTGCCGCCGGCACCGTTCACACGCGGCGCCACCACGTGTGCCCTCGAAGCGTCACAGGCCGTGCGTGGAGACGGAGCACCGGCGCTGTTGCCGGCCGAGTTCTGCGCTACGCCGTCGTGGGCACTGATGAACCTGAGCGTCGGGCGTCAATGGGTGACCGGTACGCGCCTGCACGACGTGACGATGACCGTGGACAATGCGCTGAACGCCGACTGGCGCGACCATTTGTGGCGCGCCAAGCAAGTCGCGCCGCAGCCGGGGCGCAACGTGCGCGTTCTCTATCGCTGGAGTTGGTGATGCCGCGCCGGTCCTCCTTTCTTGCCCTCGCGGGCGCCGCGCTGCTGTTGGTTGCGTGCGAGCACCCGATCGCCGTCGTGACACCGCACGCCGAGATCGCGGATCTGGTGTTCTCGGATTCGGCTTCACGGGCCGTCGTGATGCGCACGACCGATAACCGCACGTGGAGTGGGGCTCCCTTCGTCATGTGCGCCGACGATGTGCGCACACTGGTGCCGCAGGCGATCGACTTCCGTGGGCAATCCGTCGACCTCGTGTCGCGCCGCGATCTGGAAATCCGCGGTGAAAGCACACAACCCAACGTGGTGTGGGAGCCATTGCGCGGACGCGGCCGTCTGCTGGCTCTCGCCCCCGGCACCACGCGCGTTCGCTTCCTCGTTTGGCACCTTACCCACGCCGATCTGGTGTCGCCGTGGCTCGAGGTGACCGTCCTCCCGGCGGCGAACTGCGCCGCCTCTCGCTGATCAGGAGATTTTCGCATGCGTTTCACCTGGATACAACCCGCGCGCACCGCGCTCCTGGCGCTCGCGTTGGCAGCGTGCGGCGGTGGTGGCGACGTGACGGCCCCACCCGCTGATGCCCCGCGATTGGAGATCGCCAGTGTGGTGATCGAGGATACCGGCACGGGCGACATCATGTTTTCTCACGACAACCACTGGCATGGCTTCCCGGTTGTCGCCGTGGGTGGCCGACGTTCGTTGCGTGTGCATTTCGTGAAGCAGGGGCGCGCGCCCGACGATCATGACATGCCACCGCGCAACGAATGGTTCTCCCTCGCCAACCACGCCGACCATTCGCTGCCGGTCGTCATCGAAGACCCGAGTCGGGCACAATGGGAAGGCGATCGGCTGGGCGGAACGCTCACGGGTCGGGCGGCGGGCGCCTCGCGCATCAGCTTCCGCCTGTTTCGAGGGACGACCACGGTCTGGGAGGCACCACCGCTCAACTTCACCGTCCGACCGTGAACGACGGCGTCGGGCGACAGACATCGCGCCCGGCGCACCCGCGGCTCCCACGAATCTCATACTGCCGGCTTCGGCCTACTGATCCCTGACTACTACACGATTCTACACTCTTGCAAATGCGAAAGTGATTGATTAAACTAAAGAATGACGTCCGACGACTGTGTTGATCTGCCCCACGCCACGCCCGTATCACGACCTGCGGTCTCGATCGCGGTACGAGAGCGCGCGGCGCGCATGCTCAGTGCGGCGGGCGAACCCTCGCGGTTAGCGCTGCTCGAATTGCTCGACGAGCGCGAACTCTGTGTTTCGGAGCTCGTGGCCCTGACCAACGACCCCATGCCGACGGTATCGCAACGGCTCCGGGTACTCAAAACCGAAGGGCTGCTGCGCTCCCGTCGCGACGGCAAGCACGTGTTCTACACCCTCGCCGACGCGCACGTCCGCGAACTGCTCACGAACATTCTCCGCCACGCGGCTGAACCTGCCGTCTGACGGGCCCGCTCCACTTCCCCGGCGGTGTGCGTCCGAGTGCACACCACGCGCCTTCTCTTCTCGGATCACCACGGAGTCGCTTTCATGTCACTGCACCCCAATCATTCGCACGTGCACGGCCCGGCCTGCGGCCACACCGCCGTCATGCACGATGGGCACGTGGACTATCTCCACGACGGGCACCTGCACCATCAGGACGGCGCGGCGGTCGAAGAACATCGCATCGATGTGTCGGCGGCGAATCCGGCCGATTGCACGCCTGATCATCACTGCGGTGGACATGACGCGTCACACCAGCATGGCGACGCGTGTGGCCACATGGCGGTTCCTCATGGCGATCACGTGGACTATCTGGTGGACGGACATCTCCATCATCCGCACGCTGGACACTGCGACTTTCACGGCGCCTTAGCGACGGTGGCGTAGTCGCCGTCCGCGGCCGTGCTGAAAAGCGCTGCGGCCTCATACACGGCGTACTGGGTCATGGCCACTTGCCGCTATCCTCGTACGCTGTGATCCGGTCCACCCGCATGCGAAAGCCGGCGGCACCGTACACGGATTCGTATTTGATCACCTGCAGCGTCCCTTCAATCCACACCGGATCTCGCCACGAAATGTGTATGGTGCGGTCCACGCTGACGTGCACCATTTGATTGGGCGGCGGTGGCGGAAGATGAACGCATTGGCCGAATGAAGGCACCAGCAGGAACTCCTTGGCTCGCTCCTGAAAATCTTCCAGCGGCACGATAAAGCCCGCAATGCGTACGCGGCGTTTTTCGAGAAAACGGAGCGTGTCACTGGCCTTGCCGGTGCGAAAATCGAGCGTCCGCAGGACACGCCAGTCGATGGTGATCACATCGGCGTTGGCGATGGGTCCGCCCGCGAGCACTACAGGAACGGCATGAGGCGCCGGAAAGCGCTCCACCGTGTCCGCGTTCGGTGCGGGCCGTGCTGAGCACATCCCGGCCGCGACCAGCAGCGCGACCCACGACAGCATCCGACGATCACGCATCTGCGGCCGCTCCCTTGCCAAAGAACTCATATTCTGTAATGATATAGCACTATCAATTAAAGTCCACCGCGAGAATCCCCATGACCACCGCGCCTCGACTCGCCGCCCGCGCTCTGACCAAGAGCTACGGGCCTGTTACCGCACTCGATCGCCTCGATCTCGAGATCGGGGCCGGTGATGTGTACTGTCTGCTCGGCGCCAACGGCGCCGGCAAGACCACCACCATCAATCTGTTCCTCAACTTCGTCGCGCCTACCAGTGGGCAGGCGCTCGTGTGCGGCATCGATGTCACGAAGGATCCGCTCGGCAGCAAGCGGCACATCGCGTACATCCCCGAAACGGTGATGCTGTATCGACAGCTCACCGCACTCGAGAACCTCGACTACTTCGCGGGGCTCGCCACCGGCGAGCAGTTCCCGCGCGATCAGCTCGTGCAGTTTCTGGTCGAAGCGGGACTGCGTGCCGATCAGGCCGATCAACGCGTCGGCGGCTTCTCGAAAGGCATGCGTCAGAAAGTGGGCATCGCCATTGCGATCGCCAAACGCGCCGATGTGCTGCTGCTCGATGAGCCGACGTCTGGCCTGGATCCTAAAGCGTCGAACGAATTCTCCGAACTCATTGGCCAGATGCGCCAGCGTGGAGCCGCCATTCTCATGGCGACCCACGATCTTTTCCGCGCCAAGGAATCGGGGACACGGGTGGGCATCATGAAGCACGGTGCGCTCGTGGCCCAGATGGACACCGCCGAGATCGGACACGCCGATCTGGAACGCCTGTATCTCGCGCACATGAAAGACTGAGGAACGCGACATGATCCGCCGCATTGCCGTCAAAGAGATGACCGAGATGTTCCGCGACGGGCGCTTCCGCTGGGCGAGCGCGCTGCTGTTGGGACTCATGCTCGTCGCGCTCGCGACGGGAGCCACCAACTCGCGTGCGCTCGCTCGCGAACATGACGCCGCACAAGAAACCATGCGCGGCTTCTGGGTGAACCAGGGCGCGAAGAATCCGCACTCCGCCGCGCACTACGGTCTCTGGGTGTTCAAGCCCAAGATGCCGCTGTCGTTCGTGGATTACGGCGTGGACAACTACACCGGCGTGACCACGTGGCTCGAAGCGCACAAGCAGAATGAGTTCACGCGACGACCGGCCATGGATCAAGCCTCTGTGGCTCGATTCGGCGAATGGACGGCGGCTGCGGTGCTCCAGCTGCTGGTGCCGCTGCTCATTGTGATGTTGGCGTTTCCAGCCTTCGCCGGTGAACGTGAAACGGGGACGCTGCGGCAATTGATCGCCCTCGGGGTGCCCATGCGCACACTCATGATGGGCAAGGCGATCGGCCTGGCCAGCGCGCTCGCGGCGGTGCTGGTGCCGGCCACGATCCTTGGCGTCGGCACGCTCGCCATCGGTGCCAACTTCGGTCGTGGCACTGATGACGTGCTGCGATTCGCCGCCATGATCGGCGCGTATCTCCTGTACTTTACGGTCGTGCTGGTGATCGCGCTGGCGGTGTCTGCCCGCACGACCGGTGTGCGGATCGCCCTGTTGACGCTGCTCGCGTTCTGGACCGTCAACTCGTTGGTGGCGCCTCGCGCCGTGGCCGACCTGGCGCGCCGCGCGTACCCCACGCCGTCGTCGTTCGCGTTTCAGGCCGGTGTGCAACGCGACACCGAGCGCGGACTCGATGGGCACAATCCCGCCGACGCGCGACGCAAAGCGGTGGAGGAGCAGGCACTTCGTGAGTATCGCACGATCTCGCTCGATGCCTTGCCGGTGAACTTCGACGCCATCGCCATGCAGGCGTCGGAGGAATACGCCAATACCGTGTTCGACAAGCACTTCGGTGACTTGTACGACCAGTACCGCGCGCAGAACACGCTCACGCAATGGAGCGGGCTGGTGTCACCACTGCTGGCGGTCCGCTCGCTCTCCATGGGACTGGCCGGAACGGACATCGAGCAACATCGGGATTTCGCGGTGCAGGCCGAGTTGTATCGTCGCGGGTTGATCAAGTGGACGAACAACTATTTCCGCGACAACACCCGCACCGGCGAATGGGACTGGAAGGCCCCACCCGAGTTGTGGGCCAAGTACCAGTCGTTCGTGTACGACGCGCCCGACATGACTCAGACGCTGCGCCATCAGGGTGCGGCGTTGTCGGTGCTGGCCATCTGGTTGCTGGTGGCACTGGGGCTGTTATGGAGCACGCCAGCCCCACGAGTCGCGTGAGGCCTCGCGTGAAGCGTCGATCGCTGTGGCGCACGGAATGGCGCTTGCTGGCCGCCGATCGCACCCCGTGGCTTCTGCTCCTCATCTTCGGTATCGTCACGGCGTACGGCGCGTGGAACGGTTGGCAGTGGGCGCACTTTCAGCGCGCGACGCTCACGGAAATCGTGGACGGCGACACCATGCGCATGGTGCGTCTCGACAATCTGCTGCAACGCCGCGCACAGGGCGACAGCACGGCGGTGGTACCACCAGCCGGCGCACTCGGCGCCTCGATGGCCACCACGCACGCGGTGTTGGCGCCGGGGCCGCTGGCCACGCTCGCGGTGGGCGCCAGCGATCTGTTCCCGTATTACGCGCGCGTGTCCATTCGTAGCAAGCAGTCGTTCATGGCGAGCGACGAGATCGAGAACCCGCACAATTTGCTGGCGGGACGATTCGATCTCGCCTTCGTGATGGTGTTCATCTATCCGCTGCTGCTGCTCGCGCTCACGTACAACGTGGTGTCCGGTGAACGCGATCAGGGCACGATGCCCTTGTGGATGTCGCAGCCGATCTCGCCGCGACGGGTACTGCTCACGAAGCTCGCGGTGCGGGTCGGCTTCGTGCTGGCGATCACGCTCGGGCTTTCCATTGCCATGGCGATCGTGACTGGCGTGTCGCTCACGGCCGATGGCGCAGTGGTTCGCCTGGCGCTATGGGCACTCGCGGTACTGGCGTACGGGCTGTTCTGGATTGCGATCGCCGTTGCCGTGAACGCGCTCGGTCGTTCGTCGGCCGTGAATGCCGTCGTGCTGCTCGGGGCGTGGTTGCTGGTGGTGGTGGTGATTCCCTCGACCATCGCCGCCGTGGTCACCACGGTGTATCCGTCGCCGTCACGCGTGGCGCTCACCACTGCGTTGCGACGCGCATCCGACGAGGCGGCGGCCAAGGGCGATACAGCGGTGAGTCAGTTTCTCGCCGAGCATCCGGAAATGGCGCAGAGCGGTACACTTGCTGCGGGTAACGCGTGGGGACGCACCATCGCGCTGCAGGAGCAAACCACAGCCGCCTTGCGTCCGACCTTCGCGGCCTTCGACTCGGCGCTCGTGGCACAACGTACGGCCGCCGATCGGGCGCGCGTGTTGAGCCCCGCCATCTTGCTGCAGGATGCGTTGCACGATGTAGCGGGCCGCGGTATCGACCGCTACCGCCACTACGACGCACAACTCGACGCGTATCATCAGGCGTGGCAAGCGTTCTTCTTCCGCCGCGTGTTCGCGGATCAGGCACTCACGGCCGCTGATTTCGCAGCACGGCCCACGTTTACGTACGCGGAAGAGTCCAATGGGAGCGTGGTGCGCCGTGTGTTGACGCTGCTGCTGTTGGTGTTGGTGCCGACTGTGGTGATCGGCGCGTGGGGCATTGGGCGCTTGACTCGCGTGAGTGTGCACGGGAGTTGATGGGACGGTCACATCGCGGTGCGCAAGCGAGGCATTATTCGTCGTGGCGATTTCAGCGTTTTCGTGAGGCGGCGGGTGCGATGCTCGCCGTATCTGT
>Ga0105047_10013594_pt1 | contig 12994 bp, 9 predicted proteins | sample MAT04_FD_78384 | JGI IMG/M metagenome (GOLD analysis project Ga0105047, IMG submission 78384) | Freshwater microbial communities from Lake Fryxell liftoff mats and glacier meltwater in Antarctica - MAT-04 (megahit assembly) | ecosystem: Environmental > Aquatic > Freshwater > Ice > Liftoff... | reverse complement strand
GCTCGAACATTGGCAACAGCGGCGGCGTTCACGCCGAAATGCTACCGATGCACGGCCAGCCCTACTCGGTCTTCCTGCGACTCCCGCCGATGGCCGCCGTGTTCATCAAGGGCCAGTTTTGATAGCGGGGAATTTGCATGGACGACGATCACGACCAACGATTCAAGACGCTCATCCAGGAGTTTCTCCCGGAGTTTATCGACTGTTTCTTCCAGCGATGGTACGACCGGTTCGATTTCACGCACGTCGAATGGCTCGAGCAAGAAGCGTTCCTCGACCCGCCGGGTGGCGAGCAGAAGATAATGGATCTCGTCGCGCAAGTTCGTACGACCGTGCCGCTGGAACCGGGTACGAACGAATGCTTGCTGCTGATTCACATCGAAGTCGATGCGTCGAACTCTGCCGCGAATCTCCGTCGCGAATGCTCCAGTATTATTCGTTCCTGCGTCGTTCGCACTCGCTACCCGTTTTGCCAGTCGCGCTGTTTTGCACGTCGGCCTCAACGGGATCAGTCGAGACACGTACATCGAAATGCTCTGGGACGAACCGGTGATTCGCTTCGATTATTACTCGATCGGATTACCCGCACTCGACGGCCTGAAGTACGCGAACGGCTCGAACTTGCTCGGCCTCGCGCTGTCTTCCCTGATGCAACTACCGAAAGCAGATCGCGCACGATTTCTGTCGGAAGGGCTGGACCGCATCGTTGCCGAGGGGCACAATGACTGGAGAAAGTTTCTGCTGGCGGAGTGTTTCGACAACTACATCACATTGGGTTCAGCCGAACAGGTGGAATACCAAAAACTCAAAACGGAGAAACAACCGATGGCCAAGGCATTCGTTACTGGTTTTGAAAGGAAGGCAAAAGCAATCGCCGATTTCACCGTGCGACGTGAGGTCGCGCGGAGGCATATCAACAAAAAATTCGGTGGACTAACTGCCGTGCAGGATGCAATCATCGAGGAATTGAGCGTTGCGCAACTCGACGAATTGATAGACGCGATTCACGAGGCGAACCAACTTTCGGAAATCGCTTGCTTTGCCTGGTAGTTCGTTGCCCACAAGGCGAATGACTAACATGATTACGATGACGAAAGACCCAACATCGCCAGAGCATTCCGATGAACCGTCTCGCTGTGGAATCGAGCCTTTACCTGCGGCAGCACGCGAACAACCCCGTCGACTGGTTCGCGTGGGGGCCGGAAGCACTTGCGTTGGCGAAGGAGCAAAACAAGCCGATCTTCCTGAGTATCGGCTACTCGGCGTGCCATTGGTGCCACGTCATGGAGCACGAGAGTTTCGAGAATACCGAGACCGCCGAGGCGATGAACGCGAACTTCATCAATGTCAAAGTCGATCGCGAAGAACGTCCGGACCTCGATCAGATTTACATGACAGCCCACCAACTGTTGACGCGCGAAGGCGGCGGCTGGCCGCTTTCGGTGTTTCTCACGCCCGATCTCACGCCGTTCTATGCAGGGACGTACTTTCCGCCGAAGGACATGTACGGCCGCCCGAGTTTCAAACGACTGCTGTTCGCGATCCACGATGCGTGGACGAACAAACGCGATGGGCTGTACGAAATCGGGCGTCAAGTCTCTGCGGCGCTGAAGGCGACGAGCGATCTGGAACCGGCAAAGGGCGAGCTTTCCGAGACGATCCTGAAGAATGCTGCAAACGTGTTGCGGCGCAGTTTCGACCCGACGCACGGCGGCTTCGGCGGCGCGCCGAAGTTCCCGCATCCACTTGAGTTAAAGGTGCTTTTGCGGGCCGTCAAGCTGTTCGACGATAGCTCCGCGTTGCACTCGGCACGGCTCACACTCGACAAGATGGCACGCGGTGGCATGTACGATCAAGTCGGTGGAGGCTTCCATCGCTATAGCGTCGATGCCGTCTGGTTGGTGCCGCACTTCGAGAAAATGCTCTACGATAATGCCCTCTTGCCCCTCGCGTATACCGAGGCGTTCCAACTCACGGGCGACCCGTTCTACAAGCACATCGCACGCGAAACGCTCGACTATGTTTTGCGCGAAATGACGTACGAAGACGGCGGATTTTACAGTACGCTCGATGCTGACAGCGAGGGTGTCGAAGGGAAATTCTACGTCTGGAGTGAAGCCGAAGTCGAAGCGATTCTCGGATCGGAACTGAGCGATTTCGCGAGCCGTGTGTTCGGCATTTCCGAGCGTGGCAACTTCGAGCACAGCAATATTCTGTGCCGTTCGAAGTCCGACGAACAAGACGCGAAACTGGCGGGGCTGAGCCTCGAGGAGTTCCGCACGAAACTCGCATCCGTGAAGTGCAAACTCTACGGCGTCCGCGCGAAGCGGATCTGGCCGGGCCGCGACGAGAAGTTCCTGACGGCGTGGAACAGCCTGATGATCGCGGCATTCGCCAAGGCGAGCACCGCGTTCGACGAGCCGAAATACGCGGTGGCCGCCACCCGTGCGGCGGAGTTCATTCTCGCGAATCTGCGTTCCCGCGACGGGCGTTTGTACCGCACATCTGGCGTGAATGCTCCCGCGAAACTGCCGGGATATCTCGAAGATTATGCGTACTTCATCGACGCGCTCGTCTCGCTATACGAAGCGACGTTCGACGCGAAGTGGATTCGCACCGCCAGCGAATTGACCGACGTGATGATCCGGCATTTCGCCGACCCCGTGGGTGGCTTCTTCTTCACCGCCGACGATCACGAACAACTGATCGCACGCACGAAAGATTTGCACGATGGAGCCACGCCGTCGGGCAACGCGATGGCCGCGACGGCACTGATTCGCCTCGCGAAACTGACTGGCCGCAGCGATTTGTTCGACATCGCCGAAGGCACGCTGAAAGCCTACATGGGGTTGATGACCGAGAACCCCGCGGCGGCGGGGCAGTTGCTCGTGGCACTCGATTTGTATCTGGGGCCAGTCGAAGAAATCGCCGTGGTGGGTAACGAAAGCGATCCGGAAACGGCTCACGTTTTGCACGCGGTTCGCCAGAAATTTGCACCGAACCGGATCGTGGCGTTTCACGATCCGGCAAAAGGCGATTCGCAACTTGCGATTCTCGCGAACCGCCCGATGGTCGAAAATCGAGCGACGGTTTACGTGTGTAAAAACTCCGTCTGTGCCGCGCCACTCGTCGGCAGTGACGCGGTTTCGGAAGTGCTTTAATCGATCCGGAAGTCGGCGATTAGCCAGTCGGTCGGTCGGTCGCCCTTTACGAGTTTCATCGTGAATGGCTTGGTGGCTCCGCCTTTGCTCAACTCGCCCGTGACGGTGCCCGCTTCGACTTTCGCAATCGTGTATCCGGTGAAGCTGCCGCGGAATTCGCCGAACTTGCTACTGAGAATGCCGCGATTGTAGCCGCGCTTGTCCGAAGGGAACGGCGGGGCGATGCCCATTTTGAAGGTCGTGTTCATCGTGCCTTCCGCGATGCGATCCGAGTTCCCGAGTAGGCCATCGAGAAACGCAACCGCCGCGAACGTCGGGTACGCATCGTCGCCCGCTGGCAACGTTGCAGACACTGTTGCCGCCCCGCTTGCGAAGAACCAATCGGTTCGCCATGCCCCGTCGAGTTTCGTTACGCGAAGTGCGATGTGCTTCGGTGCATCGCCTGCCACGACGCCGGTGATTGCAAATGTTTCGCCCGAACCCGATGCCGCCGTCAGCGCGGGTGCGGGTACCGAATTGATGAAGCGTTCGAGCCACTGGCCGGCGATCGTATCCGAGTAGCCGAGTTCGCGATCCTCGGGGGAAAGCGGGTCGGCAATGAGCTTCTTGAATGTGGGTGTGAGCATCGCGGCGCTGGCTTTTCCCGCTTGCACCGCCGCTAGAAACTCCTTGGCGTACGCCTCGGCTGCGCTTTTCGCATCGGCTGTGGATGCGGGCGCGGCCACTTCGCCGGGCTTCGCCTTTGGTGACGCACCCACGACGACCGTCTCGGCTTTCGTGGCGTAGGCCGGCGGTTTCGAGCAACCGGCGACGAGTAAGATTGCAAAGCCGAGCCAGCGGCTGCGGCGAACGATCCGTGTCATGATGCTCCTCGGGTGAAACGCAGAGAGGATTATTTCGCCAATTGTACGATCAATTTCGCGGCTGCGGTGAGGTCCGCGGCGGAGCGGATCATCGGCAGTTCGGCTTTGGCCGCCTCCAGAATCTCGCGGGCCTTCTCGACCTGATTGCCTTCTAATCGAACGACGACCGGCACCTTGAAGCCGACTTCGCGGCCCGCCTTCACGAGTGCTTCCGCAATCAGCGCGCAACTCGCGATGCCGCCGAAGATATTCACGAACACGCCCTTCACTTTGTCGTCCGAAAGGATGATGCGGAACGCCTCGATCGCGGCATCGGGCGTTACGCCACCACCCACGTCGAGGAAGTTCGCCGGGCTGCCACCGTGGTGGTTGACGATGTCCATCGTCGCCATCGCGAGGCCCGCCCCGTTCACGAGGCAACCGATCGTGCCATCGAGCTGGATGTAGTTGAGGTTCGCCTTGCCCGCACGGATTTCCGTCGGGTTTTCTTCGGCAAGGTCGCGCAACGCTTGCACGTCGGCATGGCGGAACGCGGCATTATCGTCGAAGTCGATCTTCGCATCGAGAACGACGACATCACCCTTCTTGGTGATCGCGAGCGGGTTGACTTCGACGATGCTCGCGTCTTTGGCGAAGTACACTTTCGACAGTGCCATCAGGATTTTTACGACGGGGCCGATCTGCTCGTTCGTGAAGCCGAGATCGAACGCGAGCTTCTGGGCCTGGTGCGGCAACAGCCCCGTTTCGGGCGACACGGGCACGCGGAGGATCTTCTCCGGGCTGTCGTGTGCTACCTTTTCAATATCCATGCCGCCTTCGGTCGAGGCCATCAGCACCGGCAGGCCGAGTGCACGATCGAGCACCATACCGACGTAATATTCCTTAACCGGCTCCGCGTCGGCTTGCACGATGAGCGTCTGGATCGGCTGGCCTTCCGGGCCGGTTTGCATCGTAATCAGCGAGTGTTTCAGCATCGCATCGGCAACGGCGCGGGCTTTCTCTTTCGTCGGGCAATACTTCACGCCGCCGAGCTTGTCCGCGTAGCCTTTGAGTTGCCCCGCACCCCGCCCACCCGCATGAATTTGCGCCTTCACCATCGCACCCGTTCCGCCGAGTGCGTCGAACGCCGCCGCCGCTTCATCGGCGGTCTTCACGACGATGTGCCGGGGGATCGGCGCGCCGTAGCTCGCGAGCAGTTCTTTGGCCTGATATTCGTGGATTTTCATCGAGTCACCCGTGCTTTTGGTGGTGTGCGTGTGGGTGTTATAGTTACAGACCCGCTGGCAGGTAGTATTTGGCCTTCGCGCCGCGTTCGGAAATTCGGTAGCATCGCATTCACCACATGATCCACGGATGGATGCGATGCACTGGCTGCTGATCGGTTACATGTTCTTGTTCATCGACCGGCCGTTCGAGGTCTGGCCGATTCTCGGCGATATGCGCTTCGAGCGCATCTACATGCTCGGCACCATCACCGCGTGGTTCCTTTGCCCGAATAAGCGTTGGATTAGCAACTCGCAACACCTCGCGTATGCCGCTTTCGCGTTTGCCGTCCTCGCGTGTTGGGCGATCAGCCCATGGTCCGAACGCAGTCAGCCGCTCATCGAAGATTACTTCAAAGTCCTCGTCTTCTACGTACTGCTCGTCACGACCGTCCACGACGAAAAGGGCCTGAAGCGGATGGTCGTCGGCTTCATGATGGTGATGGGGTTGTACCTATTGCACTCGTTCCGCGAGTACATCGGCGGGCGGCACACGTACCGCATGGGCATTTCGCGAATGATCGGCGTCGACAGCACACTCGGCGACCCGAACAGCTTCGGCGCAAGCATCGTTTTCGCGTTGCCGTTCATTGTGGCACTCTGGCGAACGGGCATCGGCGGGCGTTGGGGCAAGCTGCTGCTCGTCGGGTATTTCGCCATGTCGACGATGGCGATCCTGCTCACCGGTTCGCGGTCGTCGTTGTTGGGTCTGCTCTTCTGGGTGTTGCTCGTCGCGTTCCAGATCCGTCGCGGCTGGCTGTGGATACTCCTGCTTGCGGCCCTGTCGCCGATCGCGTTTGCGGCGCTTCCCGAATCGTTGCAGACGCGGTTCGAGACGATCATCGACTCGGACGTCGGGCCGGAAAATGCGAAAGAGTCCGGCGAAGGGCGCATCTTGGGGCTCATGACGGGCCTCGATTTATGGGCCTCGAACCCGCTCACCGGCGTTGGACCCGGTGCGTGGCGACCCGCGACCAAAAGCCAAGTCGAATCGCACAACCTTTACGGCCAACTCCTCGGCGAACTCGGCACGATGGGCGCAGTCACCTTCGGCAGCATCGTCTTTTCATTCTGGAAAAACACCCGCCGAATCGCCCGCATCCGCCGCGCATACGGCGACGAAGCGACGGGGTTCCCGTTCCAAGTCGCATCTGCGGTCGGCACCGGCGTCGTGCTGCTTCTGTTCATGGGCAACTTCGGGCACAACCTCTTCCGCTTCACCTGGCTCTGGTACGGCGGCTTCCTGATCGTGGCCGCACACTGCATCAAAATCTGGGTGCAAACCGCCGAGTACGACGCCATGCTCGAAGACGAATCGGACGAATTCAACGATTTCGTTTAGCCGCGCCGTGTAGGCTCTGCGTAGCGAAGCGCGGGGTTTGAACTCTCGGGAAATCACACCGTCGTTCGATACATCGTGCCCCCACGCTTCGCTCCGAGGACTACGCGGCGCGGCGAAACGCGGATGGCGCATTTCACTCTGCGGCGAAACGGATCCCGATACTGTATACTCACCGATGTACCATTTTCGGGGGGTTCGTTATGCGTGCGTCGTTTGCGTTCCTGATGGTTCTGATTGGCACGACGGTTTTTGCGCAACCGGAGCCGACGTTAGAATCGGTGCGTTTGCTCGGCGAGAAATACCGTGCGGAACGCGATGCGGCTGTAAAAGAGAGCGCGACGGCGGAATCTCTGGTCGCGATGGATGCGTTGGCCGCGAAGGCCGAGGCGGCGATTCTGGCGGCGAATCCGAAAGCGGCGGAACGATACTTTCGCGAAGCCCGCTGGCAGCTTCCCGCTCGTCCGCTCGGGTTACCGCCACACGTCGAGCGCGTGATTGGTTACGTGCGATTGCGGCACGCGGACCGCGTCAACGCGATTAGCTACAACGCCGATGGCACGCAACTCGCCTCGGCGTCCAGAGATGGCACGGTGCGGATCTGGGATCTCGGCAACGGTCGCGAACTCCTCGCGTATCGCGATCATGTCGAAGTCGTTTCGCCCGATGTCAAAGTCAACGATTCCGCTATTTTCCGCGTGGCTGCCGTTGCGTTCGCGCCGAAATCGACGCTGATCGCATCGACGGGCGGGAACGAAATTCACCTCTGGGATTCGACGACCGGCAAGCTCGTCAAAAAGTACGCCGGCCACACGTTGACGATCAAAGGGCTGGCATTCGCCCCCGATGGCAAGACGTTCGCCACCGGTTCCGACGATAAAACCGTGCGTGTGTGGTCGGTCGAAACGGGCAAGGAAACGATCGCGTTTCCGCTACACACTTCGCGCGTCGAATCGGTCGCGTTCAGCCCGAACGGGAAGCTGATTGCGGCCACCGATGGCGATGGCTTTCTTTCGATTTACAGACTCGATGCGACGACCGACAAGAAGCCGGTGTTAAAGGTGCAAGCGTCCGAGCCGACGGGGCAGGGCATCAACGCGGTCGCCTTCACGCCCGATGGCACCAAGATCGTTACCGGCGGTAACGATGCCGTGCCGCGACTCACGACGAGTACCGATCCGCTCGGCGTGATGATTCCTGGCAGTGGCGTGGCGATCATGAAGTTTCCGGGGCATTCGGGCCGCGTGAATAGCGTCGCGATCAATCCCGATGGCACGTTATTCGCCACGGCTGGTTCGGACAAAACCATCCGCATCTGGGACGCGAAGAACGGCAAAGCGCTGCGTGCGATCCAGGGCCACCTCGATGAGATCGCAACGCTCGCGATTCGCCCCGATGGCAAGCAGATTGCGTCGGGCAGCACCGATGGCACGATCCGCCTATGGGATCTCAGCGCGACCGACGAACACCGCGCCGCCACGGACACGAAAGACTCATTATGGACGGCGGCGTTTTCCCCCGATGGTAGCCGTTACGCCACCGGCGGGGCCGACAAAACACTGCGCATTTACAACACCGTAACGGGCCTGCTCGAACATTCGTTAACGGGGCACTCGGGGGCGATCACCACGGTTGTGTTTCCCAGTTCGGACCGCATCGCGTCGGCGTCGGGCGACAAGCTCATCAAAATTTGGGACGCGAAAGACGGCCACATCACTCGCACGTTGACGGGTCACACGTCGGCCGTACTCGCACTCGGGGTCGTCGATGGCGGGCGGCTCGTTTCGGGTTCCGCAGATAAAACCGTCAAAATGTGGGACGCAAACGCCGAGAAACCGGTCTGGTCGTGGGCGAGTAAATCGGCGGTCAGCGCGGTGGCGGCACGGCCCGGCGGGAAACAAATCTTCGTCGGTTCCGCCGACGGTTGGCTCGCCGTAATCGATACGTCGAGCGGCGAACCGAAGGCGATCTCGGGAATGTCCGCACACAACGCGGGCGTGGCCGCAATTGCCGTCAGCACCGATGGTTCGCGTATCGCCACGGTTGGCGGCGATGGCCACTGGAAACTCTGGGCCATCGCGGAGACGGGGATCCTGACATCGACCGGCAAGGAAGATATCAGCAAGAAAACCACGACGCTGCCCGCGTTGTCGACTGTCGCGTTTCGGCTCGATGGCAAGCAAATTGCGTTCGGTGGAGCCGATGGCATCGTCCATATCGCGGACACCGGAACCGGCGTGGTCACCCGCGGTTTGCGCGGCCATACCGACTGGATCACCGCGATCAGTTTCGCGGCCAACGGCGAGCAACTGCTCTCCGTCGGCGTCGATAAAGTCGTTCGCGTTTTCGAACTCGGCAAGGCGTCCGCGAACAGCAGCGGCCACGCGATGGCGATTCGCGCGATTGCCGTCAGCCGCGATGGCTCGCGGATCGCCACGGGGTCCGACGATCGCACCGTCAAGATCTGGAACCCGATCACCGGTAAGGAAATCGCTACGCTGACCGGCTCGGCTTCGAATACGAACAGCGTCGCGTTCATCGGTACGGATCGCATCGCCGCGGGCGGCGAAGATTCGCGATTGCGAATCTGGTCGATCGATCCCGTCAAAGACCTGCGCTCGTCGAATTACGGGAAAATCTACAACATCATCGCGTCCAGTGATGGCTCGAAACTCGGCATCTGGTCTCGCAGCGGTGCCGACCTCGATGCGTTCGATCTCCTCGCGCTCGAAGGCACCGTGAATCCCGAAGCGATTCAAGAAACGAAGCCGAAAGAAGCGACTTCCGCGACGTTTTCCTCCGATGTTTCGCTCGCGATTACCGGGATGGAAAATGGCAGCATCCGCATCTGGGACATGGCGAAACGTGCACGGGTCGGTGCGGACTGGCCGCTATTCGTAAAGCGCGTCGCCGATCTCGGGTTGACCGCCGACAAGAAAACACTCGTCGCCGTCGACGAAGAGGGCCTGGTCAAAGTCGCCACGCTCGCCGACCGGGCCGTGGTGCAATCGACGAAGTCGGTAAGTGGCGGCGTCAACGGGTTGGTCGTTGCGCCGAATGGCGAGGCGTTCGCCGTCATCGGCACCGATGGCACGATCAAAGCGTACGACATGACCGCAAAGGAACTCCGTTCCTGGACCCTACCGAGTCCGACGAACGCGGCGGCGTTCTCCCCCGATGCGAAGCGGCTTTACGCGGCGAATGCCGATGGTACGATAGCCGTGTTGGCGCTCCCGACGGGAACTACCCGCACCCCGACCGCGTCTGAACCCGCAAACCCGAAGCCGCCTTCCCAATAAGGATTTCTCCCATGATGCGTCGCGCGTTACTCGCTCCCGTGCTAATCGCAGGCATTTTCGCCTTCACGGCCCCCGCGGCTGATACCAAGGCCGATTCCGCCAAGGCGAAAAAGGCGCTCATGGAAGTCGGCGAGTTCATCGGCGGCTGGAACCTCATCGGCGAGACCAAAACCACCGGCAAGCTCACGTCGTGGAAAGAAGTCGCCACCTGGAGCTGGAAGTTCAAAGGCGACGATTCGTGGATTAACATCGAGATCAAAGACGGTCGCTTCTTCACCAAGGGCGAACTGAAATACCTCACCGCGAAAAAGCTGTACGAACTGACCGCCACCGACAAGGATGGCAAATCGCAAGTCTACACCGGCGACTTCAAGAAGGGTAAACTTGCACTCGAACGCAAAGACGACAAAACCAGCGACGTCCAACGCCTCTCGTTCGTCACGCTGTCCGAAGGCGTCCGCATGGCCATGCAATACGAAACGCAAGCGGGCGGCAAAGGGCTGTTTGCCTCCGTCTACAAATCGATCGGCAACAAAGACGGCGAGTCGTTCGCGGGCGGTGCCACCACGAAGAAGCCCGAGTGCATCGTCACCGGCGGGGCCGCCACAATCGCCGTGAGTTACCTGGGCAAAACCTACTACGTCTGTTGCAGCGGCTGCAAAGACGAGTTCAACGACAGCCCGAAGAAGTACGTCGACGCCTTCGAGAAGAAGAAGTAAAGCCGCGTTGTTAGCCCGACGAGCAAGCGAGGGTCGGCATTCAAGAGGTTCCCATGGTCTCGGCGATACGGTGCCCGAACGCGAAATGCCGGAAGTACATGCTCGTCGAGCTTGCGCAGCAGGGGAAAACCATCCCCTGCCTAATCTGCAAGCAGCCGATCGCGATACCCGTTGCGCCCGTGACTGTCCCCGTCGTTCAAAAGAAACCGGATCGCGTCGAACCGGTGATCGTCGTCCCCGTGATTTACGAAGCAGAAGCCATCGCCGACGACGAACCCATGCAGCCAATCTTCGACGACGGCCCCCAATTTACCGTCGAGTGACAATCGCGATGATTTTGGGGAACTCAATTTTAATGAGACAATCTCCATCCATTCCTATTGCACACGATGGTGGCAGGATTGGTGGGCTGACACCACACCACTCGCCATTACCCCACACCGACAGTCAAAAAATCGAACGCGATCTGACGTGAGTCGGATTTGTAGAGTTTGGATGTTCGGACGCCAAACCTATTCCTATCGGTTGGGTTGCAAACGCCGGCCCCGAAGTCCAACGAGCCATCCCGCTACGAGGGACACGCCGATCAGCCCGGCGACGGCGGTGGCGGATGCCAGCGACCAGAGCGCCCCGGCCTGAACCTGCCGCAGTTCGGTGTCGGCCGCCTCGTCGACCCGGTCCGCGAACCGGCCGACGGCGGCTGAGTACTCTTCGCGGCACCACCTTTGATCGTCGCCTTGAAGAAGTCGCCAGGCGTCCGCCGCCTTCCCGTCCCCAACGAGGACCAACGCTCCTTGCTCTCGGATGAGTACCTCTTGGGCAGCGGATGAGAGACCCGACGCTTCGGTCGCGTCGGGGGCCAACCGGGCGGCGTCCGTCCGGTGTCGGTCCGCCTCGCTGGCGGCGTACCGGTGTCGGTCCGCCCACGCCGAGTTCCCGGTGGCGGCCGCCAAGTCCGCGTAGCGGGCCTGGGACTCGTTCAGCCGCAGCAGCGTCCCCCGCAGCCCGTGCAGGTGCAGTTCCCGCTCGCGGAGGTGGCCGGCCACCTGGTAGGCGTGGAAAGTGCTCCACGCCATCAGCCCGGCAACCGACAGGGTCATCACCCCGAGCGTCAGGGCCAGGAGCGGGACGACCGGGTTTCGCCGGGTCCACCGCCAGGCCCGCCCGGTCGGGCCGGTCGCGCGGGCACTGATCGGCTCCCCGGCCCGAAACCGGGCCAGATCGGCGGCCAAATCCCGGGCGGTGGCGTACCGCTTGAACGGGTCTTTCTCCAGGCACTTCAGGCAGATCGTCTCCAGATCCTTGGGCACCCCGGTCTGGAGCCGACGGACGGACACGACCTCGTCGTCGACCACCTGCCGCATCGTCTCCAAGGTGGTCGGAGCGGCGAACGGCGGCCGCCCGGTCAGACACTCGTACAAGATGCCCCCGAGCCCGTAGACGTCGGTTGCTGGCCCGATCCGCTCGGGTTCCGCCAGCACCTGCTCGGGGGCCATGTAGCTTGGGCTGCCGGTGGCCATTCCGTTCCGGGTCAGCTGTAGCGAGTGGGCCTGCTGGCGGGCCAGCCCGAAATCGGTGACCTTCGGCGTTCCGTCTTCGGCGAGCAGGACGTTCCCGGGCTTCAGGTCGCGGTGGACGATCCCGGCGTCGTGTGCCGCCTGCACACCGGCGGCGAGCTGCTCCACCAACGCGGCGGCTTCGCCGGGTGGGAGCGGGTGGCGTTCGATCCGCCGATCGAGAGACCCGCCGGGAGAGTATTCCAGTGACAGGTACACGCACCCTTCGTACTCGCCGATCTCGTGGATCTGGATCACGTTCGGGTGCTGCAGCATGGCCACCGCCTCGGCCTCACGCCGCAGTCGCAGCCGCTCGTCGTTTGTGGCCAGGGATCCGGCCAGCAGCACCTTCATTGCGACCAGCCGGTTCAAACTGAGTTGACGGGCCAGGTAAACGACTGCCGCACCGCCGCTACCCAGTTCGGCCGCGACTTCGTAGCCGGGGATCCGGGGCCAGGCAGCGGGGTCGGCGTCGAGGGAGAGGGACGCTTCCGCGATCGAAGGTCGGACCGACATACTTGGAGCGCGAAGCACGGCCGGTCGGGCGGGGGCGGTCGGCTTGCGGCTGCCAGGCACAGCCCAATCCAGGGCGAGTGGTGGTGGCATGAGTGATCCACCTGATATGAGAGCAGGCATTGGAGTCTAATAAGACATTATCCGGGCCACCACACCAGTGGTCAAATCGATAAACCGGTATCGACCCATCGGGAAATTCTTCGGATGTCAGTCACGTTTCGACCGGATCGGCCAAGATCTGCCGGGCCGACTCCGAGATGGCCACCACGGCCGGGTGCT
>Ga0105047_10013591_pt1 | contig 12996 bp, 11 predicted proteins | sample MAT04_FD_78384 | JGI IMG/M metagenome (GOLD analysis project Ga0105047, IMG submission 78384) | Freshwater microbial communities from Lake Fryxell liftoff mats and glacier meltwater in Antarctica - MAT-04 (megahit assembly) | ecosystem: Environmental > Aquatic > Freshwater > Ice > Liftoff... | reverse complement strand
TGATTTGAGCTCGTTCCCAAGCTCCAGCTTGGGAACGCACACTCTGGAAGCTCCGCTTCCCGGACTCAGAGCCTGCATCGTCTATTTGCTCTCATCTGACGAAGTGCGGAAGTTGCAGACACTCGAACGAGCTCATTATCAGGACGCAGAAGCAGAGCTTCCAGGACGGCGTACCCAAGCGGGAGCCTCGGTCACGAGGGAATAGCGCTAGGCAGCTTTACTTTTCGATTCCGACTTCTCGGCCACGGCCACTGCTTTCCTCGCCTTGATTCTCTCTCGAAGCTCTCGGATTCGTTGCAGCTTTCGAGACTCAATTCGCTGCTGCTTAACGTACGCCAGAAGCAGAGCCTGCAATCGATCTCTCAATTGAATCGACATTGAAATCAAGCTTCGGAAAGCGATGAGCATGACGATGCCCCAAACGATCCATTGGAACGGAATGTCGCTGAACATATCCGCTCACGCTATGCCGCTTTCCGCTTTTGCTCATGTGCTAGCAATTGCTTGAGTCGGTCGAATTCCTCGATGCTGGTAAAGTGGATAGTGATCCGTCCCCTACCACGGCTGGACTGACTGATTTCAACGCGTGTCCCGAGCATCATCTTCATTTCGATTTCCAACGACGCGAGCAAGTCCGATTTGGTAGCTTTGCGGCGTGGGACGGTACCGAGAAACCCCTCGTCAGATGCTGCGGCTTCAGCGATAATCTCAGCGATCCGAGCTTCGGTTTCTCGAACGCTCCAGCCTTCATCGCGAATCTTTTTGAGAAGGGTAACTTGTTCTCGAACGCTTCCCAAGCTTAGGAGAGCCTTGGCATGTCCAGCAGAAATTTCGTCCCGTTGCACGGCCTCGGTTATCGTTTCGGGCAATTCCAGAAGCCGCATCATGTTGGCAATGGTGCTGCGATCGATCTTCAGTCGTTGAGCCAGTTCCTCTTGGGTACAGCGATGCTCAGTAATATACCGTTTAAACGAAAGGGCCTTTTCGATTGCGTTCAGGTCCTTGCGTTGCAGATTCTCGATAATGGCAAGCTCCGCGACGAGGCGGTCGTCTGCTTCTCGAACCTCGGCCCGGATCGTAGGCAAGCATGCATAGACCGTCGCTCGCAATCTGCGTTCACCGCTGATCAGTTGATAGCGCTCGCCGACACGACGGACCAAGATAGGTTGCAGCTGTTTGTGTTCTTTTAGCGACTCCGCCAGCGATTCAATCTCGGATGGGTTGAACTGGCGGCGTGGTTGAAAGGGGTTTGCATCGATCTCGCCCACCGGAATATCGAGCGTAGGAGTGGACGAGGGATTCGCCTCGGAGTGCGATTGTACCGGAATCGTGATTGGGGATAAGCTCGCACGCGTAGGCGTCGTACGCGAGTGCGCTTCGTTGGCGAGTGAGCGGATTGTGTCGCTTCGATTTTCTATGGCGGCCGGGTTGCTCTGCGGTTCCCGCGGAGCTTGGTTCTCACCGGTCGATTCTCCTTGGGGAACTTCGTTGGATTGAGGTTTTCGCGAATCCGCGGTTCCCCCTTCCTCTACAGGAGTTCCGAGCAAAGCAGCCAATCCGCGTCCAAGTCTTCGGTCTTTAGTCACGTTCCAATACCTCCATGCATAGTTCAATGTAAGCCCGAGTACCTCTCGAACGAGGCGAATAAGCAAGGACACTTTGGCCGTAGCTCGGTGCCTCACTGATCGCGATGTCGCGGGGGATCACGGTATCAAAAACAATATCGCCAAAAAACTCTCGTACTTCGTTGTCTACCTCTTGTGTCACTTCAAAACGAGGATCGACCATCGTTAGCAGAATTCCGCCAAAGGTAAGTTTGCCAGGATGCTTGGTCATAATGTCGCGGATAACATGAATCATCTGCGTGAGCCCTTCCATGGCGTAGTACTCGCATTGAATGGGCATCAAGACTTCCGTGCTTGAAGCCAAGGCGGCTTGTGTAAGTTCGCCGAGCGAGGGTGGGCAGTCAATAAAGACGGCGTCGTAACCACCTACGCCAGCCTCCAAATGCCTCTTGAGTAAAGCTCCCTGACTTAGCTCGCCTTTTTCCAAACGATCGACGTCTTGAAAAGACCTACAACCGGGCATCAAGTAAAGGTTCGGATGAGATGTTTCTCGGATGCTGTCCCGTATCGGGGAATCGATTAATAAAGGGTGGCGATTGGCGGGTTCGTGCCCCAGACCGCTGGTTGCATTGCACTGCGGGTCCAGATCAACAACGAGCGTCTTGTTGGCTGACTTTGCCATGGCGCAGGCCAGATTGATGGCTGTCGTTGTCTTTCCGACGCCACCTTTCTGATTCGCGATGCAAAAAACGCGTGCCATGTTTTTCGTTGCTCGGTAAATGAGTTAATTTGGGGAAGCCAAGTGATAGGATACGAAAAGCGAGGATGTGGCGCAAATAGCAGTTCCACGAAACACAAATGCCTGCAATTCGGAAAACTCGATTTTTTCATTGGATCTCCGGGTTGAAAGGCATTGGCAGCACAATTCCGAAATGCAGGCGACGATCGAAACGAATCCCTTTTTTTGGTATATTGCGATAACGCTGATTGTGAGCACATTTGCATTTCCCGCCTCTATCCAACCGAACCACAATGATCGTTCCACTGAAAACCAAGTCTCTGTTCCGACAGTTTTTGTCGAGTGCACTTCTCGCGGCATGCTCGTTCAGCCTACCGATCGCAAAGTCTGGTATCGCGGATGATGCCAAAGAGGGGGGTTCGTCGGGGAACAGGGGTAAGCCGACGGATTGGTACCATTGGCGAGGCCCGCAGCAGAATGGCCAATCGGTAGAGAAGGGGCTTCCGAACTCCTTCAAAATGGACGGCGAGAACTTGTTGTGGCGCAAAGAAGAGTTTGCGACGCGCGCCACGCCCATTGTCATGAATGGCCGGCTGTATGCTATTTGCCGTTCGGAACCAGACACGACTCGTGAAGCCGAGAAGACTGTTTGCGTGAATGCAGAAACCGGTGAGCTGATCTGGGAAAGCATCCACAACATCTACCTGTCCGACGCGCCAACAGAACGCATTGGGTGGGCCAGTTTGGTAGGGGATCCCGAAACGGACAAGGTCTACATGCTGGGACTTGGCTGCGTTCTCCAATGCTTGGACGGGAAAACGGGCAAGATTCTCTGGGAAAAATCCATGCTTGAGGAATACGGGATGCTGTCAACCTACGGGGGTCGAACGAATTTCCCAGTTGTCTTCGAAGACATGCTCATCGTCTCGGGAGTCATGACCGGTTGGGACCAAACGGCTGTTCCTGCCCACCGCATCCTGGCGCTAGACAAATCCACCGGAGCTCCAATCTGGATGACGAGCACCCGACCCAGACCCGAGGATACCACCTACAGCACACCCATCTTCACCGTCCTCAACGGCCAAATGGCAATGGTTACGGGCGCTGCAGATGGCGCCATCTATGCTTTACAACCCAGAACCGGCAAGGTCATCTGGAAGTACCAAGCATCACCTAGAGGCGTAAACGTTACACCCCTAGTCGAAGATGGCATAGTTTACAGCGGACATGGCGAGCAGAACGAGTCCGACCGAACTATTCTGGGAGCCATCTTTGCGTTCGACGGAAATACCACCGGGGACATACCCGAAGACAAATTGCTCTGGAAAGTACTAGGCAAAACAATTTCTCGTAGCTCGCCGGTCAAGGTCGGGGAGCGAGTCTATTTCGTCGATGACGGCGGTGCCATGATGGGCGTTAACGCCAAGACAGGGAACATTGAAGTCGAAAAGAAGCTTGGCCGAATCATGTTCGGCTCGCCCGTAGTCTCCGAAGGAAAAATTTACATCGGTGAGAACACCGGCAAAATCTACGCGCTCAAGCCGACCGAATCCGGAATCGAGATAGTTGGTCAAACGCGCTTGAACGATGGTGGCGAAGTCTTTGGATCGTTCGCCATTTCAAACGGCAGAATGTACTTGCCTACCAACAAAGCCCTGTGGTGCATCGGCTCGAAGGAAGCGAAAGTGACAGCGGATCCGCTTCCCAAGCCCAAAGAAGAGCCTGGCGTAACCGACAAGCAGGTTGCCCACATTCAGCTTTGCCCCGTCGAAATGCTATTAAGCCCGGGGCAGAAAGCCAAACTGCAGGTCAGAGCCTATAACGCCGCAGGGCAATACCTTCGGCTGTTAACCGATGCCGAGATCAAGATCGAAGGGGGCGGCGCGGTGAGCGACGAACAAGTCTATGCGGCCCCAACCGATACGGCCGGCGCGGGCGTCTTCTTAACAGCGACTTCAGGCGATCTCAAAAGCACGGCTCGTGCCCGAGTGATCGCACCGCTACCGTGGAAGTACGATTTCGAAGATAAGAAAGTACCTCTTTTCTGGGTCGGGGCAGCCTACCGCCACCAGCCAATCGAGCTTCCGACCGGTGGCAATGGCCTAGTCAAAATCAGCACCATCCCCAAAGGCACACGCAGCCAAGCCTTCATGGGGCGCCCCGGCGTTCATGACTATACCATCCAAGCCGAAGTGTACGGCTCAGACCTTAAGAACAAGGTTCCGACGGTCAAACTGCCCGACATGGGTGTGGTCAATCAACGCTATACCTTGCTGCTCGAGGGAGCCCAAAAACTAAAGATTCGTTCGTGGGTCTCGCTTGAAGAACGGTTCTCCAAAACCGTTCCCTTCGAATGGCAAGCGAACACCTGGTACACGCTGAAGCTTAAGAGCGAGAATAAAGACGGCAAAGCCATACTGCGAGGCAAAGTCTGGAAGACGAGCGATACCGAACCGGAAGCTTGGACGGTCGAAGGAGAGGATCAACTTCCCAACACTATCGGAAGCCCTGGACTGTTCGGCAACTCGACCGACGCCGAGTTCTACGTTGACAACGTAACAGTAACGGCAAACGATAAGTAACGCGATCGATAAGAATAATTGCACCAGTGGCATAGGCATGGCATAGGCAAAAGACCATATTGCAGATGGCTCAATGCTAGCTAGCCTCTACATTCTCGTACCCAAGCTCCAGCTTGGGTATGCCGTCCTCGAAGCTCTGCTTCGACGTCCTGATGCCGCGCTCGTTCGACGCTCGACTGAGCAGGCTCTGGGGCGGGAAGCGGAGCTTCCAGTGTGTGCGTTCCCAAGCTGGAGCTTGGGAACGAGATAAATCACGACGCGGAGCGTCGTGCAACTAAGATTCACTCTCGTACCCAAGCTCCAGCTTGGGTATGCCGTCCTCGAAGCTCTGCTTCGACGTCCCGATGCCGCGCTCGCTCGACGCTCGACTGAGCAGTCTCTGGGGGCGGGAAGCGGAGCTTCCAATGTGTGCGTTCCCAAGCTGGAGCTTGGGAACGAGATCAAACGAGATCAAATGCTAGCTAGATGCGGATTTGGAGCAGTTCGGGCACGATCTCTGTCGTTTCAACCGTCCCAAACATAGTGAACGCAAAGACATCGTCGATGTGCACCGGCAGGATCTGCCCGGCTTGCCGAATGTTCCCTTCCCAAACCACGATGCGATCGCAATGTGTTCTACCGGCCATTTGACGCAGGTCCCCCGTCTGGCCCTTGCGAACGGACCACTTGCTCGGCCCCTCCACGAGGATCTTCACTGTCTTGCCTAGAAACTTCATGTTCTCCTCGAGGCAAATTTGATTTTGTACCTCGAGAAGCTCCTGGTTCCGGCGGTGCTTTACTTCCTCAGGGATGTCGTCTTCATAGATTTCAGCCCCTTTGGTGCCGGGGCGGACGCTGTACTGGAAAATGAAGCTGTTCTTGAAGCGACATCGCCGAACCAAGTCGACCGTCATCTGAAACTCTTCTTCGGTCTCACCGCAAAAACCGACGATGAAGTCGCTTGAAACCGCGGCGTTAGGCAAGATCTCATGGATACGATCCATCATGCCAAAGTAGTCTGAGGTAGTGTATCCTCGCTTCATTCGCTTCAGGACATTGTCGCTGCCGCTCTGCGCCGGTACATGTAGGTAAGGTGCGCATTTGGGTAGGTCCCTGACTGTTTCCAGCAACTCGCGAGTCATATCCTTAGGGTAGTTGGTTACGAACTTGATCCGCTCGATACCCTCGATGCAATGCAGCCGCTTTAAAAGATCGGACAGTCGCGTAGTCCTGTCCCCTTCGACAAATCGGTACGAATTGACGGTTTGCCCCAACAGTACGATTTCCTTACAACCCTGATCGGCTAGGACCTGTGCTTCTGCAACAATCTGGTCCGGTGCACGACCTTGTTCAGGGCCACGCGTCAAGGGGACAATGCAATAGGTGCAGAACTTGTCGCAGCCGATTTGGATCCGCAAATACGCTTGGAAAGGAGTCGGCCTCATTTCCGGATCACGCAAAGGGTCAAACGTTTCGTGCGATCGCTTGATGTCTTCGACGTTCCCATCGCGGCGAGAAAGACTAACTGCCAATTGATGCTTCTCACCTGCTTGGGCGTTGGCGATGAGTTCCGGAACTCGATGTAACTGCCCAGGTCCAACCACAAGATCGACAAAGGGAACGCGATCAAAAATGGCTTTCTGATCTTTTTGGGCCATGCAGCCCATTACACCGATGACCTTGTTCGGATTCGCTAGCTTCAATTGCTTGAGATGAAACAGGTTATTATAAGCCTTTTCCTCCGCATGCTCCCGAACCGAGCAAGTATTGAAAAGGATTGCGTCCGCAATAGCCGGATCCTGAGTCAGTACATAGCCTGACTTTCTCAACGAGGCAACCACCATCTCGCTGTCCAGAACGTTCATTTGGCAACCGACAGTCTCGATATAGAGATGTTTGGTCGCAGGAGGTGCGATTTCCGTAGGGCTGAGTTCGAGCATTGTATTTGTTTGTCAGGATTTACGCTTGTGCGAGCGTCACACAATTTTCGCATGAGTGGTATAGGCTACCCACCTGTTTATACACAACAAAGCGACTATGGGAAGCTATTCCACCTGGATCAGTCGTTTTGCTTCTTTCAATAGAAAGGAGGGGTCCATAAACGGTTGATGCCCAATATCCTGCCATCGGATCCTACCCCGAGTGTCGATCAGAAATGTTCCATGCAGCGGTTGCCCCTCAAAATCGTCGAAGCAGCGAAACGATTTGAAGATATCCAGCTCCGGGTTGGCCATCAAGGGAATCTGCATCTGGCCGTCGTAACCGCGCAATCCGGATTGCAGCTGGGAAAGGTTCTCCGTGCTGATCCCGATTACATCCATTTCGGCCTCTCGAAACTTGGCAACGAGCGGGGAGAACTCTTTTAGCTGCTCTGCGCAATGGACACAGCCAATCCCCAAGTACAAGATCAGCACCACAGGCCTTCGCGAAAAGTGTTTGGTAGACCGCATTTCACCCTCGGAACTGACCGCAGACCAGATGGGAGCCATAGATGGGGACCAGCGAAAAGGACCGAGAGAATCGAGGGAAGGCCGATCTCCGATATCCGACGCCGGATCGGCCGGGGCCTTCCACCTGTCGGTAAGGCCTAACTTTTCGATGTAAGGAGCGAGACGGGCCAATTCGGGCAAATCTGTGTCTGCGCTGGCCGCGATGGGTGATAGCGCTTCAATCCATGGCTTGGAAATCGCTCGGACCGTTTCGTTGTCCTCGCATTGAGACGCTATCCAAACTCCGATTGCCAGCGGCAAAAACTCATTGGGGCCGTCCTGGTTCCTTTTTGTAATCTTTTCTAACGCTTTGCTAGCGTTCCCGGATTGGGCATACCATTCCAACCGGGTCAAGGCATTAATGACCGATCGGCATTGATGAGATAGGGTAACTGCGTCCAGCATGCGGCCACGTTGTGCGGCCAGGGAGGCATCCACGGCCAGAATCCACAGCTTGAGTTTGGCGACGCGATGCTCTTTTTCACGCAACGCATTGGCTTTTTCTTTTCGCCCCTCGGACCAATCTTTCGATTCCGACTCGTCCACTTCTTTGCCCGGCGTTTTTGGCAAGCTCGGGTCCTTTTCGTCACCGAAAAGGTCATCGCTGATTTCGAAAGGCTCGAGTAGTTGCGGGGGCTTGGGGCGTTTCGTGTCCTCCTTTTCTTCTGCGTCGGCGAGCAATCTGAGGGCTTCACGCTCCGGAACCATTTGCGTTCGGAGCTCGCTCGTCGCGGACTCCAACTCGCCTCGTAGCGCCAGGCAATTTTCTGGGGAATTGGTATTGGCATAGGCGATGGCCAACCAAGCCTTGCGTTCGTCTTGCCGCAAGACGTCGTCGACACCCTCTAGGTAGGTGGAATTGGCGAGTTTGATCAGCTCGGGCCACAGGCGATAGTTGGTTAGTACGCCGAGCAAACGGTCCCGTCCCAGGGAAGCGCTTCCGCGACCATCCACTACATTGAACTTGGGATGCCGAGGGAGTTCGATCATATTTTTGGCTAAGTTGACGGCCTCACGAACTCGGCCGACCAGCATCAGATCGCGGATAAGCCATTCATTGTTGTGAGAGTAATTGTGGATTTGGTCCGGCATCAAATGATCGCGCATCATCTGGGCATGATCCACTCGTGCGGATGCCTCCTGTTGCCAAGCCGCGTCAGCGTACCGATGCAGCCGCGAATAGGTGTGCCCAGGCATGTGCCACATGTGCGCGATACCGGGTGCGCTTGGTCCGCATTTGGCGGCCGCATCGACCGCCAGTTTCTCTTGCTTGTAGTCCCAAAGATGGATTCGGAAGTGATGCGCCGGATGCCTTGGATTTGTATGAAAGATATCCGTCAAGAGTGCATTGATGGCGAAATGACTTTGGATGTCGATTCCACTACCGTTGTTCTGCCAGTATTGCAAAACCAGCATCGCCTTGATCTCGACGTCGTTCGGATAGTCGTAAGCGATCTCTTCGATATCGCGAACGTAATCCTTGAGTCGCTGCTGGCGTTCCTTCTTTTCTTTCTCATCGTTCCGCTTCTTGGCTCGCACCGCGGATTTCTTCTCGGATGCGGGCTTGGGACGTGTATCGCTGCTTTTGGCCAGATCTTCCTTCTCGTCCTTTACCCGTTTGTTCCACGCTTCGATAAGCCGTTTCTCTTTGGCGTTTGCCTTTTCCAACTTGGCCATCGCCTGTTCGATGAACCCTTTCGAACGAAATGGGTTCTCGATGTTCGCGCGAGCCATGCCCCAATACAATATTGGGCAATCGGGATCAAACGAAGCTGCTTGACGAAAGGAACGTTCCGCTTCGAAGTACCAGAAGCCATGCAATTGCACGATCCCCTGGTCGAAAAAGCGTTGTGCCATCGGGTTCTTCGTAGAAATTTCCCAATGCACGTTCCCCATCCCCTGCATCAAATACGCGGCCTGCCGAGGGCCTTCATTGAAAGCGTCTGCATGCACCGAATGCCCAGGCTGGGCCGTTCGCGAATCCCCTGGAGGGGGCTCCTGGGATTGCAACGCGACGACTATTCCCGAAGAAAACACTAGAAAAAAGAGCGTGACTCGGGTGGGAAGCATAGTTCTGGATTACCTAGTAGTCGGAAGGGTGGGATTTGCATTATAACTCAGTTTATGACTACCCTAAACACTAAAATCCTTTTCGTTCTCGTGATCGTCTGCGGGTTTTGTTATGGAAACGCTCAGCGAATCAGAAATCTTGGCGACCTCGCTTTGGCGATGGAGATCATTGATCAAGAATACGTGGAAAAACCCGATCGCCAAAAACTCTACCAAGCTGCGATGAAAGGTATGATCGATTCTCTCGATCCGTATTCCAGCTATATTCCCATCGACTCTCTCAAGCCGTTTCAGGCGGTTTTCGATCAAGAGTTCGGTGGCTTAGGCGTTAGTCTCGACGGCCCTCCACGCAGAGAAAAACTCACCGTCATTTCGGCACTTTTCGACTCGCCAGCCTATCGGGCGGGCATCAAACCCGGAGACGTTATCGCAACGATCGATGGTGTCGAAACGAAATTCGCCCAAGTCGAAAACGTTTCGAAAACGCTTCGTGGAAAGGAGGGGACCCCGGTAAAGTTGTCTTTGGAAAGAGCCAACTTGGTCGCCCCAATCGAAGTCACAGTCGTCCGGGCTCGGATCGATGTAGAGTCGGTGCTGGGTGACAGGCGTCGGCTCAATGGCTCTTGGGATTTCCACATGCAAGCCGATCCGCGGATCGTCTATATGCGGATCGAACTGTTCGGCGAAAAAACGTCCGACGAATTGAAAGCAGCGTTGGCCCAGGTTCGCAACGATTGCAAAGGACTGATCGTCGACTTGAGGGAGAACTCAGGCGGTTTGCTCAACGTCGCCACCGAGATTTGCGATATGTTCTTGGATGACGGCGAAGTGGTCAGCACGCGAGGGCGGGGAGACAAAGTTGACCAACGCTACACCGCCAAGCGTGGAACGGAGATAGACAACTCTGTTCCAATCGCAGTCCTCATCAACGATCATTCTGCGAGCGCCAGCGAAGTGGTTGCTGCTTGCTTGCAAGATCGACGCAGGGCCATCGTTGTAGGTGACCGCTCCTTCGGAAAGGGAAGCGTTCAGAATGTGATCCCGCTCGATGCGGGCTTGGCGGCCATGCGTCTGACCACTGCCTACTATTATCCACCAAGCAATCGGCTGATCCATCGCCGCCCCAACGCAAAACCTGAAGATGTATGGGGCGTCTCTCCCGACGAGGGATGCTTGATCAAGCTGGATGAAGTGGCTTTTCTAAAAGCCATTGAACGATTTCGCAAAAGGGCCGACCCTGGTGAGAACGGGATGCTGGATGCAGAGCCATTGCATACGACGACCTCGGACGCCACAAGCGATCCGACGCTCGATGATGACCCTCAATTGAAGCGAGCGATTGAAGTATTACTCGAAAAGATTGGCGAGTAGATGCGATCGAGACGAGTTCGACTGTCCTAAGTCTGGGATTGAGACGAGCAAAATCGGACGGTTGGACGGGACAGATGGTCCCTTCCTACCAAAGAAATCTACATGCGGTCAAGCTACATGGAGTCAAGGACTGTGCAGCTGCAAGTGCTGTGAGAGATTTCTTTCCCTCGATCATCGGTGATTCGGCACTCGACGTATCCGATGCGAAGGCCTCTTTGAATCATGGCGCCCGTTGCAACCAGTTTTTTGCCGCGGACTGGACGCATGAAATGGATGTGCAAATCGATCGTCGAAAAGTCTTGTCCTGGATCGAGCGTTCGTCCAAAGGCGATTCCCATCGCGGCGTCCGACAAGGCCGCCAAAACACCGCCATGCACACGCCCCATCGGATTATGAAGCCGATTGTCCACGTCCAGCTCGACAATGGCTCGTCCCAAGGAATTATCTTCGGGACTTGCCGGCTGCACATGAAACCCCATGAGCTGTGAAATCGGGGCTTGGTCAAATCTATCGGACATTCTTGCGGATCGTGCTCGGGGTAGGTTGGCTCAAGTTGTATTCTTCGAGAGCAAAATCGGCATCGAGTCTTCGTACACTTTTGAGTTGGATGTCGCCGCTCGATGGATCGATATGATATACGGCCATCGTCGACTTCGCGTGGTCAACCAGAGCGATTTGTTGGAATCCATTGGCGAGGATCACGCTGGCCATCATCGAGGAACCAGCCGAAGCAACCTGTGCGGGCGCCACGGCCCGATTGGCTGACATGACAAAGGGAGTTTGATGCGAGGGAGCGTACGAGCCACCATCCCCTTGACTCCACGACCACGTCATAGAATGGGAAACGAACCACAGAAAACCAAAGGAACAGGCTATGGCGGACAGTTTCTTAAAGGGAGTCATTTTCATGGCGATTCGATTGAGAAAATAAGGATTAGTGAAGGTTTCGTAAGCGTGGACACGTTACAAGAAAACGGAATTGGTAGCGATAGAGTTTGAATCCCCGAGATTGGTGTATGATCTAGGCATGCGACGCGTGGAAGAAATCATGTCAGGCCGTTCAAATTCATTGAGTTCTATACTCATGCGAGCCGGTTTGTGGTGCTTGAGCCAGCCCTATGCGGCGATAATCTGGGCCAGAAACCTAGCCTACGATCGCGGCTGGAAAAAGATTGGAAGGTCGTCGGTTCCGGTTATTTCGGTCGGAAACCTAACCGCGGGCGGTACAGGCAAAACCCCAACGGTGTCCATGCTAGCTCAATGGTTCCGAAAGCAGAACATCCGGGTAGCTATCCTTTCGCGGGGTTATGGGGCAGGCCTAGATGGTCGCAACGACGAGGCAAAGGAGCTTGAAACTCTTTTGCCGGATGTGCCTCACTTGCAGAAGCCAGACCGACTTTCGTCAGCAGAAATCGCCACTGAAGAGCTAGGAATGCAATTGCTTTTGCTCGATGATGGTTTCCAACATCGCAAGATCCATCGCGATCTAGAGCTCGTCCTGTTGGACGCTAGAGAACCGTTTGGCTTCGGGCATCTCATACCGCGAGGATTGTTGAGAGAACCACTCCGCTCGCTTCGGCGAGCCGATATCGTAATGGCCACGCGTGCCGACCAAGTAGATGCACAAAAACTGGCCGAAATACGAACTCGGGTACAGAGATATAACCCAAAAGCTGCTTGGCTAGAATCCGAGCATCATCCCGTTGGGCTTCGCAACGCGAGTGGTGAAGTTCGGCCGATAGAATGGCTCATTGGAAAGAACACCCTGGCCACTTGCGGTTTGGGAAACCCCGAGGGCTTTCTTCATACGCTAAAGGGTTGTGGAGCGAATGTCGTTGCCAGTCATTTTTTCGCAGACCATCACGCTTATACCGCTGCCGACATTCAAGCCCTAGAGCAGCTGGCTTTAGCAAGTGGGCTTGGCTGCGATGCAATCGTGTGCACTGGCAAAGATCTCGCCAAAATTGACTCCACCAAGATTGGTTCATTCGAGCTGTGGAGCTTGGATATCGAACTTCGGATTCGAACCGGGGCCGATGTGCTAGCGGAGTATCTTGGGCGTATCGCGGCAAAGATCTCGTAGATGAATAAAAAAAGCTCCCGGAAGTGAACGAGTCCTAGGGGGGGGTGAGGACATTAGCTACATTTCCGGGAGCGATGTTTTCAAACGGGCAAATGACAGCATCCGTGCGCACTGCCCG
>Ga0105047_10013589_pt1 | contig 12998 bp, 3 predicted proteins | sample MAT04_FD_78384 | JGI IMG/M metagenome (GOLD analysis project Ga0105047, IMG submission 78384) | Freshwater microbial communities from Lake Fryxell liftoff mats and glacier meltwater in Antarctica - MAT-04 (megahit assembly) | ecosystem: Environmental > Aquatic > Freshwater > Ice > Liftoff... | reverse complement strand
CGTGGAGCACAACACCTCAGAACCTCGAGTCCCGGTCAGCGTCCGAGTCGGAGCGGACAGTCGCCCGGCTGAGTGGTTTCGCGCGCACGTGCACACGGTCCGCACCAACGGCGTCGAGAAGGCGTTGTTGACGTTGACCGCGGTAGGACCAGATAGAAGTCACGAGGCGCGCCTCGTGCACATGGCGACCCACGATGGCCTCACCGGTCTCGCCAACCGGACGGGATTCGCCGGTCGCGTCGACCGGGCATTGACCGATCCGACGACAACGTCCGCGCTGTTGTTCATCGACCTCGATCACTTCAAGATTGTCAATGACCATCTCGGTCACGCCTACGGCGACATCGTGCTGCAGGCGGTCTGCAAGCGGATCGAAGCAACGATCCGCCCGACGGACCTGGCCGGGCGACTCGGCGGCGACGAGATCGCAGTGTTCTGCCCGAAAGTTGCCGGACGCGACGAAGTCATCTCGCTCGCCGAGCGCATCGGGGCGGCGCTGGCGGCGCCGTTCAGTGCCGAGAAAGAGATCGTGGTCATCGATGCGAGCATCGGCATCGCCTTCACCACAGACACGGTGCGGTGTGCCGAAGAACTGATCGCCGACGCGGATAGGGCCATGTATGTCGCCAAGGCGGCAGGCGGTGGCCGCTGGGCAACGTACGACGATGATCGCAACCTGCGACCAGCCGTCGCGGTCCGGCAAGATGTGATGCTCGGGGCAATTCGAGCCGATGTCGACCAGGCCGAAAGACGGACCCTCTCGGCCTGGCAGGTGAGCACCGCGAACCGAGACTTCGAACGATCGGCGCGCCTTGTGTCCGTCCGTGCAGCACTCCGCCGGGCAAGCCTTCTGCTGAGGACCTCGCCCGACGTGGACATCGTGACCGCCTTCGATGCGTTGGCGCCTGACCCGCGCCACGACCAACTGCAAGCAGCCCACGACAGTGGCGTCGCCATAGCGCAAGCGACCGGGATGGTCGCCCAACGCAGCGGCGCCGATGCGGCGGAGTCTGCGGCACTGCTCCTCACATACGCGACGACGAACAAGATCGCCTTCGAGATCGCGGCGAAGATGATCGTCGAGCGCGCCATCGACATCGATACCGTGTTGACCCCATCCGGAGGACCCGACGATCGCCTTCAGCCGTCCGGCACAGTGCGTGACCGAGATCCGGAACAGATCGCGGCGAAGGACTGGCTTGCTTCGCTGCACGAGATCTACGGCGAACACTCGGCCGCCGTGTTCGGATGTGCGGCCTTCATCTGCGGTAACGCTGCGGCAAAGGTCACCGAGCGTGTGTTCGTGACATTCTGGGAGCAGCGCGAGGCGACAGACTCCAGCGCAGCAGCTGTACGACTCCAGCTACTCACAAGCGCTCATCGGCTCGCCATGAACGTCGCGCTGTCGGTCACTCGCACGGACGACGACCGCAGCACCGTTGGTGCAGAGTCGCCGTCGGAGGCGGTTGCCGCCGTGTTGAGTCGAGGGCAGGCCATCGAACGCACGCTCGCATGCGCGCCACTGACACCGGCCGAACGCTCCCTTGCCGCCTTGATCATCTACGGCCGGTGCACCTACCACGAGGTCGCTCGAATTCTGGATGTACCTGAAGACGACGTCAGCCGGCTACTCAGAACAGGGTTGCTCCACATCCGTACCGAACTCGCGGCGATGAGGTAGTGTCCTGCGCGTCAGCCTCCAATTGTCGTTTCGGTCCAGTCCTTGCCGTTCGCCTCGAAGCGAAAGAGGAATCCATGGCCCGACGATGGTCCCAGCGTTGCGCGGTCGAGGTGGTGTGGTGAATGCCGACCAGTCGGGCCGGCTTGCAGTCGCGTTCGCACGCGAGACCGCACGTTCCTCCACGGCGCGGCTGTGCACGGCATGCGTAGAAGTACTGTCGGTGACCGGCGCGGGGATCACGATCATGGGCGGTGATCAGGCCGGACCAATATGCGTGTCCGACCCGAGCGTCGCCGCGTTGGAGGATCTGCAGTACACGATCGGGCAAGGCCCCTGCCGCGACGCGTTCCGCACGGAACTGCCGGTTCACGCCCCTCGCCTCGACAGCGGCGCGCTGGCGCGTTGGCCGTCGTTCGTCGAGCTCGCCCAGAAATCAGGGATCGGCGCCGTGTTCGCGTACCCGCTGATCGCTGCGGGCGCCAAGGTTGGGGTGCTCACTCTCTATCAGCAGCCTGAGGGTGAGCTCAGCGACTCGCAACATGAAGACTCACTTGCGCTCGCTGCGGTCCTCACCGAAACCGTGCTCAGCCTGCAAGATGCTGCGCCGGCGGGGACCCTCGCAGCCGGACTCGACGAGGCTGTCAAATATCGGGCCGAGATCTACCAGGCATCCGGGATGATCGCGATCCAACTGTCCATCCCCGTCTCCGATGCGTTGCTGCGAATCAGAGCGCACGCATTCGCCCACGACCAGACCGTCGCCCACACCGCAGCCGACATCGTCGCCCGCCGCCTCCGGCTGGCGAACGACCATCACCCAGAAAGCGGGGCGTGACATGTCCAACGACGCCCGCGACAGCGCCGCCGAGCGCCAGATCCTGACCGCCACCGCCTTCGTCGAGATCGTCGACACTCTCGTTGGAGACTTCGACGTCATCGAGGTCCTCACGGCGCTCACATCGCGCTGCGTCGAACTCCTCGGTGCCGCAGCCGCCGGCATACTCCTGGCCGACAGCGACGGCCACCTGAGCGTGATCGGTGCTTCCACCGAACAGATCCAACTCCTCGAACTGTTCCAGGTGCAGAACGACGAAGGACCATGTCTGGATTGCTTCCACACCGGCAGGGTCGTGTTCCACTCCGATCTCGACGCAGTGTCACCGTGGCCCAAGTTCGCGGCCGAGTGCACCAACGCCGGTTTCGGATCCGTGTGCGCAATCCCGATGCGCCTCAAGGCCCACACCCTGGGCTGCCTCAACATGTTCATGACCGAACCCGGGGGCCTCTCGACCGAGGATATTGCGCTCGCGCAAGCCCTCGCCGACGTGGCCAGCATCGCCATCGTCCAAGACCAAGCAGCACGCGAGGCCGCCGTGCGAGAAGGCCATCTGGAACGCGCATTGATCAGCCGGATCGCGATCGAACAAGCCAAGGGCATGATCGCCGAACGCAGCACAGTGAGCATGGACGAAGCATTCTCCCGATTGCGCAAGTACGCCCGCAACAACAACGTCGGCCTCACTGCAACCGCAGACGCCATCGTCAGCGGCGCCATTGCGATCGATGCCATCGGACCTGCCACGCACGTTCCCCCGCCGACCCAGTCCTGAAGTTGTGACGGAGGGTGGCCGCCGGCAAGAGGCTGATCATCGTCGGTTCGACGAGGTGCTCGCGCAGGTTTGCAGCGGGCGCAACTCGGGTAGAGGCCGTGTCGTCGAGACGGTCGTCTCGATCGAGAAAGAAGGGCCCCTCATGGCCACGGTCGTAGCGAACACAAGACTTCTGAGCGACACGAAGTTGCACGTGGAGGGCACGGGGGGACCAGTTCAACGCAGCGCTCCTCGCCTTCCTGGCGAAATAGCGTGACCGGGGGCGTCAGGAGTTCGCTCGGCGACAATGAGGGGCCGATCGTTGCGGAGCTGTTCAGTATCGAGCGCCTCGAACAGCATGCTGAGTCATTGGCCGCCGCCCAAACGATCACTGGCAGGGGGCGTCGCGGTCGCGATATCCAAGACCGGCTGGCGGAGAACGGCAAGATCCTGCTGGAGACCTATCGCGTGCTCGCTGGCGCGCTCAAGGACGAGTACTCGATCACCCCCGCCGCCGAATGGCTCGTCGACAACTTCCATGTCATCGATGAACAGCTCCGCGAGATCCACGACGACCTACCGCCCGACTTCTACCGCGAACTTCCCAAACTCGCCGAAGGTCACCTTGCGGGCTATCCGCGCGCGCTAGGTCTGGCATGGGCGTACGTAGCGCACACCGACAGCCGCTTCGACTCGGAGAGCTTGTGCCGCATGGTGAGCGCATACCAGAGGGTCGAGCCGTTGACCCTCGGTGAGCTGTGGGCGATCGCCATCACGCTGCGGATCGTTCTGATCGAGAACCTCCGGCGTCTGGCCGAGCAGATCGTGCCTGGGCGGGCGGCGCGGTTGCAGGCTGATGCTCTCGCCGACAGCCTGCTCGGTATCGGCGACGACAGCCCAGAGGCAGCGATGGCATCGCTGCGCCGGCTCAACACCACGACACTTCCGGCAGCTGGGCGGGTGCAGCTGCTCCAGCGCCTTCGCGATCAGGACCCGGCGGTCACCCCGGCTCTCGGCTGGCTCGAGACATGGCTGGCGGCCCAGGGCACGACGGCTGAGGAGTTCGTTCGGAACGAGCACCAGCGGCAAGCGGCGACGAACGTCACCGTGCGCAATGTGATCACGAGCATGCGTCTCATCTCGTGGTTCGACTGGGCTGAGTTCGTCGAGAGCGTGAGCCAGGTCGACGAGGTCCTCCGGTCCAGTGGTTCGTTCGGGCAGATGGACTTCGCCACGCGCGACAAACACCGGCACGCCGTCGAGGAACTTGCACGCGCGAGCGGACTCAGTGAGATCGAGGTCGCTCGACGCGCCGTGGCCATGTCGACCGAGAGGTCGACGGCGGGCGACACAGTAGACGACGGACGCATCAGGTTGCTCGGCCCCGGGTACTACCTGATCTCCGACGGCCGGCAACTGTTCGAGCGGAGCCTCCACGCCCGAGTTTCGTGGGGCAGACGGCTGTTGCGCGCCTATGCCGGCTCGCTGTTCGGCTATTTGGCTTCGCTCGCGCTGGTCACGGCGCTGCTTCTGGCCGTGCCGATTCTCCTGGCCGTTGCCGGTAGTGCCGGCTGGCTCGGTCTATTGGCCCTTGCCTGCCTTGCCCTGATCCCGGCGTCGGATGTCTCGGTCGCCTTGGTCAACCGGGTTGTGACGGATCTGTTCGGCCCTACGGCACTGCCACGACTCGAGCTGAAAGACGGCGTGCCTCCCAGCATGCGCACCCTCGTCGTCGTCCCCACGCTGCTGACCAGCGTCGGGAACGTCCATGAACAGGTGAATCGGCTCGAGGTCCACTACCTCGGCAACACCGAAGGCGATGTTCGTTTCGCGTTACTGACCGACTGGCTGGACGCAGAGAGCGAAAGCAGGCCGGGCGACGACGAACTGCTCTCGACCGCGGTCGCAGAGATCGATCGGCTCAACGCACGACACGGCGTGCTGCCCGACGGCGGTGCTCGCTTCCTGCTCCTGCATCGGAGGCGTCGATGGAACGCGGTCGACGGCCGTTGGATGGGTTGGGAGCGCAAGCGCGGAAAACTGCACGAGCTCAACGCCCTGCTACGCGGCTCGACCACGACTGACTACGTGACGTCCGAACGTGCTGCCTCGATCCCTCCGGTCGACATTCGATACGTCATCACCCTCGACGCCGACACCCAGCTCTCCAGGGGTGCCGTCGCCCGCCTCGTCGGGACGATCGCCCACCCGCTGAACCGGGCTACCTTGGATCCGCTCTCCGGGCGGGTCGTCCATGGCTACGCGATCGTCCAGCCACGGATAACACCCACGCTTCCCGCCGACCATGAGGCATCGCTCTTCCAACGGACGTTCTCCGGTTCAGCAGGGGTCGATCCCTATGCGTCAGCGGTGTCCGACGTCTACCAGGACCTCTACGGCGAAGGGAGCTACACGGGCAAGGGGATCTACGACCTCGACGCCTTCGAACAGGCGATGACGGGCCGAGTGCCGGACAACACGATGCTCAGCCATGACCTGTTCGAGGGGACCTTCGCTCGTGCCGGTTTGGCCACTGACATCGAACTGTTCGATGACTTCCCATCCCACTACTTGGTGTCCGCCGCCCGCAAGCACCGCTGGGCGCGTGGTGACTGGCAGCTGCTGCCGTGGATCCTGGGTCGGGCTCGCGCCTCGACCGGTGAGCGGCTGCAGCGCGCGCCGATGCCAGGCCTCGCCCGCTGGAAGATGCTCGACAACCTGCGCCGCTCACTGTCCGCTCCGCTGGCCCTGGCCACTCTGGTCGCAGCATGGACGATGCCGTCTTCGTCGGCCGGCGTGTGGACCGGATTCATCCTCGCCACACTGGTCATCCCTGCTGCGTTCCCTGTCATGGCGGGGTTGATCCCGCGTCGACGGGGTATCTCCAAGCGCAGCCATCTGCGCGACGTGGTGTCCGACGTGTCGATCGGTGCTGCACAGGTGGCCCTGGGTGTCACGTTCCTCGGGCACCAGGCGACGCTGATGACGGATGCGATTCTGCGCACGCTCGGCCGCCTGTGGTTCACCAGACGCAACCTCCTCGAGTGGACCACCGCCTCGCAGAGCAAGACGAGTGCCGACCTCAGATTGAGCCAGTTCTACCGGCAGATGGCCGGTGCGGTGGTGATCGCAGTCGGTGTCGGTGCCACGGTCGTGGTCGTCAATACGGCGGCGATCCCACTCGCCGCGGGGTTCGTGGCCCTGTGGCTGGTCGCCCCGACAATCGCGTGGTGGGTGAGCTTGCCGCCCAAGGAGGCTGCAGGAGAGCAGCTCTCGGTGGCCGACGCGGCCGTACTTCGCCTCACTGCTCGCCGCACGTGGCGGTTCTTCGAGACGTTCGTCGGGCCTGAGCATCACGCGCTGCCGCCCGACAACTTCCAGGAGGAACCCGTGCCGGTCGTCGCCAACCGCACGTCGCCGACCAACATCGGGATGTACCTGCTCACGGTCGTGGCAGCACGCGATTTTGGCTGGATCGGCGAACTGGAGATGGTCGAGCGGCTGGACGCGACTCTCACCACGGTCGAAGGGCTGCAGCGTTTCAATGGGCACCTGTACAACTGGTACGACACTCACGACCTGCGCCCGCTCGAGCCCACCTACGTTTCATCGGTCGACAGCGGCAACCTGTGCGCGGCGCTACTGGTGGTCTCGAACGCCTGTCGAGCAGCGCTTGATCGACCGCTCGATGCCGCAGCTGCACTGTCTGGCATCGACGACGCGATCCAGTTGTCGCGCACCGCAGCGGCTTCCACCGCCGACCACGGACGCACCCTGACACTCGGCCAACAACACCTCGCCGAAGCGCTCGCTCCATTCACTCCGCCGGGCGTGACGCCGGCCACACCCGCCGAATGGAGCCGACATCTCACCGAGCTGGCGGCCCACACGAACACCCTGGCCGACGTCGCCTCGGTACTCATCTCCGAGCGCGGAGGCTCCCAGGGAACCGAGCTCGTGACGTGGGCGCAGGCCGCCCGGCTCACCGCTGCGAGTCACGTCCGCGACCTTGCACTCCTCGATCCGGCCGAGCCGTTCCTGACCATCAGCGAGCTGGCCGGCCTGCACCCGGGTGGCGCCGAGTCGCCGGTGGGGTTGCTCGCACGCCGGCTGCAAGCACTGGTCGACCGCACCCAGCAACTCTTCACGGAGACGGACTTCGGCTTCTTGTTCGACCCGACACGCAAGCTGTTCTCGATCGGCTTTCGGGTCAGGGAAGGAATGCTGGACCCGAGCTACTACGACCTGCTGGCATCGGAGGCACGCCTGGCGAGCTTCCTCGCAATCGCCAAGGGCGAAGTCCCCGCGGAGCACTGGTTCCGCCTTGGTCGAGCGCTGACGCCGGTAGGTCGCGGCTCGGCGCTCATCTCCTGGTCGGGCTCGATGTTCGAGTACCTGATGCCTGCGTTGGTGATGCGTGCCCCATCGCGCAGCCTGCTGGATCAGACGTGCAGGCTGATCGTCGCCCGGCAGATCAGCTATGCGGCCGAGCGGAGTGTGCCGTGGGGCATCTCCGAGTCCGGCTTGAACGCGCGCGACCTGGAGCAGACGTATCAGTATTCGAGCTTTGGCGTACCCGGGCTCGGACTCAAGCGTGGGCTCAGCCAGGACGTCGTAATTGCCCCTTACGCGACGGCCCTCGCGGCGATGATCCAGCCCGAGGCCGCGGTGCGGAACTTTGCGCGGCTGGACGCTGCTGGGGCGACCGGGCAGTACGGCTACCGCGAGGCGCTCGACTACACCCCGCGGCGGCTTCCGGCCGGTGCCTCGGTGGCGATCGTCAACAGCTACATGGCACGCCACCAGGGCATGGCGCTGGTAGCAATCAGCAACGTCCTCAACAACCAGGCGATGGTCGAGCGGTTCCATGCCGAGCCGATCGTTCAAGCTACCGAACTCCTGCTGCAGGAGCGGCTGCCTCGCAATGTGCTCGTATCGCGACCGCGTGCCGAAGAAGTGAAGAGCGCTGCCAGTGTCCGCGACCTCGTGGCCCCGGTCGTCAGGCGCTTCACTTCGCCGCGCGATACCACGCCGCGCACGCACCTGCTGTCCAACGGGCGCTATGCGGTGATGGTCACCGCTGCTGGCTCCGGCTACAGCCGTTGGGGAGATACCGCCGTGACCCGCTGGCGCGAGGACGTGACGCGCGACTCGTGGGGCAGCTATCTGTACCTTCGTGACACGCGGACCGGCGTGGTGTGGTCAGCAGGCCACCAGCCCACCGGGGTGGAGGCGGACAGCTACGAGGTGAGGTACTCCGAGGAGCACGCGGAGTTCTCACGCCGCGACGGCTCGATCGTCACCGATCTCACCATTGTCGTATCCGTCGAGCACGACGCCGAGATTCGCAGGGTGTCGCTCACGAATCTCGGCTTCCAGCATCGCGAGATCGAGCTGACGTCGTATGCGGAGATCGTTCTGGCACCCCAGGCAGCGGATGTCGCCCATCCGGCATTTCAGAACCTGTTCGTGCAGACCGAATTCGTGCCCGACGTCGGGGCATTGCTGGCAACCCGGCGGCCGCGATCGAGCGATGAGCGACAGGTCTGGGCTGCCCACGTGGCAGCAGTCGAGGAGCATGGCAGCGGTGTCATCCAATACGAGACGGATCGGGCCCGCTTCCTCGGCCGGGGAAGGTCCGTGGCTTCCCCCGTCTCGGTGATGGATGGCCGCCCCCTGTCCAACACCGTCGGCGCGGTGCTGGACCCCATCTTCAGCTTGCGTCTGCGCGTGTCGCTCGCCCCCGGCGCCTCGGTCCACGCGAGCTTCTCCACGGTGGTTGCCGACTCGCGTCAGGAGGTCCTGGATCTCGTCGACAAGTATCGCGAACCGGGCACCTTCGACCGTGCGGCGACCCTGGCCTGGACGAATGCCCAAGTTCAGCTTCGCCACCTCGGTGTCGACGGGGACGAAGCCCATCTGTACCAACGGCTCGCCAACCGGATTCTCTACTCGGACCCCACTCTTCGGCCCTCACCTACGCTGCTGGCACAGAACCAACGGGGGGCACCTGGGTTGTGGGTGCACGGCATCTCCGGGGATCTGCCGATCGTGCTCGTGCGGATCGACAACGCTGACGAGATCGACATCGTGCGCCGGTTGCTCCGCGCGCACGAGTATTGGCGATTGAAGTTGCTCGACGTCGACCTCGTCGTCATCAACGAACACGGCAGTTCATACGCCAGCGACCTCCAACAGGCGCTCGAGACCCTCGTACGCACCAGCCAGTCCCAGGCAGCGGCCGAGCGCCACGAGTCTCGCGGTGGCGTCTTCATCCTGCGCGGTGACCGGCTGTCCGGGGAGGACCGCACCCTGCTCCAGGCCGCAGCCAGAGCCGAGCTGCTCAGCCGTCGCGGCAGCCTCGCCGACCAGGTGACCCGCACCGAGCGCGTCGACGAGGCCCTCCCGGTTGCGCCACTCAAAGCAGCCGCGCGGGCAGTGAGGACACCCATCGCGGTGCAGCGCCCGGAACTCGAGTTCTTCAACGGTCTGGGTGGCTTCGCCGATGCCGGGCGGGAGTACGTGACAGTCCTCGGACCAGGCCAGTGGACGCCCGCGCCATGGCTGAACGTGATCGCGAACCCGACGTTCGGCTTCCAGGTGTCGGAATCCGGCGCGGGCTACACCTGGTCGGGGAACAGCCGCGAGAACCAGCTCACCCCGTGGTCCAACGACCCTGTCGCCGACCCGGTGGGCGAGGCGATCTACATCCGCGACGATGACGACGGAACGCTGTGGAATCCAACAGCACTTCCGATCCGACACAACGAATCCACCTACGTGGCACGACACGGTCCCGGCTACAGCCGGTTCGAGCATGAGCGCGACGGCATCGCGCTCGACCTCGTGCAGTTCGTCCCGCTCGACGACTCCGTCAAGATCTCTGTACTGACCATCGAGAACCGGTCCGGTCGCACAAGGCGTTTGTCGGTCACCGCCTACGCCGAATGGGTCCTCGGCGCTTCCCGAGGCGTCGCCGCGCCGCACGTCGTCAGCACGCTCGATCAAGAGACTCATGCACTGCTGGCCAACAACCCGTGGAACACCGAGTTCGGCGGTCGTGTCGCATTCATGGATCTCGGCGGCCGCCAAACAGCGTGGACAGCCGATCGAACCGAGTTCCTCGGCCGAAATGGAACCCACGAGCGGCCGGCAGGTCTCGCGCGAGAACGACGCCTGCTCGGAACCCTGGGTGCCGGTCTCGATCCTTGCGCCGCGCTGCAGACCCGGCTCGAACTTCCCGCCGGCGCCCGCACACAGGTGGTCGTGCTGCTCGGTGAGGCAGAGGGCCCTGATGCTGCGGTGGCGACGATCCAGCGGTGGCGGGCGGCAGACCATGACACCACGCTGAAGAGCGTGCGGACCTACTGGGACGACACGCTGGGCGAGCTACAGGTACGCACGCCCGACCGCTCGATGGACATCATGCTCAACACCTGGCTGCTCTACCAGACGCTCTCCTGCCGACTATGGGCCAGAGCCGCGTTCTACCAGGCGGGAGGCGCCTTCGGATTCCGGGATCAGCTCCAAGACGTCGTGGCGTTGATCACCGCCCGGCGAGACCTGGTGCGCGAGCACCTGCTACGCGCTGCAGCTCAGCAGTTCCCCGAAGGCGATGTCCAGCACTGGTGGCACCCGCCATCGGGTCGAGGTGTGCGAACACGGATCTCCGACGATCGCCTCTGGTTGCCCTATGCCGTCGCCCGCTACCTGACGGTGACCAACGACATCGGGGTCCTCGACGAGCAGATCAGGTTCATCGAGGGACCAGCACTGCAGCCCGGTCACGACGATGCCTACTTCCAGCCCGCCCGCTCCGCGGACTCGGCCTCGCTGTTCGAGCACTGTGCACGAGCAATCGACGTGAGCCTCGCCATGGGCAGCCACGGGTTGCCCCTCATGGGCTCGGGCGACTGGAACGACGGCATGAACAGGGTGGGCCAGGGCGGCAGCGGGGAGAGCGTGTGGCTGGGCTGGTTCCTGCACACCATCTTGGCCGACTTCGCCCCGATCGCTCAGGGGCGCGGCGACGATCTGCGCGCTCGACGCTGGCTCGACCTGATGAAGCCACTTCGACAGGCACTGGAAAGTGAGGGCTGGGACGGCGACTGGTATCGCAGGGCCTTCTTCGACGACGGCACCCCGCTCGGGTCGGCGACGAACCCCGAATGCCGCATCGATTCCATCGTGCAGTCGTGGAGCGTCTTGTCCGGCGCTGCCGACCCCGAGCACGCGCGCCGTGCTATGGCCGCTGTCGAGGAGTACCTCGTTCATCCGGGCGATGGTCTCGTTCTGCTGTTCGCACCCCCTTTCGCCCATTGGGACGTCGACCCGGGCTACATCAAGGGCTACCTGCCCGGCGTGCGCGAAAACGGCGGGCAATACACCCATGGCGCGATCTGGTCGGTCCTCGCCTTTGCCGCTCTGGGCGAGGGTGACAAGTCGGGTGAGTTGTTCTCCCTGCTCAACCCGATCAACCATGCCAGCACGCGAGCAGGGGTGCATCGCTACAAGGTCGAGCCCTATGTCATGTCGGCCGATGTCTATGCCGAGCCGTCGCACGTGGGGCGCGGGGGGTGGACGTGGTACACGGGATCTGCAGGCTGGATGTACCAGGCCGGCGTCGAGTCGATCCTCGGTCTCCGCTTGCGAGGTACGAACCTGGTGCTGGAACCGTGCATTCCACGTGCGTGGCCCGGCTACGAACTCACCTTCCGCTACCACTCGGCTCGCTACGAGATCGTCGTGTCGAACCCGCAGGGGGTGAGCCGCGGGATTGTCCGAACGGAACTCGACGGACAGCTGCTGCCTGGCGACGGAGCGACCGTTCCGCTGGTCGACGATGGGGCGACACACCGGGTCACGGTTGTGCTCGGCTGACAACAGGCTGAACTGGTCCTGGACACGGCGAAGCGAGTTCGAGCTCGATCCTGACGTTCAGCGCTGGGCACGGAGGCCGGAGAACTTGGCCCTGACACGCCGAAGGGGCGGGCTCACCGACGACATGTCGGGAGACCGCCCCTCCGGAGCAACCGTTCAGCGAACGAACTGGCTGAACTACTTGGCCGAACTACTTGTTGGAACGCAATTACTGGATCAGTTACCCATGTTCGGCGGCGAGTACGGGGCGTAGTAACCCGTCACGTCGACGATCACGTGCACCGAGCCGGTGTTGTTGCCACCGAAGATCTTGATCGTGCGATCAGCAGCGATAGCGACAGTCGCACCGTTCGCGACGTCCATCAGACCGTTGAAGTTGACCGACGACACGGCGTACGAAGCAGCGTCACCAGGGGTGACCGACACGAAGTTGGGCCCCGTTGCACCCGTGACGGTGATGTTGTACGCAATCGCCGTCGCGCCTGCGGGCACCAGGTTGGAAGCGTTGGTGACACCGGTTGCCAGGTCGTGGCCGTCAGCAACGCTGATCGTCTTCACAGCATTGGGCGCGAGGATCGTCGCCGCCGGACCGTACGCGGCGTTGCGGGAGTCGAACACACGGAACGGCGAGACCGGGAAGAACACCACACCGGGGTTCGCCGAAACCGGCACCTTGTAGTTCACTTCTACGCCGCACAACGCGTGATTAGCGCCGGACGCGTTACGCATCGACACCGTCACATCGTGAAAGCGATGGTTGAAGCCGAACAAGAATCCAGAGCCGGGTGTTCCGACGTCCTCGGTCAGCGCCAGGCTATCGACGACGATCGCACTGCCCGACGAGCCGG
>Ga0105047_10013588_pt1 | contig 12999 bp, 9 predicted proteins | sample MAT04_FD_78384 | JGI IMG/M metagenome (GOLD analysis project Ga0105047, IMG submission 78384) | Freshwater microbial communities from Lake Fryxell liftoff mats and glacier meltwater in Antarctica - MAT-04 (megahit assembly) | ecosystem: Environmental > Aquatic > Freshwater > Ice > Liftoff... | reverse complement strand
TTTCGGCGCATGTGCCGCAGTACACTTCGGATGGCACCCGGCTCGTTCAACGACGAGGACCCCTTCTGATTCATTCGATCCACCGCGCCCATCGAATGATCCCACGCCGCCCGCAAGTCCTCCAGCTCCGCCCGCAGGGATGCATCGGTCGCAAGCAGCTGCGCGACTTCAGCACGATCTTCGGTGGGCAGCTCGTCTGCGAGATACATCAGCAGTACCGCTTCGTTGTTCTCAAGTTGTTGCAATAGGTTTGGCATCGGCAACCTGCTTTCGCGACTAGGTTACTCCATTAGCTCCCGAAGCTTCAATATCGCCTTGTGCATGCGCCCAAGGGCCGTGTTCAGGGGACAACCCAGAATCTGCGCGATCTCGACGAACTTCAGCTCGCTGTAATATCGCAACATCAGCACCTGCCTCTGGGCAGCGGGCAATTGGTCGATGGCGAGCGCCAGTTTCCGATCTTCTTCCGACGTTTCGATCCGGAAAGATGCGTCGGGATGCACCTCCTCAGAAACGTATCGCAACCCGTCCTTCATCGCGCGTTCGCGCCCGCGCGATCGCCAGACATCGTTGGCCTTGTTCGTCGCAATGCGAAAAAGCCACGCCTTGAATCCCCCCGCCGATTTTTCATCAAATCGGGCGAGATTATCTAGCACGGCCAGCCAAGTCTGCTGATGCAACTCTTCGGCCAGATGCTCGCTGCGCGCCAAGCGCTGCAGATATCTCAAAAGGGCCGGCGCGTAACGCTTGACCAGAACCTCGCCCGCGCTGGGGTCGCCATCGCGCAGTTGACGAACCAGAAGCTCATCCGGCACGGTTTCCGCGGGCGGAGATTGTGCCGAAAGGGCTTGAAGCGGCATCACATTGTGTCCTACCGTCGTATCCATAACGTTTGAGCTCGCCAATTATTGCACTTTTCTGTGGTAAAACCCAGTAGACCGTCCGGGCAACTTGCTATACAGAATAGACTTGACTATAGCTGACCTTCTGCACGACACGTGAACCAGACCCCGCAATCCAACGCAGGCCCGTCCAACGGTGAACTCATCCGTCGATTGCTGACCCTCGGGTGGCGATTTCGGTACGGCTGCGCCAAGGTCATTCTGCTGCAATTCTGCATCCTGTCGATCGGTTTGTCGGGCCTTGGCTTGACCGGGCTGGGAATCGACGTCGTGCGGCACGCGGTCCACCCGGACGCTCCGTCGCCGCACTATCCCTTCGGTTGGTCGCCCCCCGCCCGGTGGTCCGTGTACCAGGTGGTCGCCATCATTGCGGGCGTGATCATTCTCATTGCGGTCACGCGCGCCTCGCTCACGTACCGGTACGTGATCCGTGTCAATCGCCTCGTGCAGGGTCAGATTGTCGTTTACCTCCGCTCCACCGTCTACGAAAAACTGCAACGGCTTAGCTTTCGATTCTTCGACGCAAATGAAAGCGGGTCTATCATCAATCGTGTTGCGGGGGACACGCAGCAAGTGCGCATGTTCATCGACGGCGTACTGCTGCAACTGATGAACCTCCTGATCAGCCTGACCATCTACATCTGCTTCATGGTGAATATTCACCCGATGCTCACGCTGGTGTGCCTTGCGCCCGTACCGCTTTTGTGGACATTGTCGGTGACTTTTTCGCGGGTCATTCGTCCGGCTTATGACCGGAATCGCAAGCTGATGGACCATCTGATTTTGACGCTGTCAGAAAATCTGCAAGGCGTGCACGTCGTCAAAGGATTTGCCCGGACCGGCGAGGAAATCCGGAAGTTTGCCCGCGACAACGACGAGGTCACCTCGCAGCAGCAGGCGATCTTTCGGCGGGTCAGCATCTACTCGCCCACCGTCATGATGCTCACGCAGGTAAATCTGATCTTGCTGTTGGTTTACGGGGGCTATCTCTTGATTCACAACCAGATCAACCTCGGTACCGGTCTGATTGTGTTTGCCGGGCTCCTCTCACAGTTTTCGTCACAGGTCAACAACGTCGCTGCGATCGCGAATAGCATCCAGCAGTCGCTTTCAGCTGCGCGACGCGTCTTTGATATTCTGGACGCACCCACTGAGATTCAGACAAGCCCCACCGCAACGTCGCTGCCTCAGGCCCGGGGGCGCGTCACTTTTGAAAATGTTTCCCTGGAATATCTCCCAGGCGATCCCGCCCTCCGCGATATAAGCTTTGACGTCGAGCCCGGACAGTGCGTCGCGATCCTCGGGGCGACCGGGGCAGGCAAGACATCGCTGCTCAGCCTCATCCCCCGATTCTATGATCCGACACGGGGACGCGTGCTGCTGGACGGCTTGGACATCCGGCAGATCGACCTTGACGACCTGCGTCGCAATATCGGCGTGGTGTTTCAGGAGAGCTTCCTGTTCAGCAACAGCGTCGCTGCCAACATCGCGTTTGGTCATCCGGAGGCTTCACGCGACCAGGTCATCCATGCGGCAAAGGTGGCAGCGGCGCACGACTTCATCGTCGCGATGAAGGATGGCTACGACACGATTCTGGGTGAAGGGGGAAGCGATTTATCCGGTGGTCAGCGGCAACGTCTGGCGATCGCGCGGTCGATTCTGCTTGATCCGCGCATACTGCTTCTGGATGACCCGACCGCCTCCATCGATCCACAAACCGAGGACGAGATACTGCTCGCGATGGACCAGGCCATGGTCGGACGTACAACCTTCGTCATTGCCAATCGCATTAGTACGCTGCGCCGGGCGGACCGGATCATCGTCCTTGATGATGGGAAAATTGTCGAAACTGGCACCCATGCAGAATTGATGCAGCACGCCGGACCCTATTTCAGAACCGCCAGGTTGCAGGTGGTCGACGAAGAGACAGCTGCGCTCATCGCAGGCAGCGAGACATAATGGCTGAGACGTCAAACAACCTGACGCTGACTTATTTTCGTCGTTCGGATGACGATGAACTCACCCAGCGACCCCTCAGCCTTTCGCTGATCTTTCGAACGCTCGGCTACGCGCGCCCCTATGCCCGGAAGCGCAACCTCCTTTTCATCGCGTGTTTCATCCGCGCCTGCCAGCTGCCCGCGTTGGGCTGGTTGATCAGCTACATCATCAACGGCCCCATCGCCCAAAAGGACGCCCGCGGGCTGGTCATCGCGACCATTGGCTACGCTGTGCTTGCCTTGTGGACGTGCATGCATTTTCATTTTCGCAGTCGCTGGGCGCTGGAGCTTGGCGAAGCGATCGTCCACGACCTGCGACGGGATATCTTCACGCATCTGCAGTCCCTGACGATGGGATACTTCCATCGCACAAAGCTCGGCCGAACCATCAGCCGCATGACCTCCGACGCCGAGGCTGTCCGCACGGGCGTGCAGGATGTGATGTTTATTTCTTTTGTCCAGATCGTCCAGATGGGCGTAGCCGCCGCGCTGATATTGCTCACCGATTGGGTCATGTTCAGCGTCATGATTTTTACGGCCCCGCTGCTGTTTTGGTTCAACCGATATTTCCGATCTCGCCTCAGTCGCGCCCTGCGCATCGTCCAGGAGAGCATGAGCCGCGTGACTGCCACCATTGCAGAATCGGTCAATGGTATCCGCGTAACGCAGGGTTTCGTGCGCGAGGACGTGAACGCGGTCGTCTTCCATAGGCTGGTCGAGGAGCATGCCGAGCGCAATATGGATGTCGCGCGGCTCAGCGGTGCACTCTCTCCCCTGCTGGATGTGAACGTCCAGATTTTCACCGCCCTGATGTTGCTCGTCGGCGGCTGGCGCGTCATGCACGGGCAGGCGCCACCCGAAATGCTGGTCCAACTATTTTTCTTGGCGATGTATTTTTTTGAGCCGATCGTTGTACTCGGGACACTGTACAACCAGGCACTCACCTCGATGGCTGGCGCGGAGCGTGTGTTCCAGTTTCTCGACATCAAGTCCGACTTTCTCGACCCGCCTCAAGCCATCAAGCTGCAACCGGTCAGGGGTCACGTGCAGTTCCAGAATCTCGATTTTGAATATCGTAAAAATGTGCCTGTCCTGAAAGACGTCACCTTTGAGGCCCTTCCCGGTCAGACCGTTGCGCTGGTCGGGCACACGGGGAGCGGCAAGACATCCATCATTAACCTGATCGCAAAGTTCTATATCCCTACAGCTGGGCAATTGCTGATTGATGGCGTGGATATCACAAGACTGGATTCGGAAGTGTTGCACCGCCAGACCGGGATCGTGCTGCAGGTAAACTTCCTGTTCACCGGCACGGTGATGGAAAACATCCGCGTCGGTCGTGCATCAGCCACTGACGACGACGTGCGCAGCGCAGCGAAAAGCCTGGGCGTGATCGATTTGATTGAATCGCTTCCCCAGGGATTTGCGACGGTGGTTGGAGAGCGCGGGGCGGGGTTGTCTCTCGGACAGCGTCAGATCATCTGCTTTTGCCGCGCAATGCTCGCCAACCCACGCATTTTCATATTGGATGAAGCCACCAGCAGCGTCGACACCATCACCGAGGCACGGCTGCAAGTCGCGTTGCGACTTCTGCTTCGCGGGCGCACGTGTTTTGTCGTCGCCCATCGCCTGAGTACCATCCGTCATGCCGATCAGGTGCTCGTGCTCGAGCACGGTCGCATCGTCGAACGAGGCAATCATAACCAGCTGATCGCCCAAGGCGGGGTCTATGCGAATCTGTATAGACAGTTTGTAAAGACGAGCTCCGCCTGACCTATTGCAAGGACTGCTCATGGCAAAATATACGATCGTGCTGATACCCGGAGACGGCATTGGTCCGGAGGTCACCAGCGCTGCCCGACGCGTGCTGGAGGCCACCGGCCTCAGTGTCGAATGGGTCGTCCTGCCCGCAGGCGCGACGGCCATTGACCAGGGCCTGGGCGATGTCCTCCCGCAGCGCACGCTGGCGGCTATTACTGCACACAAGATTTGCCTTAAAGGACCCGTCACCACGCCGGTGGGCGGAGGCTTTCAATCTGTCAACGTTCAGCTGCGTAAGAAACTCAATCTGTACGCTGCGATCCGGCCTGTGCGGTCCATGCCGGGGATCAAAACGCGATTTGAAAATGTAGACCTCATCATCGTCCGCGAGAACACGGAGGGGCTTTACAGCGGGATAGAAAACGAAGTCATCCCCGGCGTGGTGACGTCGTTGAAGGTCGCAACCGAGGTCGCCTGCACACGAATCGCTCGATATGCCTTTCGATACGCCACGCGCCGCAAGCGTCGCAAGGTTACAGTCTTTCATAAAGCCAACATCATGAAGATGACCGACGGGCTGTTCCTCAAATGTGCACGACGCATCTGGGAGGAGGAGTATCCCAACATCGACTATGAAGAACTCATCATCGATGCCGGCTGCATGAAGCTTATCCAGGATCCGACGCGCTTTGATGTCCTGCTCATGGAAAACCTGTACGGCGATCTGATGAGCGACCTCTGCGCGGGGCTGGTCGGGGGGCTCGGTGTGACGCCCGGCGCAAACATCGGTGACGACGCAGCCATTTTCGAAGCGGTGCACGGGTCAGCGCCGGACCTGGCCGGCAAGGGCTGGGCAAATCCGCTGGCGGTCATCATGTCTGGCGTGATGATGCTCCGGCACCTGCATGAAGATGCGCTGGCCGACAAACTTCGCAACGCCTACAACGCTGTGTTATCCGAACGCACAAAGCTCACGCGCGATTTGAATGGTGAAGCAAGCACCGAAGAGTTCGCCGATGCGGTCATCTCAAAATTAGTGTGATGAGTCGCACTTGGGTTTAGCTGGAGTGTCGATCTTTGTACTTCAGGGTGCCCTTTCCGATGTATCGGGCAGACCCAGGGATGAAACCTCCAACCTACCGGAAGCGGTGTGACTTCTCATGCAACGCGCGTGATGCCCAGTCGATATCGCCTCGCCTCGGCACGCTGCAGCTCACCGACGATGCGCGTCAGCGCTGCCAGCATTTTTCGACCCGGCAGGTCGTGACCCAGTTCCTTGAATCGGATCCCCGCGCGAATGCTGGATTCTGTCGGACGCTCGATTGGATAACGCATCCGCCCTTCCAGCAGCAAGAGCGTTTCTCCCCACGTGATCTCCAGACGCAATCGATCATCGACCGATACGCGCGGCGGCGCGGCATCCTTGCCTGTCAGGGTCGCGCCAAGTCCACCCGTGCTGATATCGCGCAACGTTGCACTCACCTCCTGTGCCGCCATCGGTCGGTCTCCGAGATAGACGTGCTCAGCAATCCTCCAGACGCGCAACTTCATGTCGCGATCCGCCGTCGCACTGACTCGGTAATTTTCACGTCGTTGCACAGCCTTGATCTCGCTCGGTCGACTGATCCGGACAGCTGGCAGCGAGATGTCAGCATTGATCTGCAACGCAGCGGTCTGCTCGAGGATCGGCGCGGCGAAGATAATCTTGTTCGTACCGTTTTTGAAAGAGATTCCGCAGGGCTGCCGGGTTTGGATCAACTGTGTAATCAGCTGCATTTCATCAGGAGCAGATTCGACCCAGAAAGAACCATCATCGCACGATTCGAGGAATCTTGACTTGGAGTGACGAAGCATCCCCGCCGACGGCAACGACAGGACGAGGCCGGAGTTCCGGACGATCGCTTCGGAGATTAGTTCGCGAGCATCAGCCATGGTGTGTCTATGGACAGACGGTGTATACCCGTGATTATCGACCGCTTCGACGGTAAGGCTTACACAAATGTATGCCCGGTAAATCCCCGGTCTGTGATCCGCTACCGCCGCTTTCCCCGCCGCCCCTCGCCCGATAAAGTTGATCAATATGAACCCCAAGCAGCGCGCGGCCGAAGCGGCACTCTCTTACGTCCGAAATGACACCGTCGTCGGCCTGGGAACAGGGTCGACCGCGGACTTTTTTATCGTCGCGCTGGGGGATGCGCTTAGGATAGGCGCTTTGCGCGGCATACGCGGCGTTCCGACGTCGCGGGCATCAGAACAACGTGCCCGGGAAGTCAACATCCCGATTGTCGCACTGGCGGAGAACATTCCACTTGATGTCGCCGTGGATGGAGCTGATGAGATCGATCCATCGCTGAATCTCATCAAAGGACTGGGCGGCGCGTTGCTGAGAGAGAAGATCATCGCGCAGAATGCGAGACAGTTCATTGTCATCGCAGACACATCCAAAAACGTCCCGATCCTTGGCAGCAAAGCACCCTTGCCGGTCGAAGTCGCGTCTTTTGAGCATCACGTCCATGAGCCATTTTTGAGATCGCTCGACTCCGATCCGATCCTCCGAAAGACGCCCGGCGGCAGCTTGTTCACGACAGACAACGGCAATGTGATCTACGATTGTCGATTTGCGGGGGGGATTGCAGATCCTGAGCACTTGCTGATCCGCCTGCGCTCTCGCGCCGGGATCGTCGACTGTGGGCTTTTTCTCGCCATCGCAACAGTCGCATTGATTGCCGACGAGCACCGTGTGACTACGCAGCAGCGCCAGGCCTAGCAACGTCGTGTCGTCAAACACGCATGGCGTACGTCATCCTCTGCGCGATGGATTGGAAAAACCTGGCTGAATAAAGCGGGCCTGCGTCCAGGAAAGTTCGAAGCAAATCATTCACGATTTCCCCCAACCGGTGGGCTTCACGATTTACTCAAACTCTAAACACCGCCCCCATTTTCCGCCCCAAGATCACGCTACTTCCAAGGATTGTCACCGCCAAAAAGCACATCGCCCATACGCCCAACGCTGAGGCAACGTACTTGCCGGTGCCGATCAGTTGGAATAGTTCATAGATCGTTTTGGTGATCGGGAAATAATCCTGTCGCTGGGCGAGCATCAGACTATCTGAAACTTCCAACATGCTGAATGCGAACGCCAGCATTGCGCCCGCAATCAGGTTCGCGAGGATCAGGGGGACGGTGATTCTGCGGATCGTGGTGAAGGCGCTGGCACCGAGATTGCTCGATGCTTCTTCCAGCGTCACGCTTGTCTGCTGCAGGCCCGCCACGGCGCTGCGCACCATGTAGGGCAGTCTTCGAATCCCGTAGGCCACGACGAGAAAAAACATCGGGCTGGTGCGCACATCAAAGACCCATCGCCACAGCGAATTATTTTTCACCCAGTCGAAACTCGATAGCTGGCTGCTGACCGCGAGATAACCGAAGGCCATCACCAACCCCGGAACGGCCAGCGGAAGCATCGCCAGCGCGTCCAGCAATCCGCGGAAGGGCAGATCAGATCGCACGACGACGAATGCGATCGCAATCCCCAGAATCACGTTGAAGCAGACTGCAAGGCCTGCATACACCAATGAATTCCAGATGGACCCAACCGTCATGCCATGCCCCAGCGCCTCAACATAGTTAGCAGTGGTGAACTCGGTGGGCAGAACGGTGCGATACCAACTGCCCGGCACTGATACGCTCGTCAAAATAACCCCAATGTGCGGGAGAAGCGCGAGGCCTATCACGAATAGAAACGGCAAGAGCATGAGAAGCCCCCGACCGCCTGTCACCGAGATCGTGCTCGATGCAACGGCAGCCTTGGACTGCATCGCATATGCCTGCCGGCCGAAGAGCAGTTTGCTGATTGCGTACAAAATCGTGCTGGCTGCCAGCATCACGAAGACCAGTGCATAGGGGAACGAGTTGGTCCCAATCTCTTTCAGTGCATCAAACACCTGCACCGGCGTGCAGCGGGTGTAATTCATGATGAGCGGCGTGCCGAGTTCAGTGAACGCCCAGATGAACACAATTGTCCCGCCCGCGAAAAGCCCGGGCGTGATGAGCGGCAACGTAATCCGACGAAACTTCTTAAACCCCGTGCAGCCAAGATTCTCGGCAGCCTGCTCCATCGCGGGGTCGATGTTGGCTAAAGCGGCTGCCACGTTGAGATATAAAATCGGATATAGCCCGAGCGCCTGAAGCGAGATCACGCCCCAGAAGCGCGCACCGCCCAGCCAATCAATCGGCCCCAAGTGCAACAGCGCGTTGAACGATCCATACTGTCCAAATATCTGCTGAAACCCAATCGCCCCGACGAATGGCGGAAGGATCATCGGGACGAGAAGCAGCCCGCTCACCAAACCCTTGCACGGGAAATCAAACCGATTGGTCAGCCACGCCAGCGGGACCGCAATCAGGATCACAAGCGTCGTCGTCCCCAGCGCGATCAGGGTGCTATTGATCAGCCCTTCAGAATAAATCGGATTGCGAAACACCTCGACGAGGTACTTCAGCGTAAAATGGTTGTCGACAAAGAACCCCCCAGAAATCACGATCGACAGCGGATACAAAAACATCACCGCGAAGATGAGGAGTGTAAGGAAGAAGATGATCCAGGCGTTGGAGCGTTTCATGAGAGATCTCACTGCAAACAACCGTCGCGTCACGCGACTGCTTTTCCACATGCCACCCGCACTCGCTACGATCCCGTCGCTGAACAGGGACCGGTAGCTGGCGTGACGTTTTGAGGCTGCAAGCACAGGCTTGTCGGCCGCACGACCGGCAGCGGCACTCCGCGTTGATCAGCGTTACTAACTTCGACCTTCTACATCGACTTGCCGCCCACCGCCGACCTTGCGGCTTTGTAACTCCCGCGGAAAAACGCTGTCCATTGGCGGCTGATTTCCAGTTTGTCGAACTTCTTCATGACTTCTGGTGCGTTGCTCCAAGTGAGATTGACCCTTACCGGCTCGTTGGGGGGGTCCTCGCGCTTGGCGGGCAGCGGCGTCAGCATCACTGCGGGGAGGCGCGTGAGCAATCCCATTGCGGGCAGATTGCGCTCGGGTCCGCCGGCGTTGCAGATGGCGTCCCACGCCTCGCGCAATTCGTCGCTTGAATCCATGCACATGGCTTTAATCAGATCGCGCTGGACACCGAAGTGATCGCCGGTCCATCTGCGGTTATAGACAAATGTCTTTGCGATCTGATATGGATCGACGCGCGGATCGCTCAGATCGTCGGCAGCATAACGCGCATGCTCTTCGTGAGACGCCTGAAATGCCGCTTGAGTGGACGGATAAAAGTCCCGACGCACCGGCAGACGTCGCAGTGTGAACTTTTCTGGCCCGCCGGGCGTGCCGGCTTTGTATGTCCACAGGCGCTGGCCGTCTTCGCTCAATACGTATTCGATAAATCGCACAGCCAGCTCGCGGTTTTTCGCGCCACGTAACAGGGAGATTGGATCGCACGACACGCTGGACCCGCCCACCGGTGTGACATACATCATCCGAAGCGATCCCCCCGGCCCGCGCGTACTTTGCGCCTGGTATCGCCCGTAAAAATCGATCGCCATCCCGACGGCAGCGTCGCCGATGCTGACGTCGATGGGGACCTTGCTGGCGGAGTCGGTGAAATATCGACCGTTCGCACCGATCTGTTGCACCAGCATCATGCCATTCAGCCACCCCTGCTCGATCGCAGACTGATAATTCGGTGGCACAGTCGCGGGGATGCTGCCGCGCTCGTAGATCGCGCCGGACTTTTCCGTCTCCGTTTTGAACGTCGCGATCAACTTTTCAAACGCAGTGATGTGTACATCGGTGAAACCCGCCCCGATCACCGATTCGTGAATCTGCTGATGCACGATCATCTCGAAGGCCTTGGCGATGCTGCCACTCTTGGTGGGATCGGCCAGGCCGACCTGTCGACGATAAACCGGGTTGGCCAGGTCGCGCCACTGCGAGGGTGCCGCAGCGATGTTGAGATCGCGCAGACGGTCGACGTTGTAGACGATGCCGAACGTACTGACGGCGTTGCCGAAAACGGTCGGTGATCGCCACGTCTCGCCCGAGATGCGATCGGGGATCAGCGTCGTCCCATCCGACGCGGCAAACAAATATTTTGGCACATCCTTGGCCGGCCAGGGTTCGACGGTCATCCCGTTTCGAAACGCGGTGGTGTGATCATATTCTCCCCCACCGAAGAACAGATCGATCCCGCTGGTGAATTGCTCAGAATCGTCGATCAATCGCACTTGGTCCCACAGCGCCGCCTGCGCCGGGTCGGCTGGCTTTTTGTCCTTCACGAGAAGGTCTGACCCCATTCCCGCCGGCCAGACTTTGCCGGATCTCAGCCACCATTGGCGCATGCTGTTGGCGTATTCAGATTGGAGATAGCGAGAGATTTCGGTCGTCCCGCCAATATTTCGCCAGTCGATCTTGACGGGTTTGCCAAACTTCTGCTCATGCCATTTAGCAAACCCATGTTCGAACTCGTACCGGATGGCCTCGTTGTGCGGGGTGACGATCACCAGAATTGGATCGCCGTTTTGCCAGGCACCGATTTTTTGCTCGCGTCGAAAGATGAAGGGCAACGCGACGACAATCGCGATGGTAGCGAGGATGACGAGATTCTTGAACACAGATGGCTATTTTTGAACGCTATCCGCGGCTTACCACACTAATTGCCATCGCAGGCCGATCCGCGCCTTACGTCGCGGCGTGAGCGACGGATCGCAATGTCGCACAACGACGCGCTTTCGCGAGCGACGACGCCTGCGAAACGACAAACGACCGTCTCTATCTCGACAACATCACCACGTCTCCCGGATCAAACCACACCTTCGCGGGTGCGCGGGCCTCATCGCGGGCCACGATTTTTGGATTGAGTTCAAACGCCTTCAGGACGGTTTCGCCTTGCTTGCTCGACAGATTCACCTGATGTTGCGCTACCTCGCCCAGATACACCGTGTCATGCACCAGCCCGTCGAAAACGTTGGGTGCATCAACCGAGGGGTTGCCCAGACGAATGGCCTCCGGTCGAAGCGAAAGCGTCACGTTCGCGCCGGGAGACAGACCATCGAACGGCGTGGCTGTGCTGGTCACCGAGCCCACCGTTGAGTCGATCACCGCTCGCCCGCCGTCGATCTGTCGAATGACGCCTTCGATGAAGTTCGTCTCCCCGATAAACCCCGCTGCGAACTTGCTGTTGGGTCGAAGATACACATCCGTCGGTCTGCCCACCTGCTCGATTTTTCCGTTGGATAGGATCGCCAGCCGGTCGGCGATCGACAATGCTTCCTTCTGATCGTGCGTAACATAGATGGCCGTCAGCCCCGCCTGCCGACAGATTTTTCGGATCTCGGCCCGCATCTCCAATCGCAGCTTTGCATCGAGGTTGCTGAGGGGCTCGTCGAGTAAAAGACAATCCGGTTTGACCACCAGCGCCCGCGCCAGCGCCACGCGCTGCTGCTGCCCGCCGGAAAGCTGGTTCGGCTTGCGATCCTTCAGATGCGTCATCTGCACGATTCCCAGGGCTTCGTCGGCCCGGCGATTCTGCTCATCTCTCGTCAAGCCTTTTATCTCCAGACCGAACCGGACATTTTCGCGCACGCTCATGTGCGGCCAGAGCGCGTAACTCTGAAAGCACATCACCGCATTGCGCTTGTCCGTGCCGAGCGATGTCACATCGCGATCGTTGAATAGAACACGCCCCGATGTCGGTTCATGCAAGCCTGCGATCAGGCGAAGAAGTGTTGATTTTCCACACCCGGACGGACCAAGGAGAAAAAATACCTCTCCAGCCGCGATCTGAAGATTGATGTCGTCTAGCGCGAGCGTCGTGCCAAACTTTTTGGAAATGTGTTCAATGCGGACCGAAGTCATGTGAGGGAAGATTATACCGACTCACGCGTACGTGCCTATTTCTTAGCAAGATCTTCACAGACGCGTGACGCGTTGAACCAACGCTTTCAAAAGGACACCTCCGCTTTCAGGTTTCGCCGCGGGGCTTGCCCCGCGATTCTGTTGCGGAAAGAAGACCAAAAGTCTTAGGTGAGCCGACGATAAACCCAGCTCCATGCGCGACGGAAGCACGGGGCAAGCCCCGCGGCGAAACGTTGCAATGAGCTTCTCTCGGGACTCGTCAAGCGAATCATCTGCCGCGCATCCCAGATAGAGCCTGTCTGGCGGGCAACAGGTTCGGCTCGATGGCGAGCGCCCATTCGTAGTGAACGCGGGCTTCTTCGTACTGGCCTTTGCTCAGCAGGGCATTGCCGAGATTGAAGCGAGCAAAGACCGAATCAGGATCGATAGCCAAGGCAGATAGATACAGCTCCATGGCGTCATCCACCT
>Ga0105047_10013586_pt1 | contig 12999 bp, 12 predicted proteins | sample MAT04_FD_78384 | JGI IMG/M metagenome (GOLD analysis project Ga0105047, IMG submission 78384) | Freshwater microbial communities from Lake Fryxell liftoff mats and glacier meltwater in Antarctica - MAT-04 (megahit assembly) | ecosystem: Environmental > Aquatic > Freshwater > Ice > Liftoff... | reverse complement strand
TGGATGGTGGTCCGGGGCATGTTGTACCGATAAGCTGTGTTACCGCGCAGGACCGCGCGGGCCAGGGAGGGCTGAACGCTGTTGAGATGGTGGGACAAGCTGATTACTACGTTCGGTGTCGATATGGGCATCGACCTTGGCACGTGCAATACGCTGGTGAGCGTGCGCGGCCAGGGCATCGTGCTCAATGAGCCCTCTGTGGTCGCCGTCCGCAAGGGCACCAATCAGGTGCTCTATAACGGGCAGGCTGTCGGATGGGTCGCCAAGGACATGCTGGGCAAGACGCCCGGCGCGATCACGGCTATCCGCCCGCTCAAGGACGGGGTCATCTCCGACTTTGAGATCACCGAGGCGATGCTGACCTACTTCATCCGCAAGGCCAACGGCAACCGCCGCTTGATCGCCCCGCGCGTGGTCGTGAGCGTCCCCTCGGGCATCACCGCCGTCGAGAAGCGGGCCGTCTTTGACTCTGCCGGGCGGGCCGGCGCGCGTCGGACGTTTCTCTGTGAGGAGCCTCTTGCTGCCGCCATCGGCGCTGGTCTGCCCGTCACGGAGCCGACCGCCAGCATGGTGGTTGATATCGGCGGCGGCACCAGCGAGGTCGCGATCCTTTCGCTCGGCGATATCGCCGTCTGTGAGTCGCTCCGCGTCGCGGGCGACTACATGGACAACGCGATCATCAACCACATGAAGCGCACGTACAACCTGATGATCGGCGAGCAGACCGCCGAGCGCATTAAGGTTGACATCGGCTCGGCCGCGCCAATCGGCGAAGAGCGCACGATGGAGGTCCGCGGGCGTGACATGATCAGCGGGCTGCCCCGCAAGACGGTCATCACTGCCGAGGAGATCCGCGAGGCCCTCCAAGACCCCGTCAACCAGATCACCGAGTGCATCGCCCGCACCCTCGAGCGCACCGAGCCCGAGCTCGCCGCCGACCTGGTCGAGTCGGGCATCGTGCTCTGCGGCGGCGGGGCCCTGCTCCGCGGCCTCTCCATCGCGATCCAGAACGCCACCGGCCTGCCCGTCCGCGTCGCGGACGATCCGCTGACGTGCGTGGCCCGCGGGACGTGCATCTTGCTGGACAACATCGAGCTGCTCAAGCAGTCACTCGAGAGCGACCTTGACGGGTAACCCCCGGCCCGGCACCCGCCACATACTCCCAACGGGCCCGCACTGAACCTCCACGCACGAGCGAGCCGAGCCCAGGCGTGAACCCCGCCCGCAAGTCCATCCTGAGCGGCACCAACCTGCTGGCCCTGGCCACAGGGCTCTGTGCGCTCTGCGCCGTCGCCCCCGCGCCCTTTACCGCCTGGGTGCAAGACGCCGCCTACCCCGTACAGATCGTCACCGCGCCGGTCCGCTGGCTGGTCGGGCAAGTCGCCCGCGCTGGCGGCGCTGGCACTGGCGCGTCCGCTACCGGTGACGCCCCGCTGGCCCGTGAGGTCGCCTTGCTCACGGCCAGAAACCTGCGCCTGGCCGCCGAGAATGACGAGCTGCGCGCGCAGGTCCGCGCCTTGCAGCGCGGCGCTGAGCTCAACCCCCAGGCCGAGGCCATGCGCATCGTCGTGCCCGTCATCGCGGCAGATTCGCCCGTCGCCAGCGGACTGATCATGCTCCGCACCGGGCGCGTCCGCGCCGCCGACGGCAGCGAGGGCAACGTCCCGCTTGGCTCCGTCGCCATCAGCGACGCCGTCAACATCGTCGGGCGCGTCGTCCGCGCTGCTGGGCCCGTCGCTGACGTCCAGCCCATCGGCCAGGCCGGCACGCGTGAACTTCGCGCCACCATCTTCCCACTCGAAGACCGCGCCGACCCCAGCGCCGACCCCAGCGCCGACCCCAACGCCGATCCTGACGCAGACCCCAGCGCCGTACAGCTTGGCGTGGTGCTCACGCCCGCCGGGCAGGGCCGCCTGCGCGGGTCGGTCTACGCCCTGCAGCTTGCCGATGGCCAGTTCGAGCCCGCAATCCGCACCGGCATGACCGTCCGCCTGACAGACCCCTCATGGCCCCGCGCCGCGCAGATGCTGGTGGTCGGCACCGTTGAAGCTGTATCCCGCGCTGACAACGGTCGACCGATCGTGACTGTCAAGCCCGGCTTCGACCCACGCTCGCTCCAGCAGGTCACGATCCTGCTGACGCCGGACTCTACCGGAACCCTTGAAGCGCCCCTTGTCACTCCCGGAGCCCAGCGATGAACTGGCCCGTGGTCGCCCTCGCGCTCTACCTCACCCTCGGCGTCGAGCTCGGCTCACGCGCGGCGCTGACCATCGCCGGCAGCTTTGTCCCTTCGCTACTGATCGCCCTGGTCGCGCTCATCGCCGCCTTTGCGCCAATGACCGCGGCGCTCTGGATTGCTCTGCTTGCTGGCGCGCTGACCGACCTGACCACCCCGGTCGCAACCACTTCCGGCCCGACCATCGTGCTTGGCCCCTCCGCCGTCGGCTTTGTCGTCGGCACGTACGCCGTGCTGACCATCCGCGGCCTCTTCCTGCGTCGCCACGCCACCAGCCTGGTGGTGCTTGCGGTCATCGCCGCGACGTGCGCGGGCCTGACCGCCGCGGGCCTGCTGGCGATCCGCCAGATCACCGACTCGGGCTTTACGCTCGCTGGCCCACAGGTCATCTCTCGCCTGGGTTCGGCGCTCTACACCGCCATCCCAGCCGCCTTGCTCGCCCTGCTGTGGCGACGCGCGATGCCCCTGCTGGGCCTAAACGATCCCTTCGCCCGGCGCTGGGACCGCAGCGGCTAAGCCGGCGAAATCCGCGAGCGCCAAGCTCACGCCCACGCCCACGCCCACGCCCACGCCGACGCCCGTACGCAGTTCACCCTCGTATTCAGCGCGGGCCCCCAACGCAGCTCACGCCGCGCTGCCGATAGTCCCCGCCACCGCGCCGCGTGGCATGTCCAGCGGGCCCACCAGCGCCACGCTCTCAACATCCACGCCCGTAGAGACCTCGTTGTACCCCAGCACCGCCGCCGAGGCGTGCGCGGGCTCGATGATCTGCCTGACCGCCGCCCGCACCGTGGGCGAGGCGATCACCACCGGGTGCGCGCCCGCCGCCGTCACCTTGGCCAGCCCGCGACCCACGGCGTCGCTGACGCGCTGCGCAACGCCCGCGGGCATCGTTAGGCTCGTGCCCGCCGTTGAACGGTCGATGTACGCGTTCACCTGCTCTTCAAGCTGCGGGTCAAGCGTGCAGCAGACCAACCTCAGCCGCCCGCCCTCGCCCGCGTGCGCAAACTGCTGGCAGATCGCCCTGCGCAGCCCGTGCCGCACGTATTCGGTCAGCACGTCAAGGTCCTTGGTCTTGCCGCTCCAGTCCGCCAGCGTCTCGACGATCGTCTCCATGTCGCGTATCGGCACGCGCTCGCGCAGCAGGTTCTGAAGCACGCGGTGCAGCTCGCTGACCTTAAAAGCCCCCGGGATCGCCTCCTCGACCAGCTTGGGCGCCTTGGTCTTGAGCTGATTCACCAGCTCGCTGACCTCTTGGCGGCTCAGCAGCTCCGCCGCGTGCGTCCGCGCCGTTTCGGTGATGTGCGTCGCCAGCACGCTCACCGCGTCCACCACCGTGTAGTTGAGCGTTTCGGCCCGCTGCCGCAGCGCGGGGTCGATCCAGTACGCGTCAAGCCCGAACGCCGGCTCCTTGCCCGGCACGCCCTCAATCGGACCTGCGCTGATCCCCGAGTCAATCGCCAGCAGCCGTCCGGGCACCGTCTGCCCACGGCTCACGGCCGCGCCCTTGATCTTGACCCGGTAGTCGTTTGGCCCAAGCTGCAGGTTGTCGCGGATGCGGATCGGCGGCATCACCACGCCCAGCTCGCCCGCAAGCTGACGGCGGATCGCGCTGATCCGCTCCAGCAAGTCGCCCCCGCGCGTGGTATCCACCAGCGGCACCAGCCCATAGCCGATCTCCAGCTCCATCGCGTCTAGCTTCAGGAACGTCTCGGGTGTCGGCGGCTCGGCCTTAACCTGGCTCGCCTGCACCGCCTGCGCCTTGACCGCGTCCGCCTTCGCCCGCGTCCCGCGCACCAACCCGAACCCAAGCCCCGCCAGAGCCAGCGCCGTGATCAGCAGCGGGATCGTCGGCAGCGGCGTGAGCGCCAGCAACCCCATGAACCCCGCCGTCACGAACAAGGCCATGGGCTGGCTGATGAGCTGCTCGCTGATGGCGGTGCCCAGCTCGCCCTTGGCACCGCTGCGTGTCACAATCAGCGCGCTGGCAATGGCAACAACAAACGCGGGGATCTGGCTGGATAGCCCGTCCCCGATGGTCAGCTTGGTGAAGACTTCAAGGGTCTGCCCCACGGGCCAGCCGCGCTCGAGCACGCCGATGGCCACCCCGCCGACAATATTGATCAGCGTGATGATGATGCCCGCGATCGCGTCGCCCCGGACAAACTTGCTGGCACCGTCCATCGCGCCGAAGAAGTCCGCCTCTTGGCCGACGCGCTCGCGCCGCCGGCGCGCCTCGGCCTCGTTGATCGACCCGGAGTTCAGGTCCGCGTCGATCGCGAGCTGCTTGCCGGGCATCGCGTCCAGGGTGAACCGCGCCGCGACCTCAGAGATTCGCGTGGCACCCTTGGTGATGACCACGAACTGCACGATCACCAGGATCAGGAAGATGATCACCCCGACAATCAGCGAGTCGCCCGCGACAAAGTGCCCGAACGTCGCGATCACGTTGCCCGCGATCTCGACGGCACCCTCGGGGCTCGACGCGTCCGCCGTCAGGATCAGCCGCGTGCTCGCCACGTTCAGCACCAGCCGCAGCAGCGTCGTGGCCAGCAGCAAAGACGGGAACACCGAGAAGTCCAGCGGCTCCTTCATGTACATCGTGGTCATCAGCACCACCACGCTGATGGCGATGTTCCCGATGATCAAGAGGTCAAGGATCTCGCTGGGCAGCGGCACCACCACCACCATCAGCAGCAGCACAAACCCCACGGGCACGATCAGCCCGCGGTGCTTCTGCAGGCCCCGCACCCACGCCGGCACACCCTGTCTACCCGCTTTCGCCATGCTGCTCACAGACCCTCAACCACCACCACGCACACCAGCCCGCGCACACGTCAGCCCCCGGGCACCACCGCCGTTGCTACAAAGCCCCCGCACGCTCACGCCCCGCCCGCTGCGGCACCGGGCTCGCCCCGCTTGCCCCGCCCGATGTGCCCGAGCCCTCACCACGCAGCCGATACACGTACGCCAGCACTTCAGCCACGGCCTGATAGAACTTCGTGTCAATCGCCTGACCGACCTTCGTGCTCGCGTACAGCCCACGCGCCAGCTCAGGCTTCTCCACAATCGGCACCCCCGCGCCGATGGCCAGCTCGCGGATCCGGAACGCCATGAAGTCCGCGCCCTTGGCCAACACCACCGGCGCGGCCATCGAGCCCCCTTCATACTTCAGCGCCACCGCGAAGTGCGTCGGGTTCGTCACCACCACGTCCGCCCGCGGCACCTCGCGCTTGAGCTTGCCCATCGCGATCTCCCGCCCGATCCTCGCGACCCGCGCCTTGATCTCAGGGTCCCCGTCGTTGTCCTTGCGCTCCTGCTTGACCTCTTGCTTGGTCATCCGCAGGTCACGCCGGTGCTGCCAGCGCTGGTACGCAAGGTCCACCACACCGATGATCGTGATCATCAGCAGCAACCACGCCAGCACCTTGAAGATCAGCACCATCATCGCCCGCATCGCCGGCATCAGATCCATCGCCGCCAGGCCCGCAAACTCGGGCATGTACACGGTGATTGCCACCACGCACGTCACAATCACCAGCGCCAGCTTCACGATGTTGATCCCGCCCTTGGCCAACCCCTTGAGCCCGAAAAGCCGCCCGAAGCCGCTGATGGGGTTCAGCTTGTTGAGCTTCGGCTCCAGCGGCTTGGTGCTGAAGACAAACTGCACCTGCTGCAGGTATCCAACCACGCTGGTCAGCATCAGCACGCCCAGCGCCACGCCCAGGATCGGCCCGCCGCGCGCCAGCGCCAGCAGCGTGTCGTGCGCGATATCGCCCGTGCCCAGGGTGCCGCTGACAGACCGCACGCTCAGCCCCTCGCGCATAACCCCCGCGCCAACCTCCATCGCCATTGAACCAAAGAACCACAGCAGCAGCGCCGCGACGATCAGGTCCATCGCCGCCACCAGCTCGGCGCTCTTGGCCACGTTCCCGTCGTCGCGCGCGCGCTGAAGCTTCTGCTCTGTCGGGTCCTCCGTCTTGTCACCCAGGTCCTCAGCCATCAGCGCCCACCCCCGTCCGCCGACGGCATGCGCACCGACCCGAGCGACTCGTTCAACGCCGCCGGCCCGTTGCCCGCGCTCCACTGCAGCATCTGCCGCCCAGATTCGGCCACGTGCTCGCCCACGGCCCCGTCCATCACGCGCACCGCCGCGACCAGCGCCAGCAGTCCAATGAGAATCTTGAATCCAAAGCCCAGCGACATGATGTTCATCTGCGGGATTGTCTTGATCAGCATCGCCGTCGCAATTGTCTCGACCAGCACAAGACCGATCACCGGCGCCGCCACCCGCAGCGCAAGATCAAAACCGCTGTTGAGCAGCCCGGTGGTCAGCGCCACCGGCGACCAGCCCAGCGCCGTGCCCCCCAGAGCTGTCCCCCCAACCGCGGCGCCCGCACCGCCCGCCGTGACGGACGTGCCAATTCCCGCTATCGCCCCAAGCGGGATCCACGTGAACGTCTGCGCTACCGCCAGAAACATGACCTCAAGCCCGCCCAACGCAAGAAACGCCGCCAGCGCCAGGTGCAGCACGATCTCGCCCGTCACGTCCGAGTCACTCTCGGTCGATGGGTTGAAGACCGTCGCCATCGACATGCCCATCTGCTGGCCGATCAACACGCCCGAAAGCTGCGCCGCCGCGATCGGCAGCATCGCCAGCGCGCCGATGACCAGCCCCACCAGCACCTCGCCCGCGCACATCAGCAGCAAAGAAAACGCGTCGATGTCCGCCGGCACCGTTGCCAGCGACGGGCCCACCAGCGGCCACATCGCCACACTCAGCACCGCGCACAGCAGCACCTTCACCCGCCCGGGGATCGCCATGCTCGCCAGCATCGGCGCAAGCACGAACAGCCCAGACAGCCGACAGCCCACCAGTGTCAGTGGCACGATCTGCGGAACAAGCTGGGTGATCGAGCCCTCCAACGTCGGCACACTCCTTCACAACATCGCCCAGCGAACGCTGTCTAGCGCGGCAAACCCCGTCTAACCCAGCGTAAACATCTCACGCGAAAAGTCACCCAGCCGGGCCACAATCCAAGGGATCAGCAGCACGATCACCGCCACCATCAGGATCAGCTTGGGCACAAACGCCACCGTCTGGTCCTGGATCGATGTGACCGCCTGCAGGATGCTGATCACCAGCCCGACCACCAGCCCAACGCCCAATATCGGCAGCAAGATCTTCAGCGTGATCAGCAGCATCGTCCGCACCGCTTCCAGGATGGTGTCGTCCACAAACATGGTTCAGACCCAGCCCCTGCAACCGCGCCCCACCAATGTTCGCCGACGCCTTCCAAACTCACGCAAGAACGCAAGAATGCAAGAACGCCAACACCCGTCAACGCAACCACACGCCCGCAACCGCGCCACGCTACCCCGTCCCAGGCACGCCCGGCGCAAAGCTCGATAGCAGCGAGCCCACCACCAGCGTCCACCCATCCACCAGCACAAACAGCAGCAGCTTGAACGGCAAGCTGATCAGCACCGGCGGCAGCATCATCATGTTCAGCGCAATCAAAATCGCGCTGATAACCAGGTCAATCACCAAGAACGGCAGGTACAACCTGAACCCCATCAAGAACGCCACCTTCAACTCGCTGAGCACGAACGCCGGCACCAGCGAGACCATGTCCACGCTCGCGCGCGTCAGCTTCGATGGGTCCGAGACATCGACCCCACGGTACCGCAGCACCATATACAAACTCGAGTAGTTTCCCGTCGCCTCGATCTGCGCGAACATGAAGTCACGCAAAGGCTGCTGCGCCTTGCCCCACAACTCGTCGTAGCTCCGCACCTGCCCGCTCTGGTACGGCACAATCGCCTCGCGGTGCAGCCGATCGATGGTCGGGCTCATCACCAGCATTGTCAGAATCAGGCTCAGCCCCAGCAGCACCTGGCTCGGCGGCATCTGCTGCGTGCCCAGCGCTTGCTTCAACAGCCCAAGCACAATCACGATCCGCAAAAAGCACGTGGTCATCAGCATGATGCTCGGCACCAGCGAGACCACCGTCAGCACCACCAGCACGTTGATCGCCGCTGATAACCCGCTACCACCCGCCGCGCCTCCAGCTCCACCACCAGCTCCACCACCAGCGCCCCCGCCCATCCCCGGCAGCGCTCGCGCCGCGCCCGCCAAGATCGACGCAGGGTTCAGCGGATCGTTACTCGCCGCAAGCTCCAGCGGCGTCGCACCGCGCGCACCACTGGTCATACTTGGGATCGGCAGCGCCCTACTTGGTGACGGCGAACCATCCGGCGGTCCCGCCTGCGCCCTAGCTCCCGACGCCCCAGCACCCAGCAGCCAGCCTAATAGCGCGATCATCATCACAACCCGCGCCGCCGCGACGCCAAGGCCCTGCACATGCTCAATTGCGCGGCGAATCACGCCACACCCCCGCGCACGCCCGTTGCACCCGCGCGGGCCACATCCCCGCGCGCCACATCCCCTCGCGCCATATCCCCGCGCGCTTGCGCTAGCCGCTCGCGCAGCCGGGCCACGCCCGCGCCTTCACGCGATTGCTCGTTCGCCGGCCCGCCCGCCCCCTCAGCCCACGAAACCGCACGGTTTGGGTCTATCGTCGGCACCACTCGCGAAACCAACCGCCCCAGCAGGCCGCCAGAACGCTGCCCGCCAGCACCGGCTCCAGGCTCACTATTGAACTGGTCCAGCAGCCGGTTGAACTTCGACGCTGGGCCGGTTTGCTCGCTCTCAGACACCTTCATCAAGATCGACGCGACGTCCTCGCCTTCACTCAGCTCCGCCAGCGTTGTGACGCTTCCCGGCGCGCTGCGCGTCGCGGCCGACTGCGCCAACAGCAGTACGCGCTGATCGAGCTTCAGCAGCACCAGGCTTTGTCCGCGCGAGAGTGGGTACCGCCCTAGCACCTCAAGAATCCCCGCCGGCGCACGCGCAGACGCCGCCAGCGAGGCGTTGCCGCGCGTCAGCCGCGACAGCAGCCAGCCCAGCCCAATAATCGCCACCAGCACCAGTGCCAGCGGCCCGACCGTTGGCAGCAGCGCCGCAACGCCCGTCGTCGCCGCTTCGCTTGTGCGTTCCTGCGGCATCGGCGTTGCCACTGGCGGACGGAACGTCCCCGGGAACAGCGGCCGCCCCGCGTCAGCACCAACGGGCTTCACACTTGGCGGCGCGCCCGCCTCAGTGGGCAATTCGCCCGCGACAACGGCCGCGTTTGGTCCGCTTGAACCGCTCTCCGCGCTCTCCCCGCTTGAACCGCTTGCCCCGCTCGCGCCGTTTGATCCGCTTGGCCCTGCTTGTGACCGGTCGCCAACACTCGCCTGCATCCCGCCCGCCGCCGGATCCGCCGCCAGCGTTACCGCCAGCAGCAGCCCCGCCATCGCGACACCGCGGGCCCGCTTCACGGACGACGATCCATCACCGCTCGCCCGCTCAGCACGGCTCATGCTCAGCCTCCACGCCGCGGCGGCTGGGTGTGATCACGCGAGATGATCTCGCTGATCCGCACGCAGAAGTTGTCGTTGAGCACCAAAACCTCGCCGCGTGCCACCGGCTTGTCGTTCACGTAGATGTCCACCGGGTCGCCCGCGAGCTTGTCCAGCTCGACCACCGTCCCGTCGCCCAGCCGCAGCACGTCCTCGACTAACATTTTGGTCCGACCAAGCTCGATCCGCACGTCAAGGTTCACGTCGTTGAGCAGGTCCATTCCCTTGGGCAACGCCTTCGCCGGCGGCGACGCAAGATCTGGCAGGGCAAAGGGCACCCCACTTCCAACACCACCTCCACCAGAACCTCCGCCGCCACCAGAGCCTCCGCCGCCACCAGGACCACCCGCTGGCTTGGCAGCGCCCCCGCCGCCACTCATCATCGCCAGCATCTGCGCCTCGGCCGCTTCATCCGCCGCCGAAGGTGAAGGCCCAGCCGCAGGCGGTGGCATCGCCGTGCCGCCAGCCTGTGAAGCTCCCGCCGCGCGCGCCATCGCAATCGCCGCCTTGGCCGCGCTGATCGCCGCCGCCGCCGCTTCACTCTGAGCCGCACTCTTGTCCTGCGCGTCGGCCATCCTGGCACCTTCCGTTCCGTACGCCCGGGCCATCGCCGGCCTTGGCATCGTCCCGCGCGGCATCCTGCCTGCGCACCGACCACCTATCGGCCCATCAGGCAACTTTCCCCCAACGCCATCAAGCACTCTTTGCGCCTCACGCAACTTGTGCGCACCGCCGCACCCTCCCGCCCCAGCCCATCTGCTCGCCCAACGCCCGGCACCCGCCTTGCGTCCGCACCGTCATGCTCACGCTGCGCGCCCTCGCCCCAAGTCTCGCTCTGGCCGTCGCCACCGCCCTCTGCGCCGTCACATTGACCGGCTGCGCCCGCAGCGAGGAACTCAACATCCCCGAGGTCCTCGTCTCGCCTTACGACCAAACCGCGGGCGACGCACTCTGGGCCGTCGCGCCTTTGCGCAACGAGAGCGGCACCTCCGCCGTAGACACCCTTGCCGTCTCCGACCTACTGGTTGCGAAGGTCCAAGAGACCCGCGGGCTCTCCTGCGTCCCGATCAACCGCACCTTGGCCGCGATGCGTGCGCTGGGCATGGACGCGGTTCGCACGCCCGCCCAGGCCCGCGCGCTGGCGCGCAACCTGGGTGTTGACGCGATCATCGCCGGCTCGATCACCGCGTATGACCCCTACGACCCGCCCGCCGTCGGGCTCACCCTCGGCCTCTACGCCTCAGGCATCAGCGATATGGGCCAGGGCCCACGTGCCCCCGGTGCGCCCGGCGCGATTGACCCCCGCGCCATCACCGCCAGCGCAAGTGAGTCTGGCGTCATCCTCGCGGGCCTCCGCCCGCTGGCCGTCGTCAGTGAGCACCTCGACGCCCGCAACCACGCCACGCTCATGGACCTCCGCCGCTACGCCGTCGGCCGCAGTGACGACCGCGCCCCGCTCGGCTGGCGCAGCTACACCGCCAGCGCCCCGCTATTTACTGAGTTTGCCGCCAACACGGCCCTCGCCCGCCTGCTCGAGTCTGAGCAGGTCCGGCTGGCCCGCCTGGCGACCCCGCCGCGCCGTCAGCTCGCGCAATAGGGCACGCCGCCCCCACACCCCCCCACACCCCGCACATGTCCCCGCGCAACTCCCCACAGGTCCCGGGCTAAGCCACCACCTGACACGACCCCAACTGAGGCCAACGGGCAAAGAACTCGCGCTCGTGGTGGATTCACGCCGCGCGGCGTCCGATAGGACTCTCGAAGTGGTACGCCACGTCGGGAGTTCAAGCATGTCAACTTTCGCGGTCATCAACGGTTTCCTCGCCTACCTCGACGGGGAACGTCACTTTAGCGGGTACACCTCGCGCTGCTACGGCGCTGACCTCCGTCAGTTCACCGACTGGGCCCAGCGAACCCTCGCCATCGAGCTCAATGAGCCCGCCGAGAAACGCGCCTACGACCAGCGCATCGAACGCACCACCCGCACCGAGCCGGTCAACCCCGCCGCCAGCATCGGCGGCACCTCCATCACCGACCGCCTCCTCGACGCCTCCAGCGACTTTGTCCGCGGGTTCCTCGAAAGCCTCTCGGGCAACGAGTACTCCGCCGCCACCATGGCCCGCAAAATCGCCACCCTCCGCTCCTTCTACAAGTGGGCCGAACGCCGCGGCATCGCCCCCGCCAACCCCATGACCGTTATCCGCACGCCCAAGCAGGGCAAGCGCCTCCCCAAGTCCATCACCCTCGACCAGGTCGAACGCCTCCTCGTCACGCCACCCGAGAGCGAGGTCCTTGGCATGCGCGACCGCGCCATGCTCGAGACCATGTACTCCACCGGCATCCGCGTCTCAGAGCTGGTCGACCTTAACGTCGATGACATCGACGACACCGGAGAGGCCATGCGCGTCCGCGGCAAGGGCAAGCGCGAACGCATCGTCCCCGTCGGCACACACGCCCTCGCTGCCGTCAAAAAGTACATGGGCATGGTCGTGGCCGACACACGCTTCGCCACACTCTGGCCCAGCAACGGCGCCGGCAAGCCCCTGTTCATGAACAAGCACGGCGGGCGCCTCTCCAGCCGCAGCGTCCGCCGCAAGCTCGACAAGTACCTCAAGATGGCCGGCATGGACCCCAAGATCAGCCCCCACACGCTCCGCCACAGCTTCGCGACCCACATGCTCGAAAACGGTGCCGACCTACGCAGCGTGCAAGAGATCCTCGGGCACCAGAGCCTCAGCACCACACAGGTCTACACCCACCTCACCGCCCAGCGCCTCAAGTCTGCCTACGACCAGGCCCACCCGCGCTCGCAGGCTGGCTGATCTTCTTTCAACCTGCGTCCAACCCTGCTTTGTTTCTCCAACGCGCATCCGTTGCGCTTAGCCCACCGTCCGCCGTCTCGCCGCACGTTGGCCCCGTGCTTGCGGGGTGACCAGAAGCCCCGTCTTCTCGGGGCCATCGATGAGCGAACCCGGAGAATGAGTACTCCTCATGCACGATGAGATCGCGACCAAAGCCAGCGCGGCGTGCCTCGGTCTGGGCGGCTTCATCGTCGCGCTGATCGCCGGATTGGCGGTGGATAACTCCGCCGAGACCGTCCTGATCAGGGCCCTGCTCGCCATGCCGCTGTGCGCCGCCATCGGATACTTCGCCGGCCACATCGGGACCAGCACCATCAACCGCTCGATCATGGCCAGTGCCGAGTCCGCCAAGCAGGATGCGACCGCCGCCGCCCAGCGGGCCCGCGCACTTGAGATGGCCTCTCAGAACCAGGCCGCCGCGGACGCCGACGCCGCCAG
>Ga0105047_10013585_pt1 | contig 12999 bp, 9 predicted proteins | sample MAT04_FD_78384 | JGI IMG/M metagenome (GOLD analysis project Ga0105047, IMG submission 78384) | Freshwater microbial communities from Lake Fryxell liftoff mats and glacier meltwater in Antarctica - MAT-04 (megahit assembly) | ecosystem: Environmental > Aquatic > Freshwater > Ice > Liftoff... | reverse complement strand
CGTGTCGTCGACCGAAAACGTGTCGTCGACCGAAAACGTGTCGTCGACCGAAAACGTGTCGTCGACCGAAAACGTGTCGTCGAATGAAACGGCCTCAGCCGAGGAATGCCCAGACGAGTAGCGCCACGCAGGCGAGCGCAGCAAGTCCGACGAACAGATAGTCGGACTTGCGGGGGACGTGCTTGCGGTGCGGGTTGAGACCCATGCCATCAGTATCGTCGCCCCACATGGAAACAGTGCAAGTCTCCCGTGCGGAGGGCATCGTCACAATCACGTTGGACCGCCCTGCCAAGAAGAACGCGATGAACGGCGTGATGTGGGACGAGTTGCTGGCCACGTTCCGCGAGATTGCCGCTTCCGCGGATGATCGGGCAGTTGTGATCACTGGCGCTGCTGGTGAGTTCTGCAGCGGTGCCGATCTCACGGGTGGCGGCGCACAGCAGCATCAGCTGGCAGCCATGCGTCACGTGGGCGATGTTGCACTGGCGCTGCACAAGTTGCCGCAGCCGACCATCGCCAAGGTTCGGGGCGTCGCGGTGGGTGCGGGATGCAACCTGGCCCTGGGATGCGACCTGGTGGTGGCAGGGGAGACCGCTCGCTTCTCGGAGATCTTCGCCACGCGCGGCCTCAGTGTCGACTTTGGTGGCTCGTGGGTTTTGCCACGCCGTGTTGGACTCCATCGCGCAAAGGAGTTGGCCTTCTTCGCCGACATCATCGATGCCGCCGAGGCAGAGCGCATGGGCCTGGTCAACCGTGTACTGCCGGACGACGACCTGGATGCGTTCGTGCACGACTGGGCAACCCGTCTGGCTGGCGGCCCGCCAATCGCGTTGGCGTTGACGAAGCGACTCCTGAACAACTCCTTGCAGGTCACGATGGAACAAGCGCTCGACGACGAGGGCATGGCGCAGACCGTGAACTTCGGCACCAAGGACACCCCGGAGGCGATCATGGCATTCGTTGAAAAGCGCGCCCCTCGCTTCGAGGGCCGCTGACACTCCTGCGCGCCGGCAGTTCACTAGCGTGGCGTACACGATGCGACGTGCGCGGTGGATGTGCTTGGGCCTCTTGGCTGTGATGAGTTGGGGCGGCCATGCCTCTGCGACTCCGCCGACGGAGCCTGTCGACCCGACGGCGCCAGTCGACACCGTGGCTCCCTCCACGACACTGGCCCCCGGTGAACTGCCGCCCGCCGTTGGTCCACTCATCGTTGTGCCGACCGGCTGCGCAGTACCTGCTCCAGCCACCGCGGTGTTCGTTGCGCAGTTGGCGTACACCGACGTGCCGCCGACGACTGCTCGGTTCCGTGTGGAGCGCGTCCTCGCTGGCAGTCTGGATGGCTTCGTCAGCGGCCGCCTGGTCGACGTGCACTACGGCGCCGAGACGCGTTTTCTCACGATTGGCTCGCACTACGTCATTGGCGTGGCGGTCAGTGCGTCGACCGGCGTGCTGGTCAGCACAGTTCGCGAGGCTGCACCGTTGTTCGGCGGCGACGCAGTGATCGGCGCCAACGACAGCGACGTCGATTGCCCACGAGTGGAAGACCCCGTGCGGACGTTGACGGCCGATGGTGGGCCAGTCGACACGGGGGTGCTGACTCCATTGAAGGGTCAGGGCAGCTCACTGCTGTCAGCCGTTCTGCGCCCGTTCGCGGTTGCGTTCGCGGTGCTGCTGCTGCTGGTACTGGTCAAACACACGATCTTTGCGGTCGGCCGGTCGCTTCGTGACGTGTCGTTTGCAGAGCCGGCGCCGAAGAAGATGCGGCCGCGCCGGCATCAACCCGGCTCACCCGCCGTCGAGCAGCCGAGCCCGTAGCTCGTCACGTAGTGCTGACCACTCAGGGATCTCGACCTGCTCGGCTGCCCCCGACGTGCGGCACATCACCAGCATCCCCGCCGCGATGGGCTCGGCCAGCAGTTCCTCGAGCGCCAGCGCGTAGGCGGCCAACTGAATGCCGTAGCGGGCGAGGCGTTGCGCGCGCTCTGGCCCGTCGGCGATCTGGTCGGTCTTGTAATCGACCACCACCAACCCCCGCTCGGGATGGCGAACGAGAAGATCGATGTAGCCCTCCACCACTGTGCCCGAGATCTCGGTGGCAACGAACAGTTCTCGCCAATGCTGGCCCGCCTGACCCTGCGCGACGATCGGTGCTTGCAGCGCCGAGCGCGCCAGTCGGTCGATGGTGCGCTCAAGGCCGATCACACCTTCGGCCGCAGCTTGCGCGGCGGCGAGTGCAGGGATATTGGCGCCGGTGCGCAAGTCGGCAAACTGCAGCACGGCATGCACCGCTCGACCTACCGCAGTGCCGTACCGCCCACGTTGCCATGGCGGTAGATCGAGGTCGACTGGATCTTTGAGTAACCCAGGGTCCTTGAGCAACTCAGCGTCAGAGGGTGTCGTGGTTGGGCCGTTGGGGTGGGAGAGTCGTCCAGCGAGAGCGGTCGCGCTGAGTGCGGCGGGGCGGCTGGCGGCAGCCAGATCTGATAGCCAGGTAGCGAACCAGGTGCCCTCGTCGGCCCACGGCAGCTCGCTGGCAGTCGCGGCCCGAGGAGGCATGGCGGCGGTGGTGCGTTCGAATGACCGATGCGCTGCGCCCTCGCTGGCACGAGCGAGTTCGTGAGAAGCCGACCGATTCGGTTTCTCGCCACGGTGCAGTGAGACCACCAGGTGGTCCATCGCTCGCGTGCAGGCCACGTACAGCAGTCTCCGGCGCTCAGCCTCGCTCATCTGCTCGTCGACGGGGGCGAACTGGATGTACGTGGGGTCGTCCTTCTCGCTCAGCGTCCAGGTGCCCGGGGGCCAGACCACGCGTCGGCCACGAACACCATTGGGTGTCGCCGTGAGACCTGAAACGATGGTGATCGGGAACTCCAAACCCTTCGCCGCGTGCACCGTCATGATCCGCACCACGTCGTGATCGGTCTCGGGCAGCACTGTCTCGGCGACGAAGCGACCCTCGTCACCTTGCAATCGAATCCAAAGGAGGTAGCGACGCACGCCGTGCCCACCGGCCTCGCTCCAGGCACGGGCCTGGTCGACGACGAACCGCACGCGCCTCCATACATCGCGACTGTCGCGCTGGGCGAGCGCCAATTCCATGACGCACCGCTGCTCGACGAGCCAGGACAGCAGCTGTGATGGCGTGCTGTACTTGATGCGGTTCGACACCCCGCGCAGGCACACGAGCGCGCGAGCTACCGGGTGCGACTGCAGCTCGGCCGGCGCCTCGGTGATGAGACGCCAAGGCTGATTGCGGGTGACCTTCCACTCGTAGAGATCGCGGTCGCTGCAGCCGAACAATGGCGTGCGAAGGGCCGACACGATGGCGAGCTGGTCAGTGGGATCGTCGGCGGCGCGTAGCGCCAACATCAGGGCCCGAATCTCGGGCGCGGCGTAGACCAGCGAGCTGTTCTCTGCGCGATAGGGAACCTCGCGCGCTGCGAGAGCCACCTGTAGCGCAGGGAGCGACAGTCGCGATGGCAGGAGGATGGCGATGTCTCCGGGCTCGCAGGGCCACAGCGCTCCATCGCGCCACACGGGCCACGCCTCCGCCAGGGCCTGTACGACGATGGCGGCCACGTCGGTGGCTTCCTCCTCGCGGAGTAGTTCGGCTGCCGCCCGTGGAAGGTTGGTGTGCGCCTGTGCCCCCAGCACGGTGACGGTGCCGTGCTGATGGCCGCCTTGGCGAGCAGCGATCAGCGGTTCGTATGTGGGCTGCATGTCGGGCTCGTACTGGATCAGCTGGCCCATGGTCTCGTTGACCCATGCGATCACCGGGCTCGCGCTGCGGAAGTTGGCAGACAGGGTCGCCCGTTCGGCGCCGATCTGGTCTTTCGCCTGCAGGAACTGGGCAATGTCGGCCCGGCGGAAGCGGTAGATGCTCTGCTTCGGGTCGCCCACCACTGTCAGGCGTCCGGGCAACGGCCGGAGCACCTTCCAGTCGTCGGCCTGGTTGGCGGGCTCGGCTGTGATGCGTACGGCCAGCTCTAGCTGGATGGGGTCGGTGTCTTGGAACTCGTCGAGCAGTAGGTGCGTGTATCGCTGATGCAGCTGCGTGCGCACGTCGACGTTGGTGGCGGCCAGCTGCCGGGCCAGCACCAGCAGGTCGTGAAACTCCAGCTCGCCGTCGCGCCGGCGTAGCTGAACAGACTCGAGAGTGAAGTCGCGTAGAAGTGCACCAAGTGTCAGCCGCCGCTCTTCGTTGCACAGCTTGATCGCGGTTGCCGCAGAAGTCACGGCGGCGACCACGGCCGTGCGGTACTCGATCAGCACGGCGGGCGAGCCGTGATGCTTCTTCCACTTCGTGGCGTCTCCCCCCTTCGTCGTGATCTTGGCAAACTCACCCAACTGGCGCAGTAGCTCACCCAATGGCAGCGGGCTGGAGAACACCTGCGCTCGCCGGCCGAAAGCGGCACAGGCGGCGACCTGTGAGTCGCCAGAGGGGGGGTCGAAGGCGGCAACGGCAGCGCAGAGTTGCGCAAGCTCACCCTGCACGGCGAGCTGGGATACCTGCGGCGGCAGAGCGGAGGACACCCGCTCGGCCACGAGGTCCCAGTTGGCCTGGAAGTCCTCCGCCATGATGCGGCCGCCCCTGTCGATGCCGAAGTTGTCGTACTGGCACAGCTCGACGAGTCGCACGGAGTCGAGGTCATCGAGCAGCGTCTCCAGGAAGTCGGTGAAGCGCTCGTGGAAGGCGGTGGCACTCTGCACCTCGTCGAGCACGGCGAACTGCGGTGGCAGCTGCGCCTCGACCGGAAACTCGCTGAGCAAGCGTCGAGCGAAGGCATGCAGCGTGCCGATAGGGGCCCGGTCAAGCTCGTCGAGCGCCGCCTGCGCGATGGCGCTGTCAGCAGCAGCAGTGACCGCGGCCTCCAGCGAACGGCGGATCTTGTGGCGCAGTTCGGCGGCGGCCTTCTCGGTGAAGGTGATCGCGGCAATGCGGCCAACCGGCACGCCGCTCATGATCAAGTTGACGACGCGTTGCACCAATGCGGTTGTCTTGCCGCTGCCTGCCCCAGCCTCTACGAACAGGGTGGTGGAGAGTGCCCCGGTGACGAGATCGCGATCGGCCTGGTCCGGTGCTGGCGGCACCTTCGGCCCGGCGGGTGGCGCCGTGGTGCTGGCTGCGGCGAAGAGGTCGAGTTGCTCAGACACCGGGCGCCTCCCCTGACTCGTCGCCCTCAAACGCGATACCGAACAGCGCGGCCACCCGCGGGTCGGCCAGCTTGCGCTCGAACTGCGTCCAACGCTCGGCGGTGCCCAGGTGGTCGGGGTCGCAGTACTCGCACGACACAAAGCTGAGACGGAACTGCGACTTCTCCGGCCGGGCCACGAAGACGCCCGACCGAATGCCATCGACGATGTGTTGCAACGTGGTGGTCACCTGCTGCCACGCCTCAGCACCGATGGTGGCGGTAACACGTGAGTAGTCGCCCTTACCAAAGAACCCGTACTCCGCGATGACAGACGGCTCGCGCTCTGCACCGCCGAGTTGCTCAGCATCGAGCGCGAGCGCAGCGGCGGCGTATGCCGGCAGTTGGAGCTTGGTGCCGCCGGCGGTGGGGTCGAGGTTGGTGATGTCGGTAAACCCTGCGGGCCTTCCGGTCTTGTGGTCGGTGACTACCAGGCTGCCATCGGCGCAGCGATCAATGCGGTCGACCGAGCCTCGCATCCGGACGACTGTCCCGTCGTTCAGGGTCAGCTCGGCGGGAGGGACGTCGCCAAAGCCGAAGCGATACTCGGACGCGATGATCTGGGACGAACGAGCAACCACCAGTTCGCTGTCACGGCGCAACCAGGCGGCAAGTTCGTAGCGCTGCCGGGTTTGCTCGCTGTGCCAGAACGCAGTCCGGCCGGTGGCGCCCTGCTGTTCCAACTGGCCAGCGACTTCGGCGAACGCGGCCTCGAGAGCGGTGAAATGCACGGGCCCCCAACCGTCTGAATCTGGTTGGGCAAGTTCACCGGCAATCACGCGACGGTGAAAGTGGTCGAGGGCGGCGTGCACCAGGGTGCCGCGGTCGCGTGGGGTGATCTGCAGTTGTTCGTCTGGCTGTTCCACCGCCTCCAATCCCAACACGTGTTGCATGAACCAACCGTGCGGGCAGCTGACCCATGCCTCCAACTTCGTGGGCGAGACCGGCTTGGTACCCAACGGCGCGATCTCGAGGCCGCTGAGGTCGCCGTCGTACTCGGTGAGCACGGGCAGCGCTCGTGCTGTCATCATCGCAGTACCGAGCCGCAGCGGCTCGAGCTGCTGCATCAGCGGATGCTGCGCCAACACGTGGCCGGCGCGGCTGGCGTGTGTGAGGGCGCGAATGCGGTGCTGTGACAGTGTCGCGGGGAAGGCAGTGTCGGCCAGTCCGGCAGCGAATGACGGCACCGACCTTGTATGAGTGGGGGTGGAAAGCGCCAGCTCAGCGACCCAACGCGACTGCTGGCGCAGCGCGGTGGCCCGCAGGTCGCCGCGCGGGGTGAGCAGCACCGCTCGCTCGGTTCCGGCGAGCGCGGCCCACAGCTGGCGTTGCTGGTCGTCTGCAAGGTCGGTGTTGACCGGCAGGGCGCCATCTGTGAGTGCACGGTCGCTGTCGCCCAGCAATGCCTCCGTCGGCGGGGGTGCAGGCAGCAAGCCCTCGCATGCGCCGACCACCACGAGGAGCTCGAATGGCTGGCCGACTGCGAATGACAGTGGTCCCACATGGACCCCGACGCCGATGCGGCCGACGCGACCGGGAGCGCTTTCCAGCTCGGACTGCAACGTGTTGGCAAAGATGGTGCGGGTGACGCGCTGAGCAAGCGCGTCGAGCCGGCCGAGCCGGTCGAGGGAGGCCTGGACCGCTGTGAACGCCTCGAACTCGTCGGCCGGCAGCGCTCGAACGCCACGGTCGCCGCCGAGCCAACGGTTCAGGAATCGATGCCCAAGATCTGCCCAGTGTTGCCACGCCAGCTCTTCGTCGGGAGAGCCCAGATGCGTGCGCAGGTCGGCGACGAAACCCTGCAGGTCGAGCGCCGCGTCGGCGTCGGCGACATCGCGCTCGGTGCCGCGCAGGCGCGTGCGGGCGCTGTAGGCACTGAGCCGATCGTTCCAGTCGGCATCGCCCGCGAGGCCAGCGTCGCGCGATACGCGCTCCCACCGCTGGTGGGGGACAGGCGTGCCGGCGGCGAGCCGCGCGGGCACGTGGGCGAGAAGTGCGAACAGATCTCTGCGGCGAATGCCGCGCCGGTCGAGCCGCAACAGATCGAGCACCAATCGCGCAGCGAGGCGCTCGTGGACAGCGATGCCGGGGCGACCGTTCCACGGAATGCCAGCGGCGTGCAAATGTTCTCCGACCAGCCGGGCGTAAGGGTCGTTGCGCGGCCAGACGATGCCGATGCGGTGTAGCGGGGTGCCCTCGTGAACCGCAGCCACGACGCAACGGACCGCTTCGCGTGCCTCCTCGTCGGCATCAGAGGCGTCGACGACCTCCAACGGAACACCGTCGGGAGTGTGGTGTTCGCCCTCCAACAGCACGACCTCGCCTTGCGCTGCCAGGGCATCGAAGAGTGCCTGCTCGCTGGGACGCAGTCGCTGCGGCAAGAAGACCACCGTGCGACCCGGTGCCTGGGCAACCGCGCCGCACGCCGCATGCAGCAGGTCGGCCTCGTCGTACCAATGCCTGCTGAGCGATGCGTGCACCTCACCACACAGCCGAGTGACCTCGCGACCGCGAACTGAGCCGTGCTGGGCAAGCCGATGGCGGAGCGGCCCCGGTAGGTGGCGCAGGTCGCGGTAGGTGTTGCGCAGCGCCGTGATGGTGGCCTGATGGTGTGCAATGGGTTCGAAGATGCCCGACGACGCAGCCAATACCTGGCGCACCGCGACGTCGACGACGGGCGTGGAGACGGGGCGCTTGCCGCTCTCCGCCAGTGCCTGGCCGCCCAACAGCTCAGCGAATCGAAACGCGGTGACGAACTGGGCGGCGGCAATGCCACCGTTGGCTGCCAACCAGCGACGGGCGGTGACACCGACGGCATTGGAGTGGACCACGACCGTCACCGCAGCAAGTGGGTCCCCCCCTTGCACTCGGTCGACAGCGTCACGCAGGGCGCGGAACGCTGCGGTGCCGTAGGGGGTGGTGAGCCGGTGTAACGCCATCTGTGTGCACTCTACGAAAGGGGTGCGCGACAGTTTCCCATCACACCCTCTGCCGCTTGATCAGAAGGTGAACGCGGCCTCGGCCCGCGTCCGCAGGTCGGCCACGGCGTGCGCCAGCCCGTCGGGGTCGCGGTACAGCGCGCTGCCGGCGACGAGGATGTTGGCGCCCGCGTTGGCGGCCGCAGCGATGGTCGTGGGCCCAATGCCCCCGTCCACCTCGATGTCGACCGCATCGGACAAGCCCTCGGCGGCGATGAGCGCGCGCAGCTCGCGGATCTTGGGTTCCATGGTGGCGATGTAGCTCTGGCCGCCGAAGCCGGGGTTGACCGTCATGACCAGGACCATGTCGACCAAGTCGAGCACGTGTGCAACCGCGGACACTGGCGTTGCAGGATTGAGCGCAACCGAGGCTTTGGCGCCCAGTTCGGCGATGTTGCCCAGCGTGCGGTGCAGGTGGGTACATGCCTCGGCGTGTACGATGAGTCGCTGGCAGCCGGCCTTGATGTACTCAGCCGCCATCACATCAGGGGTCAGCACCATGAGGTGCGCCTCGAACGGCAGCGAGCTGTACTTGCGGGCGGCGGCGATCACGTCTGGGCCGAAGGTGAGGTTGGGCACGAACTGGCCATCCATGACGTCCCACTGAATGCGGTCCACTCCGGCTGCTTCCAGTGCGGTAACCTCCTCGCCGAGGCGAGCGAAGTCTGCGGGCAACACGCTGGGGGCAATCTCGATTCGAGGCACGGCTGCGACAGTAGTGCGCGACGTAGGCTCCTCCACGATGGCTTCCCAGGCGCGACCGCACGACGAAGTGGTGCACGTCGAGAAGATGGCGGCCGGTGGCGATGCGCTTGCTCACCTCGCTGACGGTCGGGTCGTGTTCGTGGATGGGGCGCTGCCCGACGAGACGGTGCGCGTGGCAGTCACCACCAACAAGCGCGACTTCGCCAGAGGACTCGTGGTGGAAGTGTTGCAACCGTCACCGCATCGCATCACCCCACCATGCCCGGAGGTGGCGAAGGGCTGCGGTGGTTGTGGGTGGCAGCACGCGGCGCCATCGGCACAGCTGCAGTGGAAGACCGATGTCGTCGCCGATGCCCTTCGGCGCACGGCCAAGCTGCCGGACGCGGACGTTCGAATCGGTGGCAGCGTCCACCCGTGGGGCTATCGCACGAGCATGCGACTCGCGGTCACGGCCGACGGACGCGTCGGCCTCCGTGCAGGTTCCAGCCACCGCGTGGTCGCGCTGGACACGTGCATGGTGGCGCACCCCAGGCTCGCGGCGCTGCTGCCGGCGGTTCGCATTGCTGGTGGAGAAGAGTTGTCGCTTCGAGTCAGCATTGCAACCGGCGAGACAACTGCATGGTCATCGTCGGGCGGCGTTCGGTTCGACGGTTTGGCACCACACGTGAAAATCGGTCCCGAGGCCGTGCTGTCCGAAGATGTCGCCGGCGTGCGACTGAGGGTGACGGCCGCATCGTTCTTCCAGTCAGGCCCCGCCGCCGCCGAGCTGTTGGTCGCAACCGTGAAGAACGTGTGTGGCGACTCGCTGCGAGATCTGCGCGGTCCGCTGCTGGATGCGTACGGCGGCATCGGCTTGTTCGCGGCGACGCTGGGTGCGGAGCAAGTGATCGTGGTCGAGAGCTCGCCGTCGTCGTGCGCCGACGCTGCCGTCAACCTCGGCGACCGCGCCACCGTGCACCAGACACCGTTCGAGGAGTGGACGCCGCAGCCCGTCGACCTTGCGGTGGTCGACCCTGCCCGCGCGGGGCTCGGCCGAGTGGCAACCGACGTACTGGCCGCCACCCACGCGCCGGTCGTGGTGTTGGTCAGCTGCGACCCCGTCTCGCTTGCGCGCGACACCACGCTGCTCGCGGCCAACGGCTACCGCCACGCCGGCTCGACGGTGCTGGACCTGTTCCCGCACACGCCGCATGTGGAAGTGGTCACGCGCTTCGAACGGACGTGACGAGCGGGTTCAGCGCAGCTCGCGCATGGCCTTCTCAACCCGGTCCAGATGGGCTGCGCGTGTCGCACCAGACGAGGTGTCGATGTTGTAGAGCGCGATCCACTTCGTGCGCGCCTTCTTGCTGCACAACACCCGCAGCGAGCGGGTGACGATGCGCTTACCGCCTTCACCTTCCAGCGAGTTGATCAACTTGCTGGAGCCGTGGCTGGTGATCACCACCAGTCGTCGAATGTTGTGCAGCAGCGGGCGAATGCGGTTGGCGCCTTCGGGCAACTCATAGGCAACGCCCGCCACCCACACCCGGTCGATCCACCCCTTGAGCATCGCCGGCTGTCCGGCCCACCATGTGGGGTATACGAATACCAGAGCTTCACACCACCGCAGATTCTCCGCGTACGCGGCGATCCCCGGTTTGGTGTCCGGCGGGGAAAGGTGGTTGGTGCGTTCCCAAGCTGACAGTTCGGGCACGAAGCCGTCGGCGTACAGGTCGCTGATGCGCACTTCGTGGTTGCCCTTCAGGCCGGCCAGCGCCCGGTTGCGTGCTGCCGCTGTGAACGACGTATCAGAAGGGTGGCAGTAGACGACGTAGACCTTCATGGCACGTAGACCCTCACAGTGACCGCATCCTCTGTTCGACGCGGTCGAGGAACTCGTTGCGCTGCGTAGCGGTCGCGCTGTCGATCGCATAGAGCCCCAGCCATGCCGTTCGCGTGCGCAGCCCGGTGTTGAGGCGCAGCGCGCGGGTCAGTGTGCGCCGACCGTTGTCGTTGATCAACCGCACATACGCGCGCGGTGAGCCGTACGTGCTGATACCAACGATGCGCCGGACGTTGCTGAGCCCCGGCCGCACCTTGCCCTTGTCATTGAAGACGAACGCAATGCCGGGCACCATGACCCGCTCCAGCCAGCCTTTGAGAATGGCTGGTAACGAACTCCACCAGGTGGGGTAGACGAACACGAGTGCATCTGCACGCTTGATGAGCGCGCCGTGCTCGGCCACAATGGGATCAATTGCCGGATGATCGCCGTGATACGCGACGTGGTCGGCCATGCTCATGGCTGCACGGAATCCGAGACCGTAGAGATCCAGCACTTGCACCTCGTGGCCCGCGCCACGGAGGCCGACGCACGCCCGGTCGGCGATGGCGTGGCTGAAGCTGTCCGAGTTGGGATGGGCGAGCACCACCACGACTTGCATGCGAGTTCGACGTTATCTGCTGCCTAGATTCGCAGCACGATGCGGCTGGCACCTGATGACTCGATGCGGACGCGCTCGCGGGCGACTCCGGTGCCGGCGTACCTCATCGGCTTCCTGCTGATCGGTATCGCCTTGAGCCTGGCTGGGCCGTCGCTGTCGCATCTTCGCGACCACGTCCACACGACCGACGGTGGCATCGCATGGGTGTTCGTCGGTCAATCGGCCGGGTACATCCTGGGCTCGATCTTCGCCGGCCACGGACTCGATACCGGGCACGGGCATCGTCGGTGGGTGGCGGCAATGGCGGTCGCCACCGCGTCACTCGCACTCATCGCCGTGGCACCCTCGTTGCCGTTGCTCGTGCTTGCGTTCGCCGTTCTCGGCGTGGCGTGCGGCCTGTGCGATGTGAGCGGCAACACACTGGTGATGTGGAGTCGCCCGGAGAGCCCCGGCCGGCTGTTGAACGCACTGCACCTGTGCTTTGCTCTCGGCGCGATGGTGACGCCGATTCTCGTCAACCGCTCGCTGCACTTCCTCGACTCGGTGTGGGGCGTCGCCTTGCCGATGGCTGCGCTCACTGCTGTGTGTGCGTCGCTGATGCTGCCTCACCCCTCCCCGGTGCGTACCCGTCTGGCAACTGTTGAGCGCAGCCATGCAGGTGGGGCGCGCACGATGCACGTCGCCGTAATCTGTGCGTTCTTCTTCGCGTACGTCGCGATGGAGACCGGCTTCGTCAACTGGATTCACACGTACGTGGAACAGATCGAATACGGCGATGCGGCGACGGCGACTGGCGTGACATCGATGTTCGGCTTCGGTTTCGCGTTGGGGCGCTTGATGGCGATCTGGACGGCCCGCCACGTCACACCGGGCTGGACAGTTGCGATCACCACCGGTATGTCGGTGGCTGCATCCGTGTTGTTCGTCATCTTTGACGGCCCCGGCCCGATGCTGTGGATCGTGACACTGCTCTTCGGTCTGTCGGTCGCGCCGCAGTACGCGTCGATGTTGGCCTTCGCCGAGTCGCACCTGGCGCTCAGTGGTCGCAACACATCGGCCATCGTTGCGGCGTCGGGAGTCGGTGGCTTGCTGATGCCATTCATCGTCGGGCAATTGTTCGACCGTGTCGGCCCCCAGTCGCTACCACCGACGGTGCTCGCGCTCGCAGTCCTCACCGCCGCGGTGGCGGCATACGGAGGCCGTCTACTGCTGAGCGCTCAGCGGCCACCCGTGACGTCGATGAACGCTCCGGTCACGTAACTCGCCTCCGCGGACGCGAGCCACAGCACCGCACCCGCAACTTCGGCGGCGCTGCCACTGCGTTCCATCGGAATCATCGGTGCCATCCGCTCCACGCGGCCGGGCGGCGCATGCAGATGGAAGTCGCTCTCGATCAGCCCGGGGCGCACTCCGTTCACGCGCACGCCGACATTGGCCAACTCCTTGGACAGTCCCACGGTCATGGTGTCGACGGCGCCCTTCGATGCGGCGTAGTACACCCACTCGTTGGGGCCGCCCAACACGGCTGCCTTCGATGAGATGTTGATGATGCTGCCGCCGTGGCCGCCAGTGTCGGTGCGCATGCGTGAAGCGGCCTCGCGACTGCAGAGGAACGGCCCGGTGATGTTGACCGCCCACAGTCGGGCGAGCATGTCGGCAGTGACCATCTCGAGCGGCCCGTAGCCACCTGCGATGCCGGCG
>Ga0105047_10013582_pt1 | contig 13000 bp, 11 predicted proteins | sample MAT04_FD_78384 | JGI IMG/M metagenome (GOLD analysis project Ga0105047, IMG submission 78384) | Freshwater microbial communities from Lake Fryxell liftoff mats and glacier meltwater in Antarctica - MAT-04 (megahit assembly) | ecosystem: Environmental > Aquatic > Freshwater > Ice > Liftoff... | reverse complement strand
GAAGAACTTGGCAATTGCCTTCAAACGCCCACGCTTATCGGCTGTATATTTTTAATGATCTCAAACAGCTTTAACACCGCTCTTTTTCTTCACTGTGATCAGCGAAGCCTTGAATTATGACACAGTTTTATCCGCGTATCAAACACAGTGAAACGAATTTTGTCTTTCTTTGCGCGTTACCCGCCTGCGCGTGGGCGGCACGCCTTAACGGCACAGAATCCAATTGGTGATGACCCCCCGCGGGGTGGCCACAACTCTTCAATCCGGCTGTTTGTGTGCAGCGGCGGCCGGGACAGCGCGCCTTACAGATAAGCGGGTGGATCATGCCAATTCAGCGTGACCCTCTGAATCAGACTCATCACCGCAGCCGCCCGATGCACCCCACAGCAGGGGGTCGCGCCACACATAACCAGTTGTTTCCGCCGGTGGCCATTGGCGCGTCACCCAGAAACAATGTCAGTGCAGTCCAACGCGGGAAGCCGCACTCCAATCAGACCTCATCTGGGGACACCACCGGCCTGGTAACCGGCAGCAGAGTTGACACTCCACAGCGTACGTGGCAGTCAATATGAAAATCATGAGTTCCAACGCGCAATGAAAGACTGAGAGGTGCGCTCATGCATGCGCCGCGACGACATTTGTTGGGACGCTCAGTCCAAAATCACAACCGAACGTCAACCTGGTCAACTCCCCAACGGAAAACTCATGAGGACATTTGAAGACAGCATGCGTAAATGAGCAGAAATTCGCCACCCGCCGCGAGGCAATTGATGCTGCGCTGAACTAGATGGCTTCCTACAATTATTCAAGATAGCATTACAGCCTGGAGTCTCTCAGCCCAACGCAGTTTGAGCAGCGCTAGCACGAGGAAAAGCGCAAAAGGCCGCGCAATAGCGGTGCGAAGAACGACGCGATTCAGGGATACATTCAGGTCTGCGGCCACCGCGATGGTTTCATTGTTTCATTGACACGAAATGCTTTTACCCCTGGGGGCGTAGACTTTGACCTGGTGGTACGTTGGGGTCCACCTACAAGCTGACCGTTGCGCCGACGATTTGCACCCCCAAAGGCTTGAGCCTCCCAGCAGCGGCATCAATTTGCCAAATTAACGAAGATTCGTGGCGCCCAATGGAACGGCTGCTCCAGCATGAACGTGATTCACAACTGTCGATCAGATTGAACGGGCCGAACTCAAACGCGACTGGGTCAAATCCCTTTTTGCCAATTGCCCTCGATCGCTGGTAGCAATGGAGGCCTCTGGCGGTGTCTATCACTGGGGACCTAGCGGCAGAGCCAAAGTCACCCACTAAAGCTGCTTCCCGCCGAACGAGCGCACCCGTTTGCGCTTTGTGACGAGACCGACGCCTGTAATATGCAGGCGATTTGGGTGACGGCGCAGCAACTGCATACCCGTGAAGTTGCGGTCAAGAGCGACAGAAGCGGGCCTGTTTAACCTTGCACTGGATCACCGCCCCATTGGTGAAGATGCGATTCCTGCAGACCCAAGCCCTGTGGGGCTTGCTCTACGAATTCGGCATCGTGTTGCCTTAGCGACACCATGTCTTGTTGCTGCGCATACCAGTTGAACGGGCTCAGGCGCAAGACAAACTTCCCGGCGCGCTGATTCAAAGCATGCAGCAGCCCAGTCGCATAGACAAGCGCCAGTAAGACATTGACCACCTCGACAAGCAATTGACGTCAGTGGGAAAGCAACACCAGCACATGCCTTCACTGCAGGCGATCCCCGGTGCTGGACTTGACGCCAAGACAGACCCGGAGCAGGAGCAGGAGCAGGAGGCAGGATCTTCCAAATGGGGAAATCCAAGCGAGCGGTGCTATGTGCGCACACGGCTGATGCATGGCGCCAGTACAACGTTGTCGCGCTGCCTTGGCCAAAAAATTGGCACGCACCGCTTGGGTGATCCGGATCAAAGCCCGCGCCTTGGGTCCGGTCCGGTGGAATCCGACGGCGCCGTTTCCTGTGTGAAAACAGGCCGCGTATAAGACTGCAACCCCCGTTAACACTTCGCCGCGCCAAAACTTGCTTTCCGGGATACGTCTATAAAAGAACATCATTGGGGGATGTTATGCTTTTCCCCTGAAAACTTCTGATTGGGTTTTTTGCACATATTCTGAAAATTCCCGAAAGTCGATTCTCAAAATTACTGCAAAACTCCTTGATTTCCCATTTTGACTTTTTGCAATTTTTCTGAGAACCTACAAAGCCAATGTCTATACAAGCGCTGTACAAACAAAAGTGCATGTCCGCTGCCGATGCCATTGGCGTCGTCAACAACGGCGACACGATTGTGGTTCCCACTGCAGTGGGCGAGACGCCGACATTGCTGACCGCACTGTCGGATGCGCGACGCAATTTCCGCAATGTCCGCGTCTCCCAGATATTGCCGGTGCGCAAATACGACTACTTCGACCCCGAAACGACCGATTGTGTTCGCCACATTGCCTATTTTTTCAGCGGTATATCGCGGGCTGGTGGTCAGGAAGGGTGGACGGACTTCATTCCCGCCAATTTTTCCGAGTTGCCGGATTTACTCCATCGCCATCTGCTTCCGGCTGACGTGGTTTTTTCCATGGCGTCGCCGATGGACGAGCATGGCTATTTCTCTTTGTCACTGGGCGTTGACTACACCATGGCCGCAATTAAACAAGCGCGCGCTTTAGTGCTGGAAGTCAACCCGAACGTCCCGTTTGCCAACGGCAATTGCCATATTCATATTTCGCAGATCGCCGCACTGACCGAGAGCGGCGACCCTATTCTCGAGGTCGGACTCCCCAAAATTGGTCCGGTGCAGGAAGCCATCGGGCGGTATGTAGCCGACATGATTCCTGATGGTGCGACGCTGCAAATCGGCTACGGTGGTATTCCCGATGCAGTCGTCATGCAACTGACCGACAAGCACGACCTGGGCGTTCACACCGAAATGATCGGCGACGGCATCATGAGTCTGGTGGAGGCGGGTGTGGTCACCAACCGAAAAAAGAACTATCTACCTGGCAAGATGGTGGCCACCTTTGCGCTGGGCTCCAAAAAGTTGTACCAGTTCCTGCATCGCAACCCGTCGGTCGAAATGCACCCGGTCGACTTCACCAATGACCCCTACCTGGCGGGTCAAAACGACAATTTGCACGCCATCAACGCGACCATGCAAATTGACTTCATGGGCCAATGCGGGTCAGAAAGCCTGGGCTCTGCACCTTATTCAGGCACGGGGGGGCAAACGGACTTCGTGCGCGCTGCCAACCGCTCCAATGGGGGCAAAGCGTTCATTGTTCTGCCGTCCACGGCCAAGCATGACACCATCTCACGCATCGTGCCCACCTTGTCTGCAGGCACACACATGAGCACCACCAAAAACGACATTAACTATGTGGTTACCGAACACGGTGTCGCGCAGCTGCGGGGCAAGACCGCCCGACAGCGCTGCGAGGCATTGATCTCCATCGCACACCCCGACTTCAGAGGCGAATTGCGCGCTGCGGCCAAAACAATGCGTCTGCTGTGATTCAGGAACCGCGCCTGTGGCAGGACGATGGCTGGACCGCTCGGGTCATCAAAAACGAAGAGGACGATGGCTGGGCGGTCGAGATGCTGATGGACGGCCAAGCCGAACCCGCATTGGTGGCGGCCTGGACCATGGGTCGCGACAAGAAGAACCCAAAACCACTCGATTCGGCCGCGTTTTACACGTGGGTAAAAACAGCCAATGAGATCGTCCGGCGACACGAGCAGCAACTGCACGCTCAATTGCACAAAAGTGCCCGCATCCAATTCGATGGTGCCGCGCTACACATCACTCTGGACATCATCCCGGATGACGATGATCCCTACGCACTGCTAACGGCGCGTGACGCCGCGGGTGATCAACTGGCGCAGGTCCGGGTTCCCCCGACGTTCAAATTGAACGACCGGAGCGCCGAAAACTGGGCAAATGATGAATTCCGCCGACCTCCCGATCGGCGTGGTTAAGACCGGGTCTTAACGGCGCGGGGTCATCGGGCCGCGGCCTTCGATGTGACGGAAATTGATACGCCCCTTGCTCAGGTCGTAGGGCGACAGTTCCAGCGACACCTTGTCACCCGCCAAAATGCGGATGTGGTTCTTGCGCATCTTGCCAGCGGAATAGGCGATCAGCTGGTGTCCGTTTTCCAGCGTCACCCGAAAGCGGGTGTCGGGCAACACTTCATTCACTACGCCCATCATCTCGATCAGGTCTTCTTTGGCCATGGTGTAACTCCTGTAAAAGTAACTGTCATTGAGGGCGCGTGATGTCACGCACCCAGTCTATGCCCTGCGCAATGGCATAACGCGCTGCTGCGTCATGCGAGGGAAATTCATCGTGGAAACGCATCACACGGTCGGTGGACGCGCTGCCGCGGCCGCTGGCAATGGAGACCTGTGCGGCAAACTGCCCACATGGTAGTTGACGGGGGCAGGCTGCGATGCGGTATTTGCCCATTGTGATGGGCGTTTGTTTTGTTGTTGTAGTAAAAATCATTAAAAAGTTAACTGGGCGTGAGCAGTTTGGCTCGTAACGCCCGAAAGCAAAATTGGCATGCCCTCATGCCGAGGTACCCATCCAATCATCCTGGCGGCCCGTTCACATGAAACGGAGAGTCAGGGTACGCGCCATAGCAGGGGCGTCGTATACAGAGGGAAAAAGCCACTACGCCGTGAGATGGGTAGCGTGAACGCTATTGAGGGGCTGGACTGGCAACCCCTCTGCCGGGGGTATTTGCGTCCCTGCACAGATGCGGGGATGCGGCCAATCGCCAAAAGCGAACCCATAAATGTAACACGTCCGCGCAAAATGCGTCAGACCGCCGCTTTTCTGGAGGCCGCAGCCACCTTCTTCACCGGCATGGCTTTTTTGGCTGGCGTCGCCTTGGTGCCGTGTGCGGCCTTGCGCGCTGCCAGAGCCAGTTGCCGCACGCGATCAATGTCGGCGTCGCTGAATGGGCCGTTCACACCCGAAATGGCGGCCAGTTTCATGCCGTGCTTCAAGCCCATCTGGTAAATCTCGCGCACCTTTTCCCACTCAATGGCGCGGCCCACGGTGAAGTTCTCAAACCGGCCTTCCAGCGCCAGCACAATCGTTTCGGCAAGGCAGGCATAGGCAACCCCCTTGGGCAGGCCAATGTTTTTCATGTGTACCTCGCCCGGCAACTGAATTTCGCCAGATTCGATCACCAGCACATCGGGCCGCTTGGCCACTTCTGAAGGCGGCAGGTCCAGAGGGCGCGCCACGTCGGTGATCACGCATCCCGGTTTAACCTTCATGATGTCCAGCACCTTTTTCCCTGCGCCAGATGTAGCGGTAACAATCATGTCCATTTCGGCAATGTCCTTGTCCGCGTGAGCCGACAGGAAAATTTTCGCGTCCGGTGACTCCTGGAGAATGGACTCTTTCAGCGCCAGCAACTTGGCTGTCTCTGGCGACACCAGGTAAACCTCTTGCGCCACGCGGGCCATGAGCCGGGCACATACCGAGCCAATGGCGCCCGTGGCCCCCACCACCATGGCCTTGAACTTGACGCGCCCCTTGCCTTTGGGCGTCGGCAGCAGACGCATGCGCAGAAGCGCATCGTGTGCGGCCCAGAGAGCGCCTGAGGCGCTGTAGCTGTTGCCCGTAGTAATGGGCAGCGGCGAGCGTTTGGCCACGGTGACCCCCGCATCGCCCACCACCTTGGTAAATGCACCCAGCCCCATGATCTGTGCACCCAGTCGCTGGGCCATGGCCGCGGCGTCCAGCAGGCGACGGTAAGTGAACTCGGGGTCGTGGGCCATGATCTCCCTGGGTGTACCGCCTACCGAAATCAGCCAGCCTTCCGCCTCTACGCCGGTGGGCGACTTGATACCTGTAACCCGTGAGTACACAAAAGGGGGGGCATAGGCCAGCACTTTTTCCAGCGAGTTCATGAACACGGGTGGCGACACCTGCGACAGCAACTCGATGGGTTTGACCTGCTTGAAATACTCCTGCGACAGCGGGTGAATCACAAACGCGAAGCGGTTGATCCGGTGAAAACCATTGGGGTGGATGATGCGCGGTTCGGACTGCAGACCCGTGATGATTTCCAGGTAGTCGTCCTCCAGAATGTCTTGCGGTTTATTGCCTGTCACGGCAACGATCATGGCGTCCAGCAGGTTGGCCCCCAGCACATGGCCGTGCATAAGGGGCGATCCGTCGATGATGGTGGCCACGCCCTTGTCGCGCAGCTGGGCAACACGTTCCTCATTCACGGTGGAGGTAATGATGGTTTTTCCCGCCAGCTCTTCCAGACCAAAGTCGTCCAACTCATGCACGGGCGCCACGATGACGGACGCCTTCTGCATGGCTTTGCGCAGCACAAAGCGGGTCCACTCCTTGACCGGACCGGATGCCATGGCCGACGGCAGGGTCCAGTCCTTGACATAGTGCGCGCCGGTGGCGTAAAGGTTCAACGCATCCAGTGTGGTGAGCATTTTGGGCACGCCCAGCTGCAAAAGGGGGTCGGCAAACTGCAGGTTACTGGTGTACTCCGCCATGGCGAGCGCCAGCTTGTAGTCCGTCATGCCCGAAAAAAACAGGACCCGCGCATTGGTGAAGAAATGTCCCAGCTGCGTCTGGGCGTGGCGCACCGCCCACTCCTGAAAAATGTCGCCCAAGCGCCCACCCGTGGTAACCGGCACATGCGTGGCTACGGCTTTGAGGCGCGCGCTGTCCTTTTCAATAAACCGGCGCGAACCCACCTTGTAGCTTTCCTTGAGAACCCCCAAACCGATGGCTGCAGCCCTTTTGTCCCACAGCCTGATCTGCTTGACTGCTGTCGCAGTGCTGCCGTCGGTGCCGATGCGGCGCACGTGCAGCTTTTCGCCCAGAAAGTCGGTGGTGAAATCAAAATTCTGGCTGCTGGAGCCCAGGCTGATGCTGACAACTTGTTTCATGGTGGTCTGACAAAAGGTTGAACGGGAAAAGGGGTGAAAGGACGCAACAACTGCCAGTATCCTGGCAGAAAATTCACTCTGTCAACCTCGATTTACGCAACAAAGCGCTACTTCCACCACCCGAAAATCAGGCGCCAGCCCACCCGGCTCAGGTCAGCACGAAGTTCGCGTCCGGCAGGGGGGCCGGGGGCGGCGTTTCGCCCAGCATCTCGCGCAGGCTGGCGTTGATGCCGGCCACCATGGAGTCCAGGGCCAAGTCATTGGCGGCCATGCCAAAAGGCTCCTCAATTTCGTCACTCAAGGCTTCCAGGGCGAAGAAGGTGTAGGACACAAAGGTCACGACCAGGGGCGTCATCAGGCCAATCGTGTCCACCAGCCCGAAGGGCAACAGCGTGCAATACAGGTAGGCGCTGCGGTGAAGAATGACCGAATAAGTAAAGGGCAAAGGCGTGTTGGCAATGCGCTCGCAACTCCCCAGCGCCAGGGAGAGACCGTTGAGCGAACCTTCCATCTTGTGTGCCAGCGTGGGATCCAGCTGTTGGTTTTGACGGCATTCCTGCAGCCACCGGCCCAGCCACAACAACACCAGCGTCGGGGCCGAGCGGGCACCCGCCAGTTGCGTGCGCAGGTCGTCCGGCAGCAAGCCCTCGGTTTGCAGGGTGCTGGGCTGGCCGCGCAACTGGTTGCGCATAGTGGCGGCAAAGCCCACCAGACCCAGCACAAAGGGGCGCACATCACGCCCGGCGGCAATCAAGGTCAGGGCCTGGCGGCTGAGATTGCGCGTCTCCACCAGCACACTGCCCCACTGCTTGCGCGCCTCCCAGTAGCGGTCGTAGCTGGCGTTGATGCGAAACCCCAGAAAAATGGCCAGCGCCACGCCCATCAGCGAGAAAGGACTGGAGTTGAGGGTGACCTTCCAGAGAAAAAGCTGGCCATGCGCCATGACCACGGCAATGGAGAGCGCAAAGATAAACAGCTGTTGGCCAACGATGCGGTGCACCAGCGAGCCACGGCGCACAAACAGCAGGCGAATCCAGTGGGGGCGGGGGCGAACAATCATGACTTGAACCTCTTCACGGGCAGCAGAAACCACACAAAGGCAAGCACTTGCACTGCCAGTAACACGCCAAACGTGGCCCGAAACGCGTCAGCCCGGACCATTCCGCGGGTGGCAAAGGCATCCACTGCGGCACCAATGCCCCATTGGAGACCAAAAGCACCAATGAACACCATCAGGTTCAGGGCGGTATTGACCCGGCCCGAAAGCGCTATCGGAAATGCCGCCGTCAACTGCGAATACGCAATGTTGCCCAGACTAAATGACAAGCCCAGCAAGGGCCACAGCCAGGCCGGCGGGGCAAGGCCCCAAATGATGGCCAGCTCCACCAGCAGGGCCAGGCCCATGCCGGCCGTCAGCAGCATCATGGGAGTGATGTGGCGACGGGCCAGCCAGCCCGAGCAGGTCGCAACAAATAGAAAGCCCGACAGCATGGCCAGCGCCAGCAGAAACAAAATGCCAGCGGCATCGGCGCGCGTGGCGCCGTTCACCTCCATCAGCCAGGGCACCGCCCAGAGGCCCTGAATTGCGGTGAATCCGCCACCGGTGAGACAGCCTTGCGGCGCAAAACGCCAGAAAACACGATTGCCGTAGATGCCACCGAGCGTACGAATCTGTTGGCCGAAGGTCTCGCGCTGCGCGCCCCCGGTTTTGTCCGGCACGGTCATCAGAAACCCGGCTGTCAGCACCAGCAGCCCGGCAACCAGAAAGAACACGCCACGCCAACCAAACATCGGCAACGCGGCTGCAACCGGAATGCTGGACGATAGCGCTCCCAGACCACCCGCCACCATGATGGTGGCGGTAAGCGATGGCAGGCGCTCCGCGGGAAACCATTGGCTGAACGCCTTGAAGCTGGCCATCAAACAGGCGGACACGCCCAGCCCGATCAGCGCGCGGGCAATGGCCAGTGTTTCCAGCGTGGTGCCCACCGCAAACAGGGCGCACCCTGCGGCAGCCACCAACAGCAGTGCGGCTTCCACCCGGCGCGGGCCAAAACGGTCCAGCAGCAGACCGAGCGGCAGTTGGAAGAGACCAAAGGTCAGGAGGTAGGCGGAGGTGAGCATGCCCAGCCCGGCGGCGGTGATACTGAGCTCCTGCATCAGTTCGGGCGCTATGACCGCATTGACGCTGCGCAGCCCATAGGACAAAAAATAGCCGGCAGCGTAGGCCGGCACCAGTCGAAACCAGAGACGCAAAGAGTCATTCATTGCGACGATTGTCGCGGATGCCGCACGACCGCAATTTCAGCGCGGCCCCAAGTCCTCGGCTTTCAGATCCGAAAAAACATCGCGCAGGTCGAATTCCCTCGCGGGTTCGGTTTTAGTGGCGGTCGCAGCCGTTGGAGGCATGGGTTTCAGCCGCGCAGCCGGGGCGGCGTTGCGATCCTGGTTGTTGGCGTCTTTCTGCGCCCACTCTTGCGGCGGGGGCATGGCGGGAAACGGGCATTCGCAATCTTCCGCGAACTTCCAGACCCACTCAACCGTTGAGTGGTCCTCATGGGGCTCATACCGGTCCAGACACAGCGCCAGCTGCTTCTCAAAAGCGACCGCATAGCGCAGCAGGTGCCCACTCCATTTCCTGATCACCAGATGGACTTGAAGCCGCTCGCCAGCGCCCGTTGCAGGCAGATAGATAACCTTGCAATCGAGCCACTTCAACGGCACACCGGTAATGCGCATCGTGTCCTTGAAGGCCACCCGCACCAGTTCCCGGCGAATATCGGTGGAGGCCAGGCTGGAATTGCCCGCGCTGTTCAGCGCGCTATTGGCAAATTGCGATGGCGATGGCGATGACGATGACGATGACTCTTTACTGGACCGGGAAAACTTGAACATGACCACCCTTTGTCGAATAACTTTTTATTTTTTCGAATACGGGTGCAACATTAATAGGCATCGGCAAGCCTGTCTATCACCCGTTTGGGTGAATTTGTCATAAAAGGTGTCCGGTTTTCACCAAAATGAGGCACCCTTCGCGGCTAAAAGGCTGGTGCTGGCTGAGATGGGGGCTGCGGATCCAGCTGCCTGCCGGGTAGTTGCCGTATTCGTCCGAAAAAACACCCCCCACGACGAGGATCTCTTCGCCACCAAAATGCCGGTGCGGGTTAAAAAACGTGCCGGGGGCCCAGCGCACCATTGCCGTGTGCTGGGTGCCAAACTCGCTCAGCGGCAACACGGTCAACCCTGGCACCATCCCCTGAAACCAGGGCGCGGTCCGGGTGTTGATGACCACGCGTTCGATGTCTTGCGGGTCCAGATGCCGCAATTTGACAAACAAGGTGCAGCCGTCTTGTGAAAAAGGTGCGTGGCTGGAACCCGGCGGGTTCTTGATGTAGGTGCCAGGGCCGTAATCGCCCGCTTCATCGCTCAGCGTGCCGTCCAGCACAAAAATCTCTTCTCCCAGCGCATGCAAGTGGGAGTCGAACTGCGCCCCCGGTTCATAGCGAACGACCGAAGTGGCGCGTGCCACCTCATCGCCGTTGCGCGCCAGCAGCCGTCGCTGCACCAACGGCGAGGGGGAGGGTTGCCAAGGCATCTGCGCGCTATCGACCACGCAGCGCAGTGAAAAATCGTCGTTGAGAATCATGGCGTTGACTAAGGCAGTTTCGGGGCCTGTGGATTCTCCCCCAGGCCGTGTTTGGCTGCCCTGCTCTGGACAGAAGCCCTGCAAGCCGGTGTGCCTCAACAGCCAATCACCTTGAACTCCACCCGGCGATCAAGGGCGTCAGAGGCGTTGTCCCGCCCGGTGCCCACCATCGTCTGGCGCGAACCCATGCCGCTGGCGATGGTTCGCTGGGCCAGTGACGGCGCGCTGGCTTCCAGCAGCCCCTTCACATATTCCGCGCGCAGTTGCGAAAGCCGCTGATTGAGTGGTTCAGGGCCGGTGGGGCTGGTGTGGCCGCTGACTTCCAGGCACGCCTTCGTAGCTGCAGCCCGCGTGCCAATGGACCGGATCCACACGGGGTAAGGCCCTGTCAACTTCGGGTCGACGGCAAAAGCGGTGGAGCCCGGGCGAAACAGGAACTTCACCGCCAGCCGCTGGTGCACCAGGCCGTAGTCCACAATCTTCCCGAACGCGGTGTCGGCCTTGTCGCGGTTTCCCAGCTTCCAGTGGGCCAGATAAATGCCGTTGTACACCCGAAACTGGTCACCCGCGCTGGTGCGCTGCGCGCCGGCGTAGAGGTCGAGCGACTCCTGGTACCGCCCTGCTTCATAGGCCTCTATGGCGTCGGACACCAGCGCTGCCGCGACGATGCGCTCGATGTACATCGGGTTGATCGGGTCGCCCGCCTTCGTGCCCTGGCAAGTGCGGATATAGCCCAGCGTGGCGGGGTCTTCCGTCCAGGCCGGCGAATCGCGGTAGTAGGCCAACGGTGTCGTGTCCACGCCGTCGGTTTGAGAAAAAGCCAGCCCTTTGCTGACGAGCTTGCCGGTTTTCAGGTCCGCCAGCGCAAAGCAGATGCGGTAAGCCTCGCGCGCCCCTGCGGTCTGCCGCTGCGCGTTCACGCCGGTGAACGTGCCAATCAGTACCAGCGGACTGCGCGCAACATTGGCTGCGGAAAACGGCTGAACCTCGTACTGCGGATACTGCGCGCGAATCAGCGCCGCAAGCCGCTCGCCCATCGCCCGTGTGGCCGATGACTGGGCTCCGGTCATGCCATCCACCAGCGGATCGATCACCACGGCATAGCGGGGCTTGGCCACCGCGCCGTCTGGCGCCAGCTGCGCGTTCTTGAGCAGGGTGGTTGCGGCACTGAGCACCGCCTGGTCGTAAGACAGCGTCGGTGGTGGCAGTGGTGCCGGTTGCACGGCAACGGGTGCGACCGGGGCTGCCGCTGCTAGTGGCGCCACGGAAGGCGCGGGCGCTACCTGCGGTGCGGGTAAACCGCTGCATGCACTCAAAACAACCGCCGCGACCAGGCTGGCCCACGGGAAACGGACGGGACGGCAATAGGGCGTTTTCATGGCTGGCACTCCTTGCGAAGAAACAACTGCGACTCGCTGGACAAGGCCTCGCCCAGCGCCACCCGCTCCGTCAAAGCGGTGCAGCGGGCATCCACAGCGGATGTTTTCAGGGGCGGCTTTTTGACCACCCCCTGCGCCGGTTTTTCAGGCGGTTTGACGGGATCACCACGGGGCACAGGCGCCACTACCGCCTCGGTGGCAGGCTTGGCAGGGGAAGCAGCGGGCTGAGCAGCAGGCAGCGCAGCTGCCGGGGCAACCGCCGGTATTGGCGTCACCCGGTGTTGCGATGCACCCCAATAGACACCCGCGGCGACCAACACGGCCAACGCTGCAGCGCTCCACGGCAACAGTCGGCGGGCTTTTGTCGCAGACGGCTGTGATCCGCCGTACGGCCGAGCGCCGGAATCAACCGGATCAATGTACGGGGGGAGTTCGTCAGGTTGCAATGTAACCCCGGGCACTTTCGGCGGCAGCGGCGCATTGGGCTTGCCAATCATGCGTTCGAGGTCTTCGATCAAGCGCTGCAGGCCAATGAAATCCCGCGAGCCATCCCAGTCAACCAGGTCTGCAGCCTGAATCTCGCGAAACCCGGCGGGCGGGCGCACCCGTTCGATCGATACGGGCACCAGTCGGCCCAGGTTTCGGCCCTCAGCGGCCTCTTCGGACACCCATTCACTTTCCACCGAGTGGGTGGACCAGAGCACCACCATGCAGCGCATGCCCTGCAACTCTTTGTCCAGCACGCTGCGCCAGGTTTGCCCCGCGGGAATTCGGCGGTCCCACCACACCGACCAGCCCACCGACTTGAGCATGTCCGCGAGGCGACTCACCGCGTCGCGGTCCTTCTCTGTGTAGCTCATGAAGATGTCTGCCATGACACGCCTCAACAACTGGGGAAAATCATCTTACTCCGCTGTTCCCGGTCGTGTCCAGCAGGCGATTTTTAAGGTAGCCGCGTGTGGCGTTGATTTGCCTTATTTAGTAACAAATAGGCCTCTAGCCCCCGTGAAATATGCGCAAGCAGCTATT
>Ga0105047_10013581_pt1 | contig 13000 bp, 12 predicted proteins | sample MAT04_FD_78384 | JGI IMG/M metagenome (GOLD analysis project Ga0105047, IMG submission 78384) | Freshwater microbial communities from Lake Fryxell liftoff mats and glacier meltwater in Antarctica - MAT-04 (megahit assembly) | ecosystem: Environmental > Aquatic > Freshwater > Ice > Liftoff... | reverse complement strand
GTCGGGCTCGGGCTCGGGCTGGGTGACGGCGTGGGACTGGGAGTCGGGCTCGGGCCTGGCACGACCACCGCGAGGAGCGGCTCGTGGGCGGAGTCGGGGTCCGTGGACGTGGCCCAGTCGCTGGAGCCCTCCGCGATGAGGCCGGCGCGCACCTGCGCGGGCGTGGCGCTGCCGTGCAGTGCCAGGTAACGGGCAGCACCCGCCGTGACGTGCGGCGTGGCCATGGACGTGCCGCTCATCGTCACCGTCGCACCGATGGTCGACCGGGACGTCGACCTCACGCACACGCCGGGGGCCGTGATGTCGACGACGGAGCCGTAGTTGGAGAAGCTCGCGAACGAATCGTCGGCCGTGGTCCAGGCGCACGAGCCACGGGAGCCGAGACCGCCGGAGCGACCGTCGTAGTCCGCGATCGCTGACACGGTGATGACCTCGCCGTAGCGCGCCGGGACGGTGAGGTTGGCGTCCGCCGAGTCGTTGCCCGCGGCGACCACGAACACGACCCCGCGCGACACCGCCGCACAGATGGCCTGGTGCTCGGGATCGGTGCTGGTCCCAGTCGGGCCACAGGTGGCCGATGCCCGGTAGAAGTCGGCGCCCCCGAGACTCATGTTCACGGCCATGCGCCGGTCGGTATGGGCGTCTGCCCAGGCCGCGGTCCAGTCGATGGCGCAGATGACCGCGGACATCGAACCGCTGCCGGTGCTGTTGAAGACCCGCACCGACCACAGTCGGATGTCCGGCGCGATGCCCACGACACCGATGCCGTTGTCCTGTGCCCCGATCGTGCCCGCCACGTGGGATCCGTGACCATGGCCATCGGCGATGTCATCGGCGGCCTTGCCGTCACCCGAGCAGTTCTTGCCGCCGACCACGTTCAGCTCGCCGCCCATGGTCAGGTCGCTGGTCATGCCGATGCCCGTATCCACGACGGCCACATCGACGTTGCTGGAACCGGACCATGACGCGCCGCCGACGCGCGAGATGCCTGCTGGCGTGGACTGGGCGTCACTCACGGTGGACTCAGCACGCGCCGCCGTGACAGCCGGGGTGACGGCACTCACGGACACGGCCACGTCCGGCAGGATGCGAGCGACGGTCGGGTCGGCGTCCAACTGCCGCACCTGCGCCGGTGTCAGGTCAGCGGCGAAGCCAGCCATGGAGGCCGTGTATCGAAAGCGGACGTCGATGCCCGGGACCGAACGCGCCGCGCTGGTGACGAGCCGCCCGCGTTCGCGCTTGGCGGTGAGACCCCGCTTGCTGCCCAGGTTCCCCGGCCGTAGCACCACGATGTATGGGCGGGCCGTCGTCGACCGTCCGATGGCGGCCATCGGCGCGGTGTCGGCCGATGTGGTGGGCAGTGTCGCGGCGGCTGCACCGCGTGCCCCGGGCACCATCACGACCAGCAGCGAGAGCACGACGGCGAGGATCCCCACCAGATTTGCGGTAGCGGAACGGTCAGTCTGGGCGGCGGGGGGTGTGTTCACGGTTTGGCCACGCTCGCAGGTCGGCTGATCGCGCGCTATGACCCGTTGGTTCTACGCCGCGACCGCCAGACCTCGCGACGGGTGACACCGCCACCACCGATGGGCCATCATCTTCTGCCCAGCAGCTCGGCTAGGCCGGGTCACGTCAGATGAGGTCAGGGAAGGACATGGACATCACCCCGCCGACCGCCGCCACCTGGACCCCACAGGCGGTGGCCGCACGTATCCAGCACACCCTCATCGCGACCGGCACGACGCGCGACCAGCTGGTGGCGCACTGCCAGGAGTGCCTGGAGTACGGCTTCGATGCCGCCATGATCGCCGGTAACTGGCTGCCGGAGGCGCGTGCCGTGCTTGCCGGTAGCCGGGTGAAGGTCGCAGCGGCCATCGACTTCCCGCTCAACCAGATGACCACCGCGGGCAAGGCCGCCGAGGCGCGTGCGCTCGTCGAGGCAGGTGCTCACGAGATCGACATGCTGGTCAACATCGGCTGGCTCAAGAGTGGCATGGAGACACAGTTCCGGGACGACATCGCGGCCGTCGTGCAGGCCGCGAAGCCAGCGGCCATCAAGGTCATGCTGGAACTTCCGATGCTGACGCCCGAGCAGCAGGAGCGAGCCGTGGCGTTGTCCGTCGAGGCCGGCGTGGCGTGGGTCAAGAATGCCAGCTCGGGTGCCGTGGAGACCGCCAGCCCGGCGTCCATCCGGTTCCTGCGCGAGCGGGTGCCGGCGAACATCGGCGTGAAGGCATCGGGCAGCATCAAGTCCTGGGACCAGGTGGTCTCGTTGCTGGATGCCGGGGCGGGTCTGTGTGGGTCAAGCGCCGGTGTCGCGATCGTGCGCCGGGAGACCGGCGCCCGGAGCTACTGACGTGGGTGTTGGTGGGACACCCCGGGTGACCGTCGTCGGCAGCTACGCGGTGGGCATGACGTTACGCACCGACCGTTTCCCGGTGGGTGGTGAGACGCGCCACGGCAGCGACTTCGACATGGGGCCTGGGGGCAAGGGCAGTAACCAGGCGATCCAGGCCGCGCGGCTCGGCGCGGACGTGGAGCTGGTCACGTGTGTCGGGCGGGACAGCTTTGGCGATGCGGCACTGGCCCTGTTCCGGGACGAGCACGTGGGCACGACCCACCTGGTCCGATCGGACCGCAACACTGGTGTCGGCTTCATCATCCTCGACGGCTCGGGCCAGAACGTGATCATCCTGGACATGGGCGCCAATCACGAGCTGACGGTCGAGGACGTGGAGGCAGCAGGGTCGCGTATCGAGGGCAGCGGCGCCTTCCTGACCCAGTTCGAGGTGCCCCTCGAGTGCGCCCTCGCGGGCCTGCGGATCGCGCGTGCCGCGGGCGTGCCCGCGATCCTCAACCCGGCACCTGCCCGGTCCCTGCCCCGCGAGGCCCTGGCGGACGTGGACATCCTGACGCCCAACCAGACGGAGCTGCGCATCCTGCTGGGTCTCGAGGCGGATGACCCGGCCGACGACCTCGCCCTGTGCCGGGAGCTGCTGGAGGCCGGCGTCGGTACAGTGGTCATGACGCGGGGCGCCGCGGGCGCGCTCATCGTGAGTGCCGGGCGCGTCATCGCGGTGCCCAGTCGCCCGGTGGAGGTGGTCGACTCCACGGGTGCTGGAGATGCCTTCAATGGCGCCCTGGCTACGGCCCTTGCGTCAGGCTCCAGCCTGGAAGACGCCGTCCGACGCGCCACCGTCGCGGGTGCACTCGAGTGCCTTCGCCTCGGCGTCGTGCCCGGGCTGCCGACCGCCGCCGCCCTGGAGGCCGCGCTCGCGTGATCCCGTGACGCGTTGCGATGCGCATGTCACCCGGTAGCCGCGGCCAGAGAGGTGTCTGTGTCGCCCGCGGTGGTTGGATGGTCGTCCATCGAGCCATCGAGCGGAGGACAGGGGTGATGCCCCAGGACGCGTGGTCAGCCAAGCGCGAGCGGCAATACGAACACATCAAGGAGGGTGTCCGCCAGCGCGGTGAGGACGAGGACACGGCCGAGGAGATCGCTGCCCGGACCGTCAACAAGGAGCGGGCGCGGGCGGGTGAGTCGAAGACCGCAAGCAGGTCGTCGCTGGATGACATCTCGTCCGGCCGTCGTGGGGGTCTGCGTTCGCACTCGGGCCCTGGGGGACGCACCCGGCGTCAGCTGTACGAAGAGGCCCGACGCAAGGGCGTCACGGGCCGCTCGACGATGAACAAGGAGCAGCTCCAGCGGGCTGTTGACGGCTGACCGAGCGACCTGCGCCCGGCCTTCGGTTCAGCAGCGACACCCAGCCGGGCATCCGGCGGGTCCGTCGCGGTCGCGGTTTCGGCTATCTCGACCTGGACGGCAACGTCGTCCGGGACGCCGATACCCTGGAGCGGATCCGGCTGTTGGTCATCCCGCCGGCGTGGACCGATGTCTGGATCAGCGCCAGCGCCACTGGCCATCTGCAATCGACCGGCCGGGACACCCGGGGGCGAAAGGTGTACAGGTACCACCTACGCTATCGCGCGTCCCGTGAGTCCGGGAAGTACGCGCGGCTTGCCGCAGTCGGACTGCGCATGCCCCGGATCCGACGACGCGTGACTCGTGATCTCCGCGGCTCCGGCCTGCCGCGGGACAAGGTCCTGGCGCTCGTCGTGCGCGTGCTGGAGCTCACCCACATGCGCGTCGGCAATGAGCAATACGCGGCCGCCAACCGCAGCTTTGGGGTCACGACGTTGCGTCGTCGTCATGCGCAGGTCAGCCAGGGAGAGGTTCGCTTCAACTTCCGGGGCAAGTCAGGCAAGGACCACGAGCTCCGGCTGCACGACCGACGGCTCGCAGCGCTGGTGCGCCGCTGCCAGGAGCTGCCCGGTCAGGAACTGTTCGGCTACCGGGACGAGGCGGGTGTCGTCCAGCAGGTCCGGTCGGACGACGTGAACGACTACCTCCGGCGCATCTCGGGATCCGATGTCACGGCGCGTGACTTTCGGACCTGGGCGGGCACGGTCCTTGCATTTCGCGAGCTGCGGCGGCAGGGCGATCCCGGGGATGCCCCGACCCAGCGACGCCAGGTGGCAGCGGCCGTTGATATCGTCGCCAGCCAGCTGGGCAACACCCGGACTGTGGCGCGTGCGAGTTATGTCCACCCTGCCGTCATCGAGGCCTGGCGGGCAGGGGCCTTGCCACGCCCTACCCGGGTGCCCGATCCTGAGTTGCCGCCGACACCGGCGGAGGAGCGAGCGGTCATCCAGATCCTGGAACGAGCTACATCCCGATGACGGCGGACCTCCACCGGACCTCTGCCCGGCCACGTCTTGGCCAGCTCGATGGCCGCCTCGATGCTGGGTACTTCCAGCAGGCCGAAACCGCCGACGACCTCGGATGCCTCCGCGAAGGGCCCATCGGTCACGACCGGCCCATCAGGTGTCAACGCGACTCGACGCGCCGTGGACGGGCCCGCCAGCTCTTCCCCACTCAGGATGGCGCCGGTCGCGAAGTGCTTGCCCCACCACTCGCGGATGCGCTGGTTGGCAGCCGCCATCACCGCCTCGTCCCCGGTCGCCTCGTCGGCCGTACCCATGAACAGCAGCATCACCTTCATCGTTCACTCCTCTGGTCGTGTGGTCAAGCGGGTGGCTCGTCATCATCACGACGAACAGGCTCGGGTGGAATCGACACCCATGCTGGCAGCATGACCCAGCCGGGACCCGACACGATCAATGACGTCTCACGGGTCGCGGTGGAGCAGGCCTTCCGCGTCGAGAGCGGTCGTGTCCTGGCAGCCTCATCGCATCCCTGGGCGGCGACTTCGACACGGCCGAAGAGGCGATGCAGGACGCGTTTTTGGCCGCGCTCGAGCATTGGCCCCAGGACGGCGTACCCGACCGACCGGGTGCCTGGATCACGACCACGGCACGTCGCCGGGCCATCGACCGTATCCGCCGCGCCCGCAGACAGGTGGACAAGGAGGCCCCGATCCAGGCGCTCGCCGAAGGGGATCCCGGGAGCGCGCTCGGCGTCGACCCCGCGGACCTGGTCACGGACGGGCCCGAGCCCATCACCGATGACCGGCTGCGGCTCATCTTCACCTGCTGTCATCCCCTGCTGTCACCGGAGGCACGTGTCGCGCTGACGCTGCGCACGGTGGCGGGCATCCAGACACCGGCCATCGCACGCGGCTTCCTGGTGCCCGAACCGACCATCGCCCAGCGGCTGGTGCGTGCCAAGAAGACCATCCGAACGGCGCACATCCCCTATCAGGTGCCTGGGCCGGAGGACCTGCCGGTTCGACTCGGGTCGGTGCTGCTGGTGCTCTACCTCGTGTTCACGGAGGGCTATCGCCAGCCGATGCAGGCCGCGGGTGATGAGACAGATCCTCGGGCGTCACTCACGGTCGAAGCCACTCGATTGGCCCGGCTGCTGACGGAGCTGCTGCCGGGCGAAGCGGAGGCGCATGGGCTGCTGGCGCTGATGCTGCTCCAGGATGCGCGACGTCCGGCACGCCTGGACTCGAGCGGCGAGTTGGTGCTGCTGGAGGACCAAGATCGGTCGCAGTGGGACCAGGACGCGATCGCGGCCGGGCAGCAGGTACTGGCGCGCGCCATACGTCTCGGCCCGGCGGGTCCGTATCAGCTCCAGGCGGCCATCGCCCAGGAGCACGACCTGGCGCCGGACGCCGCGTCCACGGACTGGGCCGCGATCATCCAGCTCTTCCGCCGACTGGATGAGCTGGCACCGTCACCGGTGGTGGCCCTCAACCATGCCGTGGCGGTATCCATGATCGACGGCCCGGAGGCTGCCCTGGCGCGTGTCGCGGACTGGTCCGCCGATCCGCGGCTGCGCGACTACCACCTGTATCACGCGGTTCGTGCCGACCTGCTGCGCCGGTCCGGTGATCGCGCTGCTGCCGCGGACGCGTATCGCGCGGCGATCTCGCGGAGCCTGGACCCCGCCGAGCGGCGCTACCTGGAGCGGCGCCTGGCGGGACTCGGCCTGGGATCGGGCCCCGTCAGGCTCGATGGCGTCGAAGCGAGAACGTGACCACGGTGGGCCGTTGTCCACCGGCCCACGGACCTAGCCCGGTTCGCTGCCCGCGGCGACCGGCAGCCCGGCGCTGGACCAGTCGCTGTAGGACCCGGCATACAGGATGGGATCAGGCAGCCCTGCACGACGCATGGCGAGCGCCGTGTGACAGGCCGTGACGCCACTGCCGCAGGAGACCACCACCAACCTCGCGTCGGCACCAAGGCCCACGAAGCGTTCTGCCAGCTCATCGGCCGGCCGCAACAGACCATCTGCGCCGACGTTCGCAGCGGACGGTGCGGACACGGCACCCGGGATGTGACCCGGCTTCGGGTCCACCGGCTCGACCTCGCCCCGGTAGCGCTCGGCGGCGCGCACGTCGAGGAGCACCAGGTCACCGATCCTCCCGGCCAGCTCCTCGCGCTCGATGATCCGGGGCCAGACGGGAGCGAGTGACAGGATCGCGGGCAGGGCAGTGACCGGGTCCCCGTCTTCCAGCGGCAACCCGGCCGCACGCCACGCGGCGATGCCGCCGTCGAGCAGGCGGACCGATGCATGGCCCAGGGCATCGAGCATCCACCACAGCCGGGATGCTGGCACCCCCGAGCCATCGTCGTAGGCGACGACGGTGGTATCCGGACCGATGCCCAGGTGCCCCATGCGGGCGGCGAACACCAGGGGGTCGGGCAGCGGATGACGACCCCTGCCCTGGACCCCATGGTCGGCGAGGTCCGTGTCGAGGTCCACGTACCGGGCACCCGGGATGCGTTCGTCGGCGAACTCCGAGCGTCCCCGCTCCGGGGCACCCAGGTACCAGCGCACATCGCAGACCACGACGTCGGGTGCCGCGATGCGTGCCGCCAGCTCCGCCACACCGATGAGCGGGTCCGGCGCCAGCTGGGACACCCGGGGTGCCGGTCGCTCGCTCTCGTCCTTTGGTCGCATCGGTCTCCCCTCGCGCAATGGCACGCTGCCCAGGTTGATCCAGCCCAGCAATCGCTCATCCGGGCCCATGTCCAACAGCCGGGTGACCGGCGCCTCGTCCAGGTGCCGGCCGCTCTTCCAGACCGCGCCAACACCCACAGCCGCCGCGGCCAGGACCATGGCGTACCCAGTCAAGCTCGCTGTGGCCACCTGTTCCCAGACCGGCACCGAGTTGTGGGTCACGGGTGACGCGATGATGGCCACCAGCAACGGACCGAAGAACGGCTTGCGGCGCGCCTTGGCGATGGTGATGTCATCCGCGCCGGCCGCCGCAGCCGCGGCCGACAGGGCTGCCCCGAACCGCTGGCGTGCCTCACCCCGGATGACCACGAACCGGTACGGCCGCAGCTTGTTGTGATCGGGCACACTGGCTGCGGCGCGCAGGATGGTGGCCAGCTGGTCGTCCCTGGGGGCTGGAGTGGTGAGTGCCGCGGCACTGCGCCGTCCGATGAGCAGGTCGAGCATCAACCGCGCGGCACCACGGGCAGGACGAGACGGGACGGATGCGCGGCATCGTGGTGGACGGTGTGTCGGGCGACACGCGGCGTCGACCCTGCGGCCGCAGCGGCACCCGTCTGTGGGTTGGCGTCGAACCGCGGCCAGTTGGAAGCGGCGACCTCCAGCCGGATCTGGTGGCCAGCCCGGAACAGGTTGGCGGTCGCGATCAGGTCGACCTCGATGTCCGCGACCTTTCCAACCGGCAGCGGCTCGGCGTGGTCCGTGCCGTTGCGATACCGGACACGCCGGATACCCTCGGCGAGGTTGAAGGCGCGGCCATCTGGGCGCACGTCCATGAGCTTGGCGGTGACGTCGAAGTCGGGCGCCTCCGACGAGACGAAGACCCGCAGCCTGACCGGGCCGGTGACCTCCAGGTCGGCGGTCAGCGGCGGCGTGGAATAGACCAGGACGTCCTCACGTTCCTCCACGCCTCGCTGGTCGAAGGAACCGGGCTCGTTGACGATCTGCCAGCAGCACAGGTTGCCGCCAATGGTCGGCACCGGATCACGGGGGTCGGCGAGGAAGGTGTCGGCAGGCTCGTCCGCGGCCGGCGCAGCGACGTCCAGTCGACCATCGCCGCCAAGGCTGTTGGCGGCGCCACTGGAGCGAAGGTGATAGTCGGTCGAGACGGCGCGTGCCAGCGGCCAGGCCTCCTCGGATCGCCAGCGATCCTCACCCAGGATGAACAAGCGGACCGGCGGGTCCGCCTCCGGCGCTGGAGCGTCGGCACCTCGCAGCCATCGGTCGAAGAAGGCCATCTGGAGCCCAACCAGATCCATGCCCCCTGCCGTCGAGCCCAGGCCATACGTCACCTGCCCGGCGGGATCGGCGAGCAGCGGCTGGGCATGCCGCCATGGGCCCACCACGAGGCGGCTGCCACCACGCGCCGCGGCTGTGGCAGCGGGTCCGGTCATGCCCGCGTGGTTGGCGAGCGAGCCACCGATGAACACGTCGAACCAGCCGGCGCTATTGAACACCGGGACCTGGATGCGCGAATGTGCCTCGCGTGGTGAGAGTGCCTTCCAGAAGTCGTCGCGCTCCGGGTGGGCAAGCCAGGTCCGATAGATGTCCGCAGACTGCGCGTCATCGAACACCGGCGGCACGGCTCCCTGCGACGCCGGCACGTGGTCGCCCATGTGATCGATGGCCGCCGTGAGCCGGGCGGCCCGGGCCGTGTCCCCCGGCAGCAGCTTCTCCAGCAGGTCCGGGCCCAGGCTCACCATCAGCCAGGACACATCGAACCAGAGCGACTGCGCGCCACCCTCATACACCCAGTGATCGTGCAGGTCGGAGGTGGCCACGACCGGTGCGATGGCCCGCAGATGGGGCGGTTGCTGCGACGCCGCCATCCACTGGGTGTAGCCGACATACGACGTGCCGTACATGCCGACATTGCCGTCGCACCAGGGCTGGGCGGCCAGCCACTCCACGGTGTCATAGCCGTCGTTCGCCTCGTGCACGAAGGGCACGAACCGGCCATCGGAGCCGTACCGGCCGCGGACGTCCTGCATCACGACGGCATAGCCACGAGCAGTAGCGCTGAGCGGGTCCGGGTTGGCGCCCACGGCCATCGGCTGGGAACGGTCATATGGCGTGCGCATGAGGAGGGTCGGCACCGGCCCGGGCACCGCGGGTCGATAGACGTCCGCACGCAGGATCGTGCCGTCACGCATCTGCGCTTCGACATCCCGATCCACCACCATCGACACCCTGCCCATGCCGCCCCCTTCCTCATCCTGCTGCCGCCGGAGTCCCGCCGAGCCCTGAGTGTACGCAACGACCGGCGCGGCGATGATCGAGCGGTCCGACTTGACGGCCGGCTGCCCGACGCCCGAAGGTGTCGCCCATCCAGATCACCCCACGAGGCACCACGCATGCCGTTCGAACCGCTGGAGCAGGTCCGGGTCGGCCAGACGGCGCTGACCATCAGCCGCCTCGGGTTCGGCAGCGCATCCATCGCCGGACTGTTCGCGGCCGTCTCGGATGACCAGGCGACGGCCATGCTGCAGCACACCTGGGACCTGGGGGTGCGCTACTTTGATACGGCGCCCCAGTACGGCTTCGGGCTTGCGGAGCGACGGCTTGGCGCCTTCCTGCGGCAGCAGCCACGGGACAGCTTCGTGCTCTCGACCAAGGTGGGCCGGCTGCTGCGGCCGGGCACTCCGGAGCAGCTCGCGGCACCAACCAACTTCCACGGCGTCACGGACGACCGGCCCATGTTCGACTTCAGCCGGGATGGCACCCGGCGGTCATTGGCGGAGAGCCTGGAGCGACTCGGTCTCGACCGGGTCGACATCGTGTACCTCCATGACCCTGACGACCACTGGCACGAGGCGATCGACGGCGCCTATCCGGTGCTCCACGACCTGCGCGACGAGGGTGTCGTGGGTGCCATCGGTGCCGGCATGAACCAGGCAGAGATGCTCACCCGCTTTGCCCGTGAGGCGGATATGGATGTGTTCCTGTGCGCTGGCCGCTACACCCTGCTCGACCAGTCCGCGCTGGCGGAGCTGTTGCCTGCATGTGAGCCGCGGGGCATCTCCCTGGTCATCGGCGGGTTGCTCAACTCGGGCATCCTCGCCGACCCCACGGCCGGTGCCAGGTTCGACTATGAGATGGCGCCGGCCACGCTCCTGGAGCGGGCGCAGGGCATCAGAGATGTGTGTCAGCGACACGACGTGCCGCTGCTGGCCGCAGCCATGCAGTTCCCGCTGGCACATCCCCGGGTCGCCTCGATCCTGGCGGGAGTCCGCAAGCCGGCACATCTCGACGACTACCCGCCGGGCATGCGGTTGGCGATCCCCGATGCACTCTGGGCGGACCTCCGGGCCGAGGGGCTCATCGACCCTGCGGCGCCGGTGCCGACCTCGACAGACCTCTCTACGGCTCCCCGCCCAGTGCCCGGCGCGGGTTGACCTCCAGCAACGTGAGCAGCGCAGAGTCCGGGTATCCGGCCGCCAGGAACCGTTCGCGGAACCCGGTCAGCAGGTAGGCATAGCCCGGGCCGCCGTACGCGGCCAGATCGGTGGTCAGGCACACATCGTGCGACAGGAGCAGGCGGCCCTCGAGACCCGCATCGAACAACGACCCGATCCAGCCCAGGCGTCGCTGGGTATCCCACTCGTTGACACCCTGCACGGTGTCGAACTGGACCCAGGCACCACGGCGGGCAAGCCGCTCGTGATAGGCCGGATCAGGCACCATGTCGCAGTGGCCGATGATGACGTGACCAGGGTCGACGCCCTCCTCCTCGAGCAGGTCCAGCTGTGCTTCGCCGACGGGCCAGCGCGCGGCATGGGTAGTGATGGTCACTCCCGTCGCGCGATGGGCACGCGCCGCAGCCCGAAAGACGCGCTCCTCGAGCGGCCCGATATGCCGGTCGCAGCCGATCTCGCCGATGATGCCGGCACGGATGCCCGTGTCACCGACACCCTCGACCAGGTCGCGCACCATCTCCGCGGCGATCGCGTCCACGGACATCCGGTCGAGACGGGCCTCGTCCAGGTAGGGCCGGCGGTAGTGGCCCGAGCCCATCACGATCCGGACACCGGTCGCCTCCGACACCCGTCGCAACCCGGCCGGATGCCGACCCAGCCCTTCGCTGGTGCAATCCACGATAGTGCGGCCGCCGGCCGCCCGGAACGCGTGCACCTCCTCGATGGCGAGCGCCTCGTCGTGGAGCAGGCCAGCCCCCCGGTACTCTCGCAGCAGGTCGATGAACAGGTGCTCATGGGGGAGCGTCACGCCCAGGTCCGCGGCCGCCACCGGCCCACTGACCGTCATCACGTTCATGGTCTGGTCACCGCTCCGATAGTTGTGCGTCTGCCACGCCCGGATCGGTCGGTACCTGCACCTGGATGACGAGATCCAGCAGGACCGCGAGCCCGACCGTAGTACCCACTTCCACGACCGGGTCGACGAAGTGCGGTCGAGGGCGCGGCAGCACGCCGTCAGCCAGGGGTGGTGTCTCGAGGAGGGTCATCGCCGCACAGGGTAGTCCGAACCCGGCACGCGACGACACACGTGGGGGTGCCGCCAGCACACCGCTTCGCTATGGTGGCGCTGGCGCGGGACGTGGTGGCGCGTCCCATCACACATGAGGAGGGGATCGTGTTCAAGGAGTTGAAGGACTTCCTGTTCCAGGGCAATGTCGCCGCGCTGGCCGTAGCCATCGTCATCGGCGCGGCGTTCAGCGGCGTCATCAACTCCCTGGTGACGGACATCATCACGCCGCTGCTGGGCATCTTCGGTATCCCGGATTTCAGCACCTGGGCCATCACCATCGGCTCCGGCGACCCCCCTGCCCAGCTGATGATCGGGCTGTTCCTGAACGCGGTCATCAACTTCATCGTGGTCGCCATCGCGATCTTCTTCATCGTGGTCAAGCCGATGCAGATCATCGCGGCACGCAACAAGAAGGAAGAAGCCGCTGCCGGGCCGACAGAGACCGAGCTGCTGATCCAGATCCGCGACGAGCTCGCCAAGCGACCCTAGCGCTCTAGGGCCAGGCGGCGGACGTGTACCGCCGACCACCCGCCCTGGCCCGGTCGCGGGCATCGGTGGCAGCCCCCGTCGCCTCGCTCACGCGCACTCAGTCGCCCAGCGACTGAACCAACCTACCAAGACGTGGCGGAGCCGTGGATCCGGCCGATTCGCGCCATTCCTGAGCCGATTCAGTCGTCCGGAGCCTGAAACTGCCAGCCAGGTATCGGCTGCTGGCCCGTTCAGTCGTCCGGAGCCTGAAACTGCCAGCCAGGTATCGGCTGCTGGCCCGTTCAGTCGTCACGCGACTGAACGGCCATGAGGGCCGCTGGCGTGTGCAGCGGTCTGACGCGTCACGCCGCGTGGCTGGGCCGCTCAGAGGCCCGGGCGCATGCCGCCCAGCTGCGTGGCTGGGCCGCTCAGAGGCCCGAGCGCATGCGCGTCACGCCGCGTGGCTGGGCCGCTCAGAGGCCCGGGCGCATGCCGCACAGCTGCCTGGCCGCATCGCGCCACGTACGAACGAGCCCCGGCATCGCTGTCGGGGCTTGGTCG
>Ga0105047_10013580_pt1 | contig 13001 bp, 8 predicted proteins | sample MAT04_FD_78384 | JGI IMG/M metagenome (GOLD analysis project Ga0105047, IMG submission 78384) | Freshwater microbial communities from Lake Fryxell liftoff mats and glacier meltwater in Antarctica - MAT-04 (megahit assembly) | ecosystem: Environmental > Aquatic > Freshwater > Ice > Liftoff... | reverse complement strand
TTAAATTCTCTACTTACTTTAATCGAAAGATAGTTTATGCTTTTATCATATTGTTTCGGAGATATAATTTGTTGCTGACTATCCGATGCATCGTTACTAAAAAATAAATGATCTTTAATTGAACTTAGCTGCAAAGAAGCATCAAACCATTGCGTTTTGGCCGTAGCTTCGATAGTGTTTATTTTTTCATTTTTGAAGTCATTAGCCCAATTATATTCGACATAACTACTTTGGTGTAAATTGTAGATGTGGTCGGGAATCTTACTGATCATTTGATATTTAAAAACAAACTCATTCTTCTCATTGAGTTTATAATTGAGCTTGGCATCAAAATTTGACATCGGCTGATTTGAAATTGAATTGGAATACGTAAATAATCCATTCCATTTATTTTTTCTGTATTCGTATTGTCCGCCAATCGTATTGATTTCATCACTCAATGCACTTGGTACAGTTCCAGAATCCAAGATCAAAACTTTACCGAAGTAGTAATTGTATCTAAAATCTTCCGCAAAGAATTGAAACTTTCCAAGTGTGGAGTTTTCATAAATTGCCCCAATTTTATTGTACATTCTATTATAACGATTCTGATCGTTGATATTTGCCGTGACATACGACTCTCCGAAACGTCGTACAGCAGAATCGCCAACGTTTGAAAGTACTGTTTTTTGGTTGTATTCAAAAAATTTATTTTCGTAATTAAATTGGTGCGTGATGTATAAATTATTGTCGCTACTTTTTGAATTAATTCTAAGATTATGATCGAAGAAAACTCGCTTTCCTTTTAGAAAGCTTTTTGCATCTACAAGAAATACTTCCAAACGCGCCCGATTATCAAAATTTGGATCTTCACCTTCAAAATCTCCTACGGTTGTGATTCCGCCATTTTCTCCGTTCAGTATATCTTGCCCAGTGAAATGAAAATTGATATTATATCTCTTGTTTAATGTGTTATAGCTTGAAGTAAATCTGAAATTTCCCGTACTTGACAACTGATTAACATATTTACCTAAAGAACGTAGTCCTTTATAAGCAATTGACATATTAAATCGTTGTGAAGTATTTACAGAAATAAAAGCATCAACACACTGTCCTTGTTCCATGACCGTTTTGAAATACAATTCTGATACTGGTGTGGCAACTGAGTAATAATTGATATCATTTGTACTCATATAACTAAAATGCTTTCCAGAGTATCCGACTTCTGGAAAAGCGTTAAAATTTTTCAATCCAAAATCTAAGGTAGTATAAGTTTGACCTTCATTCGCAAAAGGTAGAAGTCCAAAAATATCTTTACGCAAATAATTGAATTCATATTCTTTTTTTATGGTGAGTGAAGTATCAACGTATGTTGTATCTTTTTGCAATGTGATAATTCGATACTGATCGTACATTGCTTTTGCTGCCTTCTTTTCGACACTAGGATCATCGGATTCATTAGGGATCTCTTCAATTGTTCTTTGAGAAAACCCAACTGAAAACTGCAGTAAAAAAAGCATTAGTAATAAGTATTTCATTTTAAAATATTTCGAAGCAAAAATACATAAAACAATTTGTAATAAACTCATAAAAAAACCACCATAACGGTGGTTTTAAAATACTTCTTAGAAAATTATTCTTTAATGAATTTTTTGGTTGTCGAATTTTTATCAGATTTAAATGTGATAAAATACACTCCCGCAGACAATCCAGAAACGTTAATTGGAGTAGGGCTAGCAGCATTGTCATTTCTGAAAATTTCTTTTCCTGCTATATCGTTAATATATATTGATGAAACCTCTGCGTCATTAGTAATCACATAATTTAAGAATGTAGATGTTGGATTTGGATAAATTTTGATTGCCTTATTATTATCCATATCATTAATTCCTAAAGGAGCCGAACATGCGTTAGAAGTTTTCAATTCTTTTCTTCTAATAGAATTATTCATCACGGCCATCATTCTTGTTTTTTGATCATTAGTAAAAATGTTCATACAGGTGTCTTCACTGTAATCCATGTAATTCTCAACCATATCTGGAAAATCATCAAAGCAAGTATCTGAATCAGTCTCGCAACCATAATGCAAGTAACCGGCTGTGGGTGTATCAGCACAATAATCCGTCGCTGAACAATCTGTAACGCCAGTTTGAAAATTTCCGTTTCCATCACCCCAAATATGTCTTAATCCAAGTGCGTGACCCATTTCGTGCGTAGCAGTTCTACCTCTGTTATTGATTGCAGTGTAAACTCCCACATTTGCAATTGCCTGAGATCCAAATGAGGTATAACTGACTACAATTCCATCAGTATTGGCTGCGCCTCCATTAAAATTTATTCCTGGCAAACCTGAAGCGCTTGGAAATTGCGCATAACCTAGCAAGTTATTGACCGATCCTCCGACATTGACTACCCAAATATTGAAATAACGTAGTGGATCCCATTGGGTTGTTGCTTTCATAGTTTCTATATCAGTTCTAGAATTAAAAGAGCCTTGTGACACAGTAATCCTATCTATTCCGTTACTGGCGGTGCCGTCAGGTTTCCGTTGTGCGAGACAAAATTCTATTTCAGTATCAGCACCAACTTCGCTGTCATTGAAACCAGGAGTACCCAGTATTTTTCTAAAATCCTCATTTAATACTTGTATTTGCGAGAAAACTCGAACATTAGCCAAATTCTCATTCACCCCAATCAAATCGCCATTACTTAAAATATGAACTACAACAGGAATTGTAATTATTTCACTGACATTTCTTTGAGCTGGATCATTTTTGTTCTCTGAAATTTTAGCTAAAATCCAATTTTCAAATTCTTGAACTGTTGCATGGCTTGCATCAGCAGCATTTAAAAGCAGTTCGTTTTCAACGGTGGCACACTTTATTTCGCCAGAAGGAGAAACTTTTAAATTAGTGAAATCTTGGCTATTTATTTTGTTACTCGAAAAGAAAAGGAAAAACATAAAAAACAACGATATATACTGTTTCATTTTAATATACTATAAATTAAATTGTAAAATACAATTACAAAAATAAGGTATTACATGATTAAAAAAACAAAAAGCAAAAAAAAATCCCGACTTAAAAGCCGGGATTTAATATTATTTAACAAAATTAGTTACTACCGTAACCAGGATTTTGTTGATTCAAAATAGCTGGGTTTGGATTTGATTCCACCTGTGGGATTGGCAAAGCAAATCTATAATCAGTAACAGGTAAAGAACATGCGCCATTAATAGCACAATCTGCACCATCTCTCAAAATTCCTTCATTAGCCAAAGCTCCTAAACGTTTTAAATCAATAAAACGGAATCCTTCGTAAGCTAACTCAATTCTTCTTTCCTTAAGAACATCTTTCCAAGCGTCAGTAGGACTACCATATACTGGAAGCGGTTGAACTCTATTTGCACGTGCATCTCTAATAATTTTGATTGTTGCTGCTGCGCCTGTTAAATCACCGGCAGCAATCTGAGCTTCGGCCTTGATTAAATAAATCTCAGATAATCTGCAGATTTTTATGTCATTAACCAAGTTACCATTTGCAATTGTTCCAGGATACTTTCTGATAGCAATTTTATCAGAATTTCTGTAGTCAGAACTTGTAGCATAGTTATAGTCAATAATTGATGACGGGTGAACATTTGTAGCATAACGAATATCTCCATAGTTAGCTTTGGCATTCAACGGAAACAATGGAGCATTATTAGCATTAGAACTACTAGCACCAGCTAAAGAAATTGTAGCTGTACCGTTGGCAGTATCTGTTAGTGTTATAACATTGCCTGTTACTGTTCTAACAAAATAAACTTTTCCCGCCAATAGTGATCCAGAAGGTGAAGTCGAAGTTCCATTTGTAGTAGTTGCTGTAGAAGGAACGCTAACAGTAGAGACAAACATATCACCAACGGCTAAAGTACCACCAGATATTGTAAGGTTATTACCTGTAATTCCGGTAACCTGCAAATTAGTTGCAGAAGCAAGGTTAGTTGTGTTTATAACGTTAAATAAAGATCTTCCCATTTCATAAAAAGGCGATCCAGAAACTGTAGAATTAACACTTGCCCAAATTGCACCAGTTCTTGTTTGTGTAATATTCTTTTTTAATTTAAAAATAACTTCAACAGAGTTTGCATTAGCATCTGTGTGGAACACTGACGTATAGTTAGAGAAAGTAGCCAAAGACAATCCAGATGTGTTTATAACATCGTTAGCAAAAATTAACGCATTAGGATAATCACCTTTTAACGCAGCAACTTTAGCTTTCAACGCTCTGGTAAAGTTCACATTCGCAAATATTGGATTTGGCGCTTCAGTAACGGTAGCATATAAAACCTCAGCAGCGGCTAAGTCAGCATCAATTAAATCATAAACTTCTCCGTTAGTTGCTCTAAGCGCAGTGTAAGAAGTTGGATATACATCATTTGACAATATAACACCTAACGCATTTCTATCTTTTGGATTAGTTGAAAAGTAAGATAATAACTGAATATGGCAATGTGCTCTTAACGTATATGCCTCAGCTTTCAAACGATTAATAGTCAATTGATCAGCAGCATTTGCTGGGATAACATTACCCGAAAATTTTATAACTCTGTTAATTCTTGAAAGAGTAATATAGTTATCAATCCAAATTCCATTAGGCGAGTCTGAAGCAGAGTTTAAAATAAAAGCATAATTATCATTTATACCCTGACCTCCATTAGCAAAACCAATGCCTACCTCATCCGTAAATACTGAATTAAATTCAATTTCGGAAATTGGCGTTAAAAGCGCATATGATGCATTCATTAATTTGGCTAAATCAGCGCTAGTTTGAACGGCCACCTCTTCAGTAAGTGCTCCTGGCGTGAACTGGTCAATCAAGCTCTCATCACACGAGGTAAGTGAAAGTAGTGTTCCCAGAAGAAAAAAACCTACATATTTTTTCATAATATTTATTTTTTTATTAGTTATTAAAATTTAATATCAACTCCGAATGTATAAATCTTTGGCGTTGGATATTGCGCTTGGTCTGAGGCTCTATTACTTTCAGCATCGAAACCTTCCCACTTAGTCCAAGTGTAAAGATTTTCGCCTTGTACATAGAAACTTAATCCTGTCATAAAGGTTTTGTCTAAGAATTTCTTAGGTACTTTATAACCTACTTGCAAATAACGTAATCTTACGTAGGACGCATCTCTAAGGAATCGGTCAGATTCACCCGCGTTACCCAAATTAGCGGCCGTTAACGAAGGCACATCAGTACCAGTATTTGTTGGAGTCCATGCATTTAATAAATCATTACTCACGACAAACTGACCTAAAGACGTTGGATCATACAAACCTTCTAAGTCAAAGTCAAATCTGTAAAGATCCTGAACAAATGTAAAGTTAGTCGACGCAAAGAAACCTTTATAATCAAGATCAAATCCAAAACCTCCTTGGTATCTAGGTAACTGAGATTTTCCATTTGCAACCCTATCAGTATCTGGATTTGGTGACTCTGTTAAACTTCCGTCAGCTGCTACGAATAACAAGTTACCGTTTGCAGGATTAACACCCGCATAAGGAACTAAATTCCATTCAAAAACTTGACCACCATTACGTATAGTAGAGTTCCCTGTAGGTATTTCTTCCGGTAAATTGCTTATAAAGTTTTCATTTTGATTCACATTACCTCTTACTGTAAACGTGAAATTGGCATTTCTAACTACATCATAAGCCAATGTTAATTCATAACCTTTATTGTTAACTTCGATATCAGTATTTTTATTAATTTCAATTCCACCAGTAATAGGAGAAATGGGCTGACCGAAGAACAAATCAGTAGTAACTCTGTTGTAATAGTCAAAAGTTCCTCGCAATCTATTTTTAAATACTTCAAAATCCAAACCTATATCCGATTGGGTGGTAGTTTCCCATTGTAAATCATTGGCACCCAATGAAATATTATAACCAGGAGCACCTGAATAAGTGTTACCAGCATTGGCATAAGTATCTCGATTTAACGGTGGATTTAAACCTGAAAATTCCGTTCCAGTCAATACTCTTTGATTACCTGTAAGACCGTAAGATCCTCTTAATTTCAGTACTTGAAACAGATTACTATCTTTCAAGAAAGACTCTTTGTTGATATTCCATCTTGCACCTACTGACCAAAAAGTACCCCAAGCATAGTCAGTACCAAATCTATTTGAACCATCATAACGATAGGTTCCAACAATACCATATTTATCATCAAAATCATAGTCTAAAACAGCGAAGTAAGAAATTAAACTTTGCTTAATTTTTGATGCACTTGCTAGAGGACCATTAAAATCATTAGCAGCAACATCAGGTAAATATCCAGCACCAGTTCCAGGAACAAAAGTTAACGGATCAAGTCCTCTTTGTCTAACGTTATTACCATTTATTTGTGCACCATAATATTCAGCATTACCTAATAAACCAACAGTATGTTTCTCTGCGAATACTTTATTATACCCAACCTGCCACAACTGATTAAATCGAAACTCTCTTCTGTTATTAATATCTTCAAAACCACCAAATTCCTGACCTGGGTTTAAAAATAAAAACGCGTTGAATGATATAGGAAACTCTGCCTGAGTAAATCTGGTTTCAATAGTTTCAACAGAGGTTCTGGATTTTACGGTAATATTTTTAAATATTTCATAAGAAAGATCAGCAGAAGTCATCAATCTTATCTCATCTGTATTGTTTTCATACTTAGCTAATTTATCCATCAACATTAAAGGAGTATACAACAAAGTACCATCACCATTATATAAATCGAATAACTCTTGCGAACCTAAATATTCTGAAGGACTAATGTAAGGAGCTGATAATGTTGCACCTAAAACATAGTTTCTATTGATTCCTCCAGTACCTAAAGCAGTAGCTTCATTGTTTTTTGAAAAACCTAAAGAGATGCTGGTTGCGTATGTAAACTTGTCATTATCAGATTTTCCAGATAAATTATTTCTCAACGTGAAACGTTTTAATCCAGTGGTCAACAAAATACCTTCTTGGTCTAAATAACTCACAGAGGTATACGAATTCAACTTTTTACCTGATGTTTCAATACTAAATTGATGGTCAGTTGATTTTGCTGTTCTAAAGAAATAATCTACCCAATCCGTATTGATTCCGTAAGCGTTAATTTCAGCATCAGTAAAAGCAACACCAGTAGCTGGGTTCAAGTTTCCTCTACCAACACCACGAGTTCGCTCTAAAGTTAACAATTCTTGAGAATTTGAAAAAGAATAATTTGCCTTTTGAAGTTGCGTGTACCCTGCAGTCGAAGAATATCTGAATTTTGTTTTTCCTTCTCCTGTACCACCTCGCTTAGTTCTGATTACGATGACCCCGTTAGAACCTCTATTACCATAAACAGCAGTTGCCGCAGCATCTTTCAACACTGTTGCGGACTCAATATCACTAGGGTTAATGGATCTAAAGTTATCACCGTTTGTTGGTATACCGTCAATAACATATAATGGATCGGTACTCGCACCAAGTGTACCATTACCACGAATGATAACTGTTGGTTTAGAACCTGGCTGTCCAGTACCAGAAGCAATGTTCAAACCAGCTACCTGCCCTTGCAATGTTTGAATGAATGACGCATTCGGGCGATTTTCAATAGTTTTGGCATTAACTGTTGACTGAGCAACTACTGTTGAACTTTTAGTAGTATTTCTATACCCTTCAACAATCACTTCATCAAGTTTAATACCATCTGCAAGCGTTACATTGTAGCTATTAGCCGCTCCTACGGTTACCGTAGAATTGTTGTAACCTGTAAATGAAATGACTAAAACTTCTCCGACTTTAGAATTGATGCTAAATTTACCATCAAAATCTGTCTGGGCACTTCTTGTTGTACCTTTAACAACAATATTAGCACCTGGTAGTGGTCCAGTTTTGTCTGAAACAACACCTGTTACAGTTTTGTCTTGTGCAAAAGAAAACTGCATTGATAACGCTAAAACTAGCGTAAAAATCCATTTGAACTTCGATCTCATATTAATTTTATTTGAGTTAGTTATTCTGCAAACTTCCTAATTTTTTCTTAATTAACCAAATATTAACAACAAATAATGTTTTTGTGTTGTGTTAAAGTTGTAGTAGCATTTCACTCGTACTCGCTTTGATACAATTAGTTTGAAATAGTTGCGCCGTAATGCCTATTTTTAACAAAAATATTATTAAATGTTACAATTCAAGTTCTCTAATTTTGATTTGGAATGCGGAACAGATGAAGCGGGCCGAGGTTGCCTCGCTGGGCCAGTTACTGCGGCAGCCCTTATTCTTCCTGAGGGTTTTGAATTGGATTTATTAAATGATTCCAAGCAACTTTCTGAAAAAATTAGAAAAAAACTAAAACCTTTGATTGAAGATCAAGCGCTTTGTTTTTCGGTAACGCATCTTGATCCTACCATTATTGATGAAATCAATATCTTAAATGCATCGATCAAAGCCATGCATGTTTGTGTTACCAAATTGTTACCAAAACCAAATTATATAATAGTTGATGGCAACCGATTTAAAGCTCTTGAGGACATTCCGTTCTCAACTGTAATAAAAGGTGACAGCAAATTTATGAGTATTGCAGCAGCGTCTGTTTTGGCTAAAACATACCGCGATGAATACATGGAGCAAATTCACGAAGAGTTTCCTGTATACAATTGGAAAAAAAATAAAGGATATCCCACGATAGAACATCGCGAAGCTATTAGGAAATATGGAACAACAAAATACCACCGAATGAGCTTTCAATTACTACCAAAACAGATAAAATTATAAATTTAGATTTCAGACTTTGGATTCTGGACTTCAAATGCTACTATTTCAGCCTCAAATAAAACAGTGAAATGTTTTAGAATTTTGGCTTTCACTTCGTCTTCATCAATTACTTTACCCACTTCAACATGCATTGAAGTGACTGCCTTTCCCTTTATTCCACATGGAATAATGTTGTCAAAGTAACCCAAATTAGCGTTCACATTCAAAGCGAAGCCATGCATAGTTACCCACCTAGAAGCTCTAACTCCTAGCGCACATATTTTTCTCGCAAACGGAGTTCCAACATCGAGCCAAACTCCCGTTTCTCCTTCGCTTCGTGATCCTTGTATCTCATAATCAGCTAAGGTCAGGATAATCGTTTCTTCAAGCAAACGAAGGTATTTATGGATGTCTGTAAAGAAATTTTCTAAATCTAAAATGGGATAGCCTACAATTTGGCCTGGCCCGTGATATGTAATATCGCCTCCGCGGTTAATTTTATAAAATGTAGCGCCTTTAGCTTCTAATTGTTTTTCTGACAATAGCAAATTACTCATCGCGCCGCTTTTTCCTAAAGTATAAACATGCGGATGCTGTACAAAAACTAAAAAATTAGGAGTGAGCAATTCGGGCACACTTCTTTTTTCTAATTTGATAGCAACAACTTTTTTAAAAAGTTGTTCTTGGTAATCCCAAGTATCTTTGTAATCTTTAAGACCTAAGTCGTGAAACTGAATTTTTTTATTCATGTGGATTGAGGTTGCAAAAATGCAAAGTTACAAAGTTTAAAAGTACACTAATAGTTTATTATTAGCCCCGATTGTAGTGAAAATCCTTTTGAATTATGTTGCAGCGCAGCGGAAGCATAGTTCAATAAGATTGCAACGGAAAGCGGGAACACGGACAACTGACAACGCCCGAAACATTCGCTGCAAAAAAAGTACTCAGCGTTGCGTAGCAGTTGGCAGTTTTTTATTTTATAACTACATTTGCACGCTTAAATACAATTATATGCAACTTTCGGAACAAGAAATCATTAGAAGAGAAAAACTTAACGGTTTGCGCGAACTTGGGATTAACCCTTATCCAGCAGATTTATTCCCGGTTAATCATACTTCAAAACAGGTTAAGGAAAATTTCGAAGAAGGTAAGAAAGTAATCGTTGCAGGTCGTTTGATGAGTATTCGTGATCAAGGAAAAGCGTGTTTTGCTGAATTACAAGATAGTGAAGGGCGAATTCAATTGTATTTGAATCGTGATATGCTTTGCCTTGGCGAAGATAAATCGATGTATACCACGGTTTTTAAAAAACTAACTGATTTGGGCGACTTCATTGGTGTTGAAGGAGAATTGTTCATGACCAAAGTTGGAGCTCAATGCCTACGTGTAGATAATTTTACTTTTTTAAGTAAAACGCTTCGGCCTTTGCCATTGCCCAAAACGGATGAAGATGGAACAATTCACGATGCTTTTAGTGATCCCGAGTTGCGCTATAGAATGCGTTATGTTGATTTAGTTGTAAACCCACAAGTGAAAGAAGTGTTCCTAAAACGAACAAAATTGTTCACGGCCATGCGAACCTTTTTTAATGACGCTGGATATATTGAAGTTGAAACTCCAGTTTTACAATCTATTCCTGGTGGCGCTGCAGCTCGACCTTTTGTTTCGCACCACAATGCATTGGATATTCCATTGTATTTACGAATTGCAAACGAACTGTATCTTAAAAGATTAATCGTTGGTGGTTTTGACGGAGTATACGAGTTTTCAAAAAATTTCAGGAATGAAGGAATGGACCGAACACATAATCCGGAATTTACTGCTATGGAAATTTATGTAGCTTACAAAGACTACAACTGGATGATGGAAATGACCGAAAATTTGCTAGAATATTGTGCTATTGAAGTTAACGGAACTACTGAGGCTACTTTTGGACAGTACAAAGTGAATTTTAAAGCGCCGTATGCGCGAGTTACTATGACCGATGCCATCAAGCAATTTACTGGTTTTGATATATCGGGTAAAACGGAAGCTGAATTATTTGATGCTGCCAAATCAATGCATATTGATGTGAATGAAACTATGGGTAAAGGAAAATTAATTGATGAAATTTTTGGAGCGAAATGCGAAGGTAACTTCATTCAGCCAACTTTTATTATAGATTATCCGAAAGAAATGTCACCATTATGCAAAGAACACAGAGACAACCCGGAATTGACTGAAAGATTTGAACTGATGGTTTGTGGAAAAGAAATTGCGAACGCCTACTCGGAATTGAATGATCCAATTGACCAAAGACAGCGTTTTGAAAATCAAATGGCATTAGCAGAAAAAGGCGATGATGAAGCAAACGGAATAATTGATGAGGATTTTTTACGAGCCCTAGAATATGGAATGCCACCTACATCTGGACTTGGGATTGGAATGGATCGCTTGATAATGTTCTTGACCAACAATCCTTCTATTCAAGAAGTATTGTTTTTCCCGCAGATGCGTCCGGAGAAAAAACAGCTGGAATTAACCGAAGACGAAAAAATAATAATTGGTTTGCTTAAATCCGAAAATAACCAAGCCATTTCCCAGCTCAAAGAAAAATCAGCTTTGAGTGGCAAAAAATGGGATGCTGCTATGAAAAGCTTATCTAAATATGGTCTCACCAAAGTTGTCGTCGACGGTGAAAGTAAGACTGTAGTTTTAAACTAATACCATTTAAAAGGAGCTCAAATGAGTTCCTTTTTTAATACAATTTAATCAACACGATATTGAGGGCTTTTAAGACTAAAAAGTTTAGGCGAACTATTAGATATCTGATAACGAAAATCACTTCGGCTGATTTAAAGAACTACAAATCAGTTTTAGGAAGAACTAATTTGGTACCAGCGGGAAATGTTTTAATTTGTTTTCATTTTTAAAAAAAATAATTCGTTATAAAGGATTAAACCTTTTAAAACTCTTATTGTCCAAATGGCAAATCATTTAAAAAATTATACCATGAAAAAATTATTTATCGTCGCAGTATTAGTTGTTGGGTTAACAGCTTTTGCACAAGAAAAAGAAGGAAAAAGAGCCGGAAGAGAACATCTAACTACTGAGCAAAAGGTGGAACTTCAGGTAAAAAAAATGAACAAGGAATTAAACTTGAATGAAAAACAAACTGAACAAGTGAAAATCCTAGTAACAAAACAAGCAATAAAAAGAGACGCTAAAAAAGCTGAAATGCAGCTAGCCAAAGAGAAAAACAGACAGCAAATGAAATCCCAAATGCAAACAGAGCAAGTTGCCGTAAGTTCTGAAATGAAAAAAATTCTAACTCCCGAGCAATTTGCAAAATGGGAAAAAAATCGCGAAGATAAAATGGAAAAAATGAAAGAAAAGATGGCCGACAGAAAGGAAAAAAGAAATTAAAAAACAGATTCCTGAAAAGTTATCTAAAAATAAATTTTGAGTTTCCAGCAGAATATATTAGATTTGGAATTAATATTCTACTAAAAACTATTAAAAATGAAAAAAATAATTGCTGCTTTGATGTTATTATTAGCCTTTTCAATGAACGTGAGTGCTCAAGAAACTAAAGGTTACGTTGGTTTAAACGCTACTGAAAAAGGAAAAAAACAAGCTGCAGAATTGTCAGAGTATCTTCAGTTGGACGCGACAATGAATCAAAATTTTGCAATGCTTTTTGAACAAAAATCGCAAATTCTTGATGATAAAAGTGTATCAGCGGAAAGAAAAGCTGAAATGAGCAGAATTGTTGATGCAAAAATTAGAGCTTCATTAGATCAAAATCAGATAGAGAAATTAGAGAAAAACCCTGAGTTATTTAAGAAATTAGTAAACTAGTTTTTCTTTTTTAATAAATGCAGTCCTCTCGTAAGTAACGAGAGGACTTTTTTTGTTTATAAGGATTTAGATACTTTATCAACTGCATTGATTGTGAAATCTAAATCTTCATAAGTTAATGCGTCCGTTATAAACCAAGTTTCATAGGCAGATGGTGCAATATAAACTCCTTCTTGCAACAATCCGTGGAAGAACTTTTTAAACGTATCGTTATCACCGTTTTTAGCAGTTTGAAAATCATATACTGGATTTGCATCAAAGTGGACCGAAATCATGGAACCAATTCTATTAATAGTAAACACAATGTTATTGGAAATCAATACTTTGTCGATTCCCTGGTGTAAATAAGCTGTTTTTTCTTCTAATCTTTTAAAAATAGTAGCGTCGTTGTTTAAAGCCTGTAACAGTGCATATCCCGCA
>Ga0105047_10013579_pt1 | contig 13002 bp, 10 predicted proteins | sample MAT04_FD_78384 | JGI IMG/M metagenome (GOLD analysis project Ga0105047, IMG submission 78384) | Freshwater microbial communities from Lake Fryxell liftoff mats and glacier meltwater in Antarctica - MAT-04 (megahit assembly) | ecosystem: Environmental > Aquatic > Freshwater > Ice > Liftoff... | reverse complement strand
GGCGTTCATCGCTTAGAAGCGCCTACTTTTGGCGGCGTGTTCGGCGGTTCAAATGCCGTTTGTAGGATAAATGAAATTGTTTCATGGCCGCCCTATCCGGGAGGCCATGAAACAATTTTGGAAAAATTCGGGTCATGATCGGTTGACAAGAATTGCTTCTTACATGTATAGTTTTTCCACTTTTATTAAAATTGGAACTAAATGCAGGATTTCAAGCACCTCACCAATAAAAAACGCTTTTCCCTTTTCCAACAGTCCAAAGCCAGCCAGGATAACAAGAGACTTGAGGCCACCGGAGTAAGCGTCTCAAGGGAACTACGCCTCCCCAGCGGTAAACGCCTTCAACGACTCAAGTATCTATTACTGTTTTTGGCTATTGTTCTGGGCCTGACTCCTGTATTCCTGTCTGTTTTCAGACAGACGCCTGACGTCAAAGCGGCACTGATCAGCCGTTTTTCCAAAGCCTCAGACAATACAGCAGCAGCCAAGGAAAAACCGACTCCACCCAGTGCCTTTGAATCGGCCAGCAAGCTGTTAGTAAGCGCTGCGCCCTCTGGCGGCCTTTTTACGGCAAAAACCGATCTGGGTGAAACACTTCACTACAGTATCAATGGTAATTTGCAAAAAAGGGTGCATGACTTTATGGCCAGCCACAAAGTTCCCTATGGTGTTTTTGTCGCCATAGAACCCAACACCGGACGAATTCTGGCTATGACCTCTCACTCATCCGTTGAGCCACAATGGAATCAGCACTCATACTACGATATCTATCCCATGGCATCCCTATTCAAGATTGTCACCGCCTCTGCTGCGCTTGAAAACAAGAAGATCAACCCTCAGACGGTTATTGAATTCAGAGGCAGAGCTGTATCCGAAAACCCCAAATACTGGGATGCAAGCCCCAAAGGCAGAAACAACCGAATGGATGTAACCTTTGCCATGGGTAAATCAGTAAACCCTGTTTATGGAAAGATTGCTGCGGACCTGGCTGGAAAAAATGCGGTTATGGAGTCAATCCAGCGTTTCGGCTTTAATCAGTCTATTTTGACAGGACTACCGGTCAAAGCGAGTATGACTTCCAATCCCAAGGATAACAGGGAGTTGATGTTGATGGGTGCCGGCCTGGATCATGATGTCAAAATTTCACCAATACATGCCGCAACGATTATTGCCGCAATAGCCAATGGTGGCAGCATGATGTTGCCACGACTAACCGACAGAATGGTCAGCCCTTCCGGAACAATTACCGAACTACCGGCATCACGGGAGATTCGTCGGCTTGTTACACCAGAAACAGCGGCCTCTCTGACTAAAATGCTTTCAACTACTGTCACCACCGGTACCTCCCGCAAAGCCTTCCACGACCGGAAAGGACGTCCGCAAATCAGACTTGATATCGCTGCCAAAACCGGTTCTATAAGCGGAACTGAGCCAAAAGGTCACTACTCATGGTTCGCAGCTTATGCACCATCCAGCAACCCCAGGATTGCCGTGGTGGCACTGGTAATAAATCAGGACAAGTGGAAAATCAAGGCTTCGCAGGTTGGTGAGCAGGCTCTGGAGGAGTTTTTTAGAAAATAAGATATTTAGATAGTCTTATAGGTTTGCAGCAACAGCTCACCATCCACCATTTCACCATAGGTATATTTATCCATCCAGTCTCCCAGCGAAAGAATCGTAAACTGAGATTCAGCAATTTTTTCGCAGTAAGCCAGATGAAAATGACCGGTGACCATCCCTTCGCAACCATCCTTACGCAGAGAATCCGCAAAAGACCTGATAATCTCTGGATAGTTCCATCGTTGTGACTTGATCTGATAGCCGGCTTTGCTTTTATGCTGCAGACGTTTTTTGATGCAAAGTGCCAATGAAGGCGGGAAATGTCTGACTGTTTCTGATACCAGTCGATTACGCAATATCAATCGTAAATTTTGGTATCCCTTGTCCTGAAAGTTAATCTGGTCCCCATGACATAGGAATATGCGTTTTCCCTGAATTGTGCTAATATGAGGACCGGTATAAATTTCAGCTCCAAGACGTTCACTAAAAACGTTGCCCAGATGAAAGTCGTGATTACCTTCGAAATAGACAAGTCGACAGCCGCTGTTTTTCAGTTCCAGCAGTGCGTCAAGCACCTGGTCATACTGTCTAAACGGGTTTGATCGGAACCCGAGCCAGAAGTCAAACAGGTCGCCCATTATAAAAAGAGTTTCCGTGTTACCTTTAAGTTCTTGCAGAAAACGGAGTAGCAGACGATAATTCAAATCAGTCGGCTCCAGCAGATGGGCATCGGCAATAAAAATAGTTCGCATGGCGAAGATTGTGCTTTCACTCTTTGCAGAAGTCAATAAGGAATAGAGGTTCAAAACAAATGGCAATAGGACATAATGTGGAAATTGTATGGGATGAATTAATGGATGCTTTTACCAGCAACCGCGATAACCTTGTATATTTCCTTGATAAAAATACCGGCGAGATTTTTTTTGTTCCTGCAAATCTTGAAAATGATGAATTATGGAACCAGGTGGAAACCAACCCGGAACGGTTCCTTGAAATACCTGCATTTGACTACGCAGTACAAAAACAGATCATGACCAGCTTCATTTCTGCCACAGAAGATGCCGATCTAAAAAGAATACTCTGCAGCACAAAAAACGGAATGAAACCCTATGGCAATATCAACGATATACTCTCGTTTTTCCCGGAAGAGCAGGACCGTTTCCTGGAAATCAACGACGAGTTCTTTTCCAGCAGGGTCAAACAGTGGCTTGAACTGAATAACCTGATTACACTGGACATCGAATCGATTCGCATACCCCAGGCTTAACATGACATCTTCGCATCACGCCATTAACAGAAATGACTACGGCAAACTGATCGCAGCGATGCTGTCAATCTGCCTGCTGGCCCTGGCTGGCTATGCCTTGCAACATACTGTCACCTGTTTTCTGCTCTCCTGGATAATCGCTTACCTGCTTGATCCTATCCTGGTGACCTGCGAGGAAAAGGGGATCAAGCGAATCTACTCCATTGCCATACTCTACCTGGTCCTGGGTATTCTCAGCATCTTTGTAGTTGCCATCATGATTCCAAAACTCACCATGAGTTGGGACAGCCTTGTCAGAGAACTTCCACAATATTTTTCCACGATCAAGAAAATGACATTAAACTGGAAAGAACAGTTTCCGGATCAATATGGTTCTACTGAAATCCAGTGGATACTTGACAAGGCATCAGGAAACATTGACAAAACAGCCCAGAAAATAGGTACAATTTTCTACACCTTCAGCACCACAATTCTGTTCAATATTTTCAATATTGTCCTCTCACCAATCCTGGTTTTCTTCATGCTCTATTACAAACATGACATTCTGGCAACTCTAACCTCATGCCTGCCTGACAATCGTCGGGATATTATCACCTATATCGGCCTGGAAGTTAACGGCAGTATCGGCGGATACCTGCGCGGGCAGGCTATTATCTCCATAATTGTAGCCATATTCACTACAGCAGCACTCTATATGCTGGAGATTCCGCACCCTATTTTTTGCGGCCTGTTTGCCGGAGCGGCCTCGACACTTCCGTTCATCGGAATCCTGATCGCAATAGTGCCTGCAACCATGTTTGCCTGGTTCAAATACCAGACACTGGCAATAGTATTGCAAACGATCGGCTCCTTCTCGTTGATCTACTTTGTGGAGGGGTATATCATCAAACCGCTGGTTTTTAAAAAATCAATGGACCTGAATCCGTTAATGACCATTATTATGGTCATGTCACTGGGTGAACTGATCGGTTTCTGGGGGATACTGCTTGCCCTGCCCATTGCAGCGACAATCAAAATCACCTGGGTCCACTATTTTAACGGAAATTTTAAAAGATAAAGCGGGTTAATAGACTAAAGGCTGATGAATGTTTGTGAATACGCAGATCCCCCTTCAACCTTCCACCTAACACCCTGGAAAATTCTAAAATAACTTATGATTTAATCCCGAGAGTCATATATGTCAAAAAACGTAATCAGGATCACCGGCATGTCATGTGCCAGTTGTGCCGCAAAGATCGAAAATAAGCTTTCAGAACTTGATGGAGTAATATCGGCAACTGTCAATTTTGCTTCTGAAGAACTGAACATAGACCATGACGAGTTAGTTACCCCGCTAAGCGACGTAGTTACCTATATAGAAGATTTGGGCTACGGTGCCGTGCTGCCAGAACCGGACGGGGAAATTACCTTTGGTGTTCAGGGCCTGCACTGCGCTTCCTGTGTAAACAAACTTGAAAAACAGCTACTGGACAACAGATCCATCTCCGGGGCAATAGTCAACCTGGCTGATGAAACCTGCCTGGTCAGTTTTGATCCGCATCAGCTCTCCATAGAAGAAATCTTTGCCATAGTTCATTCAGCAGGCTATACACCTGTCGAAATCAACCACTCCGAAACATCCGCTGACGACAATCTACGCAAACAGTTCAAATGGTTGGTCTTCACACTGATTGCTAGCCTTCCGATCATGCTGACAATGGGTATGCATCACAATCGTGCCGTAATGCAGCTTAATTTTATACTTGCTACTGCTGTTCAGTTCTCGGCAGGACTTATTTTTTACCGTGGCGCCTGGAATGCCCTGAAAAACCGCACCACAAACATGGACGTGCTGGTCGCCATGGGAACTTCGGCTGCCTATTTCTATTCCCTATTGGCTTACATCGGCCTTTTCGGGCCCAATCAGCCGCTCTTTTTCGAAACCTCAGCCATGCTGATCGCCTTCATCAGACTGGGAAAATATCTGGAAGCCAGGGCGCGCGGCAAAGCCGGAGAGGCGCTCAGAAAACTGCTGCACCTGCAGGCTGACAAAGCACGTCTTGTAACAGATGATGGCGAAAAAGACGTTCCGGCTTCCATCATCAGAGTCGATGATATCGTAGTAGTCAGACCCGGTGAAACCATACCGGTTGATGGTGAAGTAATCGACGGCAATAGCGTTGTTGACGAATCCATGGTAACCGGCGAGTCCATGCCGGCGCAGAAAAAATTTGGTGACACTGTAACAGGTGCAACCATCAACAGAAGCGGCGTAATCTGGGTCAGGGCCACTCGCGTTGGCGAAGCGACACTTCTGTCACAGATCGTACGCATGGTAAGGGCGGCACAGGGGGACAAAGCCCCGATCCAGCGTTTTGCAGACACTGTTTCAAGCTGGTTTGTTCCGGCAGTTATCGCACTATCGCTGCTGACTTTTATAATCTGGTTTTTCCCCATGCATGCAGCATTCATAACTGCCTTGAAATTTGCCATCGCGGTGATTGTAATTGCATGCCCTTGCGCCATGGGCTTGGCCACACCAACCGCCATCATGGTCGGTAGTGGTGTCGCGCTTGGTAGAGGTATCCTGATTAAAAAGGGCTCAGCCCTGGAAACAATCTCACAGATGCAGGTACTGCTGCTGGATAAAACCGGCACCCTGACCACCGGAACACCGGTAATGACAGACCTGGCAGCAGCAGCAGGCGTTGACTCAAACCGCCTTTTGGAATGTCTGGTAACAGCAGAAGCCTACTCAACACATCCATTGGCCCAGGCAGTAATCAGAGCCGCAGAAGAGGCCGGTATCAAACCTGGACAGGCGGAAGATTTCGAAGAATTGCCCGGCTACGGCATTACCTGCAACTATGGCGGTTTTCGCCTGTCTGTTGGCAATGAGCGTTTAATGGATCTGGAAAAAGTCAACATGAAACCGCTGATTGAAAAGGCGGCTGCCATGGCAAATTCCGCAAAATCGTTAATCTATGTTGCTGCCGGTACAACTCTTGTCGGCGTGGCCGGATTCACAGACCCTCTCAAAGCCACTTCTAAAAAGGCTGTGGAAGAACTGAGGGCGATGGGGATCAGGACCTGCATGATCACCGGAGACCATGAGGAAGTGGCCGAAATTGTGGCCAAACAGGTCGGCGTTGACGTCTTTGAAGCGGAAGTTTTGCCTGGCCGCAAAAAAGAGGTGGTGGAAGAGTATCAGATGAGCGGCATGATAACCGGCATGGTGGGTGACGGTATCAATGATGCACCTGCTCTGGCAACAGCGGAAATAGGCATTGCCATTGGAGGTGGTACGGACATCGCCAAGGAGACCGGTGATATTGTTCTGATGCGTGACGACCTGATGGATGTGGTCAAAGCAATTAAAATAGGTCGGGTAACCCTTGCAAAAATAAAGCAGAACCTTTTCTGGGCCCTGTTTTTCAATGTTATCGGTATTCCTGTTGCAGCCGGTCTTTTCTCCGGTTTTGGAATTACACTCAAGCCAGAGTTTGCCGGACTGGCTATGGCATTGTCCTCTGTTATGGTTGTGTTGAATTCGTTATTAATCAGGAACGTAGAAAAAGAGCTCTAGCAATCAGATCGTGAGCTTCTGAACTCAATAAAACAGTCCCTGGAGCTGATCAGCTCCAGGGACTGTTTTGTTTCTACATAATTAATCTTACAATCAGACTTTAAATTTCCTGACCATATCCTGCAGGTCAACCGAAAGCTGTGAAAGGCCTGACGATGCCTGACAGATATCCATGGAACCTTTAGCACTCATCTCCACTACATCGGATATCTGCTGAATGTTGTTGGAAATTTCACGTGTAGTTGCGGTCTGTTCTTCAGCAGCCGTTGCAATCTGGCTGATCTGAACTGTAACCTCGTTGATCTTCTCAAGGATCTCTTCCAGAGCCTGTCCAGATCTGGCTGCTTCAGTCGTTCCCTGTTGAACTTCACGCACGCCGTCTTCCATAGCTGCAACGGCTTTACGGGTTTCGCTCTGAATATTCTTGATCATTTCACCGATTTCACGAGTTGCACGTGATGTACGCTCGGCCAGGGCCCTGACCTCATCGGCAACAACCGCAAATCCGCGTCCCTGCTCACCGGCACGGGCAGCTTCAATAGCCGCATTCAGAGCCAGCAGATTGGTTTGATCAGCAATGTCTTCAATAGTTGCAACGATTTCACCGATCTGGTCGGAACGGGTTCCGAGCTGTTCAACTACAGTTGCAGAACTGCGAACCTTGTCGGCGATACGGGTCATACCATCAACCGTATTCTTGACAATGCTGGCACCGGCCTGGGCGGTTTTGCTGGCCTGGTTGGAACTTTCAGCGGCACGGTGACAGTTATTTGCGATATCCATACTGGTGGCAGACATCTCTTCACTGGCGGTAGCAACGGTGTTAGCCTGCCCAACAACCTCGTGTGAAGCACTGGCCATCTGCTCGGCATTGCTGTTTAACTCTACCGATGCGGAAGCAACATCCTGCGAACTTCTATTGACCTTGTCCATAACATCGCGTAACTGTACGACCATCTGACGCATGGCTTCATAGACGCCACCCTTGTCCATTTCAAAACGATAGGTCAGATCGCCTGCAGCAACTTGATGGGTAATTTCAGCCAGATGAGCAGGCTCCGTACCGATGGCTCTCAGAAGTCGCCTGGTAACAAAGACAGAAACAATTGAGATGATGATGGCAAGTGCTAAAGTGACACCAAGAATCATATAAATACCGCTTTTCAGGCTTTTCATGCTCTCATCGGCAGCCTTCTTGACCATGGCATCCAGGTCATCAACATAGTTGCCGGTTCCAATAACCCATCCAAAAGGCTTGAACTCAAGCGAGTAGCTACGTTTTTGTGCAGGTACTGTCTCTCCTGCCTTAGGAAACCAGTAGTCAGTGAAACCACCGCCCGGCTTTTTGCCATTCTCAATGATTTCCTTGATCAGTTCTTTGCCTTTGGCATCTTTAAGATCAATGCGGCTCTTTCCCTCAATCGGTTTACCGAGCAGAACCACGTTGACACCTTCGGTTGTATCTGCCCAGAAATAACCTTCTTTGCCGTATTTCATGGCACGCAACAGGTCAGCTCCCAGCTTCTTGGCATCATCCAGAGACATTTCGCCCTTCTGCTGACGTTCTGTAATCCCCTGCAGCATGGTGGTAGCAACTTCCACCTCACTTTTGGAGGCAATGTCAAAATCCGTAAACTGTGATTTTTTGTACATATCTATAAAGCTGTGGTATGAGTCGACATACAATTTCAAAGCGATTGCGCATGAAATAGTTGCCAGTCCGATACTGCTGACAAGCACCAGAATCATAATCTTTGTACCGAAACCGATACCTGCTTTTCCTGCACTCATAAATATTTTTCCTTTGACCTTAATGCCGAATTAGTTTTTTTTCAGGAAGCATCTGCAAGCCTAGAGTAATTTTTTAGCAGCTTCAATCACTGCAGCATACTCAGGTTCAGAAGCAACCTCTGGTACTATCTGGATATAACGGATTACGTCATCCCCATCCACAACAAAAATTGCACGCCCCAGCAGGAGCAGTTCCTTGATCAGCACGCCATAGGCGTTGCCAAAGGAACGGTCGCGGTAGTCGGAAAGTGTCACGACCTTATCAATACCGGCAGCGCCGCACCAACGAGCCTGGGCAAATGGAAGATCAAGGCTGATCGTGAGTAAAACAACATTGCCTGGCAATCCGGCGGCTTCCTGATTAAAGCGCCTGGTTTCTGTGTCACAGGTAGGTGTATCCAGCGACGGAACGGCAGATATAATTTTGATTTTGCCGGCATAGTCAGCCAATGATTTAGGTGCCAATCCATTATCAACTACGGCAAAATCTGGTGCTTTGTCTCCAACCTTTAGTTCCGGTCCGACCAATGTCAATGGATTGCCTTTGAATGTGATGATTCCTGTTCTTTCGCTCATGTGGTATTACCTCCTGTTAAATTTGAGTTGCGATCAATATAACTGACTGGTTATTAACTAATCAATATTGGTATTACCAGTAACCCAATTTAATGAAAAAAGCAAGCACGAGATCAGCATAATAGGCAGCTATCTATGAATTGCCTGGTCAAACGGTACGTCAATCCCCACAATACAGGTGCTCCGGGCCACAAAAGATTTATTGCCGGTGTTTCAAAGGCCTCACCTCCAAAATTCACAGTCGAAAGAATCTGACTTTCTGCGGCAATAATATCATTCAGACCTGCCCAGAAAATATCAAAAACTTCATAATTCAGCTCCAGCCGACCTGGCGGCCCCGGCAGCCAGTAAACAAAGCAGGTGACCCGAACAGGAAGATAAGATCCAACTACTTCCGGCATACGCCCCAAATACAATGCCTCTGCCAGATCGAGACCGATCTCCTCAGCGGTTTCCCGCTCTGCGGCCTGGCGCAACCCCTCACCTTGTAAAGCTTTTCCGCCGGGAAAAGCGATATTTCCTGACCAGGGGTCCTTTTCGTGTTTTGCGCGCTGAATAAACAGCAACTCTACTCCACACTCCCCCTGCCGCAACACCATCGCCACTGCGGCCCTGGATCTGCCGTCTTCTGGTAATTCAGCTTTATTGTGCCTGTCCAGCAGAACAGATATTTTATCAATTGAAAAATTCATTATGAATATACCCTTGACAATACCATAGCAAATTGCATGTGCAAATTCATCCGCTGTTTTGCATTCTGAACTTTCATGCCTGCTTGACACACGTTGAAAGTACTGGCATTAATTGCAAATGAGCCTCTTACAAAACTACTGCGGGCCAGTTTTGCTTCGTTGCAGCTCACTCGGAAGCTCAACGTACATCAGGGCTACGACTCAAAGGAGACCTGTTCATGAACAAAAAAGCGGTCCTCGTTCTTATATGTATTCTGATAATCGCTGCAGTTGTATTTTTGATGACACGTCATAAATCCGGAATTGCGAATGAGTTAAAAGTATCAGGAACAATTGAAGTCACTTCTGTCGAGTTGGCTTTTAAAGTAGGCGGCAGACTTTCACAGCGACTGGTGGATGAGGGTGAATCTGTCAAGTCAGGACAGATTCTGGCCCGCCTGGATGATGACGAACTGCGTGATGAACGCAATGCCCGGGCAGCGGACCACCGGGCAGCACAGGCAGGTCTGGCTGACCTTCAAGCCGGCAGCAGACGTGAGGAAATATCCCAGGGAGAAGCGGCCCTGGCCCGCGTAAAAGCCGATGCAGAAAGGGCCGCAAAAGATGCCATACGTATGGAGCAGCTTTTCAAACGGGAGGTTATTCCGCAGAAGGAACTGGATACTGTTCGTGCGAGCCGCGACGCCACTGCTGCCGCTGTCCGTGAGGCTGAAGAGCGACTCAGATTGCTGCGTATCGGTCCCAGACCGGATGCAGTTAAAGAAAAACGCGCCCGTGCCGAATCATCGGGTGCCGGTTTTTCAATCGCCGAGACCAGGCTGTCTCAAACTGTATTAACATCAACACTGGATGGACTTGTGCTTTCCAAACACGCAGAAGCGGGTGAAATGCTGACCCCTGGAGCTCCGGTTTTAACCATCGGAAAAATGGATGAAGTCTGGCTGAGGGCCTACATCCCGGAAAACGAATTGGGTCGAGTCAAGGTTGGTCAATCAGCCCGTATAACAACTGACACCTGGCCTGGACGTGCCTTTGAAGGTAAGGTCAGCTTTATCTCTGCTCAAGCCGAGTTCACACCTAAAAATGTTCAGACAGAAAAAGAGCGGGTCAAGCTGGTTTACCGGATCAAAATCACTCTACCCAATCCCAAAATGGAACTGAAACCTGGCATGCCTGCTGATGCGGTCATAATCCTGGAAAACGAAAAGCGTTAGCCACATCCCTTCTCCCTTTGGGAGAAGGTGGCCGAAGGTCAGATGAGGGAGCTTTGAAGTCCGGGGCAAGCTACCAAAAAACAACCCATCCCCATCCTAACCTTCCCCTTGAAGGGGAAGGGACTAAAATTCAAAGTTAGCAATTATGTCCAGAGTGAGAAAGAATATTTTCAGCTAAAAGTTGGATATAACATGACAGTAATTACCAAAAATCTCACCAAACGCTTCAATGACCTGACCGCAGTGGACAGCCTGACACTCTCAATTGCAGAGGGCGAACTGTTCGGCCTGGTCGGCTCCGACGGTGCCGGCAAAACCACGACCCTGCGCATGCTGACCGGCGTCATGGACCCGACCGAGGGTGAGGCGCAGATACTTGGACACCTGAGTACTAAACTGGCTCAGGTACAAGGTGAGATCGGCTACATGAGCCAGCGTTTCGGCCTTTATCCAGACCTGACCGTCGCTGAAAACATCCGCTTTTACGCCGATCTGTTTGATGTCCCAAAATCTGAAAGAATTGCTAGGACCGAGCACTTGCTGGCTTTCAGCGGTATGGCGCCCTTTACAGACCGTCAGGCCGGCAAACTGTCCGGCGGCATGAAGCAGAAGCTGGGATTATGCTGCGCCCTGATCCATAAACCGAAACTGCTGCTGCTGGACGAACCGACCAATGGTGTTGACCCGGTTTCACGCCGCGATTTCTGGCGCATACTCAATGAGCTGCGCAGTGAAGGGGTCACCATCATTGTGGCCACGGCCTACCTGGATGAGGCGGCCCGCTGTGATCGGGTCGGCCTGCTGCATAACGGAAAGCTGCTGACCTGCGGCACACCTGTTGAACTGACCAACAACAACTGTTCTCTGGAAGATTATGTGATCAGCAGAATAGATTCTTCTGTATCTTCTGCCGAACTCAGTCATCGCAATGCCCCAGCCACTGCAGCAGAAGGGGATGCTGTTTCCCTCAACAATCTGACCAAGTGCTTTGGCTCATTTACCGCCGTTGACAATGTCAGCCTGACAGTGCCGCGTGGGCAGATCTTCGGCTTTCTGGGACCAAACGGGGCTGGCAAGTCAACCACCATCCGCATGATGTGCGGCATTCTGGCACCAACCGCAGGCAGCGGAACCGTAGCCGGCTTTGACATTGCCACCCAACCGGAAAAGATCAAGGAAAATATCGGCTACATGAGCCAGCGCTTCTCGCTCTATGAGGATCTGACCGTAGAAGAGAACATCGCCTTTTATGCCGGGGTATACAGGCTTTCGCCCGAAAAAAGACGGGAGAGAACCGAATGGGTGATTGAAATGGCAGGCCTGACCGAGCGCCGCAGCTCCAATGCCGGTGAACTGTCCGGCGGCTGGCGGCAGCGACTGGCCCTTGGCTGCGCCATCCTGCATGAGCCGCCGATCATATTTCTGGATGAACCAACCTCAGGCGTTGACCCGCTCAGCCGCCGCAAGTTCTGGCAGTTGATTTATTCGCTGGCTGACAAAGGGGTGACCGTTTTTGTCACCACCCACTACATGGATGAAGCCGAGTACTGCGACAGGCTGGCCATGATCTACCGTGGAGAACTGGTTGCCATTGGAACGCCGGCAGAATTGAAGCAGGAGCGTTCTATCAATGGTATTCAACCAACTCTTGAGGATGTTTTTATCGCCATGATTGAGGAACACGACCTGCAACATATTAATAAACAACCATAATAATTCTATAACAAGGTATTCCTCGCGCCGACAAGCTACGCATTTTTTTCACACCTCACACTCAATCAGAACCCAACTGCACACCCAAACCCATAACCAGCCATACAAGATCTTTACTGCCAATCATACCGGTCTCGATCTGTTGTTTGACAATATCCAGGTAACTCTGACCAATGGAGCCGCCAACGTCAGTATCACCGATATAAACAGCGGTGCAACCCTGCTCAGTTCATCAATCACCGCTATCAATTCTGCTCCGCAGGCTCAGTTCTGGAGTAATCAGGACGCCATCATCGCCAATGATCCTGACGTTGCCGTAGATACAAACTGGCGCGCTATTGTTGTCTGGGTAGAACAGATTTCCGGATTTTACAGGATTGTCGCCCGCGGACCGACTGACAACAACGCCGTTATCATTAGCATCCCCGCATATTGCCCTGAATACCAACGGTGACGGCATGACGGTCTGGACAGAAGGGCAGGACGATGGCTCCACCTCAAACGGCCCGATGGATGTCATGGTAAGAAGGTTCAGTACTGCAACCGGCTGGAATGGAACTATCGTCAAAGTCAACAGCATAGCCATTAATGTTGATGGCAACGGCGGTTTGTCCGTAAATACTG
>Ga0105047_10013577_pt1 | contig 13002 bp, 10 predicted proteins | sample MAT04_FD_78384 | JGI IMG/M metagenome (GOLD analysis project Ga0105047, IMG submission 78384) | Freshwater microbial communities from Lake Fryxell liftoff mats and glacier meltwater in Antarctica - MAT-04 (megahit assembly) | ecosystem: Environmental > Aquatic > Freshwater > Ice > Liftoff... | reverse complement strand
GGCGTCGAGCACCATCTTGCCGAGGCTGGCGTGAAGGCCGCCTTCCATCCATCCGGCGCCGTGCATCAGGAAGTTGACGCCGCCCATGATGGCGCCCCACAAGGAGAACACGCTCTCGTACGCGGCCTGCATGTCGAGTGCGTTGGCCGCACAGACGTTGCTGCTGCGATAGGGGAAGCCGTAGCGGCGGGCCATCTGGCCGCCGATCATGGCTGTGCGCACGTACTCCGGAGTTCCGAATGCGGGCGCTCCGGATTGCATGTCGACGTTGGAGGTGAAGCCGCCGTACATCACCGGCGCGCCCGGGTTGATGGTCTGCACGAATGTGATGCCACCGAGCGCTTCTGCGTTCTGCTGAGCTACCGCACCGGCGAGCGTGATGGGTGCCATTGCGCCGGCGAGCGTGAAGGGCGTGACCACTACGGGCTGATTGTGCGTTGCGAACTCGATCATCCCCTGAGCCATCGGGCTGTCCAGGGTGAGCGGTGAGTTGGTGTTGACGACAGTGATGACAGAGGGCTCGCGATCGAGCGTCGCCATGTCGAGGCCACGGGCGATGCGCACCATCTCCAACACGTCACGGTTGCGCTGGCGACCGAGGCTGTAGCAATGGATGCCCTTGTCCGTCATCGTGAGAATGTCGTAGCTGGCTTCGAGGTGGCGGATGCTGTGGTGCAGGTCGACCGGCTCGACGGGGTAGCCGCCGATGTAATGGACGATGTTCAACATCTGCGCCAGCTTCAGCAGATCCTGAAAGCCCTGGCGATCGCCCGTGCGGCGAACACCGTTGCGGTCGATGTAGTGGGGTGCGCTGCCGACGGTGCCGAAGGTCATCCAGCGGCCACCGATGCGCATGTTGTGCGCCGGGTTCCAGTTGTGCAGGGTGAACTCGCTGGGCGCCTTCGCGACCGACGTCTCGACCAGTTCGCGCGAGAAGCGAACACGGTGGGTCGACTCGTCGACCTCGGCCCCGGCGTCGCGCATGATGCTGCGCGACTCGCCATCGATGAACTTCATGCCGATTCGTTCCAGAATGGTGAGGCTGGCCTCGTGAATCGCCTCCACTTCGTCGGCCGACAGCACTTCGGTGTGGTTGAGCCGCATAGTGGGCTGTCTGAACGGGGCCTGATAGGGGAGACGCGGCCCGCGCTCGGACCGTGCACGTCCACCGCGGCGGCCCTCTGAACGAGTTGCGGCCTGCTCGACGGGCTCCTGCTGCATGTCAGTCACGGATTTTGACACTACACGCTCGGAGGAATTCCTTGTACGGTCGTCTCAGGAATTCCAGCCGCGCAGACTGCCCACGCGGCCATAGCACGCAAAAGCTGCGAACCGGTACGGACCTTCCGGTAAGGTAAGCACGACCGAGCCGGGCACGCGGCCGGTGAGTGGGTGGAGACGGAGTTGTCGAATGACACTTCTCAGTTCAACGCAATCGCAGTAACGATTGCACCTTCAACAAAGTCAACGGAGTGGCCGACGGTTGGACTGTTGGTCGTGTTCTTCGCTGCGTGGCTGTCGGTGGTGCTGCTGCACGATTCGATTCCGTGGCTGTTGCAGCTGGCGGTCTTGGTTCCTCTCGGCGGATTGTGGATGTCGTTGGGCCACGAGCTGCTGCACGGGCACCCAACACGCTGGAACTGGTTGAACACGGCAATCGGATCTGTTCCGCTGTCGCTGTGGTTGCCGTTCAGGCGTTACAAGGCACTGCACATCAAGCACCACCTCTCAGATCTCACGTTCCCGGAGGACGACCCGGAGTCGTTCTACGTGCCGCCGCCGTCGTGGCACCAAGCCGGCCCGTGGCGACGTCGCTACTTTCTCTTTCTCCGTACGATTCCTGGCCGTCTCACACTCGGCGTGCCACGAGGCGTTATCCGCTTCTGGTCCCGTGAGATCCGCCTCGTCCGTGGAGCTGGGATAGTGGCTACCTGGGTCTCGCACCTCGTGGCCTGCGCCGTGCTCGGGTGGTGGTTGTTCGGCATCGTCGGTTTCAATCCACTGGTGTACGTCGTGGGCTTCTGCCTCGGCGGAGCGTCGTGCACGCAGCTGCGTTCGTTCGTCGAGCACGCGGCAGTTGTCGACGGTACGAGAAGCGCTGTGGTCAGGGCCAGCCCGCCGATGGCGTTGCTGTATCTCAATAACAACTTGCACCACACGCACCACGCCGTGCCGCAGCTGGCCTGGTACAAGATTCCGGCGCTGCACCGCGAGCTAGGGGCTGACGAGATAGCCGATAAGGGTGCCGGGTTGTATCCGGGCGGCTATCTGGAGGTGGTGCGGACGTACTTCTTCACGCCCTTCTGCCAGCCGGATCACCCGCTGTCGCCGGGTGCTCGCCCGCACGGATCGCGCGGTATTTCATGACCGACACGCCCAAGGTGGCGTCGCTGGCGATGTATCCGTTCGAGCAACTGCGAAGTGCGACGAATTCGCTATGGAGCGTGATCCGTCAGCATCTCGGCTGGGGGCCGCCCTCGCTCGAGTGGGAGGTTGTTGCGCCTGAGGTGTGGCGTCACCCCGACCTCCTCCTGGCGCAGACGTGCGGGTGGCCGTTGGTGAATCAGCTGACGGATGAATTTGCGGTCGTTGGCACGTTTGACTACGACGTTCCGGGTGCAGCTGACGGCAGGTATCAGTCGGTGCTGATCAGTCACGATGGTTCCGGAATCGAGGAGCTTCGTTCTCGACCTCGCGTCGTCGCTGCGCTCAACGCAACCGACAGCCTGTCGGGTTGGGTCAGCCTGCAGTGCGTATGGGGTGGTGTGCCTCCCTCCGTTGTCGAGACGGGCTCGCACCTGGAGAGCGTCCGCGCCGTCGCCGACGGTCGCGCAGACGTCGCTTCGATCGACGCTGTCACGTGGGCATTGATCTCATCGCTCGAACCGCTGTTGGTCAGTGAATTGACGGTGGCGGGCAGCGGCCCGCTGGTGCCAAGCCTGCCGGTTGTGCTGCCGCTGCGCCACGGCGAACATGTGGACGCATTGCGCGCTGCGTTCACAGCAGCGGTTGCGGACCCAGCCTTGGCGTCGGCCTGCGCAGCTTTGCGAATCCGCGGCTTTGTGCCGCTCGACCTGGCTGACTACTTGCCGCTGCTGTCGCTGCTTCCCCCCACCTGAACTGGGCGCGGAACACGGACCACTCTGTCCGGGTTTCGCGCCCGTGGGAGCTGAGAGAGCCGGGTGTGTCTGGGTTTCGCGCCCAACCGACGTGAACTAGTTGGTGCCGAGGGCAGTCTCGATTGCCTTGGCGCATCTGGCTACCGCAACTCGCGCTGCTGCTAGCTCTTCACCGGCCAGTCGGAACGAGGGGCCGACGACGCTGACGGCGGCGACCACCTTGCCGTTGCCGTCGCGCACGGGCGCAGACACGGCGGTGATGCCTGGCTCGATGGCGTCGAGGCGAACGGCCACGCGGTCGGCGTCGACCTTGCCGGCGAGCGCGGCGCCGACGGCCGATGACCGGCGGGTCACGCGCTGTCCCAGCCAGCTGACATGGCGCACCGCGTGTGAGCCGGGATGGCTGGCGATGTAGACGGCGTGGCGACTGTCGGCGGCTTCGGCCAGATACGCCGACTCGCCCGTCGAAGCAGCCAACGCGAACAGCGCGGCGTCGGCAAGACGCGGGAGAGTGGCGGTGGCAGCGAGGCTGCGTGCAATGCGCAGCAGCTCCGGCCCCGGCAGATAGCGGCCGTCGCCATTGCGGCTGGCGAATCCGGCCATCTCCAGCGACCGCAGTTGACGCAGCGCCGTGCTGGGCGACAGGTCGACCGCTCTGGCGGCCTCGGTCAACGCGATGCCCTGAGTTGCTGCGCCACCGTTGACGTCAGTGGCATGATCGGCAACAACTCGGAGCAACGCCAACCCGCGATCTGTGGCCCGTGGTTGCGATGCTGACGAGGCTTGCGGCATGTTGCGCAGTATGACATGCTCTTGCACACAATGAAAGGCTGTAGCACTCGATGAACCCACCCGCTGTCGTACCGTCGGTCAGTGAAGTCCTGTTGGGAAGCCGCGGGGTCGACCTCACCGACGTCGTCGGCGTCGCTCGCGCGGGCATGACGGCTCATCTGTCGCCGGTAGCCCGCACGGCGATGAGTCGCTCGGCTGCCCTGGTCGACGGCTTCGTGGAGGGCAACACGCCCGTGTACGGGGTCACCACCGGCTTCGGTTCGTTGGCGAGCACCGTCATTCCGGCAGAGCGGAGCGCCGAGCTGCAGGTCGCCCTCGTTCGCTCGCACGCGGCTGGCATGGGCGACACCGTCGAGGTCGAAGTGGTGCGGGCGATGCTGTTCCTGCGTGCCCGCAGCCTGGCGATGGCGTTCTCCGGCGCGCGACCCGAGATCGTCGACCTCCAGTTGGCGATGCTGAATGCGGGCATCACGCCGGTCGTTCGGGAGCACGGCTCGTTAGGTGCCAGCGGCGACCTTGCACCCCTCAGCCATTGCGCATTGGCTGTGATTGGCGAAGGCGAAGTGTGGGCGGGCGGCGAGCCCGAGCCGACGGCTGGCGCGCTTCAGCGAGCCGGCCTCGCCCCTGTGCAACTTCGAGCCAAGGAAGGCCTCGCGCTGATCAACGGCACCGACGGCATCTTGGGCATGCTGTGCCTCGCGCTCCACGACCTCAACGAACTGGCCCGAGTGGCCGACCTGACTGCGGCCATGACGGTCGAGGGCCTCCTTGGTACGGATCGTCCGTTCTCCGCCGAACTGCAGGCGTTGCGTCCGCAGCTTGGTCAGGCTGTGAGTGCCCGCAACATCAGGCGAATTCTCGCCGGTTCGGCCATCGTCGCCAGCCACCGCGAGGGCGACTCGCGAGTACAGGATGCGTACTCGTTGCGCTGCACTCCGCAGGTGCACGGCGCTGCGCTCGACACGATGGCGCACGCCCGAATGATCGCCGACCGCGAACTGCGGTCAGCCATCGACAACCCGATGATTCTCCCGGACGGTCGCGTGGAGAGCTGCGGCAACTTCCATGGTGCGCCCGTCGGCTTCGTCTGCGACTTCTTGGCCATCGCCTCCAGCGAGCTGTCAGCGATCGCCGAGCGCCGCACCGACCGGATGCTCGACGTCGCCCGCTCGCACGGCTTGCCGCCGTTCCTCTCACCCGATGCCGGTGTCAACAGCGGGATGATGATCGCGCACTACACCCAGGTGTCGATGGCGCTCGAGAACCAGCGGCTGGCGGTGCCTGCCAGCACACAGAGCATGCCGACCAGCGCCATGCAGGAAGACCACGTCTCGAACGGTTGGGCAGCGGCGCGAAAGCTGCGCCGCTCGGTGGCCAACCTGCGCCGCGTCCTGGCAGTCGAGTTGGTGTGCGCCGCGGCAGCGATCGATCTGCGCGGCCCGCTGCAGCCCTCCGCCGGAACCGGAGCCGCACTGAAGGTGCTGCGCGACAAGGTCGCCGGCCCTGGCCCGGACCGCTGGTTGTCGCCCGATCTCAGAACCGCTGAACTGCTACTTGCCGACGGCAGCGTCCTCGCAGCAGTCGAAACCGCAGTCGGTCCCTTGGAGGTTTTGTGATGTCTGGTCCTCGCCCGGTGCGCGCAGCTCGCGGTACCGACCTGAACTGTCTCGGTTGGCCGCAGGAGGCCGTGTATCGAATGATGCACAACAACCTCGACCCGGAGGTGGCTGAACGTCCCGACGACCTGGTGGTGTACGGCGGTACCGGACGCGCCGCTCGCAGCTGGGAGGCGTTCGACGCAATGGCGCGCACGCTGACCACGCTGAGGGGCGACGAGACGATGCTGGTGCAGTCCGGCAAGCCGGTGGGCGTGTTCCGTACGCACGAGTGGGCGCCGCGAGTGCTGCTCGCCAACAGCAACCTGGTGCCCGAGTGGGGCAACTGGGACGAGTTCCGTCGCCTCGAAGACATGGGCCTGACGATGTACGGCCAGATGACCGCCGGCTCCTGGATCTACATCGGCACGCAGGGAATTCTGCAGGGCACCTACGAGTGCTTCGCCGAGATCGGCCGCCGTAGGTTCTCCTCACCTGACCACAAGGGCACGCTCGCCGGCACGATCACACTGACGGCCGGTCTTGGGGGCATGGGCGGCGCACAGCCGCTGGCCGTCACGATGAACGACGGGGTTGCGCTGTGCATCGACGTAGAGGCCTGGCGAGTGCAGCGTCGCCTGGAGCATCGCTACCTCGACGAGATCGCCGACTCGCTGGACGACGCGGTCGCTCGCTGCATCCGCGCCCGTGACGAGCGTCGGCCGTTGTCAGTAGGCCTGGTCGGCAACGCCGCAACGGTCGTGCAACAGCTGCTGGACATGGACTTCCCGGCCGACATCGTCACCGACCAGACCAGCGCCCACGACCCGCTCAGCTATGTGCCGGTCGACCTGACGCCCGAAGCCACCGCCGAGATGGCACGCACCAACCCCCAGGAACTGATCCGACGCAGCCGCGAGAGCATGGCAATGCACTGCCGGGCAATGGTCGGTTTCATGGACAAGGGCAGCGAGGTCTTCGACTACGGCAACAGCTTGCGGGCCGAGGCGAAGTTGGGCGGGTTCGAGCGGGCATTCGACTACCCAGGCTTCACCCCCGCCTACATCCGCCCGCTGTTCTGCGAGGGCAAGGGTCCTTTCCGCTGGGTGGCGCTCAGCGGCGACCCGGCCGACATTGCGGCCACCGACAAGGCCGTTGTGGAAGAGTTCCCCGACGACGAGGGCCTGCACCGCTGGATACGGATGGCCGGAGAGCGGGTCGCCTTTCAGGGTTTGCCCGCACGTATCTGCTGGCTCGGATACGGCGAACGCAGCCGCCTCGGGCTGCGCTTCAACGAGATGGTCCGCAGCGGCGAGCTGAAGGCGCCGATCGTGATCGGTCGCGACCACCTCGACTCCGGCTCAGTTGCGTCGCCGTACCGCGAGACCGAATCGATGATGGACGGCAGTGACGCAATTGCCGACTGGCCGTTGCTCAACGCGATGGTCAACACAGCCAGCGGCGCCACGTGGGTCAGTATTCACCATGGCGGTGGCGTCGGTATCGGCCGCAGCATTCACGCGGGCATGGTTGCGTTGGCCGACGGTACTGATCTGGCAGCCGAGAAGCTGGAGCGGGTGCTCACCACCGACCCGGGCATGGGCGTCATCCGCCACGCTGACGCGGGTTACCAGCGGGCCATCGACGTGGCCGATGAGCGTGGCGTTCGCATTCCCATGCGCGAGGGTTGAGCGTGCCGGTCCGCGACATTCTGCACGTTGGCAACCCGCTGCTACGGGAGCGGTCGCGCGAGGTCACGCGCGACGAGCTGGCCTCGCCCGAGATGCAGCAGCTGATCGACGACCTGATCGACACGATGCACGCCGCCAACGGCGCCGGCATCGCAGCCCCACAGGTCGGCGAGCCGGTCCGCATTGCCACCATCGAGGTCACCGAAAATCCTCGCTATCCGTACAAGCCGCGCATCCCGCTCACTATCGTGGTCAACCCGATCATCGAGCCGCTCGACGATGAGTTCGTGGAGGTCAACGAGGGCTGCCTCTCGGTGCCGAACATGCGCGGCAACGTGATGCGTCACGTCAACGTGCGCGTCCGTTGGATGGATCGCGATGGCGTGGAGCACGACGAGATTCGGCGTGGCCTGACCGCGGGGACATTCCAACACGAGTGCGATCATCTCGACGGGCTGCTGTTCCTCGACCGAGTGCACGACACGCGCAGCCTCACCACCTGGGAGCAGTTCGAGCGCTTTCATCGTGCGGCGTTCGTCGAGCGGATCACGGCCTTCGTTGCCCGGGTCGGGTCCTGAGTGGTGAGCTTCTGGTGTGAGCTGGCATGGTTGGGCGGCGACGCGGCCTCGGCCGGCGTTCTCGTCACGACAGCGGGAGACCGCATCACGGAGGTCGTCACCGAAGTGCCGTGCCCACCCGACGCGGTGCGGCTGACGGGGCTGACGCTGCCGGGGATGGCGAATGCGCACAGCCACGCGTTCCATCGAGCGCTTCGCGGGCGCACCCAGGTGGGCACCGGTTCCTTCTGGACCTGGCGTGACCAGATGTACCTCGCCGCACAACGGCTGGACCCCGATTCGTACTTTCGGCTCGCACGCGCGGTGTACGGCGAGATGGCGATGGCCGGCATCACGTGCGTGGGCGAGTTCCACTACCTGCACCACGGCCCTGCTGGCGTTCCGTACGCCGACCCCAATGCGATGGGCGTAGCGCTGGCCGCGGCGGCGAACGAGGCCGGCATTCGGATCACGCTGCTGGACACCTGCTACCTGCACGGCGGAATCGGTGTGGGGCCGAACCAGACGCAGCAACGCTTCAGCGATGGTGATGCGCTCTCATGGGCGGCGCGGGCATCGGCCACCAGTTCGCTCGAGGCTGCCACCGCGAAGGTCGGCGCTGCAATTCACTCTGTTCGCGCAGTCGACCCGGCAGCCATCGAACTCGTCGCCGCATGGGCCGCTGCACGGGGCGCACCATTGCACGCGCATGTGTCGGAGCAGAAGGCCGAGAACCAGCAGTGCATCGACGCGTACGGCCTCACGCCGACCGCGCTATTGGCCGAGTGCGGCGCCCTCCATGATCAGTTCACGGCCGTTCACGCGACTCACCTCGCCGGCTCTGACATTGGGCTCTACGGCGTTCATACCTGCACGATCTGCATGTGTCCGACAACCGAGCGCGACCTCGCCGATGGAATCGGTTCGGCGCTCACGCTACGCGATGCAGGTGCCCGGCTTTGCCTGGGTACCGACTCGCACGCAGTCATCGACATGTTCGAGGAAGCTCGCGCCGTCGAGCACGACGAACGCCTGGCCTCGCAGGTGCGTGGTAGCCACGACGCGCCGTCGTTGATGCGAGCGGCGACCGTCCACGGCCACGCCAGCCTCGGCTGGTCGGATGCAGGCCGCATCGAAGTCGGCATGTTGGCCGACCTGGTCTCGGTGCGCATGGACAGCGTCCACACCGCTGGCAGTTCAGCAGCGACGGCCGTCGAGTCTGCCATCTTCGCTGCGAGCGCCGCCGACGTGCACCATCTGGTCGCTGGCGGAGTCGTCATCGTCCGCGACGGTCTCCACCAGCGCATGGACGTTGCCAGCGAACTGGCTTCGTCGATCCAGGAAGTGATGGGCGACTCGTGATCAGCTCCACGACCGTGCTGGACAACATCGGGCTGCTGGTCACCAACGACCCGACGGTCGGCGACGGCGTTCTCGGTGTGCTCCGCAATGCATCCGTCGTGTTCTCCGGTGATCGGGTGGTCGCAGTCGGCCCTGCCGGTCAAACGGCAGACACTCGCATCGACGCGGGTGGCGCGTGCGTCATCCCGGGGTTCGTCGACAGCCACACACACCTCGTCTTCGCCGGCGATCGCGGCGACGAGTTCGCTGCACGCATGGCCGGTCGGTCGTATGAAGCTGGTGGCATTCGTACGTCGGTCGCCGCCACCCGCGCTGCGTCCGACGAGCAGTTGGCCGTGCTGACCGATGCGCGACGAACTGAAGCTCGGCGTGCAGGCATCACCACGCTGGAGATCAAGTCCGGCTACGGGCTCGACGCTCATCACGAGGCGCGGTGCTTGCAGGTGGGTCAGCAGTTCACGGCCGACACCACCTTCCTGGGTGCACACGTCGTGCCCCCGGAGTTCGAGGGCCGTACCGACGACTACGTGCACCATGTGTGCACCGACATGTTGGCCGCAGCGGCACCACACGCACTTTGGATCGATGCCTTCTGCGAGGTCGGAGCCTTCGACGTCGATCAATCGCGAGCGGTTCTTGCTGCAGGCAAGGCTGCCGGACTTGGTATGCGGCTGCATGCGAACCAGTTGGGTTACGGGCCGGGGGTGCAGCTGGCGGTCGAGATGGGCTGCGCTTCCGCCGACCACTGCACCTACCTGACCGACGATGACATCCAGGCGCTCGCCGCCAGCGACACGGTGGCGACCTTCTTGCCCGCCACCGACTTCAGTACCCGCCAGCCATACCCCGACGCGCGTCGCGTCATCGATGCCGGCGTCACCGTGGCACTTGCCACGAACTGCAATCCGGGCAGCAGCTACACCACCTCGATGTCGTTCTGTCTGGCATTGGCCGTCCGCGATCTGCGCATGAGCCCGGAGGAGGCTTTGCTGTCGGCAACGGTGGGTGGCGCACGCGCACTTCGTCGCACCGACGTGGGACGTATCTCTGCCGGCTTGAGGGCCGACATGGTGGTGCTGGCAGCCCCGTCGTACACCCACTTCGTCTACCGGCCCGGTGTGCCGCTGATCAGCGCAGTGATCGAGGCCGGGCTTCTGACGTGAACGTCATGCACCGACCGTGGGCGTATCTCCGTCCGCTCTTGCCAGGCCTCGCCGTTGCCCTGGCCGTGGCGATGGTGGGCTACGTCGTTCACTACAACGTCGACGTCGTCTCGCCACATGTCGTCGCCGTCGCCTGCGGCATCCTGGGCGCGACGTTCGGGCGCATCGAGGAATCCTTCAAGCCGGGCCTGAAGTTCTGTGCGAAGAAGGTGCTGCGCGCCGGCATCGTGCTGTTGGGGTTCCGCCTGTCGCTCACCGAACTCGGCAAGCTCGGCCCGAAGTCGCTGGTCGCCGTTGTCGCCGTGGTGACCGCAACGTTCTTCGGCACCCAGTGGCTGGCGCGCCGTCTCGGGCTCAGCCGGTCCCTCGGTCTGCTGATGGCCACCGGCTACAGCATTTGTGGCGCCTCCGCCATTGCTGCGGTCGAGCCGTTCGCCGATGCCAGCGAGGAGGAGGTGGCGTATTCGATCGCACTTGTCACGCTGTGCGGCACGCTGGCCATCTTCGTCCTGCCCGGCCTTGGGACCCTGCTGGGCCTGACGGCCAGTCAATACGGGGCGTGGGTAGGTGCCTCGGTGCACGACGTCGGGCAGGTCGTGGCCGCGGCCTCCAGCAAAGGCGAGGTGTCGCTGAAGCTGGCCACGCTGGTGAAACTGACGAGGGTGGCGATGTTGGCTCCGTTGCTCGCCGGCGTCGCGCTGAACGCTCGCCGGCGCCAGGGCGAGGAGGCCCTCGCCGGCGCCAAGCGGCCGCCGCTGCTGCCGCTGTTCATCGTGTTGTTCTTGGCCGCCTCCGCGATCACATCCACGGGTGCGCTCTCCACGCATGTGTTGGCCGACGTGAAGAACGCGGAAACGATTCTCCTGGGAATGGGCCTGGTCGGACTGGGCAGCAACGTCGATCTGCGCAAGCTGCGGGCGGTGGGTGGGCGGCCGCTTGGGTTGGCGTTGGGTAGCTGGGCGCTGGTCGCGATCGTGTCGTTGGCGGCCGTCAGACTGTCCGGACTGTGAGGCCTGCACTAGGGTGACCGCCCGTGGCCAGGACCCCTGATCTCGAGCGCCGCCAAGAGCTGCTCGACCGAATCGTCGAATACCTGGCGGAGAACGGTGTGGCGCAAGCCACCCTGCGGCCGATGGCTGCGTCGCTGGACGTCAGCATCAATCGACTGGTGCACCACTTCGGCTCGAAGGAAGAACTGCTGACCGCGGCGCTCGCCCGCGCCATCGAGCAGCAGATCGCGGTGCAGCAGATCTGGCTGACCAAGTCGCCTCGGCTGACGCAGGCCGAGCTGTACGGCAAGTGGTGGCGGTGGATGAACGCGGCGCCGTCCAACCTTGCCCTGGTGCGGTTGAACTACGAGGCGGCCACACTGGATACGAATGTCACCGGCCTGGCAGGCGAAGTGCGCGCCGACCAGATTGGTGTGTGGCGTCACGACACCGAGCTGCGCTTGGAAGCCGAAGGTATGTCTCGCGAGCGGGCGGCGGAGGAGGCCTCGCTGATCAAGGCCACCTTCACGGGTCTGGTGATGGACCTCTTCGCAACCGGCGATCGAAATCGGTTGACGAAAGCGATGAACGTCTTCCTGATTCGGCTCGGTGAAACCGTCGCCGCCAGCAAGCGATGAACCAGGTGCCAACCGTGCTGCTGCCGGCACTCGTTGGTCAGTTCGATGATCATGGAACAGCCGTGTCGGTGGCGGGAGACAGCCTCTCATGGGCCCGGTTGGCGGCGCGGGCCAACGGCACCGCCGCCCGTCTGACGGGTGCGCATGCGGTCGCCGTGGATGCACGACCCACTCTGCAGACGGTGATGGCGATCGCGGCCGGACTGGCCGCCGGTGTGCCGATCGTCCCCGTGCCACCTGATGCCGGACCGGTCGAGCGCGAGCACATCATTCGCGATTCGGGTGCGGTGGCAGTGCTGGGCGCGGCGGACTGGACGGACGTCACGTTGCCGCGCATCGAACTTGCTGCGGATGGCCCATCATTGCCCGAACCACCGAGCGACGCAGCGGCGCTCATCATCTACACCTCCGGGACGACTGGCGCTCCGAAGGGCGTCGTGCTCTCACGGCGAGCGGTTGCAGCCGGCCTCGATGGCCTGGCGGAGGCGTGGGCATGGACGCCGGACGACACGCTGGTACACGGCCTCCCGCTGTTCCACGTTCATGGCCTGGTGCTGGGTGTCCTCGGCGCGTTGCGGGTCGGCTCGCGCCTCGTGCACACCGGCCGCCCCACACCGGCCGCGTACGCGAGCGCGAGTGGCACTCTGTACTTCGGAGTGCCGACGGTGTGGGGTCGGGTGTGTGCAGAGCCATCGGCAGCAACGGCGCTTTCCGCCGCCCGGCTGCTGGTGTCGGGCAGCGCACCGCTTCCGGTACCCGTCTTCGAACAGTTGCGGTCGCTCACCGGCCACGCGCCGGTGGAGCGTTACGGCATGACGGAAACGCTGATCACCTTGAGCACACGGGCCGATGGCGAGCGCCGCCCTGGCTGGGTGGGCGTGCCCATCGAGGGTGTGCAGACGCGGCTCGTCGGCGAGGACGGCGGCGCCGTCGAGCACGATGGCGAGACGATCGGTGAGCTCCATGTGGCCGGTACGACCGTGTTCGATGGGTACCTCAACCGGCCTCAGGCGACGGCCGCGGCGATGGACGGGGAGTGGTTTCGCACCGGCGATGCGGCAGTCATCGACGCCAACGGATTTCATCGGATCGTCGG
>Ga0105047_10013575_pt1 | contig 13005 bp, 12 predicted proteins | sample MAT04_FD_78384 | JGI IMG/M metagenome (GOLD analysis project Ga0105047, IMG submission 78384) | Freshwater microbial communities from Lake Fryxell liftoff mats and glacier meltwater in Antarctica - MAT-04 (megahit assembly) | ecosystem: Environmental > Aquatic > Freshwater > Ice > Liftoff... | reverse complement strand
TCGGCGGGGGCCGCGTGCCGCTCCCCGTCTGTTCGACGAGATGTTCCGCCTGATCGAGGCGCGGACCGGCATCGAGTTGCCGAAGCTGCTCCCCAAGCTGCCGCGCGAGGAGCGCCGCGCGCCGCTGGTTAAGCGCGACAGGCCGCGTGATCTCGTCTTCCTGTGGAAGCAAAACGACTCCGACGTTTATGGCCGCCGCTCGGACATGCTCGCCAAGTACATGTTGGAGACCGGCAAGGTGCGGCGCGTCATCCACTTCGACCGCGCCATCAGCCACTCCGCGCTGGAGGAGCAGGCCGAGCATTCGGCAGGCGAGACGGCGCACCAGGGCCGTCTCATCTATGTGAACACGGTGCGGCGCGTCCTCGGTGCAGCCGATTCAAGGGATTTCCTGCGCCGTACCTTCCTGCATCGCGCAGGAGCGCGTCCGTTACGCGCCTTCGGTCAGGAATTGCGACCGAAGGAGGCCTATCCCGACTTCGTCCGTGAGGTCCTGCGCGAGGCCAGCATCGACGAGGCGCCGCTTCTCTGGGTGTCGCCCGTCATCTTCGAGTATCCCGAGATCGCCGACGTCATCAAACCGGGCTTCGTCGTGGCCGATCTGATCGATGACCAACGGACGTTCCCGGGATCGAGCGAGGCCTATGCGCAGCGCGTGAAGGACGCCTACACGACCATCCTCTCGGAAGCGGATGCCGTCTTCAGCAATTGCGTGCCGGTCCAGGAAGCTTTCGGTGATCTGCGCCGCGATATTCGCGTCATCCCGAACGGCGCTGAACTTCTGGCGGACGTCGAGGGCTGGCCACTTGCCCCTGAGCTGCGTGGGCTGCCCCGGCCGATCATCGGCTATGTCGGCAACATGCGCGATCGGGTGGACATCGGCCTGATCGAAGCGGCGGCGAAGCGTTTTCCGCAGGGGAGCATCGTCCTTGTGGGCTCGGCGCATGGTCGCCCGGAGTTTTCGCAATTGGCGGCGCGCTACCCGAACATCCACATGCTCGGCGTGCATCCGTACCAGGAAGCGCAGCGGATCATGCGCGGCTTCGATGTCGCCATGATGCCGCACCTGAAGAACGAGCAGAGCGACCGGATGAATCCGCTCAAGCTCTACGTCTACTTCTCGGTCGGCGTGCCGGTGGTGACGACGGACGTTGCCAACATCGACGACATCGCCCCCTACATCAGCGTCGCCGAGGATGAGGCAACCTTCCTCAACGCCATCGAGGCCGTCATCGCTGGCAAGGGCCGGAAGGTGACACCCGGCGTTCGTGCGAAGGTTCTGAAGGGCGTGTCCTGGGAGGCGCGCGTCAACCAGATCTGGCGGATGCTTGAAGATGGAGCCTGACGATGAAGGTTGATGTGCCTGCAAAAGCCGCCGCGGACGCGAAGGCGGCCCCTGCCTGCCCGTGCTGCGGCGGAACGAGCTTCGGCCCTGGCCCTGGCGGACGCTTGAGCCGCCGCGGCGTCGCCCCCCGCTGCCTGCGCTGCGGCTCGCTGGAGCGGCACCGCGCTGGCCGGGACCTGCTCGAGAAGATCAGGGACCGCGCGCGGTTCAAGGAGGCGGCCATGCTGCGCTTCGCCGACGAACCTCTGGCTGCGGGTGGCTGGTTCGCGAGCGTGGAGACGAGCGTGTTCGGCATGCCTGGCGCGCTCGATCCCGAAGCGATCGCGCGGCCGGACGGCGCCTTCGGCTGCATCATCTGCTACCACGTCATCACGCGCGTGGCGGACCACCGCAAGGCGTTGCACGAGCTGGTCCGCGTTCTTGCCCCCACTGGCCTGCTGCTGCTTTCCTACCCCTCGCCGGCGACTCGGGCGGAGACTTCGGATTGGGGCTTCGCCGACGCGAAGCAGCATGGGAGCTTCAGGATCCTGGGCCGCGACTTCGAGAACGAGATTGTCGATTGCGTCCGGCAGGCGCATGTCATGGCGGTGAAGGTGATCGACCCGGTGACGGGTGATGACGACTTGGTCTATCTCGTCACGAAGGATTTTTTCTGGGTCCGGCGCGTGCTTGCCGGAGACATCGATGTCCGCCTCATTGACTGAGAGGTGCTGGGCTGAACGCATCCGCTGCCGGCCTGGTCGGGGCGGGTGATGCCCGCAGCCGTGGCGATCTTTTTCGGAGAGACTGAATGAACTCGTTTAACCTGGCCACAAAGAGCTGGTGGCCGCCGGATGAAGCCGCCGCTGTAGAGTATTTTGCCTATACCCAGGAATTCGACAGGCAGAAGTCACTGGCGCAGGTCGATGCGGTGATAGGGGGCTCAAAGGCTGCCTACCTCGGCAATAGCGCGGGTGCGGAGCTTGCCGCCTTCTTGCGTGCGCGCATCAAGGACCGGGAGCCGACTTCGATGATCCGGCTCGGAGACGCTGACGGCAACGTTCTGTTTTCAAGAATGGGCACGCATCACGAATTGGCGAAGTACAATCTGATGAAAATTTCGCAGATTTACTTCGGCAATAAAAACTTGATGCTCGAACATCAAAATTTCTTTGCATCTGTAGTTGAAAGTGCGATCCGTGACGCTGATGTGATCGGCGGACCAGAGCGGGGTTCAATCGAACGCAGCTTCACCACCTCGCCTGATGAGTTGGACGTACGCGGCATGTGCGGCATGCGAGGCGTCTACAACTACCTTGCTCAGGAGCATTTGCTCAGCCTGCTCACGAAAAAGATTTGGGCGAGCACGTGGTTCAGCCGTGCGCTTCTGCCACACTATGTCTCCCTGCTGCGTGACCAGAAGTACCTGGGGATGATTACATGTTATCCTGAACTTGGTCCGGCGCTCCAGGCGAAAGCGAATATCGCCCAGTCCGAAACGATCCTCGTGCCTATGCAAGCGTCGATCGCCAAGTCTTCACGGGACATCGGCCATTATCCAGAGGCATACCCGAAAATACTTGACCAGATAAATCCGCCATATCAGGGCGCCGTATACATCGTCGCTGCGGGCATTCTGTCGAAGCCGTATTGCTCCGCTATTAAACAGAGGGGTGGGATTGCGATCGACGTGGGCAGTGTTGCCGATGTGTGGATGGGCACCAAATCGCGGCCTGGCGTAGAGGATAGCTTCCTCGAGAAATGGAGCCTTTTCAGCCGGCCTGTGGTTGGCTGAGAAGGCCGCATCGGAAGATAGACCTATCCGCGGACGCACCGTCCCGAAAGGCGCGCTATCGGCACCAGAGCCGGCAAAGGCGCGTGTTTCGCAATTACGCGGCCTTAGTAAAAACGGCATGCGGGCGAGTCCGGACCAGCTTCAGGCCGGGGTGTGTCCGCCTAAAATCATTGACTGCCTGTTTGCAGCCCGGATAATCGTTGTAATCATCCAGGACAATAAAACCATTCACGGAAATTAAATCAAAAACATAAGTCAGGCAGCATAAGACCGGATCGTACCAGTCGCAATCGATGTGAGCGACTGCAATTGCGCCGGGCTGCACTTTAGGCAGTGTCTGATCGAATAGCCCTTTGACCAAGGAGATCCTATTTCCATCGACTGCCATGCCGAATTTGGTGAAATTCTCGCAGACCGTGTCATACAAATTGTCCCGATAGCCGTAGTATGGGTCGCCTTTGATGCCTGCCGACTTACCTGATTTGATAACGTCATAGCGTTTGTGCGAAGCCTCGCCGTCCCGCTCACTGGGGGAGGGGATCATCGAGAATACGTCAAAGCCCAGGAATTTCCGATCGCCGTCGAGCTCGCTCGCCAAGCAAATTGCGGAGCCACCGAGCGCCACACCGAATTCCAGGAAGTTCCCTGGCACACCTGCAGCCTTCACACTCTCTATGCAGTCGTATAGACTTTGCATTTTTTCATCACTTAGATAGGTGAGTTTTTGCTGTTTGACTTCTACGGCGATATCGGTGAGCGCCATTTTGTCGGCTCCTTTCAACAATGCTCTGCAATATGCGACAATGGCCTTCTCTTGACTAGCCGGAAATCAAGTTTAGGGTACGTTCTTGCGCATGGCGTTGTGCATCTCTCGCTGGTTTGGCTGGCTAACCGCCATTGTGGCTGAAATCGGCGCAACGTTTTTGTGTTTGCGGGCGGGGGGCGAGATGCGCACCACGTATTAACTGTAGCTTGACGCTCCACGCGATAACTTCTTTGGTGGCGGTGAACGGCCCATGTGGCCACGCATCGGCACCCCTAGGAATGCACATTCATGGATCAGTCCCTGGTCGACTATTTCGAGCAGACCAATCCAGCATTGGCCGATCTGTTTCGAGACTTGTACGGCCGGACTGTTTACTACGTGCCGAACCCAGGAAATGGCGGGGATTGCTTGATTGCGGCCGCAGCCTATCAACTTTTCCGCCACTACAAGATTAGTATTGAGCTGCTGCACAGTCCGGACGAAGTAAAAAAATTGTCGGGCGAGTTCGTTTTTTTGGCTGGCGGCGGCAATCTCGTGCCGATGTATCAGGGCGTTGCCACCATGTTCAGAGCCCTGATCGGCCGTAACAATAGAGTTGTGCTGTTGCCGCATTCCGTGCGCGGCAACGAGGAGCTCCTGGCGCTGATGGAGCCGGGAACGCTGCTGTTTTGCCGGGAACTGGCTTCCTTGGCTCATGTCACGCAGCATGTGACCGCCGCGACAGTGCATTTGGGGCACGACCTGGCCTTGTACCTCGACCAGGAGGAACTGCACGCGACGCCAGGTCTTCAGGAGGCGGCGGAGCCGGAATTCGTCGAGCGCCTAATGGACAAGGCAAAGCTCACCAAGGCCGCCATTGAGGGCAAGCGAATGTCATGCATCCGCGGAGGCGTGGAGAGCACGTTCAGGCCAAAGGGACCGAACTACGACATCTCGATTGTCTTTCAGACCGGAATAATTCCCGGGCGTGCGGAAGCAGGCAGTTGGATGATGCTGGAGTTCACCCGCCTTGCCGCCCACATCACGACCAACCGCCTGCATGTTGGCGTTGCATCGGCCCTGACCGGCACGCCGACGACGCTGTATGACAACAGCTACGGAAAGGTGTCGGGCATCTACTCACACAGCATGCGCGAGCGTTATCCCCATGTGCAGTTCCTGGAGGGCGACGGTCCGGCCTGACGAGGCAGTCGCCCGACAGCTACACTTCAATCCGGGGGAGGCGTTCGCCGCGTTTCTGCCATCGCCGCCTTTGATAGCAAGTGCGCCGTGACCGGGGCCGAGATCACCAGGAACAGCGTGATCGCCAGTGCGCGCAGGCTCAACCCATCGTCGGCCTGCACGATGGAGGCGATAACGAGCGCGCCGACCCCAAGTGTCGTCGCCTTGGTCGGGCCGTGCAGGCGCGTGAAGAAATCGGGGAGCCGCGCGAGGCCGATCGACCCCAGCAGCGCGAAGCCGCTGCCCAGCAGCAGAAGCGCGCTCACGAGGATTTCCGTCCAATCGGTGCTCATTCGATGACGTCTCCCGAGAGCAGGAACTTGCACAGCGCAACCGTGCCGACGAAGCCCATCATAGCGATGATCAACGCCGCCTCGAAGAACACCGCGCTGCCGAGGATCAGGCCCAGGAGCATCACAAGGCCGATCACGTTGATGCCGAGCGTGTCGAGCGCGAGAATCCGGTCGGGCAGGGTGGGCCCGCGCGCCAAGCGCCAGAGGTTCAGCGCCATCGCCAGAGTAATCATGCCGATGGAGATCGGGAGGACGGTGCTCAGCATGCAAAGGCCTTTCGGAGCGGCGTTTCGTAGCGGGTCTTGATCGCGGCGATGGCCGCATCGGCGTCGGTCACGTGCAACGCGTGAACCAGCAGCACGCCATCCTCGATGTCGATCGAGACGGTGCCCGGCGTCAGCGAGACAATGCTGGCGAGCAGCGATGCGACGAAGGGATCGCGGATGTCGAGCGGCACTTCCAGAAAACCAGGCCTGAGCCGGCCGATCGGCCCAAGCACCTGTCGCGCGACTTCGATATTGGCGACCAGGATGTCCACCAGCACGCGGATGATCAGCAGCGCCGCGGCGAGCGGATTGGCGAGGCGCGGCCTGTCCGGCCAAAAGCCCTGCGTCAGCCACGGCAGCACCAGGGCCAGCGCGATGCCGATCAGGATCTGGCCCAGTGTGGGAGCGGGTGCCAGCGCGAGCCAGAGGCCCAGGAGGATCAGGCTCGTCACCGGCATCGGGAGAAGGCGGTTCATGGCGCGCTGGCCCTCGGCAGGACGGCCTCAAGGTAGGGCTGCCGCGCCATGACCTGTTCGGCCGTGGCGCGGGCGTAGGCGGAGAGCGGTGCTGCGCCAACCACGAGCGCCGGCACGAACCCTACCGCCAGCAGAAGGGCAGCGATCCGGCGTCCGGCGCCCTCCGTGGCGGGCGGGCTGGGGGTGTCGGGCAGGGGTTCCCAGAAGATTGCGCTCGCGCCGCGTGCAAGGCCGAGGGCCGAGATGAAGCCCGAAACGATGAGAATGCCCCAGAACACATATCCCATGGGCCCCGGCGGCGCGGCCGTCAGCAGCATCACCTTGCCAAGGAACCCCGAAAGCGGCGGCAGCCCCGTCACGGCCACGGCAAGTGCCATGAAACCCGCCGCCAGCCAGCCTGCGGCAGGCAGGCGCGGGCCACGGACGAAGCTGTCCTCCGCTGCGCCGCGTTGCTCGGCGATTCGCCCGGCCATGAGGAACAGCGCTGCCGAGACGAGGGTGGTGTGTGGAAGGTAGTAGAGCATCGCGCCCAGCATCGGCGCGCCACCGACCGCGATGGCCACCGCGAGGATGCCAGTGGAGAGCACCAGCAGATGCGCGACCACGACGGCAAGGCGCTGCGCCGCTAAGGCGCCTATCGTGGCAACCACGAGCGTGCCGAGCGCCACGGGCATCAGCCAGGGCTGCAGCAGCCCCTGCGCCACCGGGGCGTCGAAAGCGATGGAGGAGAGGCGCAGCAGCGCGTAGACGCCGACCTTGGTGAGAACGGCGAAAAGGGCCGCCGCCGGTGCGCTTGCGGCGGGATAGGCATGGGGCAGCCAGAAGCCGAGCGGCAGGAGTGCGGCCTTCAGCACGAAGACCGTGACCAGCAGCGCGAGCGCAGTCCGCACCAAGGCGGCATCCTCGGGCGGCACGGTGGCCAGGCGCCGCGCCACATCGGCCAGGTTCAACGTGCCCAGCATCCCGTAGAGCAGTCCGAGCGCGATGAGGAACAACACGGAGCCGACCAGGTTCAGAACCACGTAATGCAGCCCCGCGCGCGCCCGTGCCGCCCCGCCGCCATGCGCGAGGAGCGCGTAGGAGGCGATCAGCAGCACCTCAAAGAAGACGAAGAGGTTGAACAGGTCTCCCGTCAGGAAGGCGCCATTGAGCCCAGCCAGCTGCATCTGGAAGAAGGGATGGAAATGCAGGCCCAGGCGGTCCGTCCCGCCGGTCGCCGAGAGGAGTGCCGGAATGGCGATGGCGGTGGTGGTCGCCACCATCAGCACGGAAAGCCGGTCCGCCACGAAGGAGATGCCGAAGGGCGCCGGCCAATTGCCCAGCATGACGACCGCGACCGTGTCAGCCTCGGCCTCACGCAGCAGCAGGACCGAGGTGAGCGCGAGGAGCCCCACCGAGAGGAAGCCAAGGCCGCGCGCCACCGCGAGACCCGCGCGGTGCAGCCCCAGCATCAGGATGGCGGTGACGAGCGGCACCAGCACGGGGAGCAGGGGAAGCTGCGTCATGCGTCGTCCACTCGGTCGTTTCCGGTTTCAGCCACGGCACGCAGGGCGAGCGCCACGAGATAGGCAGTCATCCCGAAGCTGATGACGATTGCCGTCAGAACCAGCGCGTGTGGCAAAGGGTCCACCAGCGTGCCGTGGCCCTCGAGCGCGAGCGGCGGCGCAGCGGGGCCGAGCCGCCCTCCCACGAAGATGAAAAGATTGGCGGCATAGGAGAGCAGCGTGAGGCCGAGCACCACCGAGAAGCTGCGCTCCCGCAGCACCAGCCAGACCCCGCCGGCGACAAGCGCGCCGATGCCGAGCGCCACGATCATCTCCATCAGCGTGCGCTCTCGGCCGAGAGTTCACGTTGGCTGAGCTTGCCCAGTTCCGAGAGGATCATCAGCACCGTCGCCACAACGACGATGTAGATGCCGAGGTCGAAGACGAGCGCCGAGGCGATGTGCGTGCTGCCGACCAGCGGCAGATCCACATATCCATGCGTGCTGGTGAGGAAGGGGAGGCCGAAGGCCATGCTGACGAGACCCGTCCCCGTCGCGACAGCGAGGCCGACGCCGAAGAGGCGGACCTGGTCGATCCGCATTCGCGCCGAGGTCACGTCGATGCCCACGGCCATGTACTGCAGAATCAGCAGCACGCCCGTCATCAGTCCCGCGATGAAGCCGCCGCCAGGCAGATTGTGACCCCGCAGGAGGATATAGAAAGCGACGGCAAGGCCGAGCGGCAGCAGCGGGCGCATCAGCATCGTGAGCATGATCGGGTGGCGGTCCGCCTCGGACGCAGCACCCGGGGCGTGCGGCTGCAGCGATATCCCCTGCAACAGCGCATGCGCGCCGAGGGCGGCCAGCGCGAGGACCGAGACCTCTCCCAGCGTGTCGAACCCGCGGAAATCAACCAGGATCACGTTCACCACGTTGGTGCCGCCACCATCGGGCACCGCGCGCTCGATGAACCAGGCCGAGATGCTCTCATAGGGGCGCGTCATCATCGCGTAGGCCAGGGCCGCTGCGCCCGCGCCGCTCGCCAGCGCCAGGATGCCATCACGGATCGGGCGGCCCCCCGGCGCCTCGGCGGGAGCCTCGCCAGGCAGGAAGCGCAGCGCCAGCAGCAGCAGGATGATCGTCACGACCTCGACCGAGAGTTGGGTCAGCGCAAGGTCGGGCGCCGAGAAGCGAATGAAGGTGAGCGAGACCACAAGCCCGGCGACGCTCACGAAGACGATCGCCATCACGCGTTGGCGATGGGCCGCGACGCAGCCGGCAACGGCCAGCAGCAGCGCGACCAGCGCGGCCCACGCCACCGGGTTGGCCGGCGTGCTCACCAACGGGCCCGTGAGCGCCGCCGGCGCACCGCCCGCATAGGCGTAGGCGCCAAGCCCTAGCGTCGAGAGCAACAGCAGCGAGAGGTAGTACCGCAGCGTCACGGGATCGAGCACGGCCATGACGCGGCGGCAAAACGCGACAGTTGCGTTGAAGACGCGCTCGAAGGCGACCGGGCTCGCAAGGTTGGGCGCATAACGCTCGTGCAGGTCGTAGAGGAAGCGGCGGTGGCGATAGTAGAGCAGCCCCCCCACCAGCGCCACGATACTCATGACAAGGGGCAGGTTGAACCCGTGCCAGACCGCGAGTTTGTAGGCCGGGGGGGCGCCGCCGAGAGTGGCCGTCGATGCCGCCTGGAGCAGCGGCCCGACCGAAAACTGCGGCGCAAGCCCCACGATGAGACACAGCGCCACCAGAATTTCGACAGGGACGCGCAGCCAGCGTGGCGCCTCGTGCGGGGTGCGCGGCAGGTTCACCGGCTGGCCGTTGAAGAACACGTCGTGGATGAAACGCGCCGAATAGGCGACGGAGAGGATGCCCGCGACTGTGGCAAAGACGGGCAGCACATAGCCGTAGCCGGCGAGCGCGGGCTGGGCCACCGCCTCGGTGAAGAACATCTCCTTGCTGAGGAACCCGTTCAGCAGCGGCACGCCGGCCATCGAACCGGCCGCGATGATGCCGAGTGTCGCGGTGATGGGCATGAAGCGGAACAGGCCGTTGATCCGCCGCATATCACGCGTGCCGGCTTCATGGTCGATGATGCCCGCCGCCATGAAGAGCGACGCCTTGAAGATCGCGTGGTTGATGATGTGGAACACCGCGGCCACCGAACTCAGCGGGGTTTCCAACCCCAGGAGCAGCGTGATCAACCCCAGGTGGCTGATGGTGGAATAGGCGAGCAACCCCTTCAGGTCGTGCTTCAGCAGCGCGACATAGGCGGCGTAGGCCATGGTGAAGGCGCCCGTGCCGCTCACCAGGACGAACCAGAGGTCGGTTCCCGAGAGCGTCGGGTAGAGGCGCGCCAGCAGGAAGACGCCGGCTTTCACCATGGTCGCCGAATGCAGGTATGCGCTGACCGGCGTGGGCGCGGCCATCGCATTGGGCAGCCAGAAATGGAAGGGGAACTGCGCCGATTTCGTAAAGGCACCGAGCAGGACCAGCACCAGCACCACCGGATAGAGCGGGTCCGCCCGCACCAGGTCGCCCGCGGCCAGCACATCGGTCAGGTCATGGCTGCCGACGATGCGGCCGATCAGGAGCACGCCGGCCAATAGGGCCAGGCCGCCACCGCCCGTGACCGCGAGCGCCATGCGCGCGGCGATCCGCGCATCCGCATCGCTCTTGTAGGCAATGAGTAGGAAGGAGGTGAGGCTGGTGATCTCCCAGAAAACCACCAGAAGCAGCAAATTCTCGGACAGGACCACGCCCAGCATCCCGCCGGCGAAGGCCAGCAGCAGCCCGAAAAGGCGGCCGAGATTGTCCTTCATGGGCATGTAATAGGCGGCGTAGAGGATGATGAGCTGGCCGATTCCCAGGATCAGGATCGCAAACAGCAGGCCAAGTCCATCGAACCGGAAGGCGAGGTCCAGCCCCCATTCGGGCAGCCAGACGAGGCGCGTCACCACGGCCTCGCCCGCCAGGGCAGCGGGGGCAAGCGGCACCAGCAGCAGCGCCGATGCCGCCAGCGTCGCGGCGCTGCCCCACGCGCCCAACGCGCGGCTGCGGCGCGCCAGCACCGGCACGAGCAGCGCACCGATGAAAAGCGCCAAGATGGCAAGCATGGGGACGGGTTCAGGCGTCAAGGTGCCATCTCCGGGAGAAAGCGGGGGTAGGGGACTGATGAAGGCTGCGTAATGTCATACCATGGCGGGTGACGTCCAGCGATGCCCTGCAGCCGCGCGCGACGGACGTGCTTGTATATGCGGGCGATTTCACCCCCGCTTGATCTGTTCTAGACGAGAAGTCCAGGGCAAGGGACCCGCCGTGCCGAGATCGCTGAAACACCCCGCCCGCCTTGTGCCGATCGCCTTCCTCATCGTCATCGCGCTGGGTACGGCGCTGCTCATGCTCCCCGTGGCCCGCGCCGGGGGAGGGGCGGCGCCGTTCATCACGGCACTCTTCACCGCCACCTCAGCGGTCTGCGTGACCGGCCTCGTCGTGCAGGACACAGCGACCTCCTGCTCCGCCTTCGGCCACTCGGTGATCCTGGTGCTGATCCTGATCGGTGGATTCGGCATCATGAGCGGCGCCACGCTGCTCAGCATGCTGGTGTCGCGGCGGCTGCTCCTCAGAACGCGGCTGAGCGCCCAGGCGGAAACACGGGGGCTGGCTCTTGGGGACGTCGTCGAGGTGCTGCGCCTGGTGTTGGTGGTGGCGCTCGTGGTTCAGTCGCTCATAGCGGTGACGCTCGCGCTGCGGCTGCGCTACGGCCATGGGTACAGCTGGGACGATGCGATTTGGAAGGGCGTGTTCCACGCGGTCTCAGCCTTCAACAATGCGGGCTTCGTGATCTATTCCGAGGGCATGGTGCGGTTCGCCCTCGATCCCTTCGTGCTGGTTCCGATCATGCTGGGCGTGGTGCTGGGGGGCATCGGGATGCCGGTGGTGCATGACCTCCGCCGGGCTCTGCGCCAGCCGGCGCGCTGGTCGCTTCACACCAAGATCACCCTGCTCGGCACCGCGCTGCTGCTGCCCGCGGGCACGCTGGCCACCCTCATCTATGAGTGGAGCAACCCGGCGACGCTCGGCGTGTTCGAACCGGGCGCACGCCTGATGCATGCGGCCTTCCATTCCGTCATGGCGCGCTCCGGCGGGTTCAACACCGTCGATGTCGGGCAGATGAAGGACGAGACGCTCGCCGTCACCTACGGCCTGATGCTGATCGGCGGCGGCAGCGCGGGGACGGCGGGCGGCATCAAGGTGGGTACCTTCGTGATCCTGCTGCTCATCATCATCGCCGAAGTCCGGGGCGAGCCGGACAGCGTCGCCTTCGGCCGGAGGGTCTCATCGGAGGTGCAGCGCCAGGCGGTGGCGGTGGTGCTGCTGGCGGTCGGGATGGTAGGAGCGGGCACGCTGCTGCTGCTGAGCATCACCGGCCTCGCCCTGCGCGACGCGCTGTTCGAGACCATATCCGCCTTCGCGACTGTCGGGCTCTCCACCGGCATCACCGGTGATTTGCCCCCATCCGGCCAGGCGCTCATTGTGGCGCTGATGTTCGTGGGCCGCGTGGGCACCATCACGGTCGCGACCGCACTGGCCCTGCGCTCCCGAAAGAACCCTTACCGCTACCCAGAGGAGCGCCCGATCGTTGGCTGAGGATCATTCCGACAACAACGTCGTCGTCATCGGACTCGGCCGCTTCGGGGGCGCGGTGGCGGAATCCCTCGTCCGCCTCGGGCATGACGTGCTCGCCATCGACGAGAACGGCGAACTGGTCCAGGCTTGGTCGAACAGGCTGACCCATGTGGTCCAGGCCGACACCACCGACAGCGAGACGCTGCGCCGCCTGGGCGTGCAGGAGTTCGGCCGGGCCGTGGTGGGCATCGGCACCGATCTCGAGGCCAGCGTGCTGACGGTGCTGGCGCTCGCCGAACTTGGCGTGAAGGACATCTGGGCCAAGGCGCTCGGCCCCAAGCACGGGCGCATCCTGGAGAGGACCGGCGCGCACCACGTGATCTACCCCGAGGCTGCGATGGGCGAGCGGGTGGCGCACCTGGTGACGGGCCGGATGATCGACTTCATCGAGTTCGACGACGGCTTCGCCATCGTCAAGACGCGCGCCCCGCGCGAAGCGGTCGGCCGCACACTTGGCGAATGCGCGCTGCGCAGCAAATACGGCATCACCGTCGTCGGCGTGAAAAGCCCGCGCGCGGATTTCACTTACGCCCAAGCCTCGACGCCGATCTCCTCGGGAGATCTGCTCATCATCAGCGGCCCCACCAAGCTGGTCGAGGCTTTCGCCGCCCTCACCTGACCGCTCCGAGGTGATGCGCTCGATTGACGTGAAACCCGCAAGGGAGGCGGTCATTGCGGCGCGCAGGTAT
>Ga0105047_10013573_pt1 | contig 13006 bp, 10 predicted proteins | sample MAT04_FD_78384 | JGI IMG/M metagenome (GOLD analysis project Ga0105047, IMG submission 78384) | Freshwater microbial communities from Lake Fryxell liftoff mats and glacier meltwater in Antarctica - MAT-04 (megahit assembly) | ecosystem: Environmental > Aquatic > Freshwater > Ice > Liftoff... | reverse complement strand
GTTCGAGTTCGAGTTCGAGTTCGAGCCAGAGAGCGCGAGCGTGCCGTACCTCGCGTCCAAGCCGGCTCCGCTGCGGGTCGCGGAGGACGCGATCGACCTCGCGATCTCGGCGGCTCGGCTCGACGCGATCCAGTACGTGATCGCCACCGCGACGAAGGTGCCCGTGCAGATGGTCCTCACCGAGAACCGCCGCACGATGATCTCTACCCAGAAGCGGGACGGAACGTTGGTGGTGCGCCTGCACCGGATGTTCCTCCGCGCGGGACCGACGGTGGTGACCGCGCTCGGGCGCTACCTGTCGCGCAGCGACGCGCGGGCCTCGCGCCTCGTGAGCGAGTTCATCGAGTCGCAGCGAGGGCAGGTCCGAGCGCCGCGCCCTCACACGCTTCGGCACGAGGGCCACCACCACGATCTCCGGACGCTCTTCGACGAAGTGAACCGCGCGGAGTTCGGCGGCGCAGTCCAGGGGGTCGCCATCACGTGGGGACGTCACGGGAGCCGGGCGCGTCGGCGTCGATCGATCCGGCTCGGCACGTACACCCGCGAGGAGCGGCTGGTGCGGATTCACCCCGCGCTCGACGTGGCCTGGGTGCCTCGCTTCTTCGTCCGCTACATCGTCTTCCACGAGCTGCTGCATCACGTGGAGCCGGAGATCGAGCACGCGGGGCGCACCGAATTTCACACCGAGCGCTTCCGCGCCCGGGAGCAGGCGTACGTCGACTACGGCCGGTCGCTGACCTGGGAGCGCGAGAACCTGAGCCGGCTGCTTCGCCCCTCGAGCGCCTGACTCCCCGAGCCGCGGGCTCTTGAACCGGTCCCGAAGTCGGACACAGTTGCCCCCCCTCTACCCCGTAGAAGAGCCGTGCTCGCCGAGCTCCGACAGCGTATCCCCGATCGGAACATCTGGGTGGTCTATGCGACCATCTTCGTGCTCTCGATAGCCTACGGCCTGGCCATCGCGCTCACACCGATCGTGCTCGCGCATCGAGAGATGCTGGACAGCGAGATCGGTTTGTTGGCCAGCTCGTTCGGGTTGGGTCTCGTCGCTTTCGCGGTGCCGGCGGGGATGCTGATTCGGAGGCTCTCTGCGAGGACGATGCTCGCTGTGTGCATCCTCGGGTATGCGGTGATGATCGGGATCTTCCCGTTCCTACCCGAGTACTGGGAGATGGCGCTCTGCCGCTTCCTCGATGGCGCGTTCTCGGTGGGTGCGTGGGTGAGCTGCGAGACGCTCTTGCTCTTGCGGGCGTCCGAAGAGAACAAGGCGTTCGTCACCAGTCGCTACGCCCAAGCGACGCTGGTGGGCTACGTGGTCGGCCCGATCATCGCGTTCGCGCTGAAGGACAGCATCAGCGCCGAGCAGACGTTCGTGGTGGCCGCGGTGATCGCCGCGGCGTCCGCGATGATCGCGCGAGGGCAGCTCGACGCCGATCCGCCCGAGGCACGCGGCGAAGAGGCGCTCGAGCAGGGCGGCAAGCCCAAGCGCAGCACGGCGCAGCTCGCGTGGCTCATCAAGATGTCGGCGCTCGCGACGTTCATGACCGGCTTCTTCCAGAGCGCGGCGGTGCTCTTCCTCGCTGGCTATCTCACCACCGAGAAGGCGGTGCCCGAGGACGACACCCGGCTGGTGGTCGCGTTCGCGGCGGGAGGCGCGCTGTTGATGAGCGGGCGCGCGGGCAAGATCGCCGACGCCGTCGGGCACCTCGTGGTGATGCGGGCGCTGGCGATCGCAGGAGTGATTGGGATGGTGGTGATGATCCCCACGATGAACTTCGCGGTGATCGGGCTCTTGCTCTTCTTCGGCGGCGGCGCGCTCCTCACCGTGCCGCCCATCGCGCTCGCGCTGCAGGGCGTGGTCGCGCGGCCCGTCGAGTACACCCGCACCAACTCGATCTTCAACGTGTTCTTCAGCTCCGGTCTCTTGCTGGGTCCGCTGGCGACCGGGTACCTGCGCGACGCGGGCGGCGACGGGATCCTCTATCTGTTCGCGGGCCTCTGGATCACGTTCGTCGTGCTCTCGTGGATCTTCCGCGCGGACGATCCCCGGGTGGCGCGTGCTCGAGCGTCCATCGGCTCGCTCCGGGAGCGCGAGACGTGAGTGAGCCGCGGCCCCAGGGGCCTCTGCTCGACGCGCCGCTGGACGAGAAGAGCAAGACACCCGTCCTCGATGCGCCGAAGCGACGAGGTCGCGCGCTCTTCTTTTTGGGGTTGGTGCTCTACGCCGTCTGGGAGCTGTCGGTGCTCGGGCTGCAGATCTACTTCGACAGCCCGCTCGTGATCCAAAGCGTGGTCCGCGTGGTGCCGGGGCTCGTGCTCTTCTTCTTCGCCTGGCGCGGGCGCCTCTGGGCGTCGGTGCTCCTCACGCTCGCGTTCAGCGTCACCTTTCTCGCGGGTTGGTCGACCGCGCTCTCGGGAGAGTTCGGGCCCTGGGTCGGCGCTCTCATCGGCAGTGTGGTGAGCTTGCTCGGCCTCTACGGCGTCGCGCTGCACGCCGTGCCCTCCCTCCGGGCGTACCTAGCGTTCCAGCGGGCCAACGACTGAGGCGCTTGACGATCGCAAACCCTCCTGATAGCTCACGCGCCCTTCGCTTCCCTCCAACGCATTGGCGCATAGCTCAGTGGTAGAGCACTACCTTGACACGGTAGGGGTCCACAGTTCGATCCTGTGTGTGCCAATCCAAGCGGTCTCGATGCTTCGAATGCCGCTTGTTTTCAGCCTTCAAACCATCATGCGCCCGGCGCGACATCACGTACGACTCACCTCGCACAGGTCCCGCCAGGACCGGTTCACTACGAACCCTGCGAGGACGACGTGGATCCGCTGAACTCTTCCTCCCCAAAAGCGCAGAACTCGGCCGAAGGTCAGCTCACGGTCAAGGCCCAGCTCGAGGCCAACGGCAAGCTCAAGCCGGACACCATCGCGGCCTTCGCGACGGTCCGTGGAAGCGAGCCCAAGCTGCTCGATCTGCTCACGCCCGTCCCCTTTGGGACCACGAAGCTCGAGCCTGTCGGCGCGCTGTCCAAGGACGCGCTGCCGGTGATCCGGCACAGCTCCGCGCATGTGATGGCCGATGCCGTCCAGCGCCTGTTCCCCGGCACCAAGGTGGCGTTCGGTCCGGCCACCGAGAGCGGCTTCTACTACGACTACGATCGCAAGAGCGGTCAGTTCAGCGACGAGGATCTCCGCGCCATCGAGGCGAAGATGAAGGAGATCATCGCCGAGGACTCGCCGTTCACCCGTGAGGTCGTCCCGGTCGACGAGGTCCGCACGATCCTTCAGGGGATGAACGAGACCTACAAGCTCGAGCACCTCGAGCGACTCGCGGAGAAGGGCGTGCCGATCTCGCTCTACCGCCACAGCGAGTGGCTCGATCTCTGCGAGGGCCCGCACGTGCCCTCGACGAAGTACCTCAAGGCGTTCCAGCTCACGACCGTCGCGGGCGCGTACTGGCGGGGCGATGAGCGCAACCCTCAGCTGCAGCGCATTTACGGGACGGCGTTCGCCGACGAGAAGGCGCTCCGCAGCCATTTGGCGCAGCTCGAGGAAGCGAAGAAGCGGGATCACCGAAAGCTCGGCAAGGAGCTCGGGCTCATCGCGTTCCATCCGTGGGCGCCCGCCTCGCCGTTCTTCCTTCAGCGCGGCGCGATGATCTACTCGCAGCTCATCGACTACGTGCGTGGTGAGTACCTGCGCGAGGGCTACCAGGAGGTGGTCACGCCGCAGATCTTCGATCGTCAGCTCTTTCTGACGTCGGGCCATCTGCCCTCGTACGCGGAGAACATGTACTTCGCGATGACCCGCGAAGACTTCGAGCACATCGCGAGCGATGTCGCCGGTGACACGAAGAAGCACGGCGACCCAACGACGCCCGAGGGACTCGCGGAGTACGCGCGCTTCGGACAGAAGCCGATGAACTGCCCGGCGCACTGCTTGGTGTTCGGGATGGAGCTGAAGAGCTATCGGGATCTGCCGCTGCGCATGGCGGATTTTGGGCGCTTGCATCGGTTCGAGCGCTCGGGCTCGACGGCGGGCCTGACGCGGGTGCGCACGTTCTCGCAGGACGACGCGCACATCTTCTGCACCCTCGAGCAGGCGCCCGGCGAGATCGGCCGCTTCATCGATCTGGTCTACCGGGTCTACAAGGACTTCGCGTTCGAAGAGGTGCGCATCGTCGTCGCGACGCGACCCGAAGAGCGCCTCGGCACGGACGAGATGTGGGACGTGTCCGAGAAGGCGCTCATCGACGGCGTCGAGGCCAAGGGCCTCAAGTACGAGATCGCCGAGGGCGAGGGCGCGTTCTACGGGCCCAAGATCGAGTTCCACCTCAAGGACGCGCTGGGTCGCAGCTGGCAGCTCGGCACGATGCAGGTCGATCCCAACCTGCCCGAGCGCTTCGATCTCCACTACGTCTCGCAGGGCAACGAGAAGCCGCGCCCGGTGATGTTGCACCGCGCGATCCTCGGATCGATCGAGCGCTTCTTCGGTGTGCTCATCGAGCACGTCGGCGGCAACTTCCCGGTGTGGCTCGCGCCCGAACAAATCGCGCTGTTGACCGTGAACGAGCGCTGCGATGAGTACGCGAACGAGGTCGCGGCGTTGATGCGCGCCAAGGGCTATCGGGTGGTGACCAACCTCTCGAGCGACAAGCTCGGCGGGAAGATCAAAGAAGCGCGTAACCAACGGATCCCGTTCTTGGCCGTCATCGGCGACAAGGAAGTGGAGAGCCGGAGTCTCTCGGTGCGCTCGCGCGACGAAGGCAAAGAGCTCGGCGCGGTGCCGCTGGACGAGATGATGGCGAGGCTCGCGATCGAGAGCCAGCCGCCCTCACGTCGCTGAGCACTGTTGCCATCGCAGAACGGTCGTGGCCCAATGCTCGGCATGGGCGCGCGGGAACATGTGGTGGTGGTTCTCTCTCTTGTCTGGGGGTGCGGTACTCCGTCGACGACTCAGGACGCGGAGACTATCCGAGCTGGGCGCCGTCGGCCCAGGTGGCGTGGAAGCCCGCGGGGACTCGGTGGGGGAGCTGCACTCGGGCGATCGGTGGACTGCTGAAGTTCTGCGCGTCGATCACCAACGCTTCGGACTTGCCTCCGGCGGTGGTGGCGAACGTGATCACGTATCCGTCGTCTTCCGATGTGCCGCTCGCACGCGGCGCAAACACCGGCTCCGATCCGTACACGCCGGGACCGAAGCGGTGCTCGACCGAGGTGCCGTCGCGTAGGTCGTATTTCAGGACGGCCGAGTATCGTTGCTCGACGTGGTCATCCATCACCACGTGGTACGAGAACGCGTTCTTCTGGCCTGCGTAGCCCTGGTGGATGGCGGGGAACTCGCTGAGGCGCTCGTCGAGCTGTTCTTCGCGTCCCTCACCCGTCTTCATGTTCATGCGCCACACGAAGGGCTGGGCGCGCAGCGCGAGCACGGTGACCATCGGGGCATAGGGACCGTGTGATTCGGGGTCGGGAGTGAAGCCGTTCGGGACCATCTTGCAGGCCACCATCACCACCTCCTCGCCCTCCTCCCACGAATTGATCACGTGATAGATGTACGAGGTGGGGAAGGAGAACCACTTGGGCTCGCCGCCCTTGCGGGGGACCACACCGAAGCGGGTCGGCTGATCGGCGACCTTGATCTGCCAGACCTTGTTCTCGATGGCCTTCTTGGTGAACACCACGGGGAGGTCGTGGAGGATCACGTAGTTCTCGGTCATCCCCATGTCGTGCGGCAGGCGGGGACCGGGGAGCTCGATCTCTTGGTAGTGGGTGAGCGCGCCGCCCTTGGCGATGGTGCCCGTCCACATCTTGGGCTCGTAGAGGGCGTAGTCGAAGAACACGAGTTCGCCGGTCTTGGGATCGATCTTCGAGTGCGCCGAGACGTTGCGGGGGATGGCCGCGCCCATCGCGCCGAGCTCGACGGGCTCCAGGGTGCGCAGGTCCATCGCCACGGGGCGACCCGAGATGTACCAGAGCGCGAGGAGCTTGCCGTCGTGCACCACCAGATCGGTATTCGCGGTGTCCTTGTAGACCGTGCGTCGATGGGTGTCGCTGCGGGCTTGGGAGAAGATACCGGGCATCGCTGGCTGGCCGGCGCGCTCGTCGGCGAGATCGGCCGTCGGGACGAAGCGGTTGCGGTAGCGGGCTTTGCCGTCTTCGAAGTGGATCGCGTGCACCATGCCTTCGCCGTCGAACCAGTGGTGCATGCCGGCGGGCGGCGATTTGGGGTTGGGTCCGTTGCGGAAGTAGGCCCCAAAGAGATCGCGGGGCAGCTCGCCCATCACCTCGAGTGCATCGACGCTGACCTCGCCCGTCACCGGCGCGTAGATGCCGTGGAGGTAGGGGTTGCGCTCGTTCAGTTCGGTCTCGCTCATGGGCGGCTCTCACTCATGGGCGACAGCCTAGCCCTTCACGCCGCCCGAGGTGAGGCCCGATACGAGCTGTCGCTGGAGCACGTAGAAGAGCGCCATCACCGGCATCGAGACCAGCACGGCGCCCGCGGCGAATCGAGGCCAGCTCGCGTCGTGCTCGCCGGCGTAGCTCTGAAGGAGCATCGGCAAGGTGTAGAGGTGCTCCGAGGAGAGGAAGGTCGCGGCGAGGATGAACTCGTTCCACGCGCTCATGAACGCGAAGAGCGCGGTGACCGCGAGCGCGGGTCGCGCGGCGGGCAAGACCACTTTGACGAAGGCCACGAAGCGGGTGGCGCCATCGACCATCGCGGCTTCCTCGAGATCGCGGGGGATGGCGTCGAACGCACCGCGGAGTTGGAACATCGCGAAGGGCACGGCGGTGGTGGCGTAAACGAGGATGAGGCCCGCGTGGGTGTCGAGGAGATCCAACGCGTTCAAAAGCAGATAGAGGGGCACCGATGCGGCGACGGTGGGGAACATCTGGGTGAAGAAGAGGGTGCGCATGCCCGCCTCTTTGCCCACGAAGGTGAAGCGCGAGAGCGCGTAGGCGGCGGGGGTGGCGATCACGATCGCGGTGAGCGCGGTGGCGCTGGCCACGAAGATGGAGGCGAAGAGCTGACGTCCGAAGAGCCAGCTGCCGTCGTCATCGGTGCGGCCGGCGACGGCGGCGAAGTGTTCGAGGGAGACGCCTTCGGGGATAGGGATCACCCGGGCTTCGGGGGTGGTGCTCGGGGAGAGCGCCAGCGAGATGACCCAGAGCAGGGGATAGAGGGCAAAGCACACCAAGAGCAGCACGAACGCGTGCGAGAGCACCGAGGTGAGGAGCGTAGGTTTGCGTTCGGTGGAGTTGCTCACTCGTTCCCCCGGATCATCGCGCCGCCGCCGCGTTCGCTCGTGCAGTGAGGCGCGAGAGCAGGACCAGAATCCCGAAGATCAATACGGCATAGGCGGCGGCATATCCAGTCTGGTGGCCGCGGGTGAAGGCCCAGCGGTAGGCCTCACTCACCAGGATCTCGGTGCTTCCGTCGGGCTCACCGGCGGAGACCAGGAACACCACGTTGAACATGTTGAAGGTCCACACCGCGCCCATCAGCACGGCGGGCAAGAGCGCGGGGAGCAGCAAGGGGAGGGTGATGCGGAAGAAGCGGTCGCGGAGGCCCGCGCCGTCGACCGCGGCGGCTTCATAGACGTCGGTGGGGATGGAGGTCAGCGCGCCGAGGGTGACCACCATCATGAAGGGGAAGCCCAGCCAGACGTTGGTGGCGACGTTCGCGGAAAAGGCCGTAGCGAAGTGCGCGAAGAAGCTCACGGGCTCGACGTCGAAGAGCGCCAAGAGCGCGTTCACTGCGCCGAGCTGGCGGTGGAACATGCCGCGCCATGCGAGGGCCGTGACGTAGCTCGGGACGGCCCACGGCAAGACGAGGAGCACCCGATAGAAGCCTCGGAGGCGCATGCTCGGACGGTTCAGCACCAGCGCCAACGAGATGCCGAGGCCCAAGTGACCTACCAGGTTCACCGCGGTCCAGAGCACGGTGACCAGCAGGACTAGATAGAACGAACCGTGGCCGAAGAGATCGCCGCCGCGCGCCGTGAGGATGTCGATGTAGTGGGCGACGCCGACGTAGTGGCTCACGCGCTCGCCGGTGGTGTCGGGGGCATCGGCGAAGAACGAGGTGACGGCCCCGACCAATAGAGGGAGCACGACCAGGAGACCGACCGCGATCACGGCGTGTGCGGTCCACGCATACGCGGTGCGGGAACGGACCAGCGCTGCGCGCAGCTCGGGATCGGAGAGGCGACGACCGGTGTAGAGCGCGACGAACAAACCCAAGAGCCCCACTCCGATGAGCGCGTACGTGGGGTTCTGCACGGGTGGGGGATCGCGGGTCTCGTCGAGGAAGCGATTGCGTCCTTCGATCAGCGCGTCGCTCGCGGACGCATCGCGCCTCAGCACCCGACGGATCGCGCGCTCGGCGGGCAAGAACGTCGCGGCCATCAGGCGATGGGTGGGCATCGGACGGGCGGCGCGGGCGGCCTCGTAGAAGCCGCGAAGTCGGTCTTCGTTCGCCATCCGGGGATCGCCCCAGGCTTCGGCGTTGGCGATGATGTGTCCACCGCGCTGGGCCCGGAGGATCGAGCCTTCCACCGATCCCAAGTACGTCGCCAGCGCGACGGCAGCCTCGCGGTGCGCGGTGCCGCGCGCGATCATCGCGGCCTCGACGGTGGAGAAGGGCTGCATGTCGCGTCCCGTCGCTTCGACGACTGGCAACGGGCGCACCGACCAGCTCAAGTCCTCGGGCAACGATGGCGCGAGCCAGGGGCCGCTCACCGCGGTCATCGCGCGGCCTGCGCGAAAGAGATCCTGCACCAAGGTGGGCGAGGCTTCGTCGGGGAGGGTGCCCTCGTCGATCAAGTCGCGCAGTCGAACGACGGCACGCTCCGCCGCTTCGCCTTCGAGCGCGTAGTGGCCTTCGGCATCGAGGAGCTCGGCGCCGTACGCGTGGAAGAGCGGCGCGGCGGCGTAGGCGTTGCTGACCTCCCAAGCCATCGCGAACGTGCCGCGCGGCAGCCGATCGCGCTGGGCCTCGATGTCTTCGAGGGTGGCGAGCTCCACGCCGTTCGCGAGCTCGTCGTTGATGAAGAGCGCGAGGCTCTTCCACTGCATGGGGACGCCGTAGGTGCGGTCGTCGAGCGTGAGCGCGGCGCAGAGCGCGGGGTCCTCGATGGGCGCGTCGATCGATTCCAATAGACCGCTCTCGACGTACGAGGGGAGCCTGTCGTGGGCGTCGATGAAGAGATCGGGGCCGTTGCCTGCGGGGATAGCCTGCCGGAGCTTGGTCGCGTACGCGCCGAAGGGAGAGCCGACGACGTCGATGGCCACGCCTGGGTGATCGGCGCGGTACGCATCGATGGCAGCGTGAAGTCCGCGGGCTTCGCTCTCGCCATAGGCGTGCCAGACGACCAGCGTCTCGCCGTGCTGGGCATGTGTCGTGCTGATCGCGGCCGCGCTCGTTAGGGCCGCCAGAGATGCGAGCACCAGCGCCGATCGCCTCAACGCAAGGCCTCGCCGGACTCGGGATCGAAGGCGTGCGCCGCCACGATGTCCAAAGGCAGCACCGCGCCACGCTCGAGGGTGTGGTTGCCTTCCAAGCGAGCGACGAACGAGACGTCGCCGATGCGGCCATGCGCGTAGCTCTCAAAGCCCATCGCCTCGATCACGTCGATCGTGAGCTGCAGGTGGCCTTCGCCCGCACTAGGTCGGACGTCGTGGGCGCGCACCCCGAGTGTGAGCGGACCGGTCGCGCGATCGATCGGATAGTCGACGCCCGTCGCTCGCGCGCGTCCGCCTTCGAGGGTCACCTCGAGGAAGTTCATTGCGGGGCTCCCGAGGAAGCCAGCGACGAAGCGGGTGCGTGGCTTCTCGTAGACCTCGAGCGGTGGGCCCTCTTGCTCGACCTTGCCGCCGTTCAGCACCACGAGTCTGTCGGCGAGGGTCATCGCTTCGACCTGATCGTGGGTCACGTACAGCATCGTGGCCTTCAAGCGCTCGTGCAGGCGCTTGATCTCGACGCGCACCTCGGCGCGCAGCGCGGCGTCCAAGTTGGAGAGCGGCTCGTCGAACAGAAAGAGCTTGGGTCTGCGCGCGATGGCGCGCCCCATCGCGACCCGTTGACGCTGTCCGCCCGAGAGGTTCTTGGGCAAGCGATCGAGCAGCGTGTCCAGGCCGAGCATCTTGCTCGCTTCGGTGACCCGCTCCTCGATGAGCGAGGCCTTCTCGCGCCGCAGGGTCAGGCCGAAGGCGAGGTTCTCGCGGACGGTGAGATGGGGATAGAGCGCGTAGCTCTGAAAGACCATCCCGATGTCGCGGTCCTTCGGTGGGAGGCGGGTGACGTCTCTGTCCCCGATGTGGATGCTGCCGGCGTCGATCTCTTCGAGGCCCGCGACGCAGCGGAGCAGGGTGCTCTTGCCGCAGCCGCTGGGGCCCACCAGCACCACCAGCTCGCCGCTCGCCGCCGACAGATCGATCCCTTTGAGGATGGGCTGATCGCCGAGCTTCTTGTGGACTCCTTCGAGCGAGAGCCGAGACACGGAGGCGAACGATACACGCTCCGCCTCCCTGTCGGCTCTCCATCACGTGACCGGCTTTTGGGTCTCGCTGGGCTCGGGGGCGACCGCTTCGGAGACAGCGGACAAGAGTTCGGCTGTGCTCTTGAGTGTGGTCGCGCTGGTCTCGAGCGCGAGCTTGCCCAGCGTGAGGCCGTGGCGCGCCCAGAGGCGGCCCAGCATCAGCGCGGAGTCGAGCACGCGCTCGGTCGCTTCGCGGCTCTTGGTGCGGGTCTCATCCGATGAGACAGCCTCGCGCTCCGTGCCGGTGTTCTCCGTGACGGTTTCGTTGGCCTGATGTTCGGACATGTCGGTTCCCTTTCCTGTCATCCGCGGGTCGGCGACCATCGCCTCACCGCAAACGCTTTCGCTCAGCCCTCGCCTTTGCCGGGCATGCAGTCGGCGCAGAGGAGCACCTTGGTTCGATCGTCGTCGCGGACCGCACGATGTGCCGTGGTGCCGCGCGCGAGCGTCTTGTCGCAGAGGCCGCAGCTCGCGGCGTTCGCGAGGCGGAGCTCTTGGAATCCGATGACACCTTCGAGGGGATCGGGTTCGCCGATGGGCTTGGGCTTGGCCGGCCTGACCGGCGCATTGCCTTGGACCGCGCGACGCAGTGACTCGCGCTGTTCGGAGATGCGATGGGCGATGCCCTTGAGCTCGCCCTCGGCGCGCTCGCCCACCACCTCGACCGCCTCGACCGCGTCCTCGAGGATCGCGCGCACCACATTCGAGACCGGCATGCGCAGCGCGGTGGCCAGGCGCTTGAGTTCGTCCTCGAGAATGGCGGGGACCCGGGTGTGCAGGACCCGCTCCTTCTTGGCCTTGCTCGGGGTCGGTTCGCCGTCCGTGCCCTCGGTGGTCTCATCGCGGGAGTCGTCGTCGGGGAGGGTGTCGTCGATTTGTGTCACGGCGAACGCGTTGTGTTACGCGGTGACTCGTTCGGCAAGAGAAATGTGTCACATCGTGTGTCGTCCGGGGAGCTTGGATTTCGGGGCTACGCGAGGGACCCTCGGCGGATGTCTTCACGCTTTGTGGTTCTCCTGCTGCTCGTTCTGCCGTCGGTGCTGCCTGCCTGTACGACGCCCATCGTGGTCCGCGATGCAGGACGCCCCGACAGCCCGAGCGGGGTGGATGCGGCGGTCGATACGGGCGCGCTCGACGCCCCGATGGACACGCCCGCGATCGATGCGAGCACCGAGGACGCGATGACGAGTGATGGTGGAGCTCGCGCGTGCGGAGGACGAACGATGGTGAGCTGCGGCGTCATCGAGGTCTGCGTGTACAGGCTCGACGACGCGTGCGGCGCGTTCGACGCGTCCGGTGTTTGCGAGGCGCGACCCGCGATGTGCACCCGCATCCTCTCGCCCGTGTGCGGCTGCGACGGAGTCACCTACGACAACGAGTGCGAAGCCCGCCGCGCGGGCACCTCGGCGCGCACTGAAGACGAGTGCGTGAATCAGTGCGACGACGGCGGCGTGTCGTGTGGCCTGCGGCCGACCTGCGAGTTCGGCGTCACCACACCCTCGGTGCTCGACGGATGCTGGGGGCCCTGCGTCCCGATCGAGACCTGTCAGTGCACCAGTCGGGCCGACTGCCCGCGCGAGGCCGACCGGTGCAACCTCACGACGATGCGCTGTGACCCTCGCTGAGCGCGCGCTCTCAGGGCCGGAAGGCCTCGCGGCTGACGGCGCCTGCGACGACGTCGTCGACCGAGTAGCGCATCGGGATGGTGTCGTTACCGAGCCACGCGCCTGCTTGATCGTCGAAATGATCGCTGCCGGTGAGGCCGCTCTGGCCACCGGGCAGGATGTTTTGGCCGCGCACGCTGCCTTCGTTCAGCTCGATCACCATCCGCATGACGGGACCGGTGCCGTAGGTGTAGTCGGCGTCCAGCGTGAGCGCGGGGTTGCCCGCGTCGACGGCGAAGAAATCGCCGGGGCGAGGGAACCATGGCAGCGCGCGGCGGGGATCGTCGTCGCTCAGGCCCGGTGCGAGCGGCAGACGTCGCGGTGAGATGGAGAAGCCGCCTGCGAGCAGCGCGACCTCGGGGACATCCGAGCCGGCGAAGATCACCAAGATCGACTCGAAGCGCGCCATGTGCCGGTAGCCCCAGCGCCACGCCGTCATGTCGCCCGTGCCGAAGCCCAAGGGAGCTTCTTCGGTGGCGGCCGCGCTGAGCGCGCTGAGTGCATCCGCGAGGGCGCCGACCAAGCACTCTTCGCTGCGCTCGACATCGGCCGTGCCGCGCACGTCGAAGAAGACCGACTCCTCCGTCGCGGGGTTGTACGAGCGCAGCGACTCGGGGTTCCCCGCACCGCGCCCATCCAAGAGGCGCCGCAAGAGGTTCACTCGCAACGTGCGCGGATCGTGCGCCATCACCTCGTCGATGTCCTCGTCGCTCAGGATGCGATCGAAGATGTGCCGGTAGGTCTCCGCCCAGATCATCGTGGCCACCGAGGCGTCGGCGTCGTTCTCGGCGTCCAGATCGTAGAAGGTGAC
>Ga0105047_10013570_pt1 | contig 13009 bp, 6 predicted proteins | sample MAT04_FD_78384 | JGI IMG/M metagenome (GOLD analysis project Ga0105047, IMG submission 78384) | Freshwater microbial communities from Lake Fryxell liftoff mats and glacier meltwater in Antarctica - MAT-04 (megahit assembly) | ecosystem: Environmental > Aquatic > Freshwater > Ice > Liftoff... | reverse complement strand
TGTTAAAAATATTTTTCTAATGCCGGCTTTGCTTGTACCCATGCTTTGCAGAATACTAATGTCCTTTCTTTTCTCAAGTACAAGCATGGTAAGCGCACTCACCATATTAAATGCTGCAATAATCAAAATGAGTGTGAGCACTGCATAAATAGCCCATTTTTCCAGCCGCATTGTACTGTATAAATTGGCATTTTGTTCATAACGGGTTTGTACTTTAAAACTGGCGCCAACAAAATTTTGTAAACTTTTTTGTGCAGTTTCTTCATCCGCCTTAGGCAGAAGTTTTATTTCTGCGGCAGAATATTCATCTGCTTCAAAACCCATTTGTTGTTTTACAAAATCAATATTGGTAATAGCAAACTGGTTGTCAATTTCCTGTTGTATGGTAAAAACCCCAGCAGCAATTGCGTTGCCTTCGCTCATGGCATCTGCAGATATTGCATTCATACTTTTTTTAGGTAAAATAAGCGTAACGTTAGAGGCAGGGAAAGCTTCACTCATGTTAATAGAAGCTGCATTTTGTACACCATAACCCACTACCAATTTCGGTGTATCAATTGATCCAACATCAAAATTACCGGCAGAAATATTTGAAGCTACACCACTTATGTTGCCGTAATTTTTATCTACTCCTTTTAAAGAAACAACTGTTTGCTGTTCTCCATTTTGCAATAGTGCTTTTTCTTCTGCTATCATTGCCATGCCGGCATTAAATGGCATTTTACCAATACTGTCTATTTGTGCATTTGTAAGTTTAAATGTTTTTCCTGCTGCAGGTATTATCCTTATATCGCTGTAAAATGATGAGTATAAAGATTTCACTAATCCTTCAAAACCATTAAATACACTAAGCACTAATAATTGGCAACAGGTAGCAAAAGCAATAACGATGGTAGTAACCCAAGCAATTATATTAATTGCGTTTGCAGATTTTTTAGCTTTAAAGTATCGCCATGCAAAACGGAAGTACAAAATAAATGGTTGATTGGTTAAATAGTTGATTGGTTGAAGTTCAATCTACATCACTTTTATTTTGTTTATCAAGATTGTACTTTTTCACTATTATTTTCTGGATTTTCTTCTCCCAGGTTGTTACTTTTTTCTTCAATGCCATCTTCTACGTTTCCTTCCCCTTCGAGGAAGATAGATGAGGCTGCTTCTGGAGCAATAGCAGCGTCCGTTTTCTTTATCTCCTTAAACAACACTTCCATTTTATCTACATAATCAAGCGTATCGTCTATGTAAAAAGTAAGTTGCGGCATACTCCGCAATTGATGACGGACCCTTGCTGTTAACTCTTTTTTTATTTCCCAGTTACGTTCCTGTATTTTATTTAAGGTAGCAATGGGATCATTTACCTGAAAAAAACTGAGGTATATTCTTGCATCAAAAAGATCTGGCGTAATTTTTACCGCTGCAATAGACACCATTCCACCATCTATCATTGATAACCCTAAACGCTGAAAAATTTCGTTCATATCTTTTTCTATCACGGCAGCTACTTGCTTTTGTCTTTTACCTTCTAACATATTCTTACACTTTTAATAGCTGTAAAATTAGTTACTTTGTAGCTTTTACAAGTTTTATTATACATGAAAAAATATTCGCTGATTTTTAAATATCTCAAAGATTATAAATTGGCTTTAGCCTCCTATGTGGGTTGCACAATACTTTCTATATTTTTTGGTATAGCATCTCTTGGTATGTTTCTTCCTTTTTTGCAGGTATTATTTAAAGTAGACATGGGGCCTGTTCCGGTAACAAATGGAGCCAATAAACTTTCCCTTTTTCAGGTAATAAAAGAGAAGATTGCAGAATTGGTTAGTACCAGTACTCCTGTACAGTCATTGGCAATAATTTGTTTGTTGATAGTAGTAAGTATAGTCCTAAAAAACATTTTCCTGTATTTGGCATCTCGTTCGTTAATGCCTGCAAAAAATAAAGTGTCTACAAGGTTTAGAATAGATATTTTCAATAAGGTTTTGAGCCTGCCAATCGGCTATTTTACTGAGCAGCGTAAAGGCGATTTAATGAGCCGTATGACAAACGACGTTGGGCAAGTGGAAGGTTCTGTTTTATCTGCACTAGAAGGCTGGGTAAAAGATCCTTTACAAATTATTTTTTACCTTATTGTACTTTTTTCTGTAAGTGCAGAACTCACTTTTATCATTTTATTTTTTATTCCAATTATGGGTTTTTTTATTGGAAGACTTGGTCGTTCATTAAAAAAACCGTCTGGCGAAGTGGCGCAAAAAAGTGGCGAATCAATTTCTATTTTAGATGAAACATTGAGTGGATTAAGGGTTATAAAAGCATTTAATGTAGAAGGTGCAATAAGAAAAAAATTTGCAGACAATAGTTTTAAACTTTTACATATTACAAACAAAATAGGCTACAGACAAAGCTTTGCATCGCCCATGAGCGAAATGCTTGGTGTTACTATGTTTACAAGTATTCTTTATTATGGCGGCAGTAAAGTTTTAGGGAATGAGCTTTCCACTTTAAGCGGTGCAGATTTTTTAACTTATATGGCTATGTTTTGGGGAATAATTGATCCCGCTAAAAGTATCTCTGGCGCTTTCTCTAATTTACAAAGAGGTACAGCCGCAATAGAAAGAATACAACAGGTACTGGATGCACCAATAACTGTAAATGAAAACCCCAACGGAAGAAAGATTACAGCTTTTAAGGAAAGCATCGAATTTAAAAATGTAAGTTTTTATTATGATGATGTAGCTATATTAAAAAATATAAATTTTAAGGTTGAGAAGGGAAAAACAATTGCACTGGTGGGTAGCAGTGGCGCAGGAAAATCTACGTTGGCAGATTTAATACCACGCTTTCATGATGCAAGTGGCGGGGAAATACTGGTAGATGGTGTAAACATAAAAGATTACTCACTTTTTTCGCTTCGCAGCCTTATGAGTATAGTAACACAGGAGCCAATTTTATTTAATGATACTATTGCAAACAACATTGCACTCGGTATGGAAAATGCTGGCGGAAATGAAATAGAACATGCTGCAAAAATTGCTAATGCCCATTTATTTATTGAGAAAAAAGAATTTGGTTACGATACTAATATTGGTGACAGAGGAATGAAGCTTAGCGGTGGTGAAAGACAAAGACTTACCATTGCAAGGGCAGTTTTAAAAAACCCTCCAATACTTATTTTAGATGAAGCCACTTCTTCTTTAGATACCGAAAGTGAGAGACTTGTGCAGGATGCAATAAATAATTTAATGGAAAACAGAACCTCTGTAGTTATTGCACACAGGCTAAGTACCATTCGCCATGCAGATGAAATTATCGTTCTAAAAAAGGGAGAAATTGTAGAGCGAGGCACTCACAATGGTTTAATAGCACAAGATGGTTTTTACAAAAGACTGGTAGATATGCAGGAAGTGAAATAACATTTTCACCGCAGAGAATAGAGTTGATGGAGAGTTATCGCAGCGTATCATTCTATTGAACTTACCTATAAAAATTTTCCTGTATAACTTTCTTTTATTTTTTTCATATCCTGCGGCTTACCTGCAAAAACCAAGTTGCCACCCATATCGCCTGCTTCTGGGCCAAGGTCTATAACCCAGTCGCAACTTTTTATAACATCTGTATTGTGCTCAATAACGAGTATTGAATGCCCTTGTTCTACCAATGCATTAAATGAGGCGAGCAGCTTTTTTATATCGTGAAAATGAAGACCTGTTGTAGGTTCATCAAAAATAAAAAGTATATGCCCCATAGCTTTTCCTTTACCTAAAAAGGAAGCAAGTTTTACCCGTTGCGCTTCACCGCCGCTTAATGTATTGGATGACTGGCCAAGTTTTATATAACCTAAGCCAACATCACTTAGCGGTTGTATTTTTTTGGCAACATCAGCTCCTTCGTCCAAAATTTTGGCTTTGGTTTTTTCGGTTGACACACCAAAGAAAGCTATTGCTTCATTTACACTCATTTCCAATACATCGTGAATGCTTTTTTCTTTATATGTAACTTCTAAAACTTCTTCTTTAAAACGTTTACCATTACATACATCACATACCAAATGTACGTCTGCCAAAAACTGCATTTCTACTAATTGTTCCCCTTCACCTTTGCAAGCATCGCAACGGCCAGCATCTACATTAAAAGAAAAATGTTTAGGCATAAAGCCGCGGATCTTTGATAGTGGCTGTTTTGAATACAACTCTCTAATTTCATCATACGCTTTTATGTAAGTAACCGGGTTGCTTCTGCTGCTTTTACCAATGGGATTTTGGTCCACCATTTCCAGCCTGCTGATGTAATCAATATCACCTGTAATTTTTCTGTACAATCCCGGCTTTTCCGAAACTTCTCCTTTTATTTTTTGTATAGCCGGATATAGAATTTGTTTAACCAATGTTGTTTTTCCACTGCCACTTACACCACTTACAGCACATAAAATATTCAATGGAAACTCTACAGAGATATCTTTTAAATTATTTTGCTTAGCACCTTCAATTTTTATACTCCTGTTCCACTTGCGAAGCACTTTTGGTATTTCTATTTTTAATTTGCCTGATAAATATTTCCCCGTTAAACTATTTTCATTTGCAATAAGCTCATTATAATTCCCTTCAGCTATCACTTCTCCACCAAGGTGGCTAGCCAACGGCCCCATATCAATAATATGATCTGCTTCCCGCATCATCATCTCGTCATGCTCTACTACTACTACGGTGTTTCCAAGGTCTCTCAATTCTTTCAAAACCAAAATTAATTTCTCAGTATCACGGCTGTGTAAGCCAATGGAAGGCTCGTCTAAAATGTACAGTGAATTGGTTAGGTTGCTGCCAAGGCTTCTGGTAAGTTGAATGCGCTGGCTTTCACCACCGCTTAAAGAATTTGCTAAACGGTTTAATGTTAGGTATCCAAGGCCAACTTCTAGCAATGTTTTTAGCCGGTGTTTTACTTCTATTAAAATACGCTTTGCCACCTGCCCGTCATATTCGCTCAGCTTCAATTTTTCAATCCATTTTTGTAGGTCTTTTACCGGCAATTCGCACAATTGACCAATGTGTTTTCCGCCTACCTGCACATACAATGCTTCTTTGCGAAGCCTGTATCCATGGCATTCTCCACACACTGTTCTACCTCTAAATCTGCTTAGTAAAACACGGTATTGAACTTTATACAAATTCTGTTCTACTTCTTTAAAAAAATCATTGATCCCGTCTGCATATTTATTTCCCTGCCATAATTGTTTTAACTGTTCATCTGTTAAATCCATTATGGGCGTATGCACCGGAAAATCAAACTGCTTTGCTGCACGAATAAAATTCTCTTTCCACAAGGATAGTTTTTCTCCCTTCCATGCTGCCACAGCACCTTCGTATAAACTTAATCTTTTATCTGGTATCACAAGGTCATGATCCAGCCCCAGCACCATAGAAAAACCCTCGCAAACAGGGCATGCGCCAAATGGATTATTAAACGAAAATAAATTGGGTACAGGCTCTTCAAACACAATCCCATCTAGTTCAAATTTGTTGCTAAATTTTAAAGGTTTGTTTTCATTTATCTGTACAAACATTGTTCCTTCACCTTCGTAAAATGCAGTACCGCTGCTATCGGCAATTCGATGTAAATCGTCTTCATCAAAATCTTTCTTAAGCAATCTATCTATCAAAATAAATTTTTCCCCTTTGTATTTTTTTGGAGTTGTTGCTTCCAATAAGTCCTCTATACCTACAATTTCATTATTGATATAAAGCCTTGAAAAACCTTTTTGCAACAAAATATTTAGCTCCTCTTTTTCATCTCTGTTTGCATGGCTTTTAAAAATTGCAAGCAGCATTATTTTATCACCATCGCTCGCATTTTGTACCGCTGCAACTACATCCGGAACATCGTCTTTTTTTACTTCTCTTCCACTTACAGGTGAAATGGTTTTACCTGTACGGGCATATAACAATCGGAGGTAATCATAAATTTCTGTCATGCTGCCAACGGTGCTGCGAGGTGTGCGGGTGATAACTTTTTGTTCAATAGCAATTGCAGGGCAAAGACCCTTAATGAAATCTACATCAGGTTTGTTCATACGTTGCATAAACTGCCTTGCATAAGCACTTAAACTTTCAGCATATCTACGTTGTCCTTCTGCAAAAAGTGTGTCTATGGTAAGCGATGATTTACCTGAACCTGATACACCGGTAACAACTACCAATGTATTTCGTGGAATAGTTACAGTTACATTTTTTAGGTTATGTACACGTGCGCCCTGTATATGTATATTATTCTTATTGGTAATTTGTGAATTAATTATTTTAGGATCCGCAGAACTTTTGAGCATAAATAATGTTTGTTATCCAAACTTAAAAAAACGAAATGTAAATGGGGAAATTATTTTAAAAAGCGTATTTAAACCGGAAATTTTGGGTAAAAATACGAGACAAAATGTAGTAAGAAACAGTAAATTTCCTGAATTATTTATGAATAGAGAAAAAACATAAAATTTACCTTGAAATGAAAAAAATTGGAGTTATGTTTACAGCACAATATCCAATTGATTGAAAAACGGCATGGCTCTCCTTACAACGACTTCCGCAGTTTATTCCTTCTATTGGCAGTATTGTCCAATTTATCCATCATTTTTAAAAAACTGTCGAAAGTCATGAAAAACCAAACCCTTTTGTCCGATCAACAGATCGTTCACATGTACATGAATGGAGATTCCAACGCTCTATCCACTCTAGTAAACCGTTACAAAGACAAAATCTTTACATCAATTTATCTTTTAGTAAAAGACAAGTATCTTGCCGAAGATATTTTTCAGGATGTATTTATCCGAGTGATAGACACACTAAAAGGTGGTCGTTACACAGACGAAGGAAAATTTTTGCCGTGGGCTATGCGCATTGCACACAACCTTTGTGTAGATCATTTTAGAAAAGTAAAGCGTAACCCTACCATAAAAACAAGTGATGACAGAGATATTTTTGAGGTGCTTAATTTTTCTGAAGCAGGTGTAGATACTCGTATTATGCACGAGCAAACATCTGACAAGGTTCGTAGAATGATTGATTTATTGCCGGAAGATCAAAGAGAAGTAATTATCCTTCGCCATTATGCTGACTTGAGTTTTAAAGAGATAGCACAGCTTACAAATTGTAGTATAAATACTGCTCTTGGTAGAATGCGTTATGGTTTACTAAATATGCGTAAATTGATGGCCGAAAAACAAATAGCTCTATAGCATGTTGATTGATTGATTATCAAAATCCCTATTCTCCTACAGAATGGGGATTTTTATTTTAAAGTATTTTAGAAAATTTGATCAGAAATAAACCAAAACTTTAGAAAATTTTTTTATATAATTTATGTTATCATTGGTTTGTTAAATCAAAAATAAATTGTTAAAATTTTTTTGAAATTCTAATAAAATTTTTTTAGCAGAATTGATGGGGATTTATTTTTACAGAATGTACAATTACAGATATATTAAATTTTTTATTTGGGAAAATTCATCTACAATTAAAATAAAATTGCAATGCGACAATGAAGATAAATGGTCAGTAAAGGACAATAACCATTTGTCAGAAATACCTACCTTACCGGTTGAAAAAAAAGTAATAATATTTTGAAAATACTATTTACGCTGTTCGTTTATTGTACGGTTTTATATGGATGCAAAACTACTAATCAAATGAAAAATGTGTCAACCATAAATGTGCATGCTATACGGCTTAAACCGAATGAAGATTTGCGTAAGGCTATCGAAAATTATGCAAAAGAAAATAATATAGCTGCGGGCTGGCTTGTTACCTGTGCCGGAAGCCTTACCAGTTATAATTTACGATTTGCCAATGAAGAAAAGGGACGAGAAGGTAAAGGGCACTTTGAAATTGTAAGCCTTACCGGTACAGTATCTATAAATGGCTCTCATATACATATAAGCATTAGTGATAGTACAGGACGTACTATTGGCGGACATTTATTGGCAGGATGTACTATTTATACCACAGCCGAAATTGTAATGCAAAGCACAGCACAGCTTAATTTTAAAAGGGAGAAAGATGGCACAACGCCATGGGAAGAATTGCAAATTGAAAAAGTGAAAGATTAAATAAAATTATTAATTGAAGTGATTCATTTTTGTATGCCGCAGTATTAGAGAAAAGGAAGAGCGGGTTTTATAAGTCAAAACAAAATGAAACAGTTTGTATTAGGGCAATGACTAAAAATTAAAGGTAAATTAAAGCAGGGTTTTAGAACAAGATGGATGGTTTTAAATCACATCAAAATAAAAATTAGATACGGCATTTAAAATACTTTAATAGAATTTCTTAATTTTTTAGAAAATAAAAAAGCAGCCTCCATTTAAAGGAAGCTGCTTTTTTTAAATGCGAAATCTGTTGTTACCAAATTTTTATTCTGTCTTCAGGCTTTTTATACAGTTTATCTCCTTCTTTTACATCAAATGCTTTGTACCACGCATCCATATTTACCGGCGTGCCAATAGTGCGGTAAGGCCCGGGGGAATGAGTATCGGTAATAATTAATTGTGCGGCAGATTGTGGTAAAACATTGCCACGCCAAACCTGCGCCCATGCAAGAAAAAAGCGTTGGTCTGGTGTAAAGCCATCAATCATTTTTTCTGACTTGCCCTGATCTGTCATTTTAAAAGCCTCGTAAGCTACATTTAAACCACCGAGGTCGCCAATGTTTTCGCCAAGGGTAAGTTTACCGTTTACATGTATTGTATCTAGCACTGTGTAATCGTCAAATTGTTTTACAAGGGTTTTTGTTTTTGCTTCAAATTTTGTCTGGTCTTCGGTAGTCCACCAATTTCTTAAGGTGCCATCTGCATCGTACTTGCTGCCATTATCATCAAAGCCGTGCGACATTTCATGCCCAATAACGGCGCCTATTCCACCATAATTTAATGCATCATCTGCATTGGCGTCAAAAAACGGAAATTGCAGAATACCTGCAGGAAAAACGATTTCATTTAGTGTTGCGCTGTAGTATGCATTTACGGTGGGCGGCGTCATCCCAAAACGTTCTCTATCTACCGGTTTGCCCAATTGGTTTATCATAAAATTATAATTCCACTTGCCTACATTTTGCACATTTTCAAAATAGGTATTTTTATTTATAACAAGTCCTTCGTACTTTTTCCATTTATCTGGATAGCCAATTTTTGGGCGGAAGGCAGCCAATTTTTGCAACGCTTTTACTTTAGTAGCATCGCCCATCCAATCAAGATTTTTTATTCTTATTGCAAATGCTTTGCGCAGGTTTGCCACCAGTTCTGCCATACGGGCTTTTGCCTCCGGCTTAAAATATTCTTTTACATATAACTGGCCAAGCAACTCACCAATTGAATTATCTGTAAGGGATGAAATACGCTGCCAACGTGGTGTTTGTATGCGCTGCCCAGTTAGCACCTGGTTGTAAGCAAAATTAGCTTCTACAAATTCATTATTTAAATAAGCTGCGGCTGCTTTTAAAACAGTCCATTGTAAATATGTTTTCCAATCTTGGAGCGGCACTGTTTTTAGCATAGCTGCTACATCTTTAAAAAATGCTGGATTGTTCACTAAAATACTGTCTTCGTTTTTTACCTGAAGATCTTTAAGAATTTCTCTCCAGTTTAGCCCCGGCGTAGCTTTAGTCAAATCATTTACTAAATATTTATTATAAGTTTTGTACGGATCACGCATTTCTACCCTACTCATTTGTGCGGTAGCCAATTGTTTCTCTACAGCAAAAATAGTTTCGCCATTTTTGCTGGCTGTTACTTTATCTACACCGGAAAAACCAAATAAAGTAGCTATATATTTTTTATATGCAGTTTGTATTTCTGCATTACGGCCTTCTTGTTTTAAATAATAATCTCTATCTGGTAAAGTAGTTCCACCCTGGCTAAGTTGTGGCATCATTACCTCTACATTCTTACGATCTTGTCCTACAGAAAAACCATACAATGGCGAGGCTGCGCCATTAACCCTTAATGTTGCCATCATTTTTTGCAACTCATTAATGTTCTTTATAGTATTTATTTGCTGCAACGTTTTTGCAATGGGTGTAGCACCTCTTTTCTCTATTGCAATACTATCCATACCTGCTGAATAAAAATCAGCCACTCGTCTTGTAACAGAACCTGGTACTGCTTTTTTATCTGCTACTGCTTTTTCCAATACGGTTTTTACTGCATTGATATTAAAGTCTCTAAGTTGGTTAAAACTCCCCCAACGGGTTTCTTTTGCCGGCACCGGATTATTTTTAAGCCAAATGCCATTGGCGTATGTATAAAAATCATCGCCCGGTTTTACGGTCAAATCCATATTGGCAGGATCAATAAATTTTGTAGCCGTTTGCGCAAAAGAGGAATGATAAGATATTAAAATTGTGATAAAAAAGGTACCAACAAACAATTTATTTACAGGTTTGATCATATTGTAATTTTTGCTATGAAGATATTTACATTTAATGAGTTAATTAAGCAACTTCTACCATTTTAACTATTAGACGAATTTATCATGCTTGCTATTAAAGTCAAAAATATTTTAGTTTAATATGTCATGCTTTTAGTTAATTTTTAAGTAGGGCATACTTTTATTTAAACTGACACGTTTAAAAAAGTAGATAAGATATATAAGAAATTATCTGATAACTCTTTTTTTTGTAAACGGTTATGCATCAATTTCCTCAGAAATTTTATACGTTTTAAATCCAATTTCCTTTCAAATTATAATTAATGAAAAACAATTTTTTTATTTACTCTTTGCTTGCAATTACCCTCTTGGTGTCCTGCAAATTTTCTGACTCCAAAAACAACACAATAATTGAGAATAAAAAAATTCCTTTAAAAGACAGAATGGACCTTGCATGGGCACAGGAAAAGGAAATGACGAAAGATCTAAGTTTGGGTTATGTACCTACAAATAGATTAATTAGTGGGTGGGAATTTTCAAAAACAAATACCGCCAGTAGAGCTGCTGCTATAAATAATGTTAACTGGTTTGAGCTTGGTCCAAAAAATTGCGGCGGCAGAACAAGGGCTGTTTGTGTAGATTTAAATGATGCAACCCGTAAAACTGTTTTTGTAGGTAGTGTGGGCGGTGGTTTATGGAAAACTACTGACATTACACAAGTAGAACCTTTATGGCAACCTGTAAATGAATTTTTTGGGAACATAGCCATTACTTCTATTGCGCAAGATCCGTTAAACAACCAAAATATATATTTTTCTACCGGAGAAGGGTATGGCAATATTGATGCTATTCGTGGACTTGGCATTTGGAAAAGTGCTGATGGTGGTGGGACCTGGAGCCAGCTTTCTGCCACAAACAACAGTAATTTTTATTTTAATCAGAAAGTAATAGTGAATGCTGCAGGTGTTTTATTCGTAAGTAGCTCCGCCGGTTTATTTAGAAGTGCCAATGGTGGAAGTTCTTTTACAAAAGTATTGGGTACTGGCCTTGGAATATCTGGCGCAGTCAGTAATTTTTGTTACGATGTGGAAGTGGCTGCAAACGGAGATGTTTATGCATCGTTAAACACCAGTTTGCATAAATCAACAAATAGTGGAGTAACATGGAGTGCGGCGTTGCCTATAGGTATTACCGCTTCTAGAATAGAAATTGCCACGGCACCCAATGACGCCAATTATGTATATGTTTTGTGCGAATCTGGCACTGTAGTTTCGGGCATAGCCTTGAGCACAGATGGCGGCATAAGTTTTACAGCAAAAACAGAACCTGTAGACGCAGACCCGGGCACACCTGCTACAGATTTTTCAAGAGGGCAGGCTTGGTACGATCTTACTATCGCTGTTGATCCTAATAATAGAGATGTGATTTTTGTAGGTGGGATTGATTTTTTTAAATCGGTAAATGGCGGTAATACCTGGCAGCAAATAAGCCATTGGTATGGTGGTTTTGGTTTTCAGGAAGTGCATTCAGATATGCATAATATAATTTTTAGTCCTGGTAGTTCTTCTGTTGCTTATTTTTTAAACGATGGCGGTATTTACCGCACTACAAATGCAGATGCAGCTATTCCAACATTAACATCTAAAGAAAGTAATTATAATACTACTCAGTTTTATGCATGTGCTATGGATCCCACAGCAGGTTCATACAATTTTCTTGCAGGCGCACAAGATAATGGGTCTCATAAATTTACCTCGAGTATAGTGCAAAATTCAACGGAAGTTACAGGCGGAGATGGTATGTTTTGCCATATAGATCAAAACCAATCTCAGTATTGGTTTACCAGTTATGTATACAATAATTATTACAGAAGCAGTAACAATGGAGGGAGCTTTACAGGTGCAAACAGTGGCAATACCGGGCGTTTTATAAACCCTACAGATTACGATGATGTGGCTAATATGATGTATTGTGCAAAAGGCTCCAATGAATTTTTAAGGTGGGACAATCCTCAGACTGGAAACACATTTACTACCGTTGCTTTAGCAGCATTAGGTGGACAAATATCTGCCGTAAAAGTTTCGCCCAATACTGCCAACAGAGTGTTTTTTGCTACTAGCGGTGGTACACTGCTAAGGGCAGATAATGCCAACACTGCTACGCCAGTTGCTACTGTTATATCTACAGGTTTGCCTGTAGCTTACATTTCTTGCATAGAGGTACAAACAGGTAATGACAACCATTTAATTGTAACCTACAGTAATTATGGCACCAATAGTATTTGGGAAACTTTAAACGGAGGCACTAACTGGACAAGTGTAGAAGGAAACCTGCCTGATATGCCTGTTCGGTGGGCATTGTTTAACCCCAACAACAGCGATCAATTAATGATAGCAACTGAATTAGGCGTGTGGAGCACCGATGATTTAAATGGAGTGAGTACAGTATGGGGTTCAAGCAATACCGGGCTTGCAAATGTGAGAGTAGATATGCTGCAGATAAGGCAAAGTGATAAATTAGTGATAGCAGCTACGCATGGTAGAGGTTTGTATTACACAGGGGTGTTTGCCCCCGCGGCAGCAAACTATGCCGCTTCAGACGATGTT
>Ga0105047_10013568_pt1 | contig 13009 bp, 11 predicted proteins | sample MAT04_FD_78384 | JGI IMG/M metagenome (GOLD analysis project Ga0105047, IMG submission 78384) | Freshwater microbial communities from Lake Fryxell liftoff mats and glacier meltwater in Antarctica - MAT-04 (megahit assembly) | ecosystem: Environmental > Aquatic > Freshwater > Ice > Liftoff... | reverse complement strand
CCATGCAGGTCGTATCGGTGGAGTGATTGTCACACCATTAGTGGTAGGGCAATTTTTTGACTCGTCCGATAATCACACGTGATTTTATAGTCGAGGCCGGTGCAGGGAGTGCGAAAAACAATGTGTGGACGATCACGTCAATTTCTACGCGTTGTGGAAACATTTGACGCGCACTGGCGTTCAAAGGCCTGAACGTCCGAATAGAAAAGCAACGTCGCCCCCCATCTGCGGTACTACGAATGGAACCGCCTCGTGGGTAGGATATCAGGATCACGGAGAGCCTGGGTTAACGATGCTTTCCGGATGACGCGCAAGAGCTTGCGATGTGGATGTAGTCAAGGATGTACTATGACAATTGTATCAAGATCAACTAAACCCGCTGGTCGATCTGGTTTCTCGCTGGTCGAGATTCTGGTTGTAATTGGCATTATTGCCATGCTCATTGCGATGCTGCTCCCTGCCCTCACCAAGGCGCGGGCGTATGCGAACACGATCCAATGCCAATCCAACCTGCGTCAGATCGGGATTTATCTCACCAGCTATAGTCAGAACAATCGCGGGTGGTTGTTCCCTGTGGGGAACTGGGTGCCTCCGGTCTTCCCGGCTGTTGATGGACATTTTGAGACCATGGGCACGAACAAGCCCGCCTACGAGCGTTGGCCGATGTACGTGTTCGATCACATGGCCAGCGTGCCCAGCCCCGCCTTGCCTGCCGACGACAATGCCGAGCGCTACACGCCCCCGATCATGCGTTGCCCGCAAGACGCGCCCCCCCTGGACGCGATGGTGTCGGTGCATTCGTATATTCTGAATGTGCACCTTGCCCGTAGCCCTCAGCAACTGTTGCGCTATTCGAGCCGCACGCAAGATGGTCGCAGCAGCTCGGACATCATCCTGATGGGCGAGAAAGTGACCGGCAGCTTCGACTCACTCGGCGTCCCGCGCGATCACGATTACTACATGGAGATCGGCGACTTCGACCGCATCGTCGAGAAATACCGCCATGGATTGCGCAGGGGATCCAACTATCTCTACAAAGACATGCACGTCGACACCATCCGCCCCAGTGAAGCGCTTCTAGCGCTGGATCCCTGGGACATCGTCGGTGGGCCACCACCCGATCCGGATTGAGGTTTCCACCTTCGATCAATCACCAGCAGCTACGCTGCAGCGTAGCTGCTGGTTGAACTCTCGATCACTATGATCACCTGGATGCCTACCGTATCGACGCGACCACGGGTTCGATGGGAGAGGGATCCGACCTAAACAGTTCGCGTAACGCCGCTCGGGCGGAGTAGCCTTGGTAGCCGTCGCGCGGGAAGGGGAGCGTTGCGCCGACGAGCGATACGCCGGTGCTGAACGCGACCAGCAGCCCGACTGCCGACCATGTCCACCAGGGGTGCTGCCTGCGCAGCCAAGCCCCTGCCCAGAAGATCAACAGCGGTAGGAAGACTGCAAACGCTGGCGCGCCGAACATGGGTTCGAGCCTGGCTGTCCGCAATAGTGCAAAAATACAAATCAAAACCAAAGTGCCTATGCCTGTCGCGCCAGCCAGCACTTTCAGCACACTCGGCCAATGTCGGTGCATGATCGCGAAGATACCGAACACCCCCACGATCATGATGGGGAAATGACTGAGAATGCCGTGCCCCCCAAACAGCACCGCTGCCACGCGCTCGACCGATCGGCCAAATCTCACCCAGCTGGATTCGTCTGACCAGTCGCTGTCATCTGAAGGCAGGTCGACCCCAAAAAATTGCAGCGCGCCCATCCCTTCGGTCGGGAGATTGATTCGCGGATAAACGGCAAGTTCGGGATGCAGAAACCCCGGCCGAAAGTCGCCGGTCATCGGGTAGGTCAGTACGACATGCAGCACCAGGGGGACCGAGCAACCGATCAAGTACAGCAGCAGCGCCCCGATCCGAACGCGCAGCTTCCATCGCACGGCCAGCACCCCGGCGCCCAGCAGGACCAGAAGCACCCCGGCCGTCGGTTCGATGGTCGTCGCGAGCGCCGCACAAAATCCCGAACCCGCCACCCACGCGCCGCTTCGCGCAGGCGTTTTGCTCAGACCGATCTGGATCAGACACCCCACGCTCGCCAGGCACAACGCCGACGCCGGCGCGTAGGCATTCAATACTGTGGCATAACTGATCAGACCACTGGCGCAAATGACGAAAAGCCCAAGCGCCGCCCGGACGGGGCGACGCAGTTCAAAGACCCGCCCCATCCGATACACCAACCCCGCCGCCAGCGCAACGGGCAGGGTCGACCCGACAACCGTCAGCAGATACGACACGAACACCGTGTTGGAATCGAGCGAAAATCCCAATCCAAACAACAGCCGATAGACCCCGCCGAGCAACACGCTCAGCGTCGGCGGTTGGTCGGCGTAGACGACAGCCGGCTCGATGCGATCGCGAATGATCTGTCGACTGAAGCGCGCAGCCGCCGGATCGAGCGCGAGCGTCCTGCGCTCCCCGACCGCCTGGATCGTCGCCAGCCGGGCGGTCTCGTCATGAGATATCTCCAACGGATCAGGATGACGCAATGGCCGAAGCAAAGGCAGGCAAAACAGCAAAATCACCACCGGCGCAGCCAGTGCCCAGGGTCGCACGTACGACCGATCCCGCCAGTTGCGAAGTTGGATGATAAGGCGGCGGAACATGGCGAACGGGAAGTAAGCTGACCGTTCAAAGTTGATGGTTGGTAGTCGATACCTGGACTTGCGCGACACCGATTGAATCGCGACGCATAACGACCAACTATCAACTCTCTTTCCCCCTCAATACGCCTTCAAAAACTGCACGAAGTTCTTCAGAATGCGGTCGCCTTGGCGGGCATATTTGGGATAGAGCTTTTTGGTGTCCTCGCGGATCTTGGTCGCGCCATCGGGGCCCAGGACTTTTTGCCAATCCTCTTTGGCATGTTCGAGCATCGCCTCGATGCCGTCTTCATTCATCTCAAAATGATATTGAAAACCGAAGAGGCGATTCTTGAATCGATAGGCCTGGTTTCTGCAGAGTCGTGAACTGGACATCAGCGCGTTGCCCGTGGGTGGCGGGGGCGCGGGAGGCGGGGCGGGGTTGGCCGGCGGGGGCAGCTTGGGGAGGTCGAACGTGTCAAAGTGCCAGTGAAACATCATCGAACTATCGTGCAGACCCATCACCAGCGGTTCGGTTCCGCCGGGAAAGGGGAACGTCACCGGCAACCACCCGATCTCGGGCAACGGCTCGGCTGGCTCGACCGGCTTGGGTGGCTGACCCGGACCGGCAGGTGGCGCCATCTTCACATTCGGATAGACCCGCGCGCCACCCGCATGGGCAAGCAGTTGCGCACCCAGGCAAATGCCCAGCACCGGGCGATCCAGTCCGACACATCGCTTGAGCAGCTCCACCTCTTTGGCCAGGAACGGATACTTCTCCGACCCGACATCGCTCACCCCCATCGGCCCGCCCATCACCACCAGCACCCGCACTTCGTCCAGGTCGGTCGGCACCTCGTCCCCGGCAAACAACTTTCGCACTTCCGTCGGAATCCCAAAATCCCGAAACACAGGCGTGATCCGTCCGGGGCCTTCATGGGGAACATGCTGCAGAATAATCGCACGACTCATAGGTCAACATGATCGGCGGGGGGAGGGTTTGGTTCAAGGGGGGAGCAAGGAGGAATGGTGCGCGGCGGGTTGTGCATGGACGACGAAATCCGGAAGGCACGCGTTTGCAATTGGACCAGCAGCTACGCTGCAGCGTAGCTGCTGGTCGAATTTTAGGGGCATCCTCAAATGTGTCTTTAAACTCGCTGTAACCAAAACTATAGTATTGACTTACGCCTCATTCTAAAAGCTCGCTTTTTACTTTACATTTACCTAACACGCCGCTATACTAGCGTTCGTTTAATAGGTATTAAACAATGTCGAGGTGGGGGCCGTCTGTCGCACTGAGGGAGGTATTTTCCCATGCTTACTGTCACGCCTGAAGTTTTGGACCGCATCGCCGAAAAAGTCGACTTGGGACGGAAGTCGCTGCAGGAATCAGTGCTTGAACGCGCCGAATTGTTGCCCGACGACGAGCGGATGGCGTTTCTGTTGACGATTCGCGGGCACCTCACGCGCGAGGAGGTGTCGGGGTTGGCGGGGGTGAACAAGGGGACCGTCACCCGCCGACTGCAACGCGCAAGTGCCCGGCTATACGACCCGGTGGTCGTCGCACTCAGCGATCCGCGCTGCACGCTCTCGCGCAAGCACCGGGACATCGGCTTAGGTCGACTCCTCGGCCGGCGCAACATCGACGACCTCGCTGCCGAGCATCACATCTCCAGCAAACAAGTCCGCCGAATGCTCGACTATGTCAACGGCTGGTACCAGGGGATGCGCGAGCGAAAGCAGGGGCAGGGATAGTGAGGAGTGGCCGGGAGGGACCAGGGGCTCGGAGAATCGGGGTAGGGGGGTTGAGACTTGGTAATGTCAGGACTTAGCGGAATGCGGGACTTGAAAAGGAGCACCCTCATGTCTCATCCTCAGTCATGCACAACCCATCGCACGGGACATCTGCCGACCAACTGGACCGTTCGAGAAGCCCGACCGGCCCCGCGATCGCCTCGCGCGCGGCTGGTGGCCGACTGGTTTGCCTTGCCCGACGCTCCGCCTGACCCGCCGTTGCCCGCTGACCCCGCCGACCATAATTCGATCCAGTCGCTTCTCCCGAATGCTGGTGAGATTCTTCTTATCACCGGCCCGAGCGGATCCGGAAAATCATCCCTGCTGGCCCGGCTGACCGCGTTGCTGGATTCGGCTGACTGCTTCCGCCTTGATTCGGTCCATTTGCCTGACGTGCCCGTCGTCGATTGCTTTCCTGATGTTCCTGCGGAGCAAGCGCTGGAACTTCTCGGACGCGTCGGACTCGGCGAGGCATGGACGTATCTGCGCACGCCCGGCGAACTGAGCGACGGCCAACGCTGGCGCTTGCGACTTGCGGTGGCGCTTCGGCAAATCAACACAGCCCGAGCGCGCCGGCAGGGGCCTTGGCCGGTTCTGATTGTCGATGAGTTCTGCGCGATTCTGGATCGCATCACCGCGCGGGTGATTGCCCGGACGCTTCGGCGATTGACCTTGCGCGATCCGTCACTGCGTCTGATATTGGCCACAAGTCACGACGACCTTGCATCGGCCTTGCAGCCTGATCGTCACATCGCCTGTGATTTTGAAGTCCTTACGCTGCGCGAATCAGCTCCCGCGTCGGTCGTCACAGGTTCCGCTTCGCCCACCACATCACCCCAAGAATCAGGCCAAGTACGACCAACCCGAGCACACGCGCCCCGGCAATCAGGTCGCGCACCTGCGATGTCCCCTCCCCCTGTCCGGGAAACAATTTCCACTGCCACGCCGCAATCCCGAACAGCACAATCCCAAGCGTGATCATGAGCTGCAACCGAATGTTTTTCCGATCCTCACGCTGGCGTTCATGCGTATTAAATCGATCGCTCAATTTACCGGCCGACTGCGTTTTCTCCCGCTTGCACCGCGAGCAGATCAGCTCGCCGGCGTATTCCTCCATCTGAGATTCCGTCACGCGCCGTGCGCACGATGGGCAGATGAGTTGGGGCTTTTTTAATTCCGACCGCCCGCCGGCGTTGCTCGATCCGTTTGACGTGCCGACCGCAGCGGCTGACAGGGACGACGACCCGAAGCCCGACCCAACCGATGCCCCCAACCCCGAGCCCGTGTCGCCAACGGGTGCGGGCGAGCCCGGCCCCAATCGGGCGCGCTTGTCGATCTTGTGACAGTCGTAACACCAGTACCCGCGCTCGTCGCGCATGCGCTTTGATCGGGAGAGATCCTTCTTGCAAACGCAACAGAGCTTGCGCGTTTCTTCGGGCACGGGCATGACGGCTGTGTCATTTGGATCCTCTGAAGCGAACGGGTCAGCCAAATCCGGTGCCTGCGCGGGCGTGACATCGGGAAAACAAGAACAGTGACGGCCGGCGTCGGTCGTCTGTGTCGCACCAATAATCCCGCCACAATCCGGGCACAGCAAAAGGTCCTGCGCCATGAAAACAACCTCAGGAAACACGTCCCATCGACATGCCAAACCCCTCGCGCCGTTGCGAGGGCAGTGTCGCACCATCTTATCACACAATACTCCCGAAAGCCTGCAAATTTCGTTGGCATTGCCGCCTCAAGTTGCAGCCGGGCACGCCGGTCACGATACGCTTGATCCGCTCAAAGGCCCATCATATGACGCGCGCTTCGACTTCCTCCCCGGCCGCATCCATTTGCAACGTGGAGCGCCCAGCGATTATCGGACGCTGGAGCGTTTCCATTATGTGCCTCGTCGGCCGGCAACCTGGGCGCTGGTCTACCGCGCGGTGTATCAACCAACAACGCTCGAGGCAACGACCGACACATCCGCTCGGCTGATTGGGGTGGCTGTGCTCTCCTGGCCGGTGCCAACCTGCAAGCCGCGCGAGCGGTACTTTCATTCTCGACAAGCCTCATACGGCCATCGGCTGCGCTTCGCCAACGCGCACCTGCGCACGATCAGTCGGGTGGTCGTGCATCCACAATTCCGCGCAATCGGTTTGGCGACCGCGCTGATTGATTGTCTTCTATACCATTGCCCTACACGCTACGTCGAAGCCATGGCCGTCATGGCTCGCGTGCACCCGCTCTTCCAGTCCGCAGGGATGACGCTCGTCCCACCTGAAGACCCGGAACCCTACGCCTACTACATCCGCGATCGCGAAGCTCTCTCTCAGGAAGGACAAACACGATTCCCGTAACGCGGGCTTCCAGCCCGTGCCGTGCGCCGAGCTGAAACCAGTAAGTTGCATTCAATTGACACCGCAACACACGGGCCGGCCTCGGCGAACTGAGTCGAGCCCAAGCCCCGTGCTATGGTGCAACATCCTCGGAAATCATCGACAGCTGCACCAACCGGAACAACTCGCGTCTTCTCACCACCCTCCGCGTCCTCCGCGCCTTTGCGGTGAACTGACTTCCATCTCACCAACGGACCTGCCATGAACCCTTCCCAACTGCTCGACCCCGTCATGTCACCCGACGATCTCCACCTCTGGGTGCGCACGTTTCTCCACCTGAACATTCCGCGACAAAGCGTGTGCACGCATCACCACGCGCCGTTCGATTATCTTTCCACCGCATACTTTGAACCCACACGCGACCAGCTCATCTGGGCCCCGCGTGGCGGGGGCAAGACGCGCCTCGGCGCGATCGCAACGCTGCTTGATCTGCTGCACAAGCCAGGTTGCTCGGTGCGCATCCTGGGCGGGAGCCTCGATCAATCGATGCGCATGTGGGAGCATCTTTTGCCCGATCTGGAGGAGCTCGTTTCTGAGATGCTGGAAGGCAAACGCTCGACCCGGCGGATCCATCTCTCCAACGAATCCACTGCTGCCGTGCTGACGCAGTCGCAGCGGGCGGTGCGCGGGTTGCACGTCAACAAGCTTCGGTGTGATGAAGTCGAGCTGTTCGACCCCGACGTCTGGGAGGCCGCCCAGCTGGCCGTGCGAACCTCGCGCGATGGTCATAGTGCAATGATATCAGGCGCAATCGAAGCGGTCTCCACGCTGCATATCCCGGGTGGATTGATGCAACGGCTGGTGGATTCGGCCGGAAGCGCGGGCAAGCGGATCACCCGGTGGTGCCTGATGGAAGTGCTTGAGCGCTGCCCGCCGGAGCGCGACTGCCCCACCTGCCCGCTGTGGGACGATTGCGCAGGGGTAGCCAAGACGCGCTGCGACGGCTTCTTTCCCATCGACGACGCGATCGCCATGAAATCGCGCGTCAGTGTCGAGACGTGGCAGGCCGAGATGCTCTGTCGACGGCCCAGCGTGCGCGGGTGCGTGTTTCCGACGTTCGACCCGGCCCGGCATGTGCGCGACGATCTGCCCATCGACGCAAACCTGCACCTGGCTATCGACTTTGGTTTTCGAAATCCGTTCGTCTGCCTCTGGATTGCCGAATCGGAAACAGGCACGTATGTGATCGACGAATACGTGCAGGCCCAGCAGACTGTCGACGCCCATCTGGCCGAGATCAACGCGCGGCCCTGGAAGGCGCACCGCATTGCGTGTGACCCAGCCGGCTCCGGGCGCAACGATCAGACAGCGCAATCCAACGTCGAATACCTGCGTAGCCGAGGATACGCAGTGAAGTTCCGTGCCAGTCGGATTGTAGAGGGCATCGAGATGGTGCGGGCTGCGCTCCACCCGGCCAGCGGGGCAGCGCGATTGTTCATCCACCCGCGTTGCAGGCACCTCATCCGCGCGCTGCAAAGCTACCGCTATCCCACCGGCCCCGGCGAGATCCCGCTGAAAGATGGCGAGCACGACCATCTCATCGACGCGCTACGCTACCACTTCGTCAACCGTTCGCCCCGACCGGCGTTGGGTGGGCGAACCTATTAGATGCAATCAAAGTAGCCGTCCAGCAACGGAGACTTTTCAGAAACGTCGAGCGACACGCGTGTAACACGGGCTTCCGCCTCGGCTGCGGTCGTGGAAGTCAGCCTTTGCCGGGGATCTGTGCGAAACTATAGGTCCTCAAAATAGAGCGGTTTCAGGCGCGGGCTGGAAGCCCGCATTACGGGAGTGCAACTCACGGTTCATCAACAACGAAATCAACCTGTTTCACATACACCAAATCTTCCAGCGTCGAATCCAGATCGCCCGATTTTTGTCGCTTGTCGAGGATGTATAACGTGGATTTGCCGGTTGATTCCTCCAGATACAACGGTGCCGACACCCCGCCACGATACGACTTCCCGCTGGCCGTATTCAACGTGTATTCGAGCAGACGTGCGGGGTAGGTGTGACCGGTGTATTCGCGAATATCGCTACCGCTTTCGACGAAGTGCCATTCGCGTTCAAGGCGTTCCCACACGACCTCGGCACGCAGCGACGCGACGCGATCGAAGGGCACATCGATAAACTCCTGCCGGTGCGTGTCGAAGATCCGGATCGGTTGATCCGCAGTCGTACGCACGGGCCCAGCCAGCACCCGACCATCGGACAAAGTAATCGTCGCGCGACGCGTGCCGGGCAATGCTCGCCCCGTCGCAAGCGGTGTGGCAACGCCGGTGGCTGGCAAGTTTGGGTGATCCGCTTGCGTGGTCGCTGGCTGAGCGCTCTCGAGGAGATAATCCATCATCGGATCAGCAGCAGGCTGAGTCGCCGGCGCGGTTGTGGGCGCATCAGCCCGGCATACGCATGCCGTCAGCCACGCGCTGGCCACCAAAGCGAGAACGAGAATGGACGACGTTCCAAACCGCATGTTCGCTACTATCTATCCCATGATTCCGGATTTGTTGCACCCCGCACTCGCCAGCGTACCTCCCGGGCCTTGGGCGGTCGCGGTCAGTGGAGGGGCCGATAGCGTTGCATTGCTTCGGCTGTTGCTCGCTCGACGTGATGTGCATGTGCACGTCGTTCATCTGGATCATCAAACCCGTGAGGGTGAGAGCACGAACGACGCGGCATTTGTGCACGCGCTCTGTAATTCTCTGGCGGTTCCTTTCACGCTCGGCCGGCGCTCCGAATGGGAAACTCGCCTGCCCAATCTCCCCGCAAACCGCTCGGCCCGCTATCGCGAGGTCCGTCAGGCATTCTTTGGCGAGGTCGTGCAGAAGCACGATCTGATGGGCGTCATCCTTGCACACCATGCAGACGATCAGATCGAAACCATCCTCCTGCGATTGCTCCGATCCGCCAGCGTGGGTGGCTTGCGTGGGATGAATCCGGACACCTCCATCAGCGCGCTTCGGCAGCTGAGGCCTTTGCTGTATGTCTCGCGCGATACGCTTCGTGCTTATCTTCAGGAAATCTGTCAACCGTGGCGCGAAGATGCGAGCAATGCCCAAAACATCTCATCGCGAAATCGTCTGCGCAACCAACTGGTGCATGTCCAAAGAAACCGAGACGATCTGTATAAAGCGATTGTAGCGTTTCAAACGAGTTGCATCTCCTTAAACGCCTGGTCGGGATCGGTCTTGCCACACATCGACGATCATTTGTCTATTCACCAGCTGGCGCAGCTCCCGAACTTTCTGCGCGCTGTAACAGCAAGGAAATGGTTGCTTCACCACGGCGTACCCATCAGTGCGTTGTCACCGGGCGCGGTCCGTCGGCTGATCGAGATGGCTGTCGACCGCGCGTCGCCACGCGTCTGCGTCTTTCCGGGCAGCGTGCGCGTGGCCCGAAAAGGCTACACGCTGATGATCCTGCCCGCCTAGCTGAAGAAGTCTCACCGCAGAGGTTGTGGAGATCATCAAGAAATAGAATGCGTTGCAAGAACGCGGATCAAGAACATTATTTTGATCTACTGTCCTCCAAAACATTCTCTGTTTCCGCATGCTCTCCGCGCCCTCTGCGCCGCTGCGGTGAAACGGTATTAAGCTCTTCAGAAAACTAAAAATATCAAAAACAGAATCCTCCCTGTCCGCTTTCCGCGTGCTTTGTTATGGTGAACATTGATGTCCAACCGTCGTGTGTGGATAGTTTATACGCTCATGATTCTCGTCCTCGCGGCGGGCATCTGGGGAATTCTTCTTTTCGGCGCGAGCCTGCAGGGGCAGGAGGACTTGTCTGGCGAATGGACGCTGCGCCCGCTCCTGTTTGGTGGCGAACGCCGGCTGACGGTTTCGCAGTCGGGGCGATTTGTAAATGTCCGAACCGATGCGGGGCGGGTCATCAATCTTCGGATTCAAAAGTCTGAGGTCATCAGCAAAAGCGGAGCCGGCAAGGTGCGCATCCGGATGTCGGGGGAAAAATGCGACGCGGAGATCGAGGGAATTTCAGGGTCCGACACATTTCGATTTCGCCTGAAGGGTTTTGGATATGACGGCAATTGGTCGGCAGAGCGCACCGTGCGACGCTACCCGGGGTCGAAGAAAACGCAGCCGGTTTTGAAAGTCATTGAACCCAAACAAGCTGGGACCGGGGCGCTTCCCGGCGCGAGCACACTGCCGGGTGCGGTCGCATCCGATGACAACGTTTCGCCGCGGGGCTTGCCCCGCGCTTCCGACGCGCGCATCGACAAACCCAATACAGCAAGCGCGGGACAAGCCCCGCGGCTAGACAATACCACGAAGGTACCTCCGCAAACGTTACCCGCGCAAGAGGATGTTCAGGGGGATATTCGTTAAGAGCATTCTGTTCCGTTGTTCGCACTGCCATGTCCCCACACAACACCATCCTCCTGCTGCTCGGGCAGATTGCCCTGATCCTCGCGACCAGCCGACTCATGGGCATGCTCTTTGCCCGTTTCCGTCAGCCGCAGGTCGTGGGGGAGATGGTCGCAGGCATCATGCTCGGGCCAAGCCTGTTGGGATTCATTTCCGCATGGGCGCTGTCGGCAGGGTGGTTGTCGTTTGATCTCTCGACGACGATCTTTCCAAAGGAGTCGATCCCCAATCTCAACATCCTGTCGCAGGTCGGGGTGATTTTTTTCCTGTTCCTGATCGGACTGGAACTCGACCCCAAGCTCATGCGCAACCGCGGGCATGCTGCGGTGGTGATCAGTCATGCGAGCATCGTCGTACCGTTTCTGCTGGGCGCAGCCCTTACGCTTTATCTGTATCCCCGGTTGTTCAACAATGCACCGCACATGCGCTTCACGGCTGTCGCGCTGTTCATGGGCGCAGCCATGAGCATCACCGCGTTCCCGGTTTTAGCGCGCATCCTCACCGAGCGAAATCTGCATAAGACCAAGGTCGGCGCGGTGGCCATCACCTGTGCAGCAGTGGACGACGTGAGCGCCTGGTGCATGCTTGCGTTCGTCGTCGCGATCGCGCGGGCGGAGGGGCTGCAAAACGCTGTCCTCACGGCAGTGCTGTCGGCAGCGTATGTCCTGGCGATGTTCTTCCTCGTCAAGCCGATGCTGACGCGCCTGCAGGCCGTCTACGATCGGCAAGGCCGGCTCGGGCAGAACATGATGGCTATCATCATCCTGCTCACTCTGCTGAGCGCCTTCACCACCGAAAAGATCGGGATTCACGCGTTGTTCGGCGCGTTTCTCATGGGCGCGATCATGCCCAAGGGGACGCGCTTCGTGCGACACCTTTCTGAAAAGCTGGAAGACTACACCGTCGTCTTTCTTCTCCCGATTTTCTTCGCATACACCGGGTTGAAGACGAGCATCGGGCTGCTGAACAATGCCGAACTGTGGCTCGACACGCTGCTCATCATTGCCGTCGCCTGCGCGGGCAAGTTTGGCGGCAGCATGGTCGCTGCCCGGCTGTGCGGCATTCCGCTGCGCGAATCGTCTGCGATCGGAATCCTGATGAACACGCGCGGGCTGATGGAACTGGTCATCCTCAATATCGGGATGGAACTGGGCGTCATCACCGACGGCGTATTTGCGATGATGGTGATCATGGCGCTGGTCACCACCGCCCTCACCACGCCAGTGCTCGCGTGGGTTTATCCGCAGCGATTGTTCGGCGCGGATCAGCAGGGCAAGCCCAAGGGCGTGTCGGGTTATTCGGTGTTGATCCCCGTCGCCAACCCGACGAGTGGCGGATCGCTTTTACGGTTGGCGGATATGATCGTTGAGCCCGACGAGGAGACGCGCGTCTATGCCCTGCACCTGCGCCGGCCTGGCGATCGCGAGGCGTATCGCACCGACCTTGAAGAATCCGAAGGCATCTCCGGCCCGCTTGAAGCGCTGATGTCTCAGCCACACGCGATCCCGGTTGAACCCATCACGTTCACGTCGCGCGACGTGGCAGCCGACATCGTGCGTGTGTCCCAGGCGTGGCGGGTGAACCTCGTGCTGATGGGGTTCCATCGACCCGTCGTCGGCGCGACGATCCTGGGGGGCACAGTGCACCGCGTGCTCATTGGTTCCGATGCAGACGTCGCCATCTTCGTGGATCGTGGGCTTGCCCGCACGCGCAAGGTGCTGGTCCCGTTCATGGGATCCCGGCACGATCACATGGCGCTTGCACTGGCCAACCAGATGGCCAAGAACACCGGCGCGAGCGTCACAGTT
>Ga0105047_10013566_pt1 | contig 13010 bp, 11 predicted proteins | sample MAT04_FD_78384 | JGI IMG/M metagenome (GOLD analysis project Ga0105047, IMG submission 78384) | Freshwater microbial communities from Lake Fryxell liftoff mats and glacier meltwater in Antarctica - MAT-04 (megahit assembly) | ecosystem: Environmental > Aquatic > Freshwater > Ice > Liftoff... | reverse complement strand
TCAGGCAGGGCTCGGCACCCCTCCCCCCACACCCACCCCGACCCCCACGGCCACCCCGGCCCCGACCCCCTTGCCCACCGGCCCCGTCGTCGACGCGAGCATCTCGACGATCGGGCCAGAGCTCGCCTAGCAGATGCACGCCTCGTGGCGTCCGGGTTGCCCCGTGGAGCTGGCGGAGCTCCGGTACCTCACCGTCAGCCACCTCGACCTGGCCGGACAGGTGCAGACCGGTGAGCTGGTGGTCGGCGCCGACGTCGCCGAAGCCGTGGTCGGGGTGTTCGCCGCTCTCTTCGAGGCCCGCTTCCCGATCGCCTCGATGCGCCTGGTCGACGACTTCGGCGCCGATGACACCACGTCGATGGAGGCCGACAACACCTCGGCGTTCAACTGCCGCGCCGTGACGGGCGGCACGACGTGGTCCGAGCACGCCTACGGCCGCGCCATCGACCTCAACCCCGTCGAGAACCCGTACGTCCGGGCCTCGCACGTCGCCCCCGCGGACGGCCGGGCGTTCGTCGACCGGCCCGACCTGCCGGGGGTCGTGCACGACGGCGACGTCGTCGTCACGGCCTTCGCAGCGGCCGGCTGGTCCTGGGGCGGCCACTGGGCTGACCCGATCGACTACCAGCACTTCTCCCTCACGGGTCGCTGAGTGCGACCGGACGACCGCGCTCGGGGCCGCGGGGCGGCCAGCGCTGCTCAGCCGGCGGGGTCGGGGATGGCGTGCGGCAGGCGCTGGACCAGCGCGGTCTCCACGGCGGCCTGCCGGGCCACGGCCACCGCGTGCACGTACTCGCGGTCCCGTCGTTCGGCGAGCACTGCGGCGAGGAACCGCTCCGGGTGGGTGCCCGGTGGCGGCCCGGGCGCGACGTAGCCCTCGACGTCGGCCGCCAGCGACACGCCCAGCCGCACCCGCGAGCCAAGGTGCAGCCCGGCGGCCCGGCCGAGGAACTGCCGCACGGACAGGGCCAGTCCGTCGGGCAGCCGCCGGATGTCGGCGGAACGCGCCCAGTTGGCCAGCTCGGGTGGCATGACCAGCGGCGGCAGCGGGCGCTGCCCGCCCCGCACCCGTACCGCGTAGGTCCCAGCGAGCATGTCACCCAGCCGTTTGCCACGGGGGTGGACCAGGGAGGTGATGAGCGCCACCGAGCCGACGGTCAGCCACAGCTCGAGCACGCCGACCAGGGCCCTGACCACGGCGTGCCGGAAGCGCACCGGACCGCCGTCGTCGCGCACCACCCGCAGTCCCATGACGAGCTTGCCGACCGAACGGCCACGAGTGAGGGTCTCCACCGTGGTCGGCACGACGACGGTGATCGTCACGAGCAGCAGGATGCCGAGCGCCGAACCGGCCGCGTCGTCGAGGTTCTGGCCCACGGCACCGGCGACGACCAGGAGCAGGAAGGCACCGGTGCCCACGACGAGCAGGTCGAGGAGCGCCCCGAGCAGCCGGCTGGCGAACGACGCCGGGCGGGCGTCGAGCATGACGCCCTCGCCGATGAGGATCTCGTCGTCCACGTCGCCCCCAGCTCCGTCCCAGCTCACGCCCGCGCCAGGTGCGGGTCCTGTGGCAGGCTACCGGGCGTGGACCTCGACGCGTTCTCTGCCGTGCACGCCCCGACGTGGGCACGGCTGGACGCGCTGTCCGGCCGGCGTCGACTGAGCGGCGCGGAGGCCGACGAGATCGTCCTGCTCTACCAGGAGGTCGCCACCCACCTCTCGACCGTGCGGTCCACCGCCCCCGACCCCTCGCTCGTCTCGCGGCTGTCCGAGGTGCTGGGCCGGGCGCGCTCGGCGATCGCCGGCTCGCACGACCCGTCCTGGTCGGACGTCTCGCGGTTCGTCCGGACCGTGCTGCCGGCGGCCCTGTTCCGGGTGCGATGGTGGACCGTCGCGGTGACCGGAGCCTTCCTCGCCCTTGCCCTGGTCGCCGGCCTGCACGTCTACGCCGACCCGGCCGCGCAGGCCGCGATGGGCACCCCGAGCCAGCTGCAGGAGTACGCGGACCAGGCCTTCGCGAACTACTACACCGACTACCCGGGCCAGAGCTTCGCGGCCCAGGTCTGGACGAACAACGCGTGGATCGCCGCGCAGTGCGTCGCCTTCGGCATCACGGGCGTCATGCCGGTCCTGGTGCTCGTGCAGAACGCCGTCGCGGTGGGCTCCGCGGGCGCCGTGATGGCCCTGCACGACGGTCTTGCGGTTTTCTTCCAGCTCATTCTGCCGCACGGCCTGCTCGAGCTCACCGCGATCTTCGTCGCCGGCGGCGCGGGGCTGCGGATCTTCTGGACGGTCGTCGACCCCGGCGGCCTCCCGCGGGCACGCGCGCTGGTCGAGGCCGGGCTCTCGCTCATCACCGTGGCGATCGGCCTGGTCGGCGTGCTCGCCGTGTCCGGGCTCATCGAGGGCTTCGTCACGCCGTCGTCGCTGCCGTGGGGAGTGAAGATCGCCATCGGGGCGCTGGCGCTCGCGGGGTTCTGGGTCTACGTGCTCGTGCTCGGGCGCCGGGCGGTGCGCGCGGGGGAGAGCGGCGGCCTGCGCGAAGGCCACGGCGCCGACCAGCTTCCCGTCGCCGCCTGAGGACGTGCTCGGCGGCCCTCGATCAGCAGGCACGGCTCACAGGCGCCCGGCGGCCTTGAGCGCGAGGTAGGTGTCCGCCAGGCGGGGGGCGAGGTCCTCCGGCAGGGCGTCGACCACCTCGACCCCACGCTGCCGCAGCCGCACGGTCACCGCCGCCCGCTCCAGCTCGGTCCGCTCGGCCGCCGCAGCGTCGTACACCTGCGCCGACGTGGCCCGGCCGGCGCGAAGCTGGGCGACCTCGGGATCGGCGACCGAGGCCAGCACGACGACATGGTCATGGGCCAGCGGGCCCACGACAGGCAGCAGTCCCAGACCGACGGTCGCCGGCTCCAGCGCGGTGAGGAGCACGACGAGCGCCCGCTGGGACAGCCGCTGCTGGACGGCCGCCACCACCCCCGGCCAGTTCGTCTCGACCAGGGCCGGGTCCACCGGCGCGAGGGCGTCGGCCAGGGCAGGCAGCAGCCGCGGGCCGCTCGCCCCGGCCACCTGTGCCCGGACCCGGCGGTCGTAGGCGATGAGGTCGACGCGGTCACCCGCGCGGGACGCCAGGGCGCTGAGCAGCAGGGCCGCCTCGATCGACGCATCGATCCGCGGCACGTCCCCGATCCGGGCCGCCGAGGTGCGGGAGGTGTCGAGCACGATGAGCACCCGCCGGTCGCGCTCGGGCCGCCAGGTGCGCACCACGACCTCCGAGCGCCGGGCCGTCGCCCGCCAGTCGATGGACCGGACGTCGTCGCCGATGACGTACTCACGCAGCGAGTCGAACTCGGTTCCGGCACCGCGCACCTGGACGGTCGCCCGTCCGTCCATCTCGCGCAGCCGGGCGAGCCGGCTCGGCAGGTGGCGTCGTGAGGCGAACTCGGGCAGTACCCGCAGCCGGCCCGGGACCGGTGCGCCCACCTGCCGGGCCGCGAGGCCCATCGGGCCGAAGGAGCGGACGGTCACGCGGTCGGGCAGCCGGTCCCCGCGGCGGGTGGGGACCAGCGTCGTCACCACGCGCCGCGACTCGCCGGGGGGCAGGTCGACGGCGTGCCGGTTGTCCGCCGCCCCGGCCGACGGCTGCCAGGCGTCGCGGACCAGCCCGCGCAGGCGCCGCCGCGACCCGTTGGTCACCACCAGGCTGGACCGGGTCGCCTGCGTCAGGCGCACCGACCCGGGCACGTGCCGCACGACGACCACCTGGCGCGGCGAGGCCGCCAGCGCCAGGTCGATCACGCACAGTGCCAGGACGAGGACCGCCCAGCCGAGGACGACGAGGTAGGCCGGGGCGAGCAGCACCGGCACCACGCCCAGCGCCGCCAGGGCGACGGCCCGCCAGGTGACGGCCATGCTCAGCGCGGGACCGGGACGGCGCTCAGCACGGTGTCCAGCACGCTCTCGGCAGTGACGCCCTCGAGCTCGGCCTCGGCCCGCAGTTGCACGCGGTGGCGCAGCGTCGGGTGGGCCAGCGCCTTGACGTCGTCCGGCGTGACGTAGCCCCGACCGGCCAGCCACGCCCAGGCCCGAGCGGTCGCCAGCAGGGCCGTGGCCCCACGCGGGGACACGCCCAGCGACAGCGAGGGGGACTGGCGGGTGGCACGGCAGATGTCCACGACGTAACCCATCACCTCGGGCGCGATCTGCACCTGGGCCACCTCGGCCCGCGCTCGGGCGAGCTGGGCTGCATCGGTCACCGGACGCACCCCGGCCGCGGCGAGGTCCCGGGGGTCGAAGCCCGCGGCGTGCCGGCGCAGCACCTCGATCTCCTGAGCGCGCTCCGGCAGCGGCAGGGTCAGCTTGAGCAGGAACCGGTCGAGCTGTGCCTCGGGCAGCGGGTAGGTGCCCTCGTACTCGACCGGGTTCTGGGTCGCGATGACCAGGAACGGGTCCGGCAGCGGTCGCGGCGTGCCGTCGACGGAGACCTGTCGCTCCTCCATCGCCTCGAGCAGCGAGGCCTGGGTCTTCGGCGGGGTGCGGTTGATCTCATCCGCGAGCAGCAGGTTGGTGAAGACCGGGCCCTCGCGGAAGGAGAACTGCGCCGTGCGAGCGTCGTAGACCAGCGAGCCGGTGACATCGCCGGGCATGAGATCGGGGGTGAACTGCACGCGCTTGGTGTCCAGGGACAGCGCGGTGCTCAGCGTGCGCACGAGCAGCGTCTTGGCCACGCCGGGAACGCCCTCGAGCAGCGCGTGGCCGCGGCACAGCAGCGCGATGATCAGCCCGCTCACGGCGGCGTCCTGGCCGACGACCGCCTTGCCGACCTCCGTGCGCAGGCCGGCCAGCGCGCCGCGCAGCTCGTCGGAGGGGGTGAGCAGAGGGCCGGCCGGCGGCTGGCCCGTGGGCGGAGTCGGCGGGGCCGCCTCCCAGGTGGGTTCGGTCACGTGCGATGAACCTCGCTCTCCAGGTTGTCGAGCTGGCGGGCCAGGGCGAGCAGCCCGCCGTCGTCGGTCGGTGGTGGTCCGTAGAGCAGGCCGGCGACCTGCTCGGTTGGGCGCCCGGTGGCCCGGGCGAGGGCATCGATGACGGCCGGCGCCCCGGCCGTGCGGGGCAGGCCGAGCCGGGCGGCGGTCCGGCGCGCCGTGCCGGCCCGCAGCGACGCGGCGGCGTGCCCGCGCGAGCGTGCTCTGCGGTACAACCGGCCACGGCCCAGCGCCGTCTCGGCGGCGCGGACCGTCACCGGGAGCGGTTCGGTGACGACCGGACCCAGCGCCCGGCCGCGCCACAGCGCAGCGGCCAGCACGACCAGCGCCAGCTGCGCGGCAAGCGGGCCGGTCCAGCTGGGCAGCAGCTCACCGACGGGTGTCGCGCCGGTGGTGTCCCCGATCGAGGGCAGGTACCAGGTGAGCTGCTCGTGATGGCCGAGGGACCGCAGGACCAGGGCGGCGTTCCCGCCCTGGTCGAGCCGGTCGTTGGTCAGCCAGGCTGCGTCGTCCAGGACGACGACGCGCCGTCCGTCGACCTCGAGCGAGGCGTAGGCACCCATCGTCGGGTCGAGGGGGTCGGGAAAGCAGAGGGTGACGACGGCGGGGTCGACCGCGCGCAGCCCGTAGCCGGTGCTCTGGACGCGCCCTGCCGCCTGGGCGTCGGGGTCGGAGCACTCGGCGTCGGCCGGGCCCGAGGTGCCCCAGCCACCCTCCACCGCGCCGCCGGTCAGCAGCGGCAGGTGATAGCCCTCGGGGCCGGCCAGGACGAGGTCGGCCCCGGTCTGCACCAGCCGGGCGATCTGGTCGTCGGTGAGCAGGTAGGTCTCGGCGACGAGCAGGGTGGTCCCGGCCCGCGCGGCGTCGACGGCGTCGTCGGTGGTGCGCACGGTGCGGACCTGCACCCCCTGGGCCGCCAGGATCTGCGCGGCGGCCCTGGCACCGTTCCCGGCCGGGTTGTCGATGCCCAGGCGGTCCTGCGAGACCGTCGGACGGACCAGCGCGGCGACCAGCCCGGCGCCGACCAGGACCAGGACGACGGCCAACGGCCACCGTGCGGCACGCCAGCGGGCCGCCGCCCGGCTCGACGCCGACGCCGACCCGCCCAGCCGGACCCCGACCTCGCCGGTGCCCCCGGTGAGCGCGCCGGTCGTGGCCGGGGCCCCCGGCGGGGCGGGGGCGCTCATGCGCCGACCCCTGCCGGCACGGGCGACGGGCGGGCCGACCCGAGCCGGTCGTCCAGCGCGCGCAACCAGGAGTCGTCGGCGGCGGTGGGCCGGGTGTCGCCGTAGCAGACGTCGTCGAACAGGCGGCCGGCCCGGCGCAGCTCGGCGGCGTGCGTCGGCAGGCGGGTGCCGGCCACCTCGGTCGCCTCGTGCGCCGTGCGACCCGGTCGTGGGTCGAGCAGGGTCCGGTCCTCCAGCGCGCGCAGGATGGCCCGGAAGCGGTCCAGCACGGCCGACGTCCAGTCCCCGGCGGCGGCGTGCGCGTCGGCGGCCCGGCGCAGCTGCTCGGCGGTGCGGGTGTCGTCGCCGAACACGTCGACCGAGCCGCGGGCGCCCACCCGGGCCCGCCTGACCGGGCCGGCCACGACGAGCGCGACGAGCCCGACGAGCACGACCCCACCGAACAGCACGAGGGCCGCCAGCCGTGGGTCGATGCTCGACAGCGCCCCCTGCGCCTGGGTCAGCTGCTCGAACAGCCAGGCCAACAGCCGATCGAGCAGGCTCGGGCTCTGGTGGTAGATCGGGTCGGCCAGCTCCTCGCGCGCCCAGCGCTGGGCGGTGGCGGCATCGGGGTCCACCGGGACCTCGGCCAGCACGTGCAGCACGGACCTCGTCATCACGCTCACACCGCGGCGGCGGCCTCGGCGGCCCGGATGAGCTCGACGTCCAGGCCCTCACGCCGGATGCGGATATCGATGTAGAGCAGCGCGACGACGGCGGCCATGAAGACGATGGTCAGCGTGTAGACCAGGGCGGTGCCGACCGAGATGATGGCGATCGCGCCGCCGGAGGTGGCCGTGGGGTCCTGGAGCACGAGGGTGGCGATCGTCGTCACGGGAACGATGATCACCTGGGCGACGAAGCCGGTGATGATCGAGGTCAGCAGGTAGATGCCGAAGATGCGCCAGAAGCTGCCGCGGGTCAGCGCCCAGCCGCGGGTCACCGCGTCGCGGACCGAGGTGCCCTCCAGCACCAGCGCCGGGGGGATGAGCAGGATCCGGATCTGGAACCAGACGGTCGCGACGACCAGGGCGAGTCCGCCGACGATCCCGAGGAGGACCGCCGCTGCCCACTGTTCGGCGGCGGCGAGGGCGATCACCGGGACGGCCAGCGCGACCCAGACGACGGCGACGAGCAGACCGCTGACCGCGGAGAATACGACCAGCCACAGCGTGCGGCGCCAGTGCGCCGCCCACAGCTCGCCGACGGTGATGCTCTGCCCGATGACCGAGCGCGAGACCGACGCGATGAGCACACCGGTCAGGACTGTCGTCGCGAGGGACAGCAGCGGAAGAGTCGCGCCCTGGGCCAGCGCGGAGCCGACGGAGTCGGCGATCCCGAACTGCCCGGTGGGGTCGATCTCGCTGGTCACACCCGTCAGCTGCCCGGCGATGGCTCCGAGGAGCAGCCACTGGGTCAGCCCCTGGATCGTCACGGTGATCGCCACGACCATCCCGGTGAACCCGAACATCACTCTCGGGTTGGCGCGCACGGCCCGGAAGGCGCCGTCGAACAGCTCGCCGAGGCTCAGCGGGCGCAGCGGGATGATCCCGCGCTGGACGGGCGGGGGGCGGTACCCCTGAGGCGCGATCGGCGATGTCCCGTACTGGGGTGTCCCGTACTGGGGTGTCCCGTACTGCGGTGTCCCGTACTGCGGCGCGCCGTGCTGGGGTGTCCCGTACGGGGGGGCGCTGTCGACGGGTGAGGCGGGCTGACCGGGCTGCGGCTGGCCGTAGCCGGGCTGGGCCGGCTGGCTGTAGCCGGGACCCCACGGTCCGGTCGGCGTCTGCTGTGGATCGCTCACGTCTCTCCCCTGCGGTGCTCACGGCCTGCTGGTGCGGCGGCCGGGTCGCCGTCACGGCGCCGGACCATGGGCCGACCTGCGCCGCCGGGCATCGCCGTCGCCGCGGCTGCCCGCCCATCGTGCCATGACCGGACCCCGCGCCGGTGCTCCTCGGGCCCGGCGTGCAGCCGGGTGCCCGACGGGGTGACACCATGGCCCCATGAGGGGACGGATCCTGGTGGTGGACGACGACGTCGCGCTGGCCGAGATGATCGGGATCGTGCTGCGCTCGGAGGGCTTCGAGCCGTTGTTCTGCGCGCACGGGGACGAGGCGCTGGGCGCCTTCCGCGCCGGCCAGCCCGATCTCGTGCTGCTCGACCTCATGCTCCCCGGCAAGGACGGCACCGAGATCTGCCGGCTCATCCGGGCCGAGTCCGGGGTGCCGATCGTCATGCTCACCGCCAAGAGCGACACGGTGGACATCGTGCTCGGGCTGGAGTCCGGCGCGGACGACTACATCCCCAAGCCGTTCAAGCCCAAGGAGCTCATCGCTCGCGTGCGGACCCGGCTGCGCCGGCCCGACGAGCCGACCCCCGAGCACCTGACCATCGGCGACCTCGAGGTCGACGTCACCGGTCACCGGGTCACCCGGGCCGGTCAGCTCATCCCGCTCACCCCGCTGGAGTTCGACCTGCTCGTCGCCCTGGCCCGCAAGCCGTGGCAGGTGTTCACCCGTGAGGTGCTGCTCGAGCGGGTCTGGGGCTACCGCCACGCGGCAGACACCCGGCTGGTCAACGTCCACGTCCAGCGCCTGCGCTCCAAGATCGAGCACGACCCGGAGCACCCGGAGATCGTCGTGACCGTGCGGGGCGTGGGGTACAAGGCCGGCACCGACGGCTCGTGACCGGGGTCGGCCGATGAGCAGCTGGCAGGGCAGGGTGCGGCGCACCCTTCTCCTCACGCGCTGGCGCACTGTCCAGGCCGCCCGGGCCGTCGTCTACCACTGGCGGGCCTCGCTCCAGGTCAGGGTCATCACCTCGACCCTCGTCGTCGGCATCACGGCCCTCGTCGTGCTCGGCGGGTACCTGTCCGACCGGATCCGCGACGGGCTGTTCGACCAGCGGGTCCAGCAGCTGCTCGAGGAGAGCGCCCGGTCGACCCAGGGCGCACAGGAGAACCTGTCCGCCTCCTCGGTACCCACCGAGGCCGAGGTCCAGGCGCTGTTCTACGCCCTGATCAGGGCGCTCAAGGCCTCGGGGTCGGGGGAGCCGGAGGTCTGGTTGCGCCGCTCGCCGGGTGACGTCCCGGTCCTGGTCAACGACGTGTCGACGGCCGACCGCTCGCTCGACGTGCTCATCACCCCCGAGCTGCGCACGACCGTCCGCTCCGACGACCTGCAGCGGTGGACCTCCGTGGGCATCCCGGTGCTCGACGGCGGCGTGGACCCCGGCGTGGTCATCGGCTCGGTGGTCAACGTGCCCGCCGCGGGGCAGTACGAGCTCTACTACCTCTACAGCCTGCGGCCGGAGCAGACGACGCTCTCCTTCGTCCAGCGGGTCCTCGCGCTGGCGGGAGTAGGCCTGGTGGTGCTGCTCGGCGCGATGACCTGGCTCGTCACCCGCCAGGCCGTGCAGCCCGTGCGCACCGCCGCCGGGGTGGCCGAGCGGCTCGCCGACGGCCACCTCGCCGAGCGGATGACGGTCAAGGGCGTCGACGAGATGGCCACCCTGGCCCGCTCGTTCAACGAGATGGCGGAGTCCCTCGAGGACCAGATCGGCCGGATGGAGGAGATGAGCCACCTGCAGCGCCGGTTCGTCTCGGACGTCTCGCACGAGCTGCGCACCCCGTTGACGACCATCCGGATGGCGGCCGAGGTGATCCACGCCGCGCGCGGGGGTCTCGACCCGGCCGCGGCCAGGTCGGCCGAGCTGCTCACCACCCAGCTGGACCGCTTCGAGGACCTGCTCGCCGACCTGCTGGAGATCAGCCGGTTCGACGCCGGTGCGGCGATGCTCGACGCCGAGCGGCGGGACGTCCGCGACGTCGTCTCCCGCACGGTCGAGCAGGCGGTCCCGCTGGCCGGCCGACGAGGGGTCTGGCTCTCGGTGGACCTGCCCGAGGTGCCCGTCATCGCCGACATCGACCCCCGCCGGATCGAGCGCGTGCTGCGCAACCTGCTGGTCAACGCGATCGAGCACGCCGAGGGCCGCCCGGTCGACGTGCGCCTGGCCGCCGACCAGCGGGCGATCGCCCTGGTGGTCCGGGACCGGGGGATGGGGATGACCCAGGACGAGGTCGAGCACGTCTTCGACCGCTTCTGGCGCGCCGACCCGGCGCGGGCCAGGACCACCGGCGGGACGGGTCTGGGCCTGGCGATCTCGATCGAGGACGCGCGGCTGCACGGCGGGTGGCTCGAGGCGTGGGGACGCTCCGGCCAGGGTGCGTCCTTCCGCCTCACCCTCCCGCGGCGGGCCGGCATCGTGCTGGAGGGCTCTCCGCTGCCGCTCGTCCCCGAGCGGGACGAGACACCCGTCGTGGCTTCGAGCCTTGGCGCGGGGCTGGACCCCGCCGGGCTGCCCGACCTCGACCGGCTGGGGGCCTGAGGATGCGCGCACGTTCGTGGGGTCGCGCTCGGGTCGCCGGCGGGCTGGCCGTCCTCGCGGTGGGCCTGGTCGGCTGCGTCGCGATCCCGATCTCGGGACCGGTGAACACCGGCGACGTCGTACTGACCGACCCCGGTCCGGCGATCGACCTGGCCAACGACCCGCCACCGGACGGCACACCCGAGGAGATCGTCAACGGCTTCCTCAGCGCGATGGCCGCCGGGGTGTCCGACGAGTTCGTCGTGGCCCGCAAGTTCCTCGACCCGGCGACCGCAGCGGGGTGGGACCCGACGGCCAGGGTGCTCGTCTACCCGCTGCAGGGCGGTGGCCCGGAGATCGAGGTCAGGCCGGACGACACGGCGGTGGTCAGCGTGCCCGTGGCGGGCTCGCTGGGCGGGGACGGGGTCTACACCGAGGCGCCCTCCGGGGCGCGCGAGGAGCTGAGCCTCGATCTGGCACGCAACAACGACGGTCAGTGGCGGATCACCAACCTCGAGGACGTCGTCCTCATGTCCGCGTCGAGCTTCGCCAACCTCTACCGCCGGATGCCGGTGTACTTCGCCAGCCTCGACGGCGAGCAGCTGGTCCCGGAGGTCCGCTGGTTCCCGACCGTACGGATCGCCACCGCGGCGGTGCGTGCCCTGCTCGCCGGGCCGTCCGGCTGGTTGCGCGACGTCGTGCAGACCGGCGCTCCGGACGGCACCCAGCTGGGCATCGGAGCGGTGACCGTCACCGACCAGTTGGCGACGGTCGCGCTGTCCCCAGAGGCCGGCACCGCGAGCGAGGACCAGCGCAACCTGCTGCTCGCCCAGCTGGACGCAACCCTCCAGCGGGTCCCGGGCGCGGCGGTGAGCGAGGTGCTCGTCACGGTCGGCGACGGCGGGCCGTGGGTCTCCACGGCCACCCGGGTGCTGGAGCGCGACGTCGCGCCGCCCCGTGGGCCGTACGTGCTCGCCGGCGACCGACTGGCTCTCGTGAGCGACGGCGTCGTCGAGCCCGTCGACGACGCAGCGGAGCTCACCGGCCGACCGGTCCACGATCCCGCGGTCAGCCTGGACGAGCAGGTCAGGGTGGTGCTCGAGGGGCAGGGCGGGCTGCTCGCGCTGCCGATCGGCGGTGGCGAGCCGCTCACCCTGCTCTCCGGGATCTCGCTGCTGGCGCCGTCGGTCGACCGCTTCGACTGGGTGTGGACCGGCGAGCAGACCCCCGGCGGGGGGCTCAGCGCCGTGAACGTCGTCGGCGAGGCGGTCCCGGTCGACGTCGGCTGGCTGGAGGACCGGACGGTCCGCTCGATGCGGGTCTCGCGCGACGGTGACCGGGTGGTGGTCGTGCACACGGGGCTGTCGGCGCCGACCCTGGCGATCGACGTCGCTGCAGTCGTTCGCGACGAGAACGGCCGTCCCCAGCGGCTGGGCGACGAGCGGCTGCAGATCGGGGCCGGGATGGTCGACGCCAGCCAGGTGGTCTGGGTGGACGAGGGCACTGTCGCCGTGCTCGGTCGCAGCGGCTCGCTCACCCTGCCGACGATCCATCTCGTGCCGATCGGGGGTCCCTCGGCCGCGCTGACGCTGGTGGACGGCACGGAGTCGATCGCGGCAGGCAAGGGTGACCGCTCGCTCTACCTCGCCGACGCCGAGGGCACGCTGCGCTCGCGCCAGGGGACGAGCTGGGTGGTCGTGGCCCAGGATGTGCGCGACCCGGTGTTCCCGGGCTGACGCTGTGGACGAAACCCGGCCGGCCCGGCCGGGGTGCACGCTCGAGGGATGAGCACTCGTCCCGTCACCGGCGCGCGGTCGCGGACCGACGGCCACCCGCCACCGTGGCCCCGCCGCGCGGTGCAGGACCTCGCCCGCCTGGTGCTGCCGGTCACCTGCGCCGGCTGCGGCCGATGGGACGAGCGCCTGTGCGCCGCCTGCGCCGCCACCCTGGACGACGTGCGCCGTTGCGAGCACGACGTGCCGAGGCTGGACCGGCTGGACGGGACCACCCTGGCGGTCTGGACCGCCGCCGTGTACCGCGGACCGGTGCGCGGGCTCGTGGTGGCCTGGAAGGACGGCGGGCGGGCTGACCTCACCCCGACCGTCCTGGCGGCGGTACGCCGGGCGGCCTCGGCCGCGGCGCCGTCGCTGGCCGCGGCCCTCCTCGGCCGGAGGCTTCGGGTGGTCGCCGTGCCGTCCGCCCCCGGTGCGCGCCGGCGCCGGGGCGCCGACCTCACCGCGGCGCTGGCCGAGGCGGTCGCGGCCGAGCTGCGCGCGGCCGGAGTCGATGCCGTGGCGGTGCGCCTGCTGGCCCAGCGTCGCGGCGGTCGCGACCAGGTCGGTCTGGGTGCGCGAGCGCGTGGGCGCAACTCGGCGGGTCGGGTCCGGCTGGTCCGTGGCACGTCGGCGGTCCGGGGTGTCCACCTGCTGGTCGACGACGT